>Ga0306920_100014714_pt1 | contig 10695 bp, 8 predicted proteins | sample flu12Cox44000170_FD_204666 | JGI IMG/M metagenome (GOLD analysis project Ga0306920, IMG submission 204666) | Lab enrichment of tropical soil microbial communities from Luquillo Experimental Forest, Puerto Rico - flux4day.12C.oxic.44.000.170 (v2)... | ecosystem: Environmental > Terrestrial >... | reverse complement strand
AGAAGATTTACAAGGACACGATGAAGATCGGTTCGGGCAAGGACGAGATCGACCTTTACTTCTTCGGCCGCGCGCACACCAACGGCGACACGTTCGTCGTCTTTCCAGCGTTGGGGACGATGCACGTTGGCGACACGTTCGCTTGGAAAGCGCTGCCGTACGTCGACGCCGGCAACGGCGGGAGCGTGATCGAAGGCCCGAAGACGCTTGCGAAGGCAGTCGCAACCGTGAAGAACGTCGACACAATCATCAATGGCCACATTCCAACGTCGACGTTCAACGATCTGAAAGAGTACGCCGCTTTCCTGAAGGACTTCGCCGACCTCGCGGAGAAGGACTTCAAGGCCGGCAAGACCGCGGCGCAGGCAGCGGACGACTTCAAGTTGGATCCAAAGTACAAGGGGTACGTGATGAGCGTGACCCCCACGTTCGGCGGCGCGAGGGGCAACATGGAGATCGCGTACAACGAACTGAAAAAGTAGCCGTTAGTTGATGACCTTCGTCAACGCCTCGATCTGACGTGCGATTTCGTCGTGCTCCCGGGAGGAGGTCGTTCGCTGGATGACGTCCTCCAGGGCTGCGCGATACGCCGCTTGAACCGCCAGCTCTTCCCGCACCCGGATATCGGGCCCAACCCCGGTGCCCTCCCAATTCGTTCCGGACACAGGGTTGACATAGCGGGCGACCGGCACGGCGATCTCGAAACGCCCGCCGATCGGAACGGGCTGCGCCGGGTGTGCGCCGCCGCCGGATGTCTCTCCAACGACGACGGCACGCTTCAGCATCTGCAGATCGTACGCAAACTCTTCGGCGCCGGAGAATGTGCGCCGTGAGGTGAGCACGAAGACGGGTTTGTCGACGAACCGGGGGCCGGGCACGAACGGGAGCGTCCACGATTCGACGGCCGTGCGGCTGCGTCGCTCGTAGATGTCGCTGAGATGAACCGGCCGCGAAAAGAAGTAGGACGACATGAACGCGACCATAACGGGGTCGCCGCCCGGGTTGTCGCGAAGGTCGATGATGAGCGCGTCGCAGTCCGCGACCAGACTCATCGCCGCCGCCGCAATGCCGCCGCAGACTTCCGGCGATCGGAACGCGTTGAGCTTGATGTAGCCGACATTGCCGGGCAGGACACCGACGTTGACGAACAGGCATCCCCGCTGGCCGGCGGCCGCCGGCTGGCCGGAGAAACCAACGATGAGATGCTTGTCGCCGCTCGCGGCCTGGAGATCCTTCGTCAGCGTCTCGACAAACTGCGCCGCGTTGGACAAACCGTCGTAGTCGCCGGCCTTCTCGCGGGCCCTGATCTTCTTCTCGACGGTTCGCGCGACGTCTTCGCTGATGTAAGACTCACGCAGCTTCTCCAGGGCCTGGCTGATGACGAGCGCACGCTCGGCCGCATCGACCGTGTCGTGGTGCACGGACTGAGCACCAAGAGCGACACAAAGGAACGCGCACACGGCGAACATCGGCCCTGCCGTAAGAGTAGACGTTCGAGGAGCCCGTGCGGTTTACCGGTCGCCCCTGCCACCGCGTGCGCCCCGGCCCTCTCCTCGTCCTTCCCCCACGCCCGGCATCTGGGTGATCGTGTAGTCCGACGGCACCTGGAAGAGCGACGCCGCAGGCTCCGTCCGCTTGAGGTTCACGAGCTTATAGGTCGAGGTGCCCGTGCGCGGATCTGAATGCTCGGACAGCACGAGCACTTTCAGCTCGGGCGATGTCCACTCCTCTGTCGTCACGACGATCGCGCGTTCGTTGCCGATTGCGCCGGCTGCGATCGTCGACGCGCGGCGGATGCCCTCGACGCGCACGCCCTCAATGACTTTCGGCGATAGACGCTCTTCTGCAGTCTGCTCGCTACCGGGTCCACCACCCCGGCCCGTCAAGTTGGGCGCGACCAACACGTTCGGCTGTCCGTTGAGCAGCACGGTGAGGCGTTCCATATCGCCGTTCGGACCGAGCACGGCGTTATAGATGCGAGCCAGCATCGGACTCTGCCGGGCGGTGCGGTTGTCCACGTCGAGCACCCACGAATTGCCGGTTGCCGGATCCGTGATCGTGATACCGGGCGAGCCGGACGGTCGATCTTCTTCGCGGCGGACTCGGCCTTCGCTGTCACGATACACATGTGACGTGGTGCTGCGCACGATCCTGTTGCCGTCGGACAACGTCTGGATACTCTGATTGATCACGTCTGCCGAATACGGAGCGCCCTTGACGGTCTCGGATTCGACTCGCGCCCGAACGAAGAACGTCGACGGGACGCCGCCACGGCGCCCTTCCTGCGCATATGCCGTCGGCACGAGCCACGTGACGACGAATACGAGAACCCACTTACGCATAGTCAATCTCCTCCACCATTACTGAACGAGCCGGACGGCGCGCGCCAGACCGTCCTGGCCCACAAGCACATCCGCCTGAACCGCGCCGGCGTGCATGGGCGGCCATAGCCCGACGGAGCTCAGCTCCGCCTCCGGAATCTCGATGCGAATCACCCGCCCGCTTTCGAGCCGCGGCAACGCCGTCGCGCCCGGGAGAATCACGAACGCCGCCGCTCGACTTCGCTCAGGGCTGATCAGAGCAACATCGAAGGTCGAATCGGCGCCCATCGGCGGCGCGAGCGTTGCCGCGACACCTCCAGACGAACCTCCGGGGAGTTCGCGTTTCACGCCAACTGAGAGGCCCACGATGATCAGGACGCTGGCGGCCAGCGATAGGCGGACACCGACCGTCAAGCGGCGCGGCCGGGGGCGACGAGCGTCGAACGACGCCAACAGCTTCTGCAGCTCACGTTCGTTCGAGACAGGGTCCTTCTGCTCCTCGGCGAGGCGCCGTAGTACCGAGGACACCGCGCTTTGACGTTCGGCCAGCGCCGCGCATGTCGCGCACGAGCGTAAATGTCTCGCCAGCGCGTCCACTCTCGCGGGGTCGAGAGCGATCCCTCTCGTTTGATCGATCACATCCGGAATGAACTGGCGGCAACTCATGCAATGGTCCTCGTGGCGGGCAGCGGGCACGGCCGCGTTTTGCTCGTGCCGCACAACCGCCGGGCGAGCAGCGCGCGTCCTCGATGCAGACGCGATCGCACCGTGCCGATCGCACAGCCGATCGCCGTTGCGGCGTCGGAATAACTGAGTTCGTGAAGGTCGCACAGCACGACGGCCTCACGATATCGCACCGGCAGCGCGAGCACGGCGCGGCGCAAGGCCTCGAGGTGGCGCCGGCGATCGAGATCGGCGGCGGGATCGACTTCAATCGCGAGTTCCGCCGCTTCCGTGTGCGCCGGATCATGCAGCGACAGCGTCGGCCGAACCGCACGTGCACGCCGTGCGTAGTTGCGCGCAATGCCCAGCAGCCAGAGCTTGGCCGTCGTCTGACCGGGCCGATAACGCGACGCGCTGTCAATGACAGCGACGAACGCTTCGTGAACGATGTCCTCGGCCGCGGTGCTCGAGCGGGACATGTGTGTGGCGAAACGGCAGATGTCGCGGTGATGACGGCGGTAAAGCTCGGCGAACGCGTCGCGGTCTCCCGCCGCAATTCGCTCGATCAGCAGGTCATCGGGTGGATCGGGCTCGCCCACATCTCTATTCAGCCGGGAGGCGGGAAAAGTTCCCGGCACGTCGGGCTACCTCAGGATTGGAACTTCTTCGGATCGATTCGGACGTTGATGCGGAAACGGTCGAAGATGGTCTCCTCGACTGTGTCGGCGCCAAGCGCTCGCCGCAGGCGGAATGGCCATTTCATGCCGTCCACGTTGCGATAGTCGGCGAAATAGATGCGGTTCTCGGGCGGCGGCGGGGAGGGTGGCGCCGCTCCTTCGGGCGGGGCCGGCCCTCGTCCGGGTGCCGCGCCCCGTCCACCGCCTGGAGGCGCGCCCTGCCAGCTGATCATGATCGGCAGATGCGTCGTCTGGTCGATGAACAACCGCATCGTCAGGTTGGGCGCGCCCTTCACCTCGAGCACATCGGCTTTCCCCTGAGGCGCCTCCGCCTGACCGACGTACGTGAAAGTCAGCGGATAGCCGGCAAACGAACCGGCAAACAAGCCGAGCGCCAACCGCGCGAAATCCTGTTTGACGCCGACTACTCTCCCGCGTCTTGCCGTCTCCAATTGCTCGGGTGTTGGTGGCGGGCCGCCCGGACGGCCGGCGGGCGCGGGCTGCGGCGGTACCTGAATCAGACTGTCTGCGACGAAGCCGATGGACGTTGGCCCGCTTTCCTGCGCGGGGATCTCGTCCCTGCGGACGTACTTATCGGGAAGTTCTACGGCGATCTCGAACTCGATAGGCACGAGGTTCTGGCCTCGAACCTGCTGTGTACGCCCGGTGGCAATGAACGTCTTGACCGCAGTCAGTCGCTTCTTACCGCCCAGGGCCTCCCTGGTGGCTGCCAGAATGGTCGACGGATCAGGCGCCGCATTCTGCGCATTGGGCGGTGCGCCAGTCCCGACGATCAGCAGAAAAACGAAGAACGCGCGCATCGGGCCCTTAGCATCTGTAGCGTCTAGCTTTAGCTGGACGGATATGGACGTCTGCCCACTGCTGGACCAACATGGACGTCTGCGCATAAGACGTCGCTGGCCGACGCGCGGTTTACTGAAGGTCGGCGTCGGCCGATCTGAAGGTCGGTACTACTTTGCGACAGTGAAGGACACCGAGGCCATCATCCGGTCCCACGTCATGACGAGCCGGCCCCCGGTTTCCGTCATGTCCGCGAAGCCCCACGTGAGCTGCTCGACAGAATACGGCAGCGTCTCGAGCTTCATTGGCGTGCGCACGACGTCTTTGGCGGGCGTGTACTCATATGCGCCGAACAGCGCGTCCTTGGTGCTGGGGAACGTGGGGTTGGCGGCCCAGTTCGACACGATGAGCGTCCACGCATTTGGTTTGAGGTCGATGAACATCGTGTGCTCGCCCGCGGGGACGGTCTTGCCGCCGATGACGAGCGGCACCTCCGACTTGAGCCGCGTCGAGACATTAGCGCCCGCACGCCACACGGGTGCACCGTCGTAGAGTTTCTTCCCGTAGTCCGCACCGGATCCCCAGAGATCGCGTCCACGTTTCAGCGGCCGGCCGTAAAGAATCTCGACCCACTTGCCGCCCTGGTAGATGGGGTTCTCCGGTCCAGGCACGTACTTGCCACCGATTTGCGCCGCCGCGTTCCCGTCAGGGCTCGGCTGTCGCCCACCTTGTGCGATGACTGCAGTTGTGATTAGACAGACGGCCACGCCCGCCAGAATCAGAGCCCGCTTCATTTGGGTCCTCCAGTAGAATTCGCGAAGTGTCTGGGATCCACGACGACGATGCCGACGATCTGACGATCGCGGCGACGCGAGCAGTAACGCGGTTGCCCGGCGGCCTGAGCTCGACGCCGTCCTCGATTCCCTTCGCGCCGGGCGCCATCATCGCTGGACGTTACCGTCTCGTATCGCTGCTGGGCCGCGGCGGCATGGGCGAGGTGTATCGTGCGGACGACCTGACGCTCGAGCAGACGGTCGCGCTCAAGTTCCTGCCGGCCGGGATCGCCGACAACGGGGAACGCCTCGCGCAGTTTCACGCCGAGCTCCGCATCGCTCGCCAAGTGTCGCACAAGAACGTCTGCCGTCTCTACGATCTCGGCGAGCATGAGGACCGCCGCTTTCTGACGATGGAGTACGTGGACGGTGAAGATCTGGCGACGCTGTTGCGCCGGATCGGGCGGCTGCCGCAGGACAAGGCGGTCGACATCGCCCGCCAGCTTTGCGCGGGCATCGCCGCCGCGCACGAACGAGGTGTCCTCCACCGCGACCTCAAGCCCGCCAACGTGATGATCGATGGCGACGGCAACGTCCGCATCACCGACTTCGGTCTGGCGGTCGCGGCGGGCGATGTCACGGCTTCGCGCGCCGGCACACCGCAGTACATGGCACCTGAGCAGCTGACCGGCGGCCCCGCCACCGTGAAGAGCGACATCTACGCGCTCGGGCTCGTGCTGTTCGAGATGTTCACGGGCAAGCGCGCGTTCGAAGCGAAGACCTTCAACGAGCTCCTCAGGCTCCACGAGACGCGCACGCTGGCCACGCCGTCATCGATGATTCGCGATCTCGATCCCGCGATCGAACGCGTCATCCTGCGCTGCCTCGAACACGATCCCGCGCTGCGTCCCGGATCGGCGCTGGCGGTCGCAGCCGCACTCCCAGGCGGCGATCCGCTCGCGGCGGCTCTCGCCGCGGGTGAGACGCCGTCACCGGAGATGGTGGCCGCCGCCGGCGAGCACAGCGCTTTCAGCCTGCGCATCGGCCTCTCGCTGATGACGTTCATCATCGTCGGCCTGATGACGGCCGCTGTGCTGGCGGATCGGGTGCTGCTCATCGCGATCATCCCGCTCGACAAGAGCGTGGATGTGCTGGAAGACCGCGCGAAGGAGGTCATCGCGAAACTCGGATACACCGATCGTCCAGCCGATACCGCGCGGGGCTTTCTGCTCCTGCAGGACTACATCGCCTATGTTCTCAGAACTGACAAGTCGGCAAACCGATGGAATTCGCTCTCGTCGGGGGCGTTTCCTTCACTGCGGTTCTGGTACCGCACGAGCCCAACGCCGCTCGATTGGGTGAGCTCGAACTGGAGGCCTTCTCTTGGCGATCCGCCGCAAACGACGTCGGCGATGACGTCGCTCGTGGTCGATACCCAGGGTCGACTGACGCAGTTCACAGCGGTACCGCCTCAGGTGGACGACGTGCGCTCGCCTGCCGCACCCACGAATTGGAGTCCGCTCTTCGAGGCTGCCGGCCTCGACGCCACCTCGTTCCACGACGTTGAGCCGCAATGGGTGCCCAACACCTACGCTGACGAACGAAGGGCGTGGGTAGGACCCCTGCCGGGCAGGCCCGACATCGAACTCCGTGTCGAGGCCGGAGCATATCGCGGACGTCCATCGTTCTTCCAAGTGGTTGGTCCGTGGACGCGCCGCCCCCGCATGGCCGATCAGCAACAGAGTCAGGCCGGCAGCGCCATCCTCAGGTTTGGCGTCTTCCTGATTCTGCTCGGGCTGTTTGGCGGCGCGCTTGCACTGGCGCGACACAACATCAGGAGCGGACGCGGCGATCGGAAGGGCGCGACGCGTATTTCGCTGTTCGTGTTGGCCTTGATGGCGGCCGCGTGGGTGATCGGAGCGCGTCACGTCGCCGATCCGCTCACCGAGTTCAACCATTTCACCGAAAACCTCGTAGCCAACGAGCTTTTCAATGCGGGTCTGCTCTGGCTCGTGTATGTCGCGTTCGAACCGTACGTGCGACGCTACTGCCCGGAAATCCTCATGTCGTGGACGCGCGTGCTCGGCGGGCGCTTCCGCGATCCGCGGGTCGGCCGAGATATCCTCGTTGGCGTCGCCGGCGGCATCGTGGTCGCGTTCATGCGGCAGGGGCTGGTCCTGCTGCCGAAAGCGCTCGGGTACGCTCCGGCCCCGCCGCGAGGCACGAATGCGCAATTTCTGCTCGGCACTCGCATGGCGCTCTCAAACCTGCTGGCTATGCCGCAGAACGCGGTTCTGAACGCCATGCTACTCACGCTGGCCTTCATCGCGGCGCGACTCGCGTTGAAACGCACATGGGCTGCGACAACCGTCGCGGGTGCGATACTCACCTACCTGCTGATTGCCGAAGCCGGTACTGAGCAACTCACGCTCAATGTGATGTACGCGCTCGCAGTGTCTGCGTTGTACATGGCCGTTCTGGTGTACTTCGGCGTCTTCCCGCTGACACTCGCCTTCATGGTCAATTTCGTTCTCGGGCAAGGGGGACTCACCGCGGACTTCTCCAAGATCTACGCGCCGACGAGCGTCGGGCTGCTGGCGCTCGTTGCAGGCCTTGCGGCGTTTGGTTTCTACGCCTCACGCGCCGGCGAGCCGCTGTTCGGAAAGCTTTCGGCGACTTGAAGGGCAAGGGCATAAGCCGGCCTAAAGACCTGCACTACAACCTTCCGGCCTGTACTACGATTTTCGTTTTGTTCGCGCCGTCGGCGTCGCCGTCCACGGATCTTCCGGCCACGGATGTTTCGGGTACCGACCGCGTAGCTCCTTTCGAACCTCGGCGTAAGTCGTGTTCCAGAAACTCCGCAGATCGCGCGTCGTCTGAACTGGACGTCCGTTGGGCGCGAGCAGCGCGAGACGCACCGGTTCTTTGCGCGGGCCAATCTTCGGCGTATCGGCGAGGCCGAACAGCTCCTGCAGCTTGACCGAAGCGGAGACGCTTCCGTCTTCTTCGTACTCGAGTCGCGCCGCCCGGCCGCTCGGCACCTGGATCGACGCCGGCGCGCTGCGGTCGACGAGTTGCCGTTCCTCAAACGTGAGCGCCGATTCGAGACCGATGTCGTCGAGTCGGCGGGCCGCAGCGGCCGCGCGCCGGACGATTTCCGCCACATCGACCGTGACGCCCGCAAACCGCAGCCGCCGCAGTAGCTGCACGTCGTCGCCGCGCGGGCCTCGTTTGTTCCATGCGTCCGCCAGGATTTCGGCGCGCTTCTGCGGGTCGGCCTCGACGAGCCGCTCGGTCAGGATTAGCGCGTCGTAGCGGTCGACTTCCACAGCTCTCACGACTCCCCGCGCGTCGTCGAATCGATGAACGACTTCGATGTTCGTCGGCAGCAACCAGTCTCGGTCGACGAGGCTCGCAAGGCGGACGCGCGCGTCCGGGTCGTCAGGGCGAGACGATGCGTGTACATCGAGAGCTATCAGGAACTCGCCGCCGGTTACCCCGCTTTGCGGCGCGACAACGGCGCCCACGCCGGACGCGAGCCGCAGCTTTGGCGATTGGGGTTCCCGCCGCTGCGCGACCCGATCGGGATAGCCAGCCAGGACCGCGCGAAGAAAGTCCGTCTCGGACAATCGGGCCGTCCGTCCAAAACCCGTGCGGGCAAGGCCGGACGCGACAGACGCAGAAGTCAGATGTTCCATTTCCTGCGCCACGCGCTGGACGTGAGCCGGAACGTCCGACCAGCGATCGAGCGCCGAGAGTAGATCCGAGGTCGTCGTGGCTGTGCGCGGCGGCAGGAGGTGACGCTCGGAGAGCAGCGCACAGGCCTGCGCCATCTGCCGGACGCCGTTGGCCGCGATGAGCATGCGAGCCAGTCGGGGGTGGAGCGGAAGCTTCTGCATGGCGCGCCCCGTTTCGGTCAGCGCGTCGTCGCGAATCGCATCCAGCCTGGCCAGGAGCGACAGCGCAGCGTCGATCGCCTCCGGTGCCGGGCGCTCGAACCACTCGAAGCGCCCTGGATTCCCGCCCCACGCGATGACGTCGAGCACTACGCCCGACAGATCGATCCTGAAGATCTCCGGTTCGCGGTGAGGACGCAGCCGATCGCGCGCATCCCATAGCCGGCGAACGACACCGGGACCGGTCCGGGCCGCCCGCCCGGCGCGTTGATCAGCGGCGTCCGCCGTGATTCGCTCCACCTCGAGGCTGTCGATACCGCGATCGGCGTCGTAACGGGCCACCTTGTGAAGGCCGGAGTCGACGACTGCTGTCACGCCTGGCACCGTCACCGACGTCTCCGCGATGTTCGTCGCGACGATGACCCGACGTCGCCGCGAACCCACCCGGCGGTCTGCCGGCCTCAAGGCAAGGTCCTGGGCATCCGACTCGAGCGATCCGTGCAGTGGCAGAACCTCGGCCTCGCCGGCGATCACGCGAGCCTGCAGTGCGTCGATGGCGCGGCGAATCTCCTGGGCGCCGGGCAGAAAACACAGCACGTCACCGCCCGACGTCCGCATCACATCGGTCACCGCATCAGCCACGGTCGCCCCGGGCGCGTACCCGATGTCCATCGGGTACAGCTGTCCTGGAACGTCGACGACCGGGCAGCTGTTCAGGAATGCGGACACAGCGGCGCTGTCGAGCGTCGCCGACATGACAACGATGCGCAGATCGTCCCGCGCGAGCCAGGCCTGCTTCGCGAGCGCGATGGCGAGGTCGGCGTGAATGCTGCGTTCGTGAAACTCGTCGAGGACGATGGTGCGAAACGATGAGAGCAGCGGATCCTGCAGCAGGCGGGCCGTCAGCACGCCTTCGGTCGCAACGAGCAGCTTTGTGTGCGGGCCAAATCGCCGTTCCAGCCGGATCTGCCAGCCGATCTCGTCGCCGACCTGCCAGCCGCGCTCGGCCGCGATTCGCTGCGCGATGGCACGCGCGGCCACTCGTCTCGGTTGCAGGAGGATCAGCGCTCCATCGTCGGCGAGCGCCGGCGGGACTCGGGTTGTCTTGCCCGCGCCGGGCTGGGCTGTGACAATCAGCGCCCGAGATCGCCGAAGTCGATCGACGATCTCGGGAATGAACGGATCGATGGGCAGGGGATCGAGCACACCGCGAACGTCCGGCTAAAGCCGGACGCTACAGACAACGCTACGAAGCGGCCGCGCCGACGCCGACCGGACAGGTCACGCCGGTGCCGCCGAGGCCACAGTAGCCGTCGGGATTCTTCGCGAGGTACTGCTGATGGTAGTCCTCGGCGTAATAGAACTCTGGAGCCGGGATGATCTCGGTGGTGATCTTCTGGTAGCCGGCGGCCGAAAGCTGCTTCTGGTACGCGTCCCGGGAGGCTTCGGCGGCCCTGTGCTGTTCGTCGTTGGCGTAGTAGATCCCCGAACGGTACTGCGTGCCGACGTCGTTGCCCTGACGCATCCCCTGTGTGGGATCGTGGTTCTCCCAGAAGATCTTCAG
>Ga0306920_100014713_pt1 | contig 10695 bp, 7 predicted proteins | sample flu12Cox44000170_FD_204666 | JGI IMG/M metagenome (GOLD analysis project Ga0306920, IMG submission 204666) | Lab enrichment of tropical soil microbial communities from Luquillo Experimental Forest, Puerto Rico - flux4day.12C.oxic.44.000.170 (v2)... | ecosystem: Environmental > Terrestrial >... | reverse complement strand
AATCACGAATGGTGCTTCTATGGCTGGCGGGAGGGCGCCGCTCATCAGTTCTTCGGCCCAGCCAATGTCACCGATGTCTGGAGTGTAAAAAAGATCTCTCCGCAAAACATGGTGCATCTGACCGAGAAACCCGTTGAGCTTGCTGTGCGGGCCTTGCAGTATTCCTCAAGACGCGGCGAGTGCGTCCTCGATCTGTTCGGCGGCAGCGGCTCCACTTTGATTGCCGCGGAGCAGACCGGCAGGCGCGCCTACTTGATGGAACTGGACCCACTGTATGTCGATGTCATCGTTCAGCGCTGGCAGAACTTCACCGGGCGCCAAGCCGAACTGGCAGGGCGCTTGTCGCAAGCAGCCCCAACCCAAGCGGGTAGCCACGCTGGCGGTGATGGAGACTTGGGGTCCGCATGTAGCAGAAACGAGGCATAAGCCGTGGACAACATCGTACCCCAGCCGTGGGAACAGCAGCCCGAAGAGCCCAACCGCTGGTACGCCCGCTTCGAGCGCTTTCGCCTCGCGGGGCCGAGCCGGTCGCTCCTTGGCATCGTCAACGCCGAGCGGCAGCAGCGCGGGGTCCGAAAGGGCAAGAGCATCCCACAAGCCTGGGCGAAAAACGTGCACAAGTGGCAGTGGCGGCAACGGGCCGCGGCCTGGGACGAATGGGAACGCCAGCAGGCGCGCGCCGCGCATGCCCAGCAAATTCAAGAAATGAACCGCCGCCACCTTCAGGAAGCCCAAGCGTTGCAAAGTAAGGCCATCCAGCGGCTGAAATCCCTGGACCAACAGCAACTCTCCCCGGCCGAGGTGTTGCGCTTTTGCACCGAAGCCGCGAAGCTGGAGCGGACCGCCCTGGGAGAACCGCAAACTATCGAAGAACACCATTTAACAGGTCAGGGCGGCGGGCCGGTAGCCTTCACGTTGGAGGACGCCGTCCGCGCTGACCAGGAATTAGAGGCATGGTTCCATGAACGACGGCAACATCCTGTACCGCAAGGAAATCTACAAGTGCCGTAGGTCGGTCGAGTATTTTCTGGACACGTATTGCCAAATCTACGATGGCACCTCGGGTGCCTGGGTGCCGTTTCGGCTCTGGCCAGGACAGCAGCGCACCCTGCAGTCCATCGCAGCGCACCGCCTCACCATCATCTTAAAAGCCCGGCAACTGGGTCTGACCTGGTTGGTGCTCGGCTTTGCCCTCTGGCTCATTCTCTTCCACCCGGCCGCGACGGTGCTCTTCTTCTCCCGCCGCGACGAGGAAGCGGTCGACCTCCTCAAGTTCCGGCTGCGCGGCCTGTACGAGCGCTTGCCCGACTGGCTCAAAGTCCAGGCATTCGTGACCGACAACGAACATGAGTGGTACTGGAGCAACGGTTCGCGCGTCCTGGCCTTTCCCACGACCGCCGGCGACTCCTACAGTGCGACCTTGGCGATCGTCGACGAAGCCGATCTCGTGCCGGATTTGGGGAAGCTCCTGAGCTCGGTCAAACCTACCATCGATGGCGGCGGCCGCCTAATTCTCGTCTCGCGCGCGGATAAGAGTCGGCCCCAGTCACCGTTCAAGCGCATCTATAGCGCTGCCACGCAGCACCAGAATGGGTGGACAGCGGTGTTCCTGCCGTGGTCCGCCCGACCCGACCGGGACCAGACCTGGTACGAGAACCAGCGGGCCGAAATTCTTCATCGTACTGGCGGGCTCGATGACCTGCACGAGCAGTATCCCGCCACCGACGTCGAAGCCCTGCTGCCGCGCACCCAGGACAAACGGATCGCTCCGGAGTGGTTGCTCCAATGCTTTCAGGAGCAGCGCCCGCGGGCGGATTTGCCCGCCGATGCCCCAGCGATTCCGGGTCTCGAGGTGTATACCGCGCCCCAGGCCGACCGGTCCTATGTTCTCGGCGCCGACCCGGCCGAGGGCAACCCTACCTCGGACGATTCCGCGCTTACCGTGATCGATCGGGACAGTGGCGACGAAGTGGCCGCCTTGGCCGGCAAGTTCCAGCCGTCGACGTTGGCCGCCCACATCAACTCGATCGGCCAGTGGTACAACCACGCCGACGTGCTTGTGGAGCGGAACAACCACGGACACGCGGTCCTGCTCTGGCTTGGCGACCATTCCCGGCTCAGGCGGCTGCGGGGCTACGATCGCCGCGACGGCTGGCTGTCCAATAGCAAGGGCAAGGCGATACTGTACGACCAGGCAGCCGATGCCTTCCGCGAGCGGCAGACCTCCCTGCACAGCCGGGCGACGTTTATACAGTTGGCCGGTATCGAAGGTTCCACCCTGCGGGCTCCAGACGGCGATGCCGACGACCGCGCCGACTCCTATGCCATGGCGTGCATGGCCCGAAAAGGACCGGCGGAATACTGCCCGGACCATCTGGTGTGGTGGCCTCTCCCGCCGTCCCCGGCGCCGGTAACGGAAAGCCCGCACAACCGGTCGTTGCGTCAGATCATGGACGAGATCGGCCTGAACCTGGACGACGATTTGTGAAGACAGTACCATCGAGACGGGGGCAAAAAGGAGCGACGATCACAGTCATGAATTTTACCGCTCCCAATCGCTCCTAATCGCTCCTTTTCGCTTCCTCCCTTAAATAGCGGCATTGCGTGGGAGACGTCGGCGCCCTGGGCGCCGGTAACAGACGGCCGCCGGCATCACCGGCAGGGAGCGAAAAGGAGCGATGGTTGCAGTCATGAATTTGATCGCTCCTAATCGCTCCTTTTCGCTCCCTCCCTTTCTCAATTCTTTGGGAGGCAGAAAATGCGGCTAATTGCGGCCTATTTTTGTGTTCAGTTGCCCAGAACCTGTACGGGGCCAAAGAGAGTTTGAGAGTTCGAATTTCGCTTCTACTTAATGAGGGAGGTAGTTGATATGGAGCGAAATATCGCGACAATGGAGTTAACGCGATACGCCGCGGTTGCCATCAACACCGACGTGGCCCGTGCAATGCGGCGTCGGGGGACCGTGGAACTTCAAGTGCTGGTGGCACCGGGCAGGATACTTACCCTGCACGATGTAACCGTGACTGGCAACACTTCGGGCGCTGAGGGTGGAGGTGGCGGAGGCATCGGTAATGCTGGAAGCCTGGCACGAGATCAAGCCCGCCAATCCCATTCCGCCGCACCAGAGTTGGATGGGTTGGATGAAGTTGTGCTTTGATTCGCACAACAATCGCTTCCTTGGTATGATCGGAGACAAACTGTACGCCTTCCGGTACGAGGCGGCCAAGTGAGCATCAGGTCCCCCGACCAGAGGCGACCCAGGAGTGTTGTCATGCAACCACGTCCTGAGCGGCCCGTTGGGCTGGGTGTGGCCTGGAGCGTGGCGTGCGTGTCCATCCTTGGCTTCCTCGGCGGCCGAGGCTGGACAGCGGATACCGCCGAGATGGCGCTGCCATCTGGCGTGAAAGCCGTCTGGGACCTTGACAAGGCGCATCGGCAGAAGACCCGCACGCGAGAGCGCGTTTGCCTCAACGGCCTGTGGCGCTGGCAACCGGCCCAGGAGAAGGCGGACGCCGTACCGAACGACGCCTGGGGCTTCTTTAAGATTCCCGGCTTTTGGCCCGGCGCCGCCAGTTACATTCAGGAAGATAGCCAAACGCTGCACGCCCATCCGGATTGGAGAAACGCGGACCTTCGCCAACTCCGTGCTGCCTGGTATCAACGCGAATTCACGGTTCCTGCCGATTGGACTGGGCGCCGGATCGCCCTGGCGGCCGAGTATGTCAACTCGTTCGCGGTCCTCTTCGTCGATGGCAAGAAGGCCGGCGACATTCGCTTTCCCGCGGGCGAAGTCGATTTGACGACTGTGTGCAAACCAGGGAGCAAGCATGTGCTCAGCCTGCTCGTGGTGGCGTTGCCGCTCCAAGGGGTGTTGCTCTCCTACAGCGATACCAATGCCGTCCGTGAGGTCCAGGGCAGCGTCGAGCGCCGCGGGCTGTGCGGCAATGTCTGGCTCGTCAGTACGCCAGCGGGGCCGCGCATCACCGATGTCCAGGCGAACACGTCGGTCCGTAAAGGGGAAATCAACATCAGCGCGGCTCTCGTACGCCTCGCGGCGGATCGGCGGTATCAACTACGCATCCAGATTCGAGAGGCCGAGGGCCAAGTCGTCCGCGAATTGACGAGCCAGGCTTTTCAGGCGAGCGACCTCCAGAATGGCCGCCTTAACGTGGAGCGCGTCGCCTGGCTGCCCAAAAAACTTTGGGACATCCACACGCCATGGAACATGCACCAAATCCAGGTCACGCTCGCCGAGGCGAACGGCCAGGCGCTCGACACCTTTGATCCCGTCCGCTTCGGCTTTCGCGAGTTCTGGATCGACGGCAAGCACTTCTACCTCAACGGCGCGCGCATCTTCCTCTCCGCGGTCCCGCTGGACAATGGGCAGATCGGCGCACGCACCGCGAGCTACGCAGGCGCCCTGGAGACGATGAAGCGGCTCAAGAGCTTCGGCATCAACTTCGTCTACACGCACAACTACGGTTGCCAGCCCGGTTCGCACATCAGTTTCGCGGAGATCCTGCGCGCGGCCGACGATATTGGAATGCTCGTCGGCTTCTCGCAGCCGCACTTCGGGCACTACAACTGGAAGATCAAGGACGCCGAGCGCGCGAACGGCTACGCTCGGCACGCGGGATTCTATGTCCGCGCCGCCCAGAATCATCCGTCGGTCGTCGCCTATGCGATGAGCCACAATGCGACCGGCTACGATCAGGACATGAATCCCGATCTCATCGACGGCCTCAACGATCCGCGCAAGGATACCTGGTCGCTGAACAACTCCAAGCTCGCGCTGCGAGCCGAGGCGATCGTCAGGAGCCTTGATCCGGGGCGCATCGTCTACCATCACTCTTCGGGCAACCTCGGCTCGATGCACACGAGCAACTTCTACATCAACTTCGCCCCGATCCAGGAAGTCTCCGACTGGTTCGAGCACTGGGCGGCCAAAGGGGTCAAGCCGATGTTCCCCGTAGAGTATGGCGTGCCGTTCTCGTGGGACTGGACGATGTATCGCGGCTGGTACAAGGGACAACGCAACTTCGGCAGCGCCAGGGTGCCGTGGGAGTTCTGCCTGGCCGAATGGAACGCCCAGTTCCTCGGCGATCGCGCCTTCCAGATCAGCGAGAGTGAGAAGCAGAACCTTCGCTTCGAGGCCAAGCAGTTCCAGGCGGGGAACCTCTGGCACCGTTGGGATTATCCGCACCAGGTTGGCTCGCGCGATTTCGACGAACGCGCCGAGATCTTCGCCCGCTACATCACAGACAACTGGCGAGCTTTCCGCACGCTGGGCCTGTCCGCGAATTCGCCGTGGGAGCATCACATCTACTGGAAGCTCAAGGATGGCGCGAAGACGGGACGACGCGAATTCAACACCGACTGGGACACCTTGCAGAAGCCGGGCTTCAGCGCCGATTACACGCAGCGGCAGAACTGGCAGTTCATCACCGATTTCGAGGCGAGCGATTGGGTCCCGACCGCGGCCGCACAAGCGTTGATGCGGAACAATCGCCCGCTCCTGGCGTACATCGGCGGCAAACCGGGCGCCGTCACTGGCAAGGACCACAGCTTCCTCCCCGGCGAAAGCGTCCACAAGCAAGTCATCGTCATCAACAATTCGCGGGAGAGCGTGGCCTGCAACTGCTCCTGGTCGGTTGATCTGCCCAAGCCGGTCGATGGCGCCGCTCAACGAACCACTGGGACCGGCGATCAGGAGAGCATACCGCTCCATTTCACATTACCCGCGAGCCTGGCCCCCGGTGTCTACCGGATCACCGCGCAGGTTCACTTCAGCACCGGCGAAACGCAGGACGACTCCTTCGCGATCCACGTATTGCCGACGCCGGCTGCCGTGTCCGCGCAGCCGAAACTGGCACTCTTCGATCCGAAGGGGGACACCGCGAAGCTGCTGAAGGGTCTGAAAGTCGCCTTTCAAGTGGTCGACGCAAAAGCCGACCTCGCCGACTACGACACGCTTATCATTGGCCGCAATGCGCTGACGCCGGACGGACCGGGCCCGGACGTGCTGGGCGTGCGCGATGGGTTGAAGGTGATCGTCTTTGAGCAAAGCGCGGCCACGCTGGAACAGCGTTTTGGCTTTCGCGTTGTGGAGTACGGGTTGCGCGAGGTCTTTCCACGCGTGCCGGATCATCCGCTCTTGGCCGGATTGAAAGCGGAGAATCTGCATGACTGGGGCGGCGAGGCGACGCTGGTGCCGCCGCGTCTGGAGTTCACATCGCGGCCGCGCTATGGGCCAACGGTCCGATGGTGCGATATCGCGGTGCCGCGCGTCTGGCGCTGCGGGTGCCGCGGGAACGTCGCGTCGGTGCTAATCGAGAAGCCGGCCCGGGGCGATTTTCTGTCGATCGTCGATGGCGGATACGCGTTGCAATACAGTCCGCTGCTGGAATATCGCGAAGGCAAGGGGCTGGTCCTCTTCTGCCAAATGGACGTGACGGGCCGCACCGAGAACGATCCGGTCGCCGACACGCTGGTGCGGAACATCATGAGCTACGTCTCTACTTGGAAGCCGGGACCAAGCCGCCCCATGATCTATGTCGGCGATCCTGCGGGCAAGCGCCACCTGCAAGCCGCGGGCATTTCGGTCAACGCATATTCGAAGGAATTGCTAACAGCCGATGCCGTCGTGATCGTCGGTCCCGGCGGCGGCAAGCAGCTCGCTGGCGACTGCCCCGACATCGCCGAATGGATCAAGGCCGGCGGTCGACTGCTCGCGATCGGTCTGGATGAGGCCAACGCCAACGCCATTCTGCCCACCAAGGTCCGCATGAACAAGGTCGAACACATCGCGGCGCACTTCGATGCGCCGCGCCTCGGGTCTCCGCTCGCTGGCGTCGCCCCGGCCGACGTGCACAACCGTGATCCCCGCTTGCTTGACCTCGTTGACGACGGCGCGACGATTCTCGGCAACGGCGTGCTCGCGCAGTCTCCGGGCGGCAACGTCGTCTTTTGTCAAATCGTCCCGTGGCACTTTGATCCGACGAAAGCGATGAACCTCAAACGAACCTTCCGCCGCATCGCTTGCGCCGTCACTCGCCTGGCAGCAAACCTTGGCGCCGTCAGCGAAACGCCGATCCTCACACGTTTTCGCAGTCCGGTGCAGCAGGCAGAGCGGCGCTGGTTGAACGGCCTGTATCTCGATGTGCCAGAGGAATGGGACGACCCGTATCGCTTCTTCCGATGGTGATGCGAGCGATGGCGAACGCAAGCGTTTGAGATTCTCTACGCCGAAAGGACATTCAGATGGGAACCCATGCCGACCCGCCCGGTGACGCCTGCAAAAGGAGAAGGGGCTTTCTCAAGGCATCCCTGGCCGCGGGTGCCATCGGTGCGCTTCAGCAGGCACCTACTCTGGCCGTCCCGGCCCCGGCGGTCCAGCTTTGCAAGCCCGTCATCGATGAACACGACCCGAGGAACATCAAGCTGGCCCACCGCGTACCATCCAGTGCCAGCGACGATGAACTGCTTTTCCTCCAGCAAATCGGGCTGCGCTGGGCCCGCGTGGAGCTCCAGGCCGCCGAGGGCGAATACGACGCCCTGAGCAAGGTGCAACAGCGCTTCCAGAGCTATGGCCTGCGGATTTTCTCGGTGATGCACCCGGCCTACCGCTCCCTGCGGATCCAACTGGGCCAACAGGGACGCGACGACGACATCGAGCAATATCGGACCTTCCTGCGCAGCTGTGGCCGGCTCGGCATTCCGCTCGCCAATTACGACTTCCACCCCGGCAACACCTACACCACGGCCACGGTTCGGCGTCGCGCCTATCTCGCCCGCGAGTTCAATCTGAAGGACTTCCGTGCCCGCGTCGAAAAACAGCGATTCGGCCGGCAGTACAGTGCCAAGGAAATCTGGGAGACCTACACGTATTTCTTCCGGGCCGTGCTGCCTGTGGCCGAAAAGGCCGACGTCAAACTGGGCTTGCACCCCGATGATCCGCCCCTGGCCATGATGAATGGCGTGGCCAAGATCTTCACGCATTACGACGGCTACCGCCGGGCCGAGGAGTTGGCCGGAAACAGTCGCCACTGGGGTTTAACCTTTTGCATCGGCACCTGGTCCGAGGGCGGCCGGGAAATGGGCAAGGACGTGTTCGAGATGATTCAAGACTTCGGCAAGCGGCGCAAGATCTTCGACGTCCACTTCCGCAACGTCAGCGCCTCACTGCCCCATTTCGTGGAGACTTTTCCCGACGACGGCTACCAGGACATGTATCGGGTGATGCGCGAGTTGCGCGCGGTCAGCTTTGACGGCGCCATGGAGCCCGACCACGTTCCGCAGCTCGTCGGCGACAAGGGCATTCGCCCTGCGGGGACCGCCTATTGCATCGCGTGCATGCGCTCGTATCTGCGCCGCGCCAATGCGGAAGTGGGTTAAGCAAGACGGCTCGATCATTGGACGTTGCGGAACAAGAGTTCGGCATGCGGGCCGCCCAACAGACAGTCACCGCGGCGCGACGTCGAGTGTGAAGGTCTGTGCTGCCGCGCCGACCCGCTGCGTGCTCGTGGACAATGTCTTCTCCAGCCCCCAGCTCAGGGCTCGCTCATCCAGCTTGCGAATTTCTCGGTCAATCGTGACGGTCACGGTAATGACAACCTTGCCGGAGCTTTCCGGAACGCCCGAGAGCACGCCGGTGCGCTCGTCGATCGTGAGCCAGGTGGGGCCGTCCGGTTGACAGGAAGGAACTCTCATTCAGCGCGAGGCCGACTGGAATTGGCCAGCGTGTGAGTCCCAGGCGACGGCGTTCACGCCGGCGCTCGGGCCGTGGGTAACGGCGTACCCCAGGCCGCGCAGGTGCTCGACCTCTGCCTCTGTCCAGCTTGGTTCTACGATGACCGCGCTCCCACCTTCGGTATGAAGACGACGGGCGGCGACGGCGTCGGCCAGGGCGGCATCATGGCCCACGAACCAGCTCAACACGTCGAAGACGGCGTTCGGGATCTTGCGGCCCCCGTGGCCCCCTAGTGCGCAAATCGGTTTGCCATCCTTGAGTACAACCGTGGGACACATGTTGTGCAAGGGCCGTTTTCCTGGGCCCGGCGAGTTCGGCCGGCCCGGCCGGGGGTCGAAGCGGGACATGCCGTGTCCCAGGATCAGGCCGAGCCCGTCCACCGCGACTTGGGCTCCGAAATGGCTGCCGTGTGTCAGCGTCAGGGCCACCATCATCCCTCGGCCGTCCACCGCACTGAGGTGGACGGTTCCGTCAGCCGACCGACCGTCGGTCGCCGCCCGCACCATCTTGCCGTCACGCACGGCCGCCTCGACGCGGTCAGCCATCTTCCGGGCGTAGGCTGTTGACAGCAGACGCTGCACCGGCACCTCCACCCGCTCCGGATCGCCCAGTAATTTTAGCCGGTCGTCCCAGGCAATGCGCAAAGCCTCCAAGCGGGCCCGCATTGTCCGGGGATCCTTGACCGGACGCTTCTCCCATTCCAGGGCTTGCAAGATCGATAATCCCTCCAGCACCGTCAGGCCGCCGGCGGTAAGTGGGGCGGTACGGATGGTATAGCCGCGCCAGCGGAGGGTCAACGGCTCAACCTCCCTGGCCCGGTAGGCCGCCAGGTCTGTTTCCGTGACCAGCCCGCCGTGCTTCCGGAACGCGGCCGCGATCTGCCCGGCGATGGCGCCGCGATAGAACGAGTCCACTGAGTTGCGCTCGGCCAAAGCTTGGAGCAGGTCGGCCATGTCCGGGTTGCGCAACATGCTGCCGACCGGTAGCGGCTCGCCGTTCTTCAACAACAGCCGGGTCGACGTTGGGTCTTTCGCGAGCTGGGGCCGGGCCGCCCGGATGGCCGCCGCCAAGTTCTTGCTGACCTCAAAGCCTTCGCGGGCAAACCGGATGGCCGACAGCACCACCTTACGGAAGGGCTGAGTGCCATAACGGTCCAGCGCCAGCTGCAACCCGGCCAGTGTTCCCGGCACCCCTGTGGCTAACCAGCCCAGCTCGTTGACTCGGTCTTTGACTCCCCCGTCCCTGTCCAGGGGGAACATATCCGCACGGGCCGCGACCGGAGCGGCCGAATTGAAGTCAATCGCCGTTACCTTCGAACCATCGGGCAAGGCAATGAGCAGGTGACCACCGTAGCCACCGATACCGCACTGGTGAATCGCCACCACCCCCGCCGCTAAGGCGGCGGCCACTGCCGCGTCCACGGCGTTGCCTCCCGCCGCCAGCACCTCCGCCCCCACCTGAGCCGCTTGGGGATGTCCAATGACATGGCCTATGCGTTCGCTGGCTGGCTGAGCCGATTCTGTGGCGGTCACCTCGGCACGGGCCAGGACGTTGCCCAAAATGAAACCCCCTGCCTGTTTCAAAAGATCCCGCCGATCGTAGTTATGGGTCATCGCAGCTCCTTCTCGGGAGCGGACATAACTATCCGCTTTTTGGAGTTAACTCAATTGTCGCGAAATTTCGCTCCATATCAACTACCTCCCCGAAAGAGACTCGAAACTTCGACACAGTGGTTGATAGAAGCTCTGAGACTTGCGTAATTGCTCGTTACCGCCGGCCGACTGGCCAACCTGAGTAGGCGCAAAGAACGGACCAAAACAGACCGGCCAAACGAATTAAAATGGTTTGCTACTTTTTGGGGGTTGTTCCCTCACCTTCAGTAGGCGATCGGCAATCTCATAAGCAAATTTTGCCGCGGTCTCCACCTCGTCCGCCAGACCACCCTT
>Ga0306920_100014712_pt1 | contig 10696 bp, 12 predicted proteins | sample flu12Cox44000170_FD_204666 | JGI IMG/M metagenome (GOLD analysis project Ga0306920, IMG submission 204666) | Lab enrichment of tropical soil microbial communities from Luquillo Experimental Forest, Puerto Rico - flux4day.12C.oxic.44.000.170 (v2)... | ecosystem: Environmental > Terrestrial >... | reverse complement strand
TGGAGTAGGCGCATGCGAACCTGGTTGTCAGATGTAGGGCGGATTAGCGTTAGCGTAATCCGCCGCGTCATATACCCCCTTAGGCGGCGGGTTACGCCTTGCGGCTAACCCGCCCTACAAAGCTGATGCGAACCTGGTTGTCGGCTCTCGCTTTCGGCGCGTTCGTCCTCGCCGGCAATCCTTGCTGCGCGCATGACGATCTGCACCCCTTCGTGCGCGGCAGCTGGCAGAAAATTCTTGCGGCGCATGCGGGTCGCCCGGCCGTGGTGCATTTCTGGGGACTGACATGCGCGCCGTGCCGCACCGAAATGCCGGAATGGGGCAAGCTTCTCTCCGAGCGCCCTGATCTCAATCTGGTTGGCATTGATGCCGATCTGGTTCCGAACGAGCGGGATGCCGTCGCCGCCACGCTCGCGCAAACAGGATTGGCGCGAGCCGAGAATTGGATTTTCGCAGATGCTTTCCTGGAGCGGCTGCGCCATGAAATTGATCCGCACTGGCGCGGCGAGATACCGAGAACAATGCTGGTCGGGCGAGACGGCTCCATCACAACAATAGAAGGCTCGGCCGATCTGAAAGAGGTGCGCGCCTGGCTCGATCTGCAAGCGAAGTAATTGCACCCGACAAGCGATTCTGCAGCGGAGCCTTGCATCTGCAATGCCTTGACGGCCGCTGGCGACGGCGCGAGAGTGTCGCAAGCCCTGGTTGCATCCGCACTGTCGATGGGAGGAGCGCATGTCGAAGCGCCGCAATGTCGCGCAAGAAAGCCGTCGTAACTTTCTCAAGGGAGCAGGGCTTGCCGGCGCAGCAGCATTCGCTCCGGCCGTAACCCATGCGCAGGTCTCCGCGCCTCACCCGGATCTGAAGCGAAATCTCAAAGCAGCCGTTCCCGGACCGAAGCAGGTTGCGGTCGAAACGCAGCCGCCGGTCAAGGATCCGGTCAACCAAAGCTCGAGCGGCGGCGACTTCATGGTCGATGTGCTCAAGACCCTCGATTTCGATTATCTGACGATGAACTGCGCCTCGGCTTTTCGCGGCATCCACGAATCCTTCATCAACTACGGCACGAACACCAAGCCCGAGATCCTCACCTGTCCGCACGAGGAGATCGCGGTGCATATGGCGCAGGGCTATGCCAAGATCGAAGGCAAGCCGATCGCCATGATGTGCCACGGCACGGTCGGTCTCCAACACGCGAGCATGGCGCTCTACAACGCCTGGTGCGACCGCGTGCCGATCTACGTCATGATCGGCAACATTATCGAGGGCGACAAGCGCGCGCCCGGCGTCGAATGGGTCCACTCCGCCATCGATCCGGCGGCCATCGTGCGCGACTTCGTGAAGTGGGACGACCAGCCCGCTTCTCTGCAGCATTTCGCCGAGTCGGCGGTGCGCGCCTACAAGATCGCGATGACGCCGCCGATGGGCCCGGTCCTGCTCTCGCTCGATGCCGAGCTGCAGGAGAATTCGATTCCCGATGCAGAAGGCCTGCGCATCCCCAAGCTCGCGCGCGTGGTGCCTCCGGTGGGCGATGCCGCGGCGCTCGCCGAAGCCGCCAGGCTGCTGGCCGCGGCCGAGAACCCGGTCATCATCTGCGATCGGCTCGCGCGCACCGGAGCCGGCATGGCGCGCCTCGTCGAGCTTGCCGAGACGCTGCAATGCGCAGTGGTCGACAACGCCGGCCGCATGAATTTCCCCTCGCGGCACCCGCTCAACCAATCATTCCGCCGGTCGGTGATCGCGCAGGCCGACGTGATTCTGGCGCTGGAAATGAACGACGTCTATGGCAGCCTCAACGCATTCAGCGATCGCATTGCGCGCGCCACACGCCCGAGCACCAAGAAGGGAGCCAAGATCATCACGCTGGGGCTGCGCGATACCTACCTCAAAGCGAATTATCAGGACTTCGGGCGTTATCAGGACGTTGATCTGGCGATCGCCGGTGACGGCGAGGCAAGCCTTGCATTGTTGAGTGAGAGCGTGAAGCGCCTCCTCGATCCGGCACGCAAGTCTGCCTACGAGGCCCGCGGCAAGAAGCTTGCAGCCGCGCATCAGGCCATGGTCGAGCAGACGAAATCGGATGCCACCCTCGGCTGGGACGCAAGCCCGATCACGACAGCGCGCATGTGCGCGGAGGTCTATGCCCAGATCAAGGACGAGGACTGGTCGATGGTCGGCACGTCCATTCGCTTGAGCTGGCCGCATCGGCTGTGGAACTTCGACAAGCCGCATCGCTGGAATGGAGTCTCCGGCGGCGCGGGCGTCGGCTACAACCTCCCGGCCTCGCTTGGGGCAGCGCTTGCCAACCGGAAACATGGCCGGTTCACAGTCTCGTTCGGCGGCGACGGCGACTTCATGTTTGCGCCAGGCACGCTGTGGACGGCGGCGCACCACCGCATCCCGATGCTCTACATCGTGCAGAACAATCGTGCCTACCATCAGGAATACATGTATCTGACGGCCATGGCCGCCCGGCGCAGCCGCGGCATCGAGAACGCCCATATCGGCACCACGCTGACCGATCCCAACATCGACTTTGCCACGGTGGCGCGGGGCTTCGGCGCGCATGGCGAAGGCCCGATCACCGACCCGAAGGATCTGGCGCCGGCACTGGCGCGTGCCATTGCCGCGGTGAAATCCGGTCAGCCGGCGCTGGTCGATGTCGTCGCCGATCCGCGCTAGGGGTAAGACCATGCGCGGATTGAAGGGGGGATTTGTGCTGGTGCTCGCGGCGCTTTGCACCGCGCCAATGGGAATAGGGGCGCAAGCGCAGGACGCGCCCAAGGGCGATGCCGTGAAGGGCAAGCAGCTTTATCTCGCCGAGAACTGCTTCACGTGTCACGGACGCGTCGGACAGGGTGGGGCCTACAACGGTCCGGCGCCGGCGCTTGCGAAGACAGAACTGCCGTTCGAAGGCTTCCTCGGCCAGATGCGCAATCCCTCGAACGATATGCCCGCCTATGCGGCCGAGGTCATGTCGGATCAGGCGGTGGCCGACGTGTACGCATTCCTGCAATCATTGCCCGGCCCGCGGCCGGCCAAGGATATCGCGATCCTGAAAGATTGAAGCTCACGCACGCTGGGACCGCGGCATTCCGCAAGGAGTGCCGCGGCTATCGGTCAGCTGCTGCCCCCTGAGCTCAGCGTATCGCTGAGCCGGTCGCGCCGGTCTTTGCCGTTACCACCACCCACGCCGGTGCCATCCAAACCAGACGGGCCGGTAGGCGACCGGGGCGGCGGCATATGCATAGTATGCGGGCCGGTAGTAGGCGTACGAATAATAGGGCCGGTACACGTACACGTACGAATAGTAAGGCCGGTAGTAGTAGCTGTATGTGTAATAGGGCCGATAGTAGGCATATGAATAGTAGTAGGGGCGATAGTAGTAGGGCCGATAGTAGGCGTAGGAATAGTACGGCCGATAATAAGCATATGAGTAGTAGGCTCTTGGCCGGTAGTATGCCCCTCGCCAGCAGCGGCAGGAGACGTCCTGCGTAAGGGTGGTTTGCTGGATCGCTTTGCCCAGGGCGGCCGGCGCAGCAATCGTCATCGCTTGCGCCGGAGAGCTCAAGACCGCGGCCATGAAGATGGTGGTGGCTCCAGCGCACGTCACGAAGGTTCTAGACATGACACTCTCCCAGTTGTTGGTTGGCCCAAGAACTAGCACTGTCCCAGCGGGCAGCGCAGCGGCTTTGCGCAGAGATGGTTAACCGCCGCCGTCCGCTTATTCCTCCGACTATTGCCAAACATTAATTCCCCCGAAACATCGCCGCAAGGCTGATTGCTGCATCCTGCCTGTCGAATGCCGTGCCGGCAAGCGCGCAATGGAAGCGGTGCGGAGCGGAGGGCGGAATTCGTCCTCCTCCCATTACCGCCTTGCGCCTGCGGCCGGCCGGCGCCCTTCAAGCTTCGAGGGGAGAAAGGCTCATGCGCAAATCGGAGAACCGCTGCGCCCACTGCGGGGGGAAGCTGGGCCTTGTTTCATATCAGCACTGGGGCCTTCGCTTCTGTCGCAAGGCCTGCAGGAGCACCTTCCTTGCAAAGACAAGGAAGGAGCATGCCCGCATGCGAAAATGGTTCGGCCTGCTGGCCTCAAGGCGAATCCCCTTGTGCGGCGTCGGCAGAGCGTGAATGCCTCCTAGCTAAGCTAAGCTAGGCTGGCTCACTCATCCCGTCCAACTTCCTCTCTCGGCCAACACCCGGCTTTCACCGCCAAAGCCGGTCATCAATCCTCTGCGCGCGAACCATGCGCCGCGTTCACCCGAACTCGTCTATATGATCGGATTCGAGGAATCGATTCCGCATGCTATTCGTGTCCGTTACTCGCCTGCGGCTGCGCTCCTGGCGATATTTGCCGGGCTTCATCTTGCAATCATTGCGCGCGGCCTGGCAGGCCAAGTCCACACGGGGAAACCTTTCGACGTGCATCATGGGGGAGGCTGATCTCGCCTTTTGGACCCGCACGATCTGGGGCGACGAGCCGTCCATGCGCTCGTTCATGCTTTCCGGCGCCCCATCGGCAGGCGATGCCGCGGCTATTGGACTGGTGCGACGAGGCAGCCGTCGTCCACTGGAGCCGGGAAGCGCCCGCGCCTCCCTCGTGGAGCGAGTGCCACCAGCGCCTTCTAGGTGAAGGCCGGGCTTCAAAGGTCAGTCACCCCTCGCAGGCGCAGCGCCGCTTCGAGTTTCCTGCGCCGCGGGCACTGGTTCAGCTGAGATTGCGATGATGCGAGCCCTCTCCAGCGTCGGCGCTCAAGCGGCCGCGCACCCAACTATTGTTTAAATGGGATATGCGCCGTTCCGTTCACTTGCGCGACGTACGGGGGAACTCGCGCCTTGCTCTCATCGCGGCCTAAAAAGCAAAAGCGCAAGGAATGCCTCTTGCTGCTCTTGTGAACCTTGTTGAAACCACGTGATTGCTTCTCGAGCGTCGGAGATGGCAACCCTCGCCTCGTCGGCCGTGAAATCGCGCGAAGGGTCGTAGTCGGCGAGATTTCGTAGCTCATAAAGATATCCAGAAATTCGAGCAAAGTCAGCAATCCTCCCAAATCCCCCAGCCGGCACAAAGGGGACGTCCTGCGGGTTTGTTCCGCCGAGCTTGGAGCAGAGTGCCCGCAGACGAGAGTGATCGATGCTTCGATATGCCAAACTGTACCGAGGCGTAGACCGCCTATCCGCGCCGAAAACCATATCGGCGGCGGCAGTCAAAACGAAATGGAACAGCCCGTAGTACGCAGCCGAAATTGCCCGACGCAGATCCTCATGATGAGGTTGTGCTGCCAGGCTGTCCGCTTGGAGAAGCAGGTGTTCAGGATCCGGCGGAGGCACCCTGCTCCTCGTACCGCACGATCGGAAACCGGCCCTCGCCGGCGTCGGCAAGCTTCCGAATCACTTCCACGATCGTGCGCGCTGAACGCTCGCCCATAATTGAATTTGCGGAGCCGGGAGTGAGCACGATTTTTATTTCGATTGCTTCGGAGCCACTAGAATCGAGAGCCGGTGCCGTCTGGATGCTTGCAAAGCTGACGTTATTTTCCGCTGCTACACTCTTGGCAATCTCGATGACTCTTTCCTCATTCAATGTGCTCATGTTGTCCTCCTCGCAAAAGTATAGCAATTAGAGCAGTAACGAGCCAGCTGAGATTGCGATGATGCGAGCAGCGCTGAGCGTGAAGCAGCTCCGCAGCCCCTTGGCGGGTCCCTTCGATTTCGAGCTTGCGGCCGGCGCCTGCGCAGCGGTCAGCGGTCCTTCGGGATCAGGAAAGAGTCTCTTCCTGCGTATGATCGCCGACCTCGACCCCAACGAGGGCGAGGTTTTTCTCGGAGCTGTTCCGCGTTCCTCCATGCCGGCCACGCGCTGGCGGCACAATGTCGTCTATGTCGCCGCGCAATCGGGCTGGTGGGCTGATAAAGTCATTGATCATTTCCCGCCCGATTGCCGCGCACGGAGCACGACGCTTGCAGAGCGCCTGGGAGTTCCTGTGGATCTGCTCGATGCTGCGGTAGTGAGACTTTCGACCGGTGAGAAGCAACGCCTGGCCCTGGTGCGAGCGCTGGTAGGCGAGCCTGCGGTCCTTCTGCTCGATGAGCCAACCGCGGCGCTCGACGAGCATGCCGTCACCTTGACGGAGGCACTGTTGCGTGAGCGCCTGGCCAACGGCACGTCCATCGTTCTGGTGACGCACGATCCCGATCAGGCGCTGCGGCTGGGCACCCGGCGCTACCGCATGGCCGCAGGCAAGCTGGAGGCAGCATGAATCCCATCTCGCTTACTCCGATCGACATCGCGATTGCGGCCTCCCTCATTCTCCTCGACGCCGCGCTTTCCCTGCTGCTGCGCTTGCGTCTGCATGTGCAAATTCTGACCGCCGCGATGCGCATGGTGGTGCAGCTGGTGGCGATCGGGTTTGTGCTGCGCTTCGTCTTCTCGCTCGACAATCCGGCAGCGACTCTGTTGCTCGTACTGCTCATGGTGCTGGTCGCCGGGCGCGAAGTGGCCGCGCGCCCCGAGCATCGGCTGCGCGGCTATTCGCATCTCGTGATCGGCATCTCGAGCGTTGGCTTTGCGACGTTCACGACGGCCCTGCTGGCATTAACGACGGCAATCCGGCCGCAGCCCTGGTATGCGCCGCAGTACGCGATCCCGCTCGCCGGCATCATCCTCGGCAATGTGCTCAACTCCGCGAGCTTGTCATTGGACAGCCTGCTCGACACCGTCCGCCGCGAGCGCCTCGGCATCGAAGCGCGGCTCGCGCTCGGGACAAGCTTTCACGACGCCGTCGCCCCGTTCGTACGCGGGGCGATCAGGCGCGGCTTGTTGCCGATCATTAACCAGATGTCGGCGGCGGGTGTGGTCACGCTGCCGGGAATCATGACCGGGCAGATTCTTGCCGGCCTCGATCCAATGGAGGCGGTCAAATATCAAATCCTGCTCATGTTTCTCTTGTCGGGAGGAAGCGGTTTGTCGGCGCTTGCAGCGGCCTATATGGCGGCCTGGCGCTTGACCGACGAGCGCCAGCGGCTGCGCCTCGATCGCCTGCAGTAGGCCGGGACACTAAAGCATGTTTCGGTCGGTCGGAATCGCACACCGTCAAGGCCGGGCTTGTCCCGGCCATCCACGTCTTGGCTGTTCCACGGAAGACGTGGATGCGCAGGACAACAACAAGCCCGCGCATGACGGATACATTGAGCGGGAACCGATTTAGCGGGGGCCGCGCGCCTGATGCACTCACCGTGGCGTGATGAAAGTGCCGTCGCGCAGCTCAGCGATCGCCGCCTGCAGCTCCGCCTGCGTGTTCATCACGATCGGCCCGTACCAGGCAACCGGCTCCTCGATCGGCTTTCCGGAGACCAGCAGAAAGCGGATGCCCTCCTCGCCGGCCTCGACCGTCACTTCGTCGCCGCTGTCGAACAGGACGAGCGATCGATTTCCCGTTCGCTCGCGAATGAGCGCCTGCGTCCCATTGCCTTCCTTCTCCGTGAGCACGCCGAACGGCTGTGAGGCCGCACGAAAAGTGCCGGCGCCTTCGAACACGTAAGCGAATGCGTGTCGCTCGAGCTCCACCGGCAGGGTCTTGCGCCGGCGCGGCGGGACAGTCACGTCAAGATAGCGCGGGTCCGCGGCCACTCCTTCCACCGGGCCACGCCTGGCCCACTGCTCGCCGCAAATCACGCGTACGCTCGTGCCGTCGTCGTCGATGATTTCGGGAATCTCCGCGGCCTTGACGTCCTGGTATCGCGGCGCCGTCATCTTCAACGAGGACGGCAAGTTCGCCCACAGCTGAAAACCATGCATGCGCCCGAGCGTATCCCCCTGCGGCATCTCCTGATGCAGGATCCCACGCCCGGCAGTCATCCACTGCACATCACCGGCGCCCAGTTTTCCGCGATTACCCAGGCTGTCGCCATGCTCCACGCTTCCGGCGAGCACATAGGTGATGGTCTCGATGCCGCGGTGCGGATGCCAGGGAAAACCCGCGCGATAATCATCGGGACGATCGTTGCGGAAATCATCAAGCAGCAGGAATGGATCGAACTCGCTTGTTTCTCCGAAGCCGAAAGCACGACGCAGCTTCACGCCGGCGCCCTCCATCGTCGGCTTGGACTGCACGATGCGTTTGATCGGTCGAATAGACATATCTGATGTTCCTGTCGCGTCTGATGTTCCTATCCCGCCGCTAATAAGCGAGCGCGGCCGCTCGCAGCATCACGGGCCGGCGGCGTCGGCCCCATCGCCCCGCCATGGGCTCAAACACTCCGTGACAGCGCGTGCCGCACTCGGCGCAGCTACTGTCGGCGGACAGATTCCAGGCGGTGATCTCATACCAGTCGCGCCCGATCAACAAACCGCCGCAGCCGTGACAATAGGTGCCCTGCCCCGCGGGATCATGAATATTTCCGGTGTAGACGTAGCGAACGCCCGCATCCATCGCGGTCCGTCGCGCCATCCGCAGCGTCTCCGGCGGCGTCGCCGGCACATCCCTCAGCTTCCAGTCCGGATGGAAAGCCGTGAAATGCAGCGGCACATCAGGACCGAGTCGATCCATCACCCAAGCGCTTTCCGCTTCGATCTCGGCGGGCGAGTCGTTCTCGCCCGGTATGAGCAAGGTCGTGATCTCAAACCAGACATTCGTCTCGTGCTTGAGATATTCGAGCGTCTCCAGCACGGCGACGAGCTTGCCCGAGCAGAGTCTTTTGTAGAAGCCTTCAGTGAAGCCTTTGAGATCGATGTTGGCTGCATCCATGTGGTCAAAGAGCTCGCGGCGCGGCTCCGGCGAGATGTAGCCTGCGCTCACCGCCACTGTCTTCACCCCCCGCTGGCGACAGGCCTGCGCCACATCGACTGCATATTCGAGAAAGATCACGGGATCATTGTAGGTGAAGGCCACGGAGCGGCAGCCGCTTTGCACCGCGGCTTGCGCAATCGCTTCGGGCGAGGCGACGTCCTGGATGCGATCGAAACTCTGCGCCTTGGAGATGTCCCAGTTCTGGCAGAACTTGCAGGTCAGATTGCAGCCTGCGGTGCCGAACGACAGCACCGGCGTGCCCGGCAGGAACTGATTGAGCGGTTTCTTTTCGATCGGGTCGATGCAGAATCCTGAGGAGCGGCCGTAGGTCGTGAGCACGATCTCCTCGCCCTGGCGTGCGCGGACAAAGCATAGGCCGCGCTGGCCGTCATGCAGCCTGCAATAGCGCGGGCAGACGTCGCATTGGATGCGGCCGTCATCGAGGGCATGCCAGTAACGCCCCGACTTGCCCGTGATGGGTTGATTCATGTTGCGCGCGGACTAAAGTTTCTGGAATTTGATCATAGATGGTGATCAGCCGATAGCTGGGCAAGATGCGAACAAGCTCGCAAAGCGTCGCCACTCGACCACCGGCGGTGTCCGGCAGCTTCTATCCTGCTGATCCGGATCGACTGGACGCGCAAGTTAGAAACCTGCTTGCACAGGCCGAGACCCCTGCGAGAATTCTGCCGAAAGCCCTGATCGCGCCGCACGCCGGCTATGTCTATTCCGGCGTCGTCGCCGCGGCGGCATTTGCGACGCTGAAGGGTTGTGCGCAATCGATCGCTCGGGTCGTGCTGATCGGGCCGGCCCATTATATCCGCGTGCGTGGGATTGCCGTTCCCAAGGCGCATGCCTTTGCAACTCCGCTCGGCTACATCCCGCTCGATGTCGATGTGCTCAACACGATTAGCGACGTGCCGTTTGTCACTCGCGCCGATGCGCCGCATGCGCCCGAGCACGCGCTGGAAGTGGAGTTACCCTTCCTGCAAAGCGTCCTCGGACCCTTCCAACTAATGCCGCTCGTGGTCGGCGATGCGGCGCCCCAGGAGGTCGCCGAGGTGCTGCGGCGGCTATGGGATGGGCCGGAAACTCTGGTCGTCGTCAGCTCCGATCTGTCGCACTATCTCGATTATGAATCTGCACGAGCCGCGGATGCCGAAACCGCCGCGGCCATCGAGCATGGCGACTGGGCCGCGCTCGGCCCGAACCAGGCTTGTGGCTGCCTTGCCGTGGCCGGTCTGCTCATCGAAGCCGGGCGCCGTGGCCTTGCGGGCAGCCGGCTCGCATTGTGCAACTCCGGTGACACCGCCGGTTCTCGCGATCGGGTTGTGGGCTACGGAGCCTGGATGTTCGCACACGCCTGAGGTGTATCGAAGCTGGAGGCATTTGGGCCAGCGCCTGCGTGACGCGTGCGATAAGGTGTGATAAGGCAGGTGCCTCGGAAAGGGGAGCCGCCATGAGAACAGTTGCAGTTGCCGCGCTGACGATTGCCTTGTTGCCCGCGACCGCATATTCGCAAGAGCACGAGCCTCCGACCCGGCGGACCGAGGAACAAAAAAAGCAGGATGCCGAAATCGAAAAGGCGTACCAGGAGGTGCAAAAGGGCATCAAAGCACAAACCCCGTCCTCCAACTATGATCCGTGGGGGACGGTAAGGCAGCAGCAGCCGGCAGCGAGCGATAAGGCAAAGCGTTGAGCGCTTGCGACCTCACAACGGAACACGGCATTGATTCCCCGGAATGACGTCGAGAATTTATGACACAGTAGCGCTCACTATTTGGCGCCGCAGATGTTCAAGCCCGTCGTCCGCCTTCTTCTGCCGGAGCGCAAACCCGCTGATGGCGTAATCTAGACAGCGATTCCTCAAACTCAGAGATTGATACCCCTCACCCGCCTCGCCGCTACGC
>Ga0306920_100014709_pt1 | contig 10697 bp, 8 predicted proteins | sample flu12Cox44000170_FD_204666 | JGI IMG/M metagenome (GOLD analysis project Ga0306920, IMG submission 204666) | Lab enrichment of tropical soil microbial communities from Luquillo Experimental Forest, Puerto Rico - flux4day.12C.oxic.44.000.170 (v2)... | ecosystem: Environmental > Terrestrial >... | reverse complement strand
CCACTGGATGGACCGGCTCTATTGCGTGGCGGCAGTGCGCCTTCGAACCCAAGCTTGATGCCGATGGCCTTCCTGACCGTTATAAAAGCGGCGAGCGCAAAGGCGAGATCAAGACACGCAAGGTCCGCTTTTTCCGTCCTTCTAACGAGCGCGATCTCGATGCTCTCGCAGCCGCCGAGCGGCGTCTGGCCGAGAAATGGCCGGAATGGGAGGCCGCAGGGCTAATTCCTACTGAACAGATTCCGTCGGATATCAACGACACTCGCCCGATCCGATACGGTATGCCGCGCTGGTGCGATCTGTTCACATCGCGTCAGTTGCTCGGGCATCTGACGCTCGTCGAGGAACTGTGGCGGATGACGCCGGCGATCATCGCCGAGCTTGGTGAAGCTCGCGGTCGGGCCGTCGTCACGTACCTCCAGTTCGCGATCGATAAAGGGGTTGATTACAACTCCAAGCAAACACGATGGCATTACAGCCGCGGCGTCCTCATAGGTACGTTCGGGCGACACGATTATTCGCTGAAGTGGACCTTCGGTGAAATGATTTTCACCGGGCCGAGTTCAGGAGCTGCCTGGGGCTTAAATCAGGTCATCGACGCCTACACGGGGATCGCGACACTGGTGGAGCCGATCTACCGGCGTGTTGTCGTGGGCACGGAGTTGCCGGTGAAGATTTTGCACGGCACCGCAGCTCACCTTGCCGATTTAGCCGATCATGCCGTGGATCTCGTTTGCATAGATCCTCCCTACTACAATAATGTCCAATACGGAGAGCTGTCCGACTTTTACTATGTCTGGCAAAGGCGCACATTGCGCGATCTCTATCCAGAAGTTTATGCCAGACGCCTGGTAAACCGGCAAGACGAGGCGGTTGCGAACCCGGCCCGCGACGGCACGGAAGCTGACGCGGCTTACGAGCGGATGATGCGGGAGATCTTCGCCGAATGCCGCCGCGTTCTGAAGCCTGAAGGCCGCTGACCATCATGTTTACTCACGTCTCCCAGCAGGCATGGGAGGCACTCACCCGCTCGCTCATCGAATCAGGCTGGACCGTTACTTCCACAGTCCCAGTGGCGTCGGAAAGCGAGCACTCGATCCACCAGATGGGCCAAGCTGCCGCAGCCAGCTCGATTTTTCTCTCCTGCCGCAAGCGAGATACGGCTGCCTCAGTACCCGCGGTGTGGACGGGCATGGGCGGAGCTGGAGTGCTGTCACGGGTCCGACGCGCGGTGGAAGAGGGGTTGAAAGAATTCGAACCGCTGCGTCTAAACCCCGTCGACGAAATGGTTGCTTGCTATGGCCGCGCGCTCCAAGTGCTCTCGGAGCATTGGCCGGTGATAGACCGCGACGAGCCAGTGAGCCCATTGCGCGCGATGAACGAGGCGTCCAGCGTCGTCGCCGCCAACCAGATCGCGCGCATCACCAAGGGGCGGATCGCCGTTACCGAGCTCGACGGCGAGACCCGAATGGCGCTGACGATGTTTGGCATTTTCGAACTCAGCGAGTTCGCTTGGGATGAAGCCCTCAACCTCTCGAAATCGCTCGGGATCGGACTGCATGCGGCTGCCGGTGGGTATGAGGTCGACAGCCGGGGTATCGGGGTTAATACCGCCGCCGAGGGTCGCACAGGGCGAGCCCGCGGAGCTGAGGTGAAAGCGCACGGGTACGCCGCTCCACTCGTTCGTAAGGGCTCGAAGCTGCGCCTCGCCCTCGCCGAGGAGCGGGATCCTCGGCGGCTGAGCGCGCCGCAAACCGACTGGATCGTGTCCAGGGCCTCATCTCCGAATTCCGCCGCGGCGACGCGCCAGTCGCCCGCGCCTATCTCGACCGCGCGGCGGCCGACCGGGGAAATCGCATCCTCGATCTTCTCGACGTATGGGCCGCCGAAGTAACCGACCCTGAATTGAAGCGCGAGGCTGAGCTTATTCGCTTCGGCCTGCGGCGCACCACGCCTAGGCGATTGCGGCGGTGCCGATCGCTCCTGAGGAAGCGGACGGGTTTCGCGCCGTCGCGTGGCGGCTAAGCTATGACACCGGGGCACCGGGGCCCGACGGCGCCCCAGTCGACATTCTCCGAGATTTCTACCTGCCGGCGCTGTCGCGCGCGGTAGCCTATGACCGCGTAGCAGGCTATTTCCGTTCGACCTCACTGGCCGCCGCCGCGCAAGGCTTTGAAGCGTTCGTCCGGCACCAGGGGAAGGTCCGGCTGGTCGCCGGCGCCGATCTCGATCCCGACGATGTGACCGCCATTCTGAATGGCGAAGAGGCACGCCGCGATGCGGCTCTGCTGGCCTCGCTCGGGCTTCCCGAAGACTGGCCTGCCGAGGTAGGCGATGGCGTGGCTCTCCTCGGTTGGATGGTCGCGCGCGACCGCTTGGATGTCAGGGTCGCGTTCCGTGTGCACGCGCGGACAGGACATCCGCTAACAGCCGAATCCGTAGTGGACGGCTATGTTCATATGAAATTTGCCGTGCTGACGGATGCGTGCTGCGACCGGCTCTACATCAGCGGCTCGCTCAACGAGTCACGCACGGCGCTCGCCCTCAATGCCGAAAACATTGATGTCCATTGCTCGTGGCGCGGCGAAGATGCCGCTGCCCGGGTGGCAGACGCGGACCGCCGCTTTACCTTGTTGTGGGAGGACCAGAACGCGGCGATGCGAGTCATACCGCTTCCCGACGCGGTGCAGAAACCGCTGATCGAGTTCGCAAACCTAGAGCAGCTCGGTCGACGCGAGGAGCCGGATGCCGCTGGGGAGCTTGCCGAGGGGCCGTCGCTGTCGCCTCTCGAACGGCTTCGCTTTGCGCTGTTGCGCGACGGACCATATTTGCCGAATGGCCGAGCGGTGGGTGTTGTCACTGCGCCGATCGAGCCCTGGCCGCATCAGGCCGTAGTCGCGCGTCGCCTCGTCGAGTGTTTTCCGTTTTCTTGGCTGCTCTGCGACGAGGTTGGCCTCGGCAAGACGATCGAGGCGGGGCTTGCGCTGCGCTCGCTGTATTTGTCCGGTATTGCCAAGCGCATCCTGATCGCAGCCCCAGCGAGCCTTACGCGGCAATGGCAGCGCGAGATGGCATCAAAATTTTTGCTGCCGTTCGGCCGCGCGCGATCCGGATCGCCGCTGCGCCATGAATACCTACTTCCGTCGGAAATGGATCAGCCCGCAGCCGCGCTGTGCGAGCCCGACCTCGCGATCGTCTCAACCGGGCTTCTGGTTCGCCAGGATCGGCGTGAGGAACTGCTGCGAGCGCGCGGCTTCGATGTCGTCCCGGTCGATGAAGCACATTATGCCCGCCGCCAGAACCCACAAGCCGGGACTCGAGGCAATCCGAGCTTCGGAACGCTATACCGCCTGCTGACCGATTTGCTGCGCGAAAACGCAAGGGCGCTGTTCCTGGCGACGGCGACCCCGATGCAGCTTCACCCGATCGAGGCGACCGATCTCGTATCGCTGACTCGGCGGGCCGGCCCTTTTCTCGAAGATCCGAGCTTGCTCCTCGGCTACTACGAGGCGCTCGGCGATCTGGTGAATGATCACGACTTGCATCCAGTCGATTGGGAGTTTCTGCGTCGCGCCATCAGCCTCGTTGAAGACCAGGACCGGCCGATCTGGGAGTGGCTCTCTGCCAACGTCGTCGACGGACGAACCCGGCTCGCCCTTCGGCGTTGGCTCGACGACGGCAAGGCCCCGCGAGGGCTCGACCGGCGAAACATGCTCCGCCTGATTTTCGCCGCATCACCATTGTTGCGCGTAATGCTGCGTCATACGCGGCCGTTGCTAGAGATTTATCGCGAACGCGGCCAGCTCAATGCGAACCTCGCCAGACGAGAGATCCTCCCGATCGGGCGTATTGTCTTCAGCGAACAGGAACGTGCGGTTTACGGAGCGCTAGAGGAATACTGCAAGGGACTGGCTGAGCGTCCCGGAAACCAACGCAACGCCGCCCGGACACAATCACTGGGTTTCTATCTGAGCTTTCTGCGCCTGCGCTTTGCTTCCAGTCTTTACGCGATTGGCCAGACCTTGCGGCGCCGCCGCGAACGCGTCGAGATGACACGTCGTGCGCTGAGCCCGCCCGAGAACAGTAACGAGACGGAGCGAGAGGACCAACTCTTTGGAGATGCGGAGGACGACGCAAGCGCTATCGGCGAGTTGTTACGCGATCGCACTCCCGACGATCTCACCTGGGAGGCAGTCCGGCTCGACAACCTCATGGGTAGCGTTGCGAATCTGACGGACACGCCGTCGAAGATGCAACAGCTTCTCCGGGTCCTCGAACAGCGCCGGATTTCCGGCAATCGCGTTAAACAGGTCGTTGTGTTTACCCGGTTCACGGACACCCTCGACGACATCGTCCGCCGGCTCCGCGGGATCGACAACGGCTTGTTGATCGGCACGTATTCGGGGCAGGGTGGGCGATATGTCGATCCCGCGACGCGCGAGTGGATCGGTGTCGAGCGAGAGGAAGTCAAGCACCGGTTCATGCGCGGCGAAATCGATATCCTGGTCTGCACCGACGCAGCCGCCGAAGGTCTCAGTCTCCAGAGTGCCGATCTACTGATCAACTACGATCTGCCCTGGAACCCGATGAAGGTCGAGCAGCGCATTGGGCGCATCGATCGCATTGGGCAAGAGCACGAGAAGGTCTATGTCCTCAATCTCTGCTACACGGGGTCGGCGGAGGAAATCGTCTATGGGCGACTGCTCCAACGCCTCGCCCATGCAGGGCTGATCGTCGGCGCCCAGCAGCTTTCGCTGCTCCCGATCACGGAGCACGAATTCGAGCAGCTCGCGGCCGGACAACTCCAAGAGACGGAATTGATGAGGCTCGCCGAAGCCCGAGCCCGCGAGGCTCAAGCCCGCCAACGAACCATGGAGATTCCCCCTCAGGATCTATATGAGATCTATGAGCGGCTCGAAACCCAGGTAGCGGCCAACCCCACGCCCGTAACGCTCGACGACATCTGGGCAACACTCAGCACTTCGGCGTATCTGCAATCACTGGGCTGCCGCGTGCTGTCGGACCCGACCGCTCACGCGATCGAGCTGAACCACGTACCGGGTGTATCCGACGGAACGGTCCTAACTGCGTCGCGCTTCACCTTCGAGGGGGGCTTGCCCGGAGCGAGCGGGCTTCGCTTTGGCCACATACGGTGAACCCGCCTTCGACGCGATCCTAAAACTGACGGCGGTTGGTGGACTGCCGCCCGGCATTCGACGCGTCAGCGTGCCCATCCGCGGCGCGGATGGTGCCGAGCTTGTCGGTTACGTCGTGATGACGCGGGACAAGGCCGGTGTGGTGACCCCTCATGAAGTTCTCGACATGTCTGAACTCGAGGGCCTCGTGATCGACGCGGACACGCCTGTCCCGATCGCGGCCACCGAGAGCCTATCGGCTCGGCTTGCCGCTCGCGCCAGAGACGAGTTTCGTGTGCTCGCTGCGGCGCGGCGCATCGAGGAGGCCAATGAACGGGCCGGCCGCGCGCAGTTTCTTTTAACACACCTCGTTGCTAGACATTTCATCCTGTCGGTGCAGCGTGCCCAGCGCGGCGAGGCCAATTTCAGCCGCCAGCTCGCTGTTCTCGACGAGATAGTCGAGAACAGCCCCGAGCAAAGACTCCCGCGGATGCCGGTCGATCAGCTCCGTTCGATCACAGGCGTACCCTTCTCGATCCGATTACCTGCCTCCGGCAATGAGGTGCCGTTCGACGCCCCGCGCCCTCTGCTCAAGGCCGCCGTAGATCTCGCGGCGCGCGAAGCCGATGCGCTCCACCTACGCCGAGCCACTGTAACAACCGAGCAGGTACTCGCGCGGCTTTAGCCAGTGACGCGATTCTCGTTGATGAGACCCGAGCTAGGGCGTGCGGCGAACTAGGCGGTTTCTCTGCCGCTCTCGATTGGCAAGAAACGAACGCGCGACCTGACGGAGCAAACCGTCCGGAACGCGCCCATAGACAACCGTCCGCGGACGGCGGCCGGGGACGGGACGAATATCCGGACCCGGCCAGACGAACGCGTTCGCTTCGGTGGTTACGATCCAGGCCGGGGCATCGTCGAGACCGACCCGACGCTTGACTTCTTGTGGGAAAAGGACGGCGGCTTCGGGATCGGTTCTTGCGGCGTGAGTGATCGCAAGCACGAGAAGCCGCGTCGATCGATCCTCCTCCTTGACCGACAAGATAAGCACGAGAACAGGGCGATCCTTACGCCCCTCTTCCTGCCCGGCGGCGTTTTCATCGGCCCAAAGATAGCGTAGCGAATGACCGAGCCCCGTTGCGGCGGGGACCTCAATCGCCTTCGTCCGATGCCAGAGCTTCGAGGTCCGCCAAGAACTGTTCCGGGGTGTCCGCGGCGAGAAACGCCCGCTGATCTCTTGTTTTCAACCGCTCATATTCGTCAATCGAGATCAGGACATTGCACGGCCGGCCATTCTTGGTGATCACGACGGGAGCCTCAGACGCGATCTCGCTATAATGGGAAAACTTCCGGATTAGCTCGCCTGCCGTCGTCACCCAGGGCTTTACGGTAGCCATAAGGAGCCTCGATATCGAACGATATTTCCGTCGATATACGTGTCCTAAAGGCGGGCTTCAATCGAGGTAGCGTCCCACACCCCCTCGCCTCTGGTCGCTTAGCGCTTTCGGCCGGCTTCGGCCTCGGTGATGGTCCCCATGAACTCCGCCAGGCGCTTATGGTAGAGGGCGGTGATTGCCGCCAAATTCTCCTTGCGCCAATCGACCGCGAGATCGCTCTGATTCGCCATCAGGCCAGCAAGAACCGGGGCGTTGGCTGCGCGCGAATAATGCGAGCCGTCATAGGTACCCTCCTTGCCCTGGGTCAGCGCCGACGGGATCGAAAAGTCGAGAAATTCGTCATAGGCCGCGGCGATCGGGCCGATTGCGGCGAGATAGGAATCGAGGCCCCCGGTCAGGCTGAAGGCGGCGATGCGCCAAGCCGATTCCGGCGGGATGTAGGCGATTGCCCGCGCCTCGGGGAATTGGTGGCGCAGCTCGATATAGGCCGCCGCACGCTCGGCGTGAACGTCGAAGGGGGGCGGCTGCGGCTTGATCGGACCCTTCGGATCATAGCGATGCTTTTTTGATCTGACCTCGAGCTCGGCGCGGAAATTCGCATCGTAATAGCGATGATGCGGGGCGTCACCGCGCAGCGTGCGGATCGAGAAGTCGAGCGCATCGGTCGACAGATAGCTGGCGAAGATCGACGGCGGTGCCGACCCGGTGCGGACAAAGTCCGGCACTTCGGCTGCCTGTTCCGGCCCGATGAACTCGGCGCGCTTGACGTCGACGATGATCAGCCGGGGCTTATAGCCGCGCTCCGCTAAATATTTCGCATAGAGCACGTACTCCGGCGCGACCCCGTCTGAGACCGATAGATTGTAGCAACGGTAGCCCTCGATCTTTTCCTCGGGCAGCAGGCTGGCACGCGAAGTCCCAAAAATGACGCAGTCGTAATCGTCAAGCCGCGGCAGAAACCTGATGATCGCGGCGAGGCGCTCGTTGAACGGGTAGTTGATTTTTGTCAGGACATTCCCGCGCAGATACCACAGCGGATCAACCAGGCAATTGACGACAAAGCACGCCGCAAGGATCAAGCCGACGGTCGCCGCCAACCAGCCGAGATAGGTCTTGAGCCGCCGTCTTGATCTCACCTTTGATCTCGCCATCGATCGCCTCACTCCCTGCCAAGGGCGCGCGATGCCGCCGCGGCCGGCGGTTCCGCGCCATTTTGTTTCTTTTGCGAACCGGTTCGCCGGTTGATCGGTACCACATCGGTGTCCGGCGCGCTATCTTGAAAGGGATACTCAGCCGACGGGATCGAGAATGGACGAGATCGCGGAGGTCGAGCCGCTCGCGGTCTTCGAGCGCTGGCTCGACGAGGCCTGGAAGGGCGAGCCCAATGCGCATGCGATGACGTTGGCGACGGCGACACCAGAGGGACGGCCGTCGGCCCGCCTGGTGTTGCTAAAGGGGCTCGATCGCCGCGGGTTTGTCTTCTACACCAATCTCGAGAGCCGCAAATCTGAGGAACTCTACGCCAATCCATTTGCGGCGCTGTGTTTTCTGTGGAAGTCGCTGAACCGGCAGGTTCGCGTCGAGGGTGCTGTCGAGCAGGTCGGCGACGACGAGGCCGATGCCTACTTTGCCAGCCGGCCGCGAGACAGCCAGATCGGCGCTTGGGCGTCGGACCAATCGCGCCCGCTTGAGAGCCGAGCGCTACTCGAGCGGCGGGTTGAAGAGTTTTCCCGCCGCTTCCCCGAGGGTAGAGTATCGCGTCCAGCCTACTGGTCGGGCTTCCGGGTCGTGCCGCAGCGCGTGGAGTTCTGGCAGGAGCGGCCGTCTCGGCTGCATGATCGGTGGTTGTTTACTCGTGAAGGCGAGGGATGGCACCGGGAACGACTTTTCCCGTAATCCACGGGGCATCGGCCAACCGGCTCCGGCGGTCGGCGACCTATGCCTCCGTCGCGGTCGCGGCATTGCTGATCGCAGTCAAATTTGTGGCTTGGCTCGAAACGGGATCGGTAGCGCTGTTGTCGAGCCTCGTCGACTCGCTGCTCGATGTGGTTGCCTCGCTGGTCAATCTCTTCGCGGTGCGGCATGCGATGACGCCCGCCGACCGCGAGCATCGCTTTGGCCATGGCAAGGCCGAGCCGCTTGCCGTGCTCGGCCAATCGGCCTTTATCATAGGCAGCGCGATGCTGCTATTCGCCGAGGCGATACGGCGGCTGATCCGGCCGGTCCCGGTCGAGAACCCGCCGGCCGGGATCGCGGTGGCGGTCTTCTCGATCGCCGTGACCGTGGGCCTCGTCCTTTATCAGCGGCACGTCGTGCGCCGCACCGGATCGATCGCGGTCAGCGCCGACGAGCTGCACTATCGCAGCGACTTTGTTCTGAATATCGGCGTCATCCTGGCGCTCGTCCTCGGCAGCGCCCTCAATCAGCCGCTCCTCGATCCGCTGTTTGGCGCGGCGATCGGCGTATGGATCGTTTACAGCGCCGTGCGGCTCGTCCGCCTGTCGCTGTACCAGTTGATGGACCACGAGATGGATGACAACGAACGCGAGAAGATCCGCGCGATCGCGCAATCGCACCCCGATGTGGCGGCCGCGCACGATCTGCGCACCCGGGTTGCCGGGCCGACCGCTTTTATCCAAATCCACATCGAAATGGACGGTTCGTTGAGCCTCGTTCGCGCGCACGAGATCTCCGACGAGGTCGAAGCCAGATTGCGCGCCGCCTATCCGAACGCGGAAATCATGATCCACCAGGATCCCGAGGGGATCGAAGAGCCGCGTGCGAGCTTTCCGCGCCGGGTCGCGGCACGATGAGCAGAGCGCGCAGGCTCCTGCTATTGACCGGTGCCAGCCGCGGGATCGGGCACGCCACGGTCAAGCGCTTCAGCGATGCCGGCTGGCGGATCATCACCTGCTCGCGCGATGCGGTGCCGCCCGAATGCAAGCGCGACCCGAACTGGACCCACCACATTACCGCCGACCTAGCCGACCCTGGCGACCTCGAGCGCTTTGTCGCCGAGGCGAAACGGTTTTTCGACGGCGCGCTGCACGCCCTCGTCAACAATGCCGGTGTCTCGCCTAAGGCCCCGAGCAAGGAGCGGCTTGGTGTTCTCAACGGCAGTCTCGAAGATTGGCGCCGGGTGTTTCAACTGAACTTCTTTGTGCCGCTGACTTTGGCCCGCGCCTTTGCCCCGGCCCTTGCGCAGGGCAAGGGTGCGATCGTCAACATCACCTCGATCGCCGGTCATCACGTGCATCCGTTCGCGGGCTCGGCCTATTCGACCTCGAAGGCGGCGTTGTCGGCTCTGACGCGCGAGATGGCGGCCGACTTCGCGCGGCTCGGCGTGCGCGTCAACGCCGTCGCCCCCGGCGAGATCGAGACTGCGATGCTGTCGCCCGAGACCACGATGCTGCTGCCGCGCATCCCGCTCAACCGCCTCGGGATACCCTCCGACGTCGCCGGCACGGTCTTCTTTCTGTGCAGCGACGACGCCGCTTATGTCACCGGCACTGAGATCTCGGTCAATGGCGGCCAGCACATCTACTGACAAGCCGCCCAGAAAAGAGTCAGCGGGAAAGAGAGATCGGCCCCAATTTCAATCCGACTGACGGTCAGGGAGTGCGGTTATCCGCACATTCTTCTCTATCAGTCTATTGACGAGGTTGGGGTCGTTTGGAGCGTAAGTAGCAAACGCCCGGCTGTCGGTGAAATACCCACTGATATTGTTGCCCTGGATTGTGACATCGGAAATCTGCCCGCGATTCACATCATTCAGAAAATCAGAAAACGGGAGAGTCGATTGCGGTCCCCAGCTCGACGAAGTCTGGAACAGATTGAAAAGCGCGACGAGAAGCAGCCCGATCAGGGTCCACTGGGCGACCTGGGCAATCCCCCCCGCCGCCCCTTGGCGCAAGGGGTATCGTAGCACTCGCTTTAGCACAAAGTATCCGCCGAGCGCGAAGGCGAGCGTCAGGCACCCATTCACAAAGACAAGCGTAAGCAGGATCTCGCGACGAACCCGCAATGAAGCGCCGATGTCCACCTCGGCAAAAAGGCGTCCGACGGGCAACCCCTCGGTGCGCAGCGTCCTCGCGAGCCAGGCGCGATCGGTATCGGGGTCGATGTCGAGACTGTCGCCTGCTGCGAACCGCCTGCGCACCTCGTC
>Ga0306920_100014708_pt1 | contig 10697 bp, 11 predicted proteins | sample flu12Cox44000170_FD_204666 | JGI IMG/M metagenome (GOLD analysis project Ga0306920, IMG submission 204666) | Lab enrichment of tropical soil microbial communities from Luquillo Experimental Forest, Puerto Rico - flux4day.12C.oxic.44.000.170 (v2)... | ecosystem: Environmental > Terrestrial >... | reverse complement strand
CCGGCGAACGCCGGCCGAGCGCGCACAAAGCCAGCGGCGCTCGCCAACGAGAGGGTAGTAGTCAGAAAGCGGCGCCGGGTTTGGGTCATCGGCATTGTATTTCCCCTTTGCAACTACGCTTTCAGCTCGCGTTTGAGCTCGTTGAAAAAGCGCCAGTCGGTGCCGTCCGCAATGATCGTTTGCGGCACCGATTTGACAAAGCCGAGGTCATGCAGCCACAGCGCATAAAAACGCATCGTATCCTCGGGGTCGTATTCCCGCCATTTGTCATAGGGAACATCACGTAGCGTTTGCAGCGCGTAGTCGTATCGCGGAGTGAAACCGCCATCGACAAGCCACCGGGCTGCACTCGTCGGGTCACTGGCGCAGAAATCGATGCCCTTTAGAATGGCGCGCACGACGCGTTTGGTTGCGACAGGATATTTCTGCACAAAATCCCGGTTACCAGCCAGCATGCAGCAGAAATACTGCGACCACGGTTCGTCCATCGAGCTGTTGACGACGACGTGGCCGACGTTTCGCGCGCGCAGCTCCTGCGGCACCGGCGGCAAGCCAAGGCAGGCGTCGATCTTGCCGTCCGCGAAGAGCTCGGCCGGCGTCGGAGATTGACTGGTGACCCAGTGGATATCCTTGACCGGATCCAGCCCGATATGGGCGGCCATGACAGAAACGAAGAGGTGATCGCTCGATCCCAGCGCCGCGATACCAACCGACTTGCCTTTGAGATCGGCAATGCTGCCGATACCCTCTTTGCCAAACAGCTCAAAGCAGCCGATATGCGCGCCGCTCAAAACGGTGACCGGTCCGCCGCCATCGATGACGGATACCCATTGCGGGGCAAAGTGTGTATTGAAATCCACCCTGCCGCTTGCGATAGCCGGGTTGATCTCGGCGCTGGACTTCCCCTCGATATACTGGATCTCGGTGAAGCCTTCGGCCCGCAGCAGTTCCTCGGCAACAAACTGGGGGGCATGGCAAAGTGACGGGGTGCGCATAAAGCGTACCGAGGTGATTTCCGGCGGCCCTTCGGCCGCGGCCGTTGGTGGCACGCGCAGCAAGCCGGCCGCGCCGGACAGTGACAGTGTGGCAAGAAGCTTCCGTCGGTCTAGTAAAGTCGGCATCGGCGATCCTCTTTCTCACGCCTTCAGTTCGCGCTTGAGTTCGTTCAGGAAGCGCCAGTCGGTGTTTTCGGCGATGATCTTCTGAGGGGTCGATTCGATGAAGCCCGCTTCGCGCAAGCGAAGCGCGTACCATCGGATCGTGTCCTCCGGATCAAACTCCCTCCACTTGTAATTGTTGTCCGCCAGTGTCTGAGCGGCATAGTCTGGCCGCACAATGCGACCGCCGTTGGCGAGGCGTCGCGCGATGCCGGCGGGGTCCGCAGCGCAGAGATCTGTTGCCGTAAGGATGGCACGCACGACGTGTTTGGTCGCGACCGGGTATCTGGCAACAAATTCTCGGTTGCCCGCCAGCATGCAGCAGAAATACTGCGACCAGGGCCGGTCAACGGCGGTATTGACGATGACGTGGCCGATATGCCGGGTGCGCAGATCCTGTGGTTCAGGCGGAAAGGCTAGGAACGCGTCGATCTTACCCTGCTCGAACAGCTCGTTCGGCTTTACCTTGGATTCGGTGATCCAGTGGATGTCCTTGGCCGGGTCGAGCCCGACCAGGGCTGCCATCAGGGTCACCAACTCGTGAGATTCCAGGGCTTGTACCCCGACACTTTTTCCTTTCAGATCGGTGATGGTGCGGGTCCCTTCATTTGCGAACAGCTCGAAGCAGCCGACCATCACTCCCGACAAGAGGGTGATCGGCTCGCCGGCATCGAGCGCCCTGACGAAGTTCGACGCATAGTTCATGTCGAAATCGGCTTCGCCGTGCGCGAGCGGTTCAGTGATTGCAGGGGGTGCCTCCACGTAGCGAATATCGGTGAAGCCCTCCGCGCGTAGCCGCTCCTCGGCTATGTATAGAGACGGGATGACGCAGAGACCAGGCATCTGAATGCGAACGGTCGTCGTTTCGGGTGCGCCGTCGCCGGCGAGCGCTCGCGGCGGGCGGAGCAGGCCTGCTGCACCGGCCATCGACAAGCTGGTCAGAAAGCGGCGGCGCGTCTGCGTTAACGTCATGAATGTGCTCCCCCGCTGCGCCTCACGCCTTCAGCTCGCGTTTGAGCTCGTCAAAAAAGCGCCAATCGGTGCCGTCGGCGATGATCTGCTGTGGCGTTCTTTTGATTGCGCCGTTTTCGCGAAGGCGCAGGGCGTAGAAGCGGATTGTGTCCTCGGCATCGTAGTCACGCCATTTGTCATACGGAAGGTCCTTCAGCATCTGCAGCGCATAGTCGTAACGCTTGGTGAAGCCGCCATCGACGATCCGCCGCGCGACACGCTCGGGCTCGGTGGCGCAGAGATCGGCAGCCTTCAAGATCGCGCGCATCGCCCGTTTAGTCGCCACCGGGTGATTGCGGACATAGTCGCGGTTGCCAATCAGCATGCAGCAAAAATACTGCGCCCACGGCCGGTCGGTCGCGGTGCTGACGATCACGTGTCCGACCTGCCGGGCGCGCAATTCCTGGGGATGCGGCGGAAAACCGAGGTACGCGTCGATCTTTCCTTGCGCAAACAACTCAATCGGGTTGACCGCGGGGTCGGTGCTCGAGACCCAATCGATGTCTTTGTCCGGATCGAGACCGACCTGGGCAGCGATCAATTTGAACAGCAGCGGGTCATCCGCTGCCGCCCGCTTGCCCTTCAGCTCGGTAAGGCGGCGAATACTCGCTTTGGCGAACAGCTCGTAACAGCCAACATGCACCCCGGCGAGGCCGAGTATCGGTGCGCCGGCATCGATCGCGTGGATCACATCGACGGCCAAGTTCGTGCTAAAATCCGCCTCGCCGCGGCCGACCGCCTGCGGGATCTCGGTCGGCGGCACGAGTTCCACATATTGGATCTCAGTAAAACCCTCGGCGCGCAGCAGCTCTTCGGCGACATATTGCGGAGCCAAGCAGATAGCACCGATCTTTCCGATGCGCACGGTCGTGGTTTCGAGCGCCCCTTCCGCACCCTGTGATGGCGGCGCACGGAGCAAGCCGACAGCACCGGCTAGAGACAACGTTGTCAAGAATCGGCGACGGGTCTGCATTCTCAGCATCGAAGCCCCTCCCTTTAGGTCTTCAGCTCGCGTTTGAGCTGGTTGAAGAAGCGCCAATCGGTGTTTTCCGCGATGATCTTGGTCGGGATCGTTTTGATCAAACCCGTATCGTGCAGCCTGAGTGCATAGAAGCGCATCGTGTCCTCGGGATCGTACTCCCGCCACTTGTCGAAAGAATTTTCGCTCAGGGTCTGCGCCGCGTAGTCGTAGCGCGGGGTGAAACCGCGATCGACCACTCGCCGCGCGGCACCCGCCGGATCTGTGGCGCACAGATCGGCCGCCTTGAGGACGGCGCGCAATGCGCGCTTGGTGGCGACAGGATATTTGCGGACGTATTCCGGGTTGCCGCCCAGCATGCAGCAGTAATACTGCGACCAGGGGCGGTCGACCGCGGTATTTACGATGACATGGCCGATGCCGCGAGCGCGCAATTCCTGCGGCTCGGGCGGACCACCAATGAAGGCATCGATCTTGCCGTCGATAAACAGCTCCTTCGGCTTGACCTTCGGGTCGGTGATCCAGTCGATGTCCTTTTCGGCATCGAGCCCGACTTGCGCGGCCATCAGGACGACCAGAAGGTGGGGGAGCGACCCGCTCGACAGGACGCCGACCCTCTTGCCTTTCAGGTCGGTGACGCTCTTGATGCCCTCGCGGGCGAACAATTCTGTGCAGCCGACCATCACCCCACCGATTACGGTGAGGGACGCGCCGGCATCGATGTCCCTGACGAACAGCAGCGCGTAGTTCATGCCGAAATCGACTTTGCCCTGCGCGATCGCTGACCCAATCTCGGGCACCGACGTATCGACATAGCGGATGTCGGTAAAGCCTTCGTCGCGCAGCAATTCCTCGGCGAGATATTCCGGGGCATAGCAGATGTTCTGATTTTTTGTAATCCGCACAGAGGTGGTTTCGGGTGGCCCCTCAGCGGCCAGGACTCGCGGCGGGCGGATAAGAGCGGCAGCGCCGGCCAACCCTGTCGTTGCGAGGAAGCGGCGTCGTGTTTGCGTCAATGACATTAAAAGTCTCCCTCTGATTTCGAAGCTTTACGCCTTCAGCTCGCGTTTGACCTCGTTCAGAAAGCGCCAGTCAGTGCCATTGGCGATGATCTTTTGCGGGCTGCTTTTGATCATGCCGAGCTCGTGCAGCCGCAGCGCATAGAAGCGTATCGTGTCTTCGGCGTCGTATTCCCGCCAGGCGCCGTAGGGGTTCTCGGTCAATGTCTGCAGCGCATAGTCGTAGCGTTCGGTAAAACCACCCTCCACCATCATGCGTGCCGCCAGTTCGGGCTCGCCGGCGCACAGATCGGCGGCTTTCAATACCGCGCGGATCACCCGCTTCGTCGCCACCGGATAGCGCGCGGCAAATTCCCGGTTCGCCCCAAACATGCAGCAGAAATATTGCGACCAAGGGCGGTCTACGGCGGTTCTCAGGATCACGCGGCCTGCCTTGCGCGCGTGCAATTCCTGCACGTCGGGCGGCAGTGCCAGATACGCGTCGAGCTTGCCCGCGGCGAACAGATCCACGGGTTTGGCGGCGGAAACGTCGATCAGGGTGAGGTCTTTTTGCGGGTCGAGACCGACATAGGCCGCCATCATCGAAATCAACATGAGTCCCGCAATCTGGCCAACGGTTTTCCCCTTAAGGTCGGGGATGCCGCGTATGCCGTCATGGGCGAACAGCTCGTAACAGCCGGCGTGCAGACCGGTGACGACGCTGATCGGCACGCCGCGATCAATCGCGATGGCAAAGGCGGGCGCGAGACTTGAAAGGAAGTCCACCTTGCCGCTGCCGAGGTCTTCCTCTCCCGTTGCCGCGGTGATGTCTACATAGCGGACGTCGGTAAAGCCATCGGCACGCAGCAACGCCTCGCAGACATACTGCGGCGCGAAGCAGATGACCGGATACTTCGAGAAACGGACGGTAGTGGTCTCCAGCGCCGGCTCGTCCGCCCATCCGCGCCGCGGCGAAAGGAGACCGGTGGCGCAAGCCAGGGCCGCGCCGCAAAGAAAACGACGTCGTGTTTGCGTCTGTGACATTGGATGTCCCCCCGGGAACCGTCATTGCGAGCGAAGCGAAGCAATCCCGAGCCAGCTGGCCTCGTCCCACCTAGATTGCTTCGTCGCTCCGCTCCTCGCAATGACGAAGTACGAGACGCTCGCTCTCATGCCTTCAGTTCGCGTTTGACCTCGTCGAGAAATCGCCAATCGGTGCCGGCGGCGAGAACCCGTTTGGGGTTGGTCTTGATCATGCCCAACTCGTGTAGGCGCAGCGCATAGAAGCGCATCGTGTCCTCGGCGTCGTATTCGCGCCACCTGTCGTAGGGGATCTCCCGCAGCGCCTGCAGCGCGTAGTCGTAGCGCGGCGTGAAGCCGCCATCGACGAGCATCCGCGCGGCGCGCGCCGGTTCGGTTGCGCAAAGATCCGCGGCCTTGAGGATCGCGCGAACGACCCGCTTGGTCGCGACCGGATGATGTTCGACATAGTCCGTGTTTCCCGCCAGCATGCAGCAGAAATACTGCGACCACGGGCGATCGACAGCGCTGTTGACGACGACGCGGCCGGTGCGCGTTGCGCGCACTTCCTGCGGCTCCGGCGGAAAGCCGAGAAAGGCGTCGATTTTGCCGTCGATGAACAGTTCCTTCGGGCGGACCGGGCCGCTGGTGACCCAGTGGATCTGCGCCTTGGGGTCGATGCCGACATTGGCGGCAATCACGGACACGAATAGGTGCTCCGGCGACCCTAGCGCCCGGATGCCGACCTTCTTGCCGCCGAGGTCTGCAATTCCGCCGATCGCGTCGTTGACGAACAGCTCGAAGCAGCCGACATGAACTCCGGCCAGCACCTCATTGCGATGCCGCGATCGATACCGGCGATCTGCACCGTCGCGAAGTTCATACCGAAATCGAGTGTGCCCTGCGCGATCGCGTCGGGCACGTAGATATCTGGCGCGAGCGGCACGTGGCGGATATCGCTGAATCCTTCGGCACGCAGCAACTCGTCGACAACATCTTGCGGAGCGACGCAGATGGATTGTTCCTTGGGCAAGCGTACCGACCTCGTCTCGAGCGGCCCTTCCGCCGCCACAGAGGGCGTGCGCAGTAAGCCGGCGGTACCGGCCAGTGAAGTCATGGCCAGAAACCGCCTTCGCGTTTGTCTTGTTAGCATCACTAATGCTCTCCCTCACGCCTTCAGCTCGCGTTTGAGCTCGTCGAGGAAATGCCAGTCGGTGCCGTCGGCGATGATCTTCTGCGGGCTCGACTTGATCAGCCCGACCTCGTGCAGGCGGAGGGCATAGTAGCGGACAGTGTCCTCGGGATCGTATTCGCGCCATTTGTCGTAAGGCAGCTTGCTCAACGCCTGACGGGCATAGTCGTATCTCGGGGTGAATCCGCCCTCGACGAGCTGCTGCGCGGCACGGGCGGGGTCGGTGGCGCAGAGATCGACGGCTTTGAAGATGGCGCGCGCCGCGCGTTTGGTCGCGACGGGACATTTCCGCACGAATTCCCGGCTGCCGCCCAGCATGCAGCAGAAATACTCCGACCAAGGACGGTCGAGGGCGCTGTCGACGATGACATGTCCGACATGCCGGGCCCGCAGCTCCTGCGGTTGGGGTGGGAAGCCCAAAAAGGCGTCGGTCTTGCCGTCTACGAAAAGCTGCATCGACTCGACCGACGAGGAGGCGACGACGCAGTCGATATCCTTTTTTGGGTCGAGCCCGACCTGAGCGGCGATCAGAACGATGAATAAATGGTACGGCGATCCGAACCCTGGGATTCCGACCCTTTTGCCTTTGAGGTCGATGATGCTCCGAACATTTTCGTTTCCGAACAACTCGAAGCAGCCGACATGCGCGCCCGCCAACATCGTCACCGGGAGGCCGCGATCGATGGCCACGACGTATTTCGAGGCATACTCCAAACCCAAATCCAGCTCCCCGCTGACGAGCTTTTCCTGAAAGCTTTGGCTCGGCAGAGCAAGATAGCGGATATCCGTGAACCCTTCGGCACGCAGCAGTTCTTCGGCGACGTCCTGCGGCGCGCTGCAGATGCTGCCAGTCTTGATAAACCGCAGCGAAGTCGTCTCGAGCTCTTCCTCCGCCACCGCCGGTGGCGCTCTCAATAGAAATGCGCCTCCCGCCATCGCCGCATTGGCTAGAAATCGGCGCCGGGTTGGTGTCACTGACATTGAACTTCCTCTGTAGACTTAGGCCTTCAGCTCGCGCTTGAGCTCGTCGAGAAAGCGCCAATCGGTGCCCTCCGCGATGATCTTCTTCGGGTCGGATTTGACCATGCCGATTTCGTGCAGGCGCAGCGCGTAGAAGCGGACCGTGTCCTCAGCGTCGTAATCGCGCCATTTGTCGTACGGGATCTCGGAGAGCGCCTCCTGGGCATAGTCATAGCGCGGCGTAAAGCCGCCATCGACCACCAGCCTTGCCGCCCGGGCGGGCTCGCTGGCGCATAAATCGGCGGCCTTCATGATTGCCCGCACCGCGCGCTTGGTGGCGACCGGGTGATCGCGCACGAAATCCTGATTAGCCCCCAGCATGCAGCAGAAATATTGCGACCACGGGCGATCCAGCGAGCTGTTGACAACGACATGGCCGATTTTCCGTGCCCGCAGGTCTTGCGGCACCGGCGGCAGACCGAGGCAAGCGTCGATCTTGCCCTCCGCAAACAGCTCGTCCGGTCGCGGCGATTGGCTCGTCACCCAATGGATATCGCGGGCCGGGTCGAGCCCGATTTGCGCGGCCATCACCGAAAGGAACAGATGGTCGCTTGACCCGAAGCCGCCGATGCCGACGCTCTTGCCTTTGAGATCGGCAATGTTGCGGACGCGGTCGTTGCCGAACAGCTCAAAGCAGCCGACATGCACGCCCGCCAGAACCGAGATCCTGCCGCCGCCATCGATCGCAGACACCCATTGCGGCGCGAAATGGGCATCCAAATCCGCCCGACCGTGCACGACCGAGTCATTGACCTCTGCGCTCGACGCGATTTTCGTATAACGGATATCGGTGAACCCTTCCGCGCGCAGCAGCTCCTCGGCGACGTATATCGGGGCGCCGCAAATCGACGGCTTGTGCAGCAGGCGCAACACCGTCGTCTCCAGCCGTTCCTCCGCAGCGTGCGCCGGCGGCATGCGCCCAAGGGCGGCGGCACCGCCCAGCGAAAGGATGGTCAGAAACTGACGTCGTGTTTGACTGGGTGTCATTGCAGAGCTCACTTTTACGCCTTCAGCTCGCGTTTGAGTTCGTCGAGGAAACGCCAGTCGGTGCCGTCGGCAATGATCTTCTGCGGGCTCGACTTGACGAAGCCGGCTTCGCGCATGCGAAGAGCGTAGAACCGGAGAGTGTCCTCGGGGTCGTATTCGCGCCACTTGTCGTATGGATTGTCGCGCAGCGTCTGCAGCGCGTAGTCGTAGCGCTCTGCGAAACCGCGGTCGACGAGCTGTCGCGCGGCAGTCGCCGGATCGCTGGCGCACAGATCGGTGGTCTTCAGGATCGCCCGCAGCACACGCTTGCTCGCCACCGGGTTCTTGCGCACGAAATCGCGATTGCCGGCCAGCAGGCAGCAGAAATACTGCGACCACGGCCGATCCAGTGCAGTGCTGACCAGCACATGGCCGATCTTGCGTGCGCGCAATTCCTGCGGTTCTGGCGGGAAGCCGAGAAAAGCGTCGATCTTGCCGGCAGCGAACAGCTCGATCGGCTTCAGCTTTGGGTCGGTGACGAAACGGATGCCGGTTTTCGGGTCGAGCCCGACCTGGGCGGCCATCAACGTCACCAGCGTGTGCGGCTGGGAGCCGATCGCCTGCACGCCGACGGTTTTGCCCTTCAAATCGCCGATGCTGCGGACGTTGTCACCGCCAAACAGCTCGAAACAGCCGACCATAATGCCGCCGAGCAATGTCACCGGCTCGCCGCCATCGATCGCGGCAACGAATTGCGAGGTATAGGCCATGCTGAAATCGACCTTGCCGGCCCCGACCGCGTTCGGTACCTCGGGCGCGATCGTCTCGACATACCGGATCTCGGTGAAACCCTCCGCGCGCAACAGCTCCTCGGCGATGAATTGCGGCGCCGTGCACAGCGCCGGGGTTTTGGCAAGAGTTACACTGGTGGTTTCCGGCGCGCCCTCCGCCGCGCTGATCGACGCCGGGCGGAGCAGCGAGCCGCCCGCCGCTGCGGCAATGCCGCTGATGAAATGTCGCCTGTCCATGGTCATGCCTTCAATTCGCGTCTCAGTTCGTTCAGGAAGCGCCAGTCGGTGCTCTCAGCGATGATCTTCTGTGGGGTCGATTTAATAAAGCCCACGTCGCGCAGGCGCAGCGCATAGAACCGGACGGTATCTTCGGGGTCGTACTCCCGCCATCTGTCGTAAAAATTCTCACGCAACGCCTCCAAGGCATACTCGTAGCGCGGAGTGAAACCGGCATCGACGAGTTGTCGTGCGACGCGTGCCGGGTTGCTCGCGCAGAGGTCTGTTGCCTTGAGGATGGCGCGCAACGCGCTCTTGGTGGCGACCGGGTGGTTGCGGACGTATTCTGGATTGGCGCCGACCATGCAGCAAAAATACTCGGACCATGGGCGGTCTACCGCGCTGTTGACGATGACGTTGCCGATCGCCCGGGCACGCAAATCCTGCGGCTCGGGCGGAAACCCTAGAAACGCGTCAATCTTGCCCTGTACGAATAGCTCGATTGGCTTGACCGAGGGATCGCTGACCCACTGGATGTCCTTGCCGGGGTCGAGCCCGACATGGGCGGCCATCATGGCCACGAGCAGATTCCCGGCCGAGCCGAGAGCCTGCACGCCTACGCTCTTGCCTTTGAGATCGCCAATACTGTGGACGCCTTTCTTTCCGAATAATTCGTAGCAGCCGACATGAATGCCGGCCAGCAGTGTGATCGACTTATCGGAGCCGATCGCTGCAACGTAATTTATTGAATAGTTCAGCCCAAAATCGATCTCCCCGCGTGCCACCGCTTCGATCGGCGCAGTGGTGGGGTTAGGAAGATCGATGTAACGGATATCCGTGAAACCCTCAGCACGCAACAATCCCTCAGCGACATACCCCGGAGCTATGCAAATGGCGGCGCTCTTCGGCAGGCGGATGGAGGTTGTTTCGAGGGAGCCCTCAGCGGCCGCCAAACACGGAGCGCCGACGAAACCTGCGGTACCGGCCATGGACAACGTGGTCAGAAACCGCCGTCGCGTCTGTATCAACGACATTGAAACCCTCCCTGTGCCGCATTCACGCCTTCAGCTCGCGTTTGAGCTCGTTAAGGAAGCGCCAGTCGGTGCCGTCAGCGATAATCTTTTGCGGGCTCGACTTGATCATGCCCATTTCGTGAAGCCGAAGAGAATAGAACCGGACCGTGTCCTCAGCGTCGTACTCGCGCCACTTGTCGTAGGGGATCTCGCGCAGCGCCTGCACGGTGTAGTCATAGCGGTCCGTGAAGCCGCGTTCCACCAGCTGCTGCGCCACGCGAGCCGGCTCGGTGGCACAGAGGTCGGCGGCCTTGAGGATGGCCCGCAAGACGCG
>Ga0306920_100014707_pt1 | contig 10697 bp, 9 predicted proteins | sample flu12Cox44000170_FD_204666 | JGI IMG/M metagenome (GOLD analysis project Ga0306920, IMG submission 204666) | Lab enrichment of tropical soil microbial communities from Luquillo Experimental Forest, Puerto Rico - flux4day.12C.oxic.44.000.170 (v2)... | ecosystem: Environmental > Terrestrial >... | reverse complement strand
TTCATCATCCTGTCACGCAAAGACTGGGGATCATCTGCCTTTTGATAACCTCCTTCCTGATTGGTTACCTTCCTTCTGGAAACTGGCTCGCAGGTCTTGCCGTTGCCTCCATATGGATATTTCTTCCATGGCTTGAGATTCTCACCCGGATCCGGGCATTACGCATGCCGGTGGAGCGCGAACTCCTGTACAAAGCCCCTCCAGACCGCGATCTTTTTCCGAAGCTGGATGAGTTAACCGATGAGATTCAGCAGGAGGGATTTGAGCTGGTAAATGACGTTGGTTACGATTGGGATGCGCAACAGCAATTTCTTCGCTTATTTCATCGCGGCGAGGATCAAACGCAGGCTGCCCTCTGCCTGATTGATCAAGGTGAAATAGCATTCTACTACATCAGCCTAATGACCCGCTCTCAGGATGGGCAGGTTTTCACGACATGGAACTACCCGTTCTCTTATGCACTCAAATTTTTGCCGCAGACTCATATTCAACGCGTAAGCCCGACCCTGGCCTTCAACGCAATGTGTGCAGCGCATCGAGCGATGCTCTCCAAGCAGTCGGTTTCCAATGATTCTGTGCTCAAGCTCGATCCGCAGCAAATCCAGGAGCTTTTGCAACAGGACCTTTCCGCCCAAATCACTCACAATGTGAAAGCAGGATTGCTAGAGCCAGTCGATTCCCAAAAGGTGCGTTACACTTGGCGCGGAATGTTCTATCTCTGGTTCAGGTTTCTCTGGGATTTTGTTCGTCTGTAGAATCCTTGAAAAGCTAGTGCCCTGTCCGCGAAATAGCATGCGTTTCGCCGCAGGTCAGTTGGCTGTTTTTCAAGGCGCGAGCGACGAGCATATCTAAACCGATACGTAAGGAGCGAGCAACGCGGAAAAACGGCCAACTGGCCGCGGCCCAAAGGGTTGCCATGAAAATGCGCCGGCGGCTGCGTTGCTCGTCGGTTACGTATCGATTCAGATATGCGCCCTCCTCGCGCCTTACCGACGGCCCATTTTGATCGCAACGAAAGGCATGTTATTTCGCGGACAGGACACTAGTCGCTACGAAATACTACCTCGCGGTTTTCATAGATACCCGCGCTCACCGTTTTCATCCTCCCGCCGGGATTCAGAAACTTCACATCGCCCACGATTACCACGCCGCGCCCAAACTTAAGGTTCCCCTCCACCGTGAGCGATCTGCACCGCGCCAGAGAAGGTACTCCTTCAAAAACAAGCTTTTCGAACTGGTCGACGAGCTTGTAGCGATCCTCCAATTTCACATTCGGAGGCGTGCCACTGCGGTCGCAGATAAGCTTCAATCGAAATTCAGGGTCCAACTCGTAGGCATCCGAGCGAACGCTTAGAAGGTCTGCAGTGGACTTGACGGGAGCAAACCGGCTGCGCGGCACTTGGACCGCCACCGCTCCTTCGAAGCATTCAATAGCCGCGCCCATCGCGGTTTCGAGCTGGAAAACTTTCGGCGTCGTCTTGTCTCGCGGATCAATGGTCTTTTCATTTCGAATCAAGGGAAGTGGCAGCAATCCGTTCCCACGTTCTAGTTCGGCCTGGAGCGCGTTCAAATGAATCCAAAGATTGTTTGTATTGAAAAAGCGGTGCTGTTTGATGTCCTGGAATGCGCCCACGTCCTGATCGGGACATTGCGCAGATTCGCGAAGCAACAGGCGTCCATCGCTCTTCCTGCGCGCGAGATGGCCACCCTTTCGATCGGCTTCCGTACGCGCAGTCACTTCCATTAAGAAGGGAGCACCTGACCTCGCGAAAAAGGTCAGCAGCCGCATGTCGAGAGTCGCCCCGAGGTTGTCGGAATTCGAAACGAACAAGTACCGTTTTCCGCTGGCGAGCAATCGATCGAGCATTCCCGAACCGAGAAGCGACGGATAGATGTCACCATGACCGGGAGGGCACCATTCAAGCGATGGATTGCGGGGCCATTCAGCAGGCTTCAGAGATTTCACATCGATCTTCGGAACCTTATTCTGCATAAGTTCCAGATTCTCAGGATTCCCCAGCTCAGGGTAATGTCCTAAAGCTTCAGCCGTATCGCCGCTCGTGCTGAAACTGTTCATGAAAATGAGAGTCAACCGAGGCGCAATATTTAAGCGCAAATTCAGGTACTGGCGAACGATGACATCGAGAAAGGTAAGATCGCCGCGCACCCGAAGGAGGCTTTTCGCCCTTTCCAATCCCATTCCTGTCCCGAGGCCGCCATTCAATTTCAATACGGCGGTTTCAGCAGCAAGGGTCGAAATATCACCTGGATCCGGCTGTTCGGCGACAATCGGAAGGTCCTCAACGGGAGCTAAAGAACTTTCAGGGATAAGCCCGGATTCATCAACTACCAGCTTCCGATACTGGTGGAGAAAAGCCTGGATTGCTGCGGCGCTAAGGCCCGCTTCCTTCATTTTCGCCTGAATTTCAAGGGTCGCGTCACTCATGCTTGGCGGGGAGAAGTGTTTTCAATATGTCCCTTCCTACAAAGCCACAGGACGGCAGTGTGTTGCAACAAAACTCGCCTCGGTACCCGGCCGTTGCCGCACGCCAACCCTTCCCGGCCGTTTTCGGCAATCTGACGGACGAGGACGTCCGTCCCACATTGTGGCGCGGGCGTCCCCGCCCGCCCCTGCAGTTTGGACATTTGGAAGACCGAGATCGTGCTCCGTAGGAGCAAAATCTTTATAGTTGTCGGTATCCAAATCGCGCCAAGCTCCGTAGGAGCGGCATATTATGGCCAACACCTACACACAGATTTACATCCCTACAAATGTCCATACTCCAGCTGACGGGCGAGGACGCCCGTCCCACATTGTGGCGCGGGGCGTCCCTCCGGGACGCTATGTTTAACGTGCCTAAACGCGCTGTACACTTACTCCGAGACGACCGGTTTTACGGTGAGGTCGCAAGCTCAAGCTGACCATTGCTGACGGTCCGCTCGGAGATCGGACCCTACCGTCGCCCCATCACAGCGCTATCTGTCTTGCTAACCCGTATTTTCTCCGCCCCGGCAAGCCGCTTCCCAGGCGGCTTGCAGCGTGCGACCTTCTCACAGTTCGCAGAATTTTGTGAGAAGGTCAGGTTAATACCGATAGAAATCAGGCTTGAAAGGGCCCTCCACGGGAAGCCCGAGGTATTCCGCCTGCTTAACGGTCAATTGTGTCAGCTTGACTCCAAGCTTGCCCAAATGAAGACGCGCGACCTTCTCGTCTAAACGCTTCGGCAACACGTACACCTTATTCTCGTAAGCCTGCCGATTGGTGAACAATTCGACTTGCGCCATCACCTGGTTGGTAAAAGAGGCACTCATCACGAACGAAGGATGGCCCGTGGCGCATCCCAGATTCATCAAACGTCCCTCTGCAAGGATAGTGATTCGTTTGCCATCCGGCCATTCCACCTGGTCTACCTGCGGCTTAATCCTAACGCGTTTGAGCTTCCGGTCCTCGAAAACACTCGCGACGTCAATCTCAAGATCGAAGTGACCGATGTTCGCCACAATCGCCTGATGCTTCATAGCGTCAAGATGCTCCCGCCGAATGATGTCGCGGCATCCGGTCGCAGTTATAAAAATGTCACCTTCGCCCACGACTTCCTCCAGAGTCGTGACTTGGTAGCCTTCCATTGCAGCCTGAAGCGCGCAGATCGGGTCAATCTCGGTGATGATTACTCTCGCACCCTGACCTTTCAAAGATTGAGCGCATCCCTTGCCGACGTCACCATATCCGCAAACTACAGCCACTTTACCGGCAACCATTACGTCCGTCGCCCGCTTCAAACCATCCAGAAGCGACTCGCGGCATCCGTAAAGATTATCGAATTTCGACTTAGTGCACGAATCGTTGACGTTAAAGGCAGGGCAACCGAGTTCCCCTCGCTCCATCATCTGATAAAGGCGGTGAACGCCGGTCGTCGTTTCCTCCGACAGTCCGCGGATGCCGGCCAGAAGCTGAGGATATTTCTGATGAACAATGGCCGTCAAATCACCACCATCATCCAAAATCATGTTGAGCGGTTGACCATCCGGCCAGAAAATCGTCTGCTCGATGCACCAGTCGTACTCGCTCAGGGTTTCTCCCTTCCAGGCGAATACGGGAATCTCGTGCGCAGCCAGGGCGGCTGCCGCATGATCCTGTGTGGAAAAGATGTTACAGCTTGACCAGCGAACCGACGCGCCCAGCTCTATAAGGGTCTCAATAAGCACGGCGGTTTGAATGGTCATGTGCAGGCAGCCGGCAATTCGGGCTCCGGCAAGGGGCTTCGCAGTTCCGAATTCCTCGCGAAGCGCCATCAAACCGGGCATTTCGGTCTCCGCAATTTCGATTTCTTTTCGCCCGAATTCGGCGAGTCCGAGATCAGCGACTTTAAAGTCACAAGCAGGTTTCGTGGTAACGGTGTTCATGAAAAGGTTTGAAAAATTATAGTGTACAGATCCGGATCTGGCTACGCTAGGAACGCGCTAAGGGCCTCGGCTTTGTCGGTTCGCTCCCAGCTCAGGGCCTCCAAATCATCCTCGCGACCGAAATGACCGTAGTTAGTAGTCTTGCTGTAGATCGGGCGTAGTAAATTAAGTTGCTGAATTATCGCCGCCGGCTTGAAATTGAAGATTTCCCGGATGGCTTGCTCGATTTTCGCCTCATCTACCGTCGCCGTGCCAAATGTGTCAACCGAGATGCTTATCGGGTCGGGATATCCGATTGCGTAAGCAAACTGCACTTCGCATCGATCTGCCAAACCCGCTGAGACAACATTCTTGGCGACGTACCTTCCCATGTACGCAGCGGATCGATCCACCTTCGAAGGATCCTTGCCGGAAAAAGCACCGCCGCCGTGTCGACCCATACCTCCGTATGTATCAACAATGATCTTCCGCCCCGTCAGACCAGAGTCGCCCTCCGGGCCACCGATGACAAATCTGCCTGTAGGATTAATCAGGTATCGCGTCTCGGGAGTAATCCATTCGGCGGGAATCACTTTTTTGATTACGCGTTCAACAAGCGTCTCTCGAATCTCCTTATGCTTTACATCCGCCGCGTGCTGAGTGGAAATAACGACCGCTTCAACGCGGATGGCGTGGTAGCCTTCGTACTCGACTGAGACCTGAGTTTTCGCATCGGGACGGAGCCAGGGCAATTCTCCTGATTTGCGTAACCGCGTCAACTCTCTGCCAAGTTGATGGCTCAATTGGATTGGTGCAGGCATCAATTCTGGAGTCTCCCGGACGGCGAATCCGAACATCAGGCCTTGATCCCCAGCTCCTTGCTCATCGGTATCTTTCCCCTCTACCCGTATCGCATCCACACCTTGGGCAATATCGCGCGATTGCCGGCTCAACGCCTGGACAATTACGCAGGTGTCGGCGTGAAACTGAGAGTCTTCCTGGATATATCCGATGTCCCTGATGGCGGAGCGCACTTCATCGAGATAATCAAACTTCGCGTTCGTGGTGATCTCGCCAGCGATAACAACCAGATTGCCTTTTGCCAAAGTTTCGCACGCAACACGGCTTTGGGGATCCCGGGCCAGACACGCGTCAAGGATGCGATCAGAAATCGTATCGCAAACTTTATCTGGATGACCTTCGGTAACAGATTCAGAAGAGAAGATATAACGTCGCGCCATAGGTAAGATGAAAGAGGATTGGCCTGTTAATGGACTACCGCGGAGTAGGGTGCGGCGAAAGCAGTAGAGAATATTGACCAATCATGATATGCTGATATATCGACCAGATTTCCATGCAGTCAACTCTGAATTCTTTGCGAACTTTGTCCGATCCCACGCGCGCACGATTGATGCACCTCCTTCAGACCGAAGAACTCTCTGTCGCGGAAATCCAGGAAATCCTCGGAATGGGACAGTCCCGCATTTCGACTCATCTGGCACAACTCAAGCGGGCGGGTCTCCTTCAGGATCGCCGAGTCGGTAAGAATATCTACTACAGCTGGGCTACAGGGAGCCCGATCAGGCAACCCGAGCTCCGAAATCTGATCGGATTAGCCGCGCGTGAAATGCCGGAAGCAAATTCGGACCGCTCGGCGTTGAATCATGTTCTCGCCAAGAGAAGAGATCGCACTCGGGAGTATTTTGACAAGCTGGCTGGGAAGTTCGGACGTAGCCATTGCCCCGGAAGATCCTGGGAGGGATTGGCACATTTGCTCTTGACGCTGGTACCGGCGATTGATGTCGCTGACCTGGGAGCAGGCGAAGGAATGTTGTCTCAATTGCTTGCCAGACGAGCTCGAAAAGTGATTGCCGTCGACAACTCGGAGCGGATGGTGGAAGTTGGTACCCAACTCGCCAAAGACCATGGATTCACAAATCTGGAGTATCGCTTAGGCGATCTGGAGGACCCCCCAATCGGAGAGAGCTCAATTGATTTAGCTATCTTCAGCCAAGCGTTGCATCACGCCAACAGTCCGCAGAAAGCGCTGGCAACAGCCCGAAGGCTTTTACGAAGTGGTGGTCGTCTGGTCGTCGTCGATTTGCTCGCCCACACCTTTGAACAAGCCAGAGAGTTGTATGCCGATCTTTGGCTCGGATTCAGCGAGGTAGAATTACTTCATTTACTGGAGCAAGCAGAATTTCAGAACGTCGAGGTTCAGATCGTCTCACGAGAACCGGTGAGCCCGTATTTTCAGACGGTGCTTGCCACAGGCGTAAAGTAGCAGCAGAAGGTGCTGGGTTTGAGAGGCTGCTGAAAGTAAGAAACCGAAATCCCTCTTTAATATACTTGCATGAATTGGATATTGGCACTTGCAATCGCATTCACCGGGGTTGGAAGCATCCACGCAACCGAGGACCTTGTCACGGCTGCCCAGAAAACTGGTCGATGCAGGACGTTCCTCAAAGTCATCCAGGTCGCCGGCTTAACACAGACTATTAAAGGATATGGTGCGCTCACCATCTTCGCTCCGGTCGATGAGGGATTCGCCAAATTTCCGAAGGATATTTTGGATGAATTGATGCAGCCGGCAAACAAGGCCAGGTTGGCAAACATTGTACTGGCCCACATCATCAAAGGGAAAATGATGGCGGCAGATGCAAAGACCATGACGGCGACCACTTTGGGTGACTCGAAAATTCATTTGGCGAAGGATGGTTCTTCGCTGAGGTATGGAGACGCGAACGTATTGAAAGCCGATTTGGTAGCAAGCAATGGCGTGATCCATTTAATCGACAAAGTTGTATTACCCGAACAGCAGGAATTACCGGCCGAAAAAAAGGCCCCAAAACAGGAACGCAACCGAGCCAAGCCTCAGACCAACGCGATTCAGCCATGACCGCATCCCGAGCGTTCATCCTTCTTTTCTTTCTTGTATGCGCTTCCGTTCAAGCGCAATTGCAGACCACTGAGAGGCGAGACTTCAGCGATTCGAGCGGCAAGGTGAATGCCGCAGAATTGGTGGTGACGGATGGGACCACAGACGCGGATGTGCAGATCGTGTATTTCTCACCGCATGACGTTCGCTTTCAAGTGGTCCCTAATCTCGACGGCGACATCGAGGGCGTTCGCAATGCCGTAGACGGGGCGACAGGTATCGCCGGGATTAATGGAGGGTATTTTGAAGCTGATCTCAGTCCACTGGGGCTGCTGATTAGCAACGGCCATTTGATCCATCCCATCCGGAGGGCGAACCTTCTTTCCGGAATCTTCCTGGTGAAAGAAGGGCGCCCGCGAATCGTACGAACTCGTGAACTCTCGAGCATGAAAGGCATTGAACAGGCCATCCAGTGCGGGCCGTTTCTGGTCGAGGATGGACAACCGGTCCCCGGACTGAATGCGGAAAGGGTAGCTCCAAGAACCTTCGTTTTCTTCTGTGGACCGTCCTGCTGGGGCTTTGGAATTTGCCGCTCGGTGACACTGGCTGCAATGGGCGAGATGCTCGCGAAAGCAAAATGGATAAGAGACAATCGCATCATTGAGGCCCTCAATCTGGACGGAGGCTCGTCGACGACTCTCTACGCAAAACTCAACAAAAACGAGATTTACTCCGAGGGACGATCGATCGTGAGCAATTACCTGATTATCAATACCCACCCCACCTCAAAATGAATCGGCCCAATTTTTTTATTGATTCGCGCGCAACGCTCACCCAATTTCCCGCATTCTCGGCCTAAACAATTTATGAAAGTTAAGTTTGCCTTCTGCCTCGGAGTGGCGCTTTACCTCCTGCGTCTTTCCGCCTTTGCACTCGATCCGGAGAAGCAAGCGGTTCTCGATAGCTATGAACAGCCTTTCACGGTCTATTTGGCTGCGATCAAAGCTCTGGGAACTGCACTCGAGAATGCAAAGAGCGGAGCAGAGTTTGTCAGAGCCGCGGATAACTTCTGCGATCAGGCAAACAAGTTTGTTGACGAATTTAATGCAAACAAAGAGCGATATGCCGACTCAGCGGTCGTGAGGTCAATGGACGATGATCCGGACTCGAAGAAGGCTATGAACGACTACCTGGTGTCCCTGAAGGAAAAGCTCGAAGATGCGAAGCCAATTTTCGACAAACTCGTGAGCAGCCTGAACAAATACCCGAAATCGGCGGAGTTAGATCGGGTGCGGGATCGCGTCGGCGCTACGTTTCAGCGATTGCAGCTCCTCTACATGTGATTCAGCTTTGAGATCATCGGGGCACGGAGGCCGTCCCTCCCTTCTCCAGTGCTGCGAGGACTACTGAACGCCGGCGGATTTGTTCGGCGGAACCGAGAATCGGTGTGATCTGAAGATCTTGCGGCGGTTCGGGTAATTCGACCCAGGAACGACAGCCGCCATACGAACGCTGAAAAGGGAATTTCCAGAGAGATGAAAGTCTATAGGCCCGGACAAAAGCCACGTAAAGCCCTTTGCGATCCTCGTAGGAGAATCGCTCAAGGAGGACCGACGATTTCAAAATGTGAAACTGTTCCAGATCGCCGAGCCAGTCGAGGTCTTCAACGAAGCGACTAAATTCCAGCTCCAAAAACAGGGTGAGGACAACCGAGTCCGGAAGCGGTTCCGGCGTTCGATCACTCCCGAGACGCGTCCTCTCAATCTGTTCGTGGAAAAAGGTGGGAAACAAGAAGAACCGCTGATACTTAAAATGAAATCCATCGCGGCCTTCGGCAATTCCCCCCTTCCGAAAGATCAGACTGGTTTCACCTCGTGCGATCGAATCGCAGACAATCGCCCACTCCTTGAACGCAATCCGGGCCAGGTCAATCCCTCCGGAAGATGCTACCGGCTCTATTCTTCGCAAGTCCGCCATGATTTCTCGTCCACTGTTCGACTCTCGAATGCCTCAAAGCAAGACCGATTGCATTGTTTTGGAAAACGCGAGACAGGGTGCGGCTTCGTTGACAATTCCATCCAAATTTTGTTGGCGCATCTCGTTTCCTCTATAATCTGCACCTCATGCCTTTGAAGATCGATCTTCATTGCCATTCTTTCTTTTCCGGGGATGGAGTGAGCAGCCCTGAACAATTGATCGAGGCAGCGCGACGGAAAGGACTGAACGGATTTGTGATCACCGATCACAATACGTGCGACGCAATCACCTACATGCTGAACGCGGGTTTGATGCGAAAGGATGGTCTACCCGTGAACAATTTTCTTGTCGTTCCAGGGATCGAAGTCACAACCGCGGAGGGACACCTGCTTTGTATCGGAGCCGTTTTACCAAATCTTAAGGGAAGAACGGCTCTGGAAGTTTGTCATTTGATTCATGAGGCGGGCGGCTTGGCTGTCCCGCCTCATCCTTACGATCTTTTCAGGGCCGGCATACGAGAGAACGTGCTTAATACCCTTCCGATCGATGCCATAGAGGTCTTCAATGCCGCGAGCACGCTCAAACGGTACAATCACTCGGCTTTTGAATATGCCAGTCACCGCGGATTGCCGATGACTGCAGGAAGCGATGCTCATCACCATGCCGCGATCGGAACTGCCTACACGATTTTGAAGACCGATGACTTTTCAGTACGAGGCATTCTGGAGCAGATCCCCAAGCAGAACGATCTGAACGAGGAATACCTCTCGGTTAGGGATAATCTGCGAAAGACCTGGAACAATTGGCTGCGACTCAGGAAACGGAAATCGGTTGAAGACATGCTATCCGATGAAAACCGGCCGGGAGAATAAGGGCCAACGTTACTCTAGCTTAGCCAAGCTAGGATCAATCGACGCGAACCGCACGCGTTTTATCCAACCTGAGAACTTCTCCCGAAGCAAACTGAATCCGGGCTCTTGGATCGGATACCTTTTCACCGCGCCATTGAACGCTCCCCTGCTCCACAAGTCGGCGGGCGTCGCTCCGCGATTTCGTGAGATTGAAACCTTGAGCATACGCCGCAACTACTGCGGAAATGATATCCTCGCCGAGTTCACTCAAGCGCACTCTGGGCAATTCGGCAGCTGCCAGGTCTCGCCTGGCAAACCTTACTTCAAAATCGTCCAACGCCGACTTTGCGGCGGCCCGGTCATGAAATCGCTCTACAATGCGAAAGGCCAACTCCTTTTTGGCGTCCATCGGGTGAATTGCCGGCAAAGCCTCGCCCAGGAGAATGTTGTAGTAACGAGCCATCAGCTCGTCGGAGATGCTCATCAGTTTGCCGAACATTTCGCTTGGCGGTTCGTCTATCCCGACGTAGTTGCCAAGGCTTTTGCTCATTTTTTGGACTCCGTCCAACCCTTCCAGAATAGGCTGCAGACATGCAACTTGCTGCGCT
>Ga0306920_100014706_pt1 | contig 10697 bp, 11 predicted proteins | sample flu12Cox44000170_FD_204666 | JGI IMG/M metagenome (GOLD analysis project Ga0306920, IMG submission 204666) | Lab enrichment of tropical soil microbial communities from Luquillo Experimental Forest, Puerto Rico - flux4day.12C.oxic.44.000.170 (v2)... | ecosystem: Environmental > Terrestrial >... | reverse complement strand
GTGACCGGAAAAGTTATGCTACGGATTTCTGTTCCACCACACTTAGCAGCGAGGTGAGCCAGACTGGGATTTGCACCGCTGGTCCTGCCGCGAGCCTGATATATGCCGGTCGCGGTTGTTTCATTTGCCTGTTTACCGCGCGTGTCGCGCCGTTGGACTTGCGGCCCAGCTCGGATATCGGGATCATCGATGCGGCATTGGCAAAAAATGAACGCTGGGCCTTTTGTTGAACTGCCCGAGCGACGCTCGGACCCTGGCGCGACCCAGGCGGAGCAATCAGCGGCAGTAGGGAGGAGACTGCGATGAGAAACGGTTTCAGGATCGTCGATATCGACACCCATGTGAACCCAAGCTACGACACATTGATCAAATATCTCGATCCCTCGGGACGCGCGCGGGTCGAAGAGTTCCAACCCTTTGTCCGGACGCGGAGCGCCGACGGGACTACCACGCGCGTCCTGCACGTGGCGCCCTACCCGTTCGACCGCTTTCCCGGCGAAGCGCCGACGGCGGCGCAGATCGTTGCCGGCGGCAAGGGCGCCCTCGAAGGCCGCGTCACCCGCTCGTCGAGCCATCATCGCGTGCCGCCGATTCCCGGCGTTCAAGACGAAAATGTCGACGGCCGCATCAAGGACATGGACATGGAGGGCCGCGACGTCGATTTCCTGATCCCCGGCACCTGGGCCACGGCCGCGAGCGGGCTGCCCGACATCACGCTGACCGAGGCGCTATACCGCTCCTATCACAATTACATCGCCGCCTATTGCCAGTCCTATCCCGGGCGCCTCAAGAGCATGATCCTGGTGCCGGGGGGCGATGTCGACTGGGCCGCTCAGGAGGTGAGGCGGCTCAAAAACCAGCCGTGGGTCGCAGCGGTCTGGCCGCTCTTGCCCGAGGGCAAACCGATCGACCATCCGGATCTGGCGCCGCTCTGGAACGTGATGAACGACGCCTACCTGCCGATCTTTTTCCACAGCTTTTTCTATGAGCCGCCCTACTTCCCAGGCTACCGCGACATCTGGGGCAATGCGGTGGTGGCGCGCACTGCCGCCCATCCCTGGGGTGCCGCGCGGCTCCTCTCCTACCTGATCGTCGGGCAGATCTTTGACAAATATCCCAACATCAACGCCGGCGTTGCCGAGGTCGGCCACGGCTGGCTGCCGCATTGGGTGATCCGGCTCGGCGAGATGATCCGCTATGTCTCCGGTGCCACGCCGCCGCTCAAATACCAGCCGATCGAGTATGTGCAGATGGGCCGCTTCCGCAGCGGTGCCGAGCCCTTTGAGGGGCCCGCAATGACCAAGGCAGTAATCGATATTCTGGGACCCAATGCGCTGATGCACCAGTCGGATTATCCGCATGGCGAGGCGCATTTCCCCGACACCGCCCAGATGGTGCTCGATTGGCCGATCTGGAACGAGCTCGGCCATGACGCGCTGCAACGGCATATGGCGGGTAATGCCGAACGGTTTCTCCGCATGGCGTAAACGGCGGCTATAGCGTCGAGCGCGCCTCTCGCATCGGACGCGCCGCTGCCGTCGATCGTGTGTCAGTTGATGCCGGTGTGCCCGGCTGTGGCATTCACACAAATGCCGTTCGGCCGACACAGGAAATCTTTCTTAAAGTCGGCGCAGGCCGGGAGCATCAGAACCAATCCCGGAACGATCCCGTAAAGCGCGGTGACGCGCCACAGTGGTTTCATTTTCTCCGACATCGGTTTACCGCTCCTGGGCGCGACGCGAGTACGAGCGGGGGCTAGATAATTCAAGTAAGTGATCGGCAAGTCCATCATCACGGCAACTGCTTGATACATTACTCAGCTATTCCTGTTCCACTTCGTGCTCCGCCCAACCTGGTTCCAGCCGATCGCCGATATCAGGCTCCAGCGCTCCGATACGGGTCAGGTCCAAGACCGGCGCGCCATCATCCGCCGTCGTCACTGCATCGGCGTAGCGCGTGCCAAAGCGTATATCCTTCGCCGCATAGTTGTGGATCTGATGCACCGCTGTCGCAAGTATCGGGTCGCGCACTTCGATCATTACGAACACCTGAGCGTTCTCCTCGATTGCTCGCGCCATATCATAGCCGTGCAATGGGCTGCGCTCGTCCACCACATGCATCAGCGTCCAGAAAAGGGGAAAGATCGGAATGTGCGCCCGCTCGAGGCGGAGCTCCTGAGCGCGGTGGAACACCTTGCCCTCGGCGCTGGTCTCGGTAAGCAGGACGTTGAGCTGCGCCTTCGCATCCGCCAGCCCTGTTGCGCGCCCGTTGCCGATCCGCAGCATCAAGGTCGGTTTGCCGTTATGCGTCGCCACTACCGGATTGGCGGCAAAGACCAGCTTGGCACGCGGACGCGAGAAGCACACGAAGGTAAGGCCGGTCAAGATGGCGATGAACGCGAGCCCGCATACGATTTCGGTTGCGGCGACGACATGACCGTAGAGCGTCGCCGGATACATCTCGCCATAGCCGACCGTCGCCAAGGTTTCGATGCTGAAGAAGAAGGCGTCGGCAAAGCTGCCCGGCTGGGCATGCGCCACCGAACCGGGAGCCAGCCAGAACGCAGTAGCGAAAACGATATTCACCGACAGGTAAAGGGTGAGCAAAGCCGCGAGAAATTGCGGCCAGGTCAGGGCGATAGCGAGATGGTAGGGGTCGCGCAGATCAAAGCGCGAGACGCCCTTTTTCCTGAACTCGTAGGCGCCGAGGTGAACGCGCGCCAGCCGGTTGCGAGGCCGGTGCCCGATCTGCCTGTCGGTGTTCCGCCCCTTTTGCATCCGGCCGATTACGCGTCGGAGAGCGTGTCAACGCCGCCGCTCAGGAACAGCATGCACCGACCGACGTTAAAAGCCGAGGAGGACCATCATGAAACCCAGGCTCAATCCCTATCAGGCCGCACCCGATGCCATGAAAGCGGTGGCGGCACTCGAAACCTATGTCAAGGGCAGCGGTCTCGAGGCCAGCCTGATCGAGCTGATAAAGATGCGCGCCTCGCAAATCAACGGTTGTGCCTATTGCCTTGACATGCACGCGCGCGACGCCCGTGCCAAGGGCGAGAGTGAGCAGCGGCTCTACCTGCTCGACGCCTGGCGCGAGTCGCCGCTCTACAGCGATCGCGAGCGGGCGGCGCTCGCCTGGACCGAGGCGGTGACTTTGGGGTCGCAAACCCGTGTCCCGGATGAAGTGTACGAGGAAGCCCGCCGGAACTTCTCTGAGGAAGAGCTGGTCAAGCTTACCGTTGCGGTCGCGACGATCAACGCTTGGAACCGCATCGCGATCAGCTTTCGCGCGGTTCACCCGGTGCGCGAGGCACAGGCGGCCTGAGTCTCCGAGCGCGAGACCTACTCCGGCCGTTCGAGCTCCTCGATCGCGGCCTTTAGAAAACGCGCGGCCTCGCCGCCGGTTACCGCGCGATGGTCGAAAGTCAGCGACAATGGCAAAAGGCGATGAGCGACGAGCTTGCCGTCGGCCACGACCGCGCGCCTGGCGATGCGCCCCGCACCAAGGATCGCGACTTGCGGCGGGACGATCACGAGGTTGGCGAAGCGCCCGCCGAACATCCCGAAATTCGACAGGGTGATGGTTTGGCCGCGCAATTCGGCGAGCGGCACCGAGCGGGCCCGCACGTCCCGTTTCATCGCCTCGATCCCGCGCCGCAAATCGGCGGCGTCGCGGCCGCCGATATTGCGCAATACCGGGACAAAAAGCGCGTCCCCGGTATCGACCGCCAAGCCCAGATCGATCTGCTTAACGAGACGGCGCTCCATGTTGCGCCCGTCGTACCAGGCGTTGAGGTCGGGAACCGCGGTGCAGCCGGCGACCACCGCGCGGACCAGCCGGATCGTCGTATCGCTGCCCGGCCCCCAGGCCTCGATGTCTGCCTCGTCGGACACCGTCGCCGGGACGATTTCGGCGTGCGAGCGGGTCATGTTGACGGCCATCGCGCGACGCACACCGGAAAGCGGCTCGGCCGGACCGGCCTCGGTCAATGTCCGCGCCGCGCGCTCCACATCGGCACTCGTCACGGCACCGCCGGGACCGCTCGCCGCGACGATCTTCAGATCGACGCCAAGCCGCGTTGCCAGAGCCCGCACCGCCGGTGTCGCGCGCACAGCTGCGGCCCCTGCCGGGGCTGTTTCGGCGGGCCGAACTGGAGGCGGCGTGGCGGCGCCGAGCTCGCCGACCACCGTGCCGGTATCGGCGCGCGGACCTTCGTCGAACTCGACCAGCGCGGCGCCGACTTTGATCCGCTCGCCCGGCTTCGCGCAGAGCCGCGCGACGCGGCCGGATTGCGGTGAAGGGACTTCGACGACCGCCTTTTCGGTCTCGACCGAGACCAGCGGCTGGTCGGCAACGACATGATCGCCCTCGGCGACATGCCAGGCGACGAGCTCGGCCTCTTGCAGGCCTTCGCCGAGATCGGGCAACACAAATACGCTCATTTACCGATGTCCGTTAAAGGTCGTCACCCTCGCGAAAGCGAGGGTCCAGGGCGACCGCCGAGGCCCTCGAGTTCTGGATTCCCGCGTTCGCGGGAATGACGACGCACTCACTGATACGCCAAGATCCGCCGCGCCGCCGCCAGTATGCGGGCCTCGCCCGGCAGGTAATGTTGCTCGAGCCGCGGCAGCGGCATCACCGTGTCCCAGCCGGTGACCCGCTCGATCGGGGCGAGCAGTGACGTGAGCCCGCGCTCGGCCAGTCTCGCCGCGATCTCGGCGCCAAACCCGCCGGTCAGCGGCGCCTCGTGAACGATCACGCAACGGCCGGTCTTCGCGACCGATGCGAGGATGCTGTCGCTGTCGAGCGGCTTCAATGTCGCAACGTCGATGACCTCGACATTAACCCCCTCCCCCGCCAAGGTGTCGGCGGCGGCCAAGGTCTCCTTGATCATCGCCCCCCAGGTGACAAACGTAATGTCGCTGCCCTCGCGCAATACGAAACAGCGGTCGAGGGGCAGTGCTGCGCCGTCGTCATCGACCTCCTCACGCGCGGCTCGGTAAAGCCGGGTCGGTTCGAGAAAGACCACCGGGTCGGGGTCGCGGATCGCCGCGAGCAGGAGGCCATAGGCGCGCGCCGGCGAGGACGGGATCACGACGCGCAGACCCGGAATGTGGGCAAACATCGCCTCCGGGCTCTCGGAATGGTGCTCGATCGCGCGAATGCCGCCTCCCGCCGGCGAACGCACGACCATCGGGCAAGTGAGCCTTCCGCGGGTGCGGGTGCGCAGGCGTGAGGCGTGATTCACCAGCTGGTCGATCGCCGGGTAGATAAAGCCGGTGAACTGGATCTCGGCGACCGGACGGAAACCTTGGGCGGCGAGCCCGACCGACAGCCCGGCGATCGCATTTTCGGCGAGTGGCGTGTCGAAGATGCGGTCCCCTCCGAAGCGCGTCAGCAGCCCGTCGGTGGCGCGGAATACGCCGCCCTCGGCCGCGACGTCTTCGCCGAGAACGAGGACCTTGTTGTCCTCGGCCATGGCGCGGGCGAGTGCCAAATTGACCGCCTGGACGAGGTTGATCTCGGCCATCATCGTCACTCCTGCGCCATGCCGAGTGCTGCTTGGCGCTGCTCCACAAGATCCTTTGGCAGCGTCTCGTAGGTAAAATCGAAGATTGTTGCCGGGTCCTGTGGCGGGATCGCGAGATAGGCCTCGGCGGCTTTGTCGACCGCGGCCGAGACCTCCGCCAACAACCCCTCCTCGTCCGCCTTGGCCCACATATCGCGGCCGACGAGATGGTTGCGCAACCGGGTGATCGGGTCTTCGCCCCAATGCGGGCTCACATCGACATCGCTGCGGTAGCGACGCGCATCGTCGGCCGTCGTATGGTCGCTCAACCGGTAGGTTAGTGCTTCGATTAGGTGCGGCCCGCCACCGGCTCGCGCCTTGGCAATGGCGCGGCCCACCGCCTCGCGCACCGCGATGACATCGTTGCCGTCGACCTGCTCGCCTTCGATGCCGGCGGCGATAGCCTTTTGCGCCAGGGTCTCGGCCGCGGTTTGCTGGGTGACAGGGACCGAGATCGCCCAATGGTTGTTGTTGATGACAAAGACCAGCGGCAGACGCCACACACCCGCCATGTTGAGCGCCTCGGCGACGTCGCCCTTTGAGGTGGCGCCGTCGCCAAAGGCGCAGACCGCGACCCGTGGCTCGTGCCTGAGCTTGAAGGCGAGCGCCACACCCACCGCGTGCGGGGCGTGGGTCGCGACCGGCACGCAGATCGGAAAATCCTCAGCCGCCACGGCAAAATCGCTGCCCCGTTCGTCGCCGCCCCAGAACAGGAACAGCTCGACCAGGCTGACCCCGCGCCACAGCTGGGCGCCATGCTCGCGGAAGCTCGGCAAAAACACGTCGTCCTTACGCATCGCAGCGGCGATCCCGACGCCCACGGCCTCCTGACCCAGCGCCGAGGGAAAGGTCCCGAGCCGACCCGTCCGCTGCAGAGCAACCGCCTTGGCATCGAAGGCGCGCGCCAAGACCATTGCCCGGTAGAGGGCCACCATCTCGGCCCGGTCGGCGGCAAAATCGGGCAACGGGCGGACCGCATTGCCTTTTGGGTCGAGAAACCGGGTGTAGCGGATCTCGAACCGCGCCACCGTCGCCGCGGTGGGTTCACGAGAGGCTTGGGTAATGTCGGGTAATTCCAAGATTTTTTCGGCGGACGGCATCTCAGACTCAAAGGTAATTCGCGATTGCCGATATGTGGTAACGCTTAGCGAGGAACGATAGCTCCGGTTTCGTTAAGGATTCGTCGGGGCGGTATGGGAGGCTGACATGCCGGGCGGACCCTACGATTACATCATCGTCGGCGCCGGGTCGGCCGGCTGCGTGCTGGCCAGCCGGCTCAGCGAAGACGCCGATGCGCGGGTGCTGCTGATCGAAGCCGGCGGTTGGGATCGCGATCCGTGGATCAGCATTCCGCTCGCCTGGGCCCGAATGCTCGAGCGCCGGCAGCACGATTGGGGGTATTTCGCCGAGCCCGAGCCGACGATGGACGGGCGCGGCCTCGAATGCGCCCGCGGCAAGGTGATCGGCGGCTCGTCATCGATCAATGCGATGGCCTATGTGCGCGGCCATCGCGGCGATTACGACCGCTGGGCCGAAACCGGCCTGCCGCATTGGTCCTACGCGAGTGTGCTGCCCTATTTCCGCCGGCAGGAAAGCTGGGAAGAGGGCGCCGGCGCCTATCGCGGCGGCGACGGACCGCTGACCACGGTGTGGTCGCGCTATCAGGATCCGCTGGTCGAGGCCTACGCGGCGGCGGGCGTAGCGGCAGGCTACCCGACCACCGAGGACTACAATGGGGCGCAGCAGGAGGGGTTCGGGCGCTGGCAGGCCACGATCCGCCGCGGCAGGCGATGCAGCGCTGCCGTCGCTTATCTCCGGCCGGCGCTGACGCGGCCCAATCTCATGGTCGAGGTCAACGCGCTGACGACGCGCATCTTGTTCGATGGCAACCGGGCGAACGGGGTCGAGTATCTCAAAGATGGCCAGCGGCGGGTCGCCCGCGCCGAGCGCGAGATCATCCTGGCAAGCGGCGTCATCAATTCCCCGCATCTGCTGATGCTGTCCGGGATCGGCGACCCTGAAATGCTGGGCGAGCACGACATCCCGGTCGGTGTCCCGCTGCGTGGAGTGGGCCGCAACCTGCAAGACCATATATCAGCCGGCGTCCTGTGGCAGCGTAGGGAGCCCGGCCCATTGCACGCGACGATGCGGCTCGATCGGCTCGCGCGCGATCTGGCCAAAACCTACTTCTTTGGCAGCGGCATCACCAACAACCTCCCGGGCGGCGTCATGGCGTTCCTAAAGAGCGAGCACGCCGATCGGCGCCCCGACGTGCAGCTGCTGTTCGCCGCTGCACCGATGGCGGCACGGCCCTATCTGCCACCCTTTGCCCGGGCCTATCAGGATAGCTTTGGCTGCCGCGCGGTGGTGTTGCGGCCGCAGAGCCGGGGGCGACTCGAGCTTGCCTCCGCCGACCCGCGCCGAGCGCCGCGCATCCGCCAGAATTTCCTCGCTACCGACAAGGACTGGGCGACCTTGCGCGCCGGTTTGCGGATGGTCCGCGAGGTCGCCCGGCAGGCGCCGCTGGCGCCATTCATCGCGGGTGAAATCGCTCCCGGACCTGCGTCGCAGGCAGACGGGGCGCTCGACGCCCACATACGAGCGACGGGGATCACGGTTCACCACCCGCTCGGCACATGCAAGATGGGGCTCCCGAGCGATCCGATGGCGGTCGTCGACCCCGAGCTCAGAGTGCTGGGTGTCGGCGCGCTGCGCGTCGTCGACGCGTCGGTGATGCCGGACCTCGTCGGCGGCAACATCAATGCGCCGGTGATCATGATCGCCGAAAAGGCAGCCGATCTGATCCGCGGCCGGACGCCGCTCGCACCGGTCAACGTCTGATCTGCGGTCAGGGTGCCTCCAATGACTGACTTGACACGCCTCGTCGCTGCCCCCGGCGCTAATTCGACGCCCTATGTCGATCCCGTGTTCCCAGATCGTCGCTGGTGCTGCACGCCGCACGGCCTCGCCAATATGATGCCCGGACACCGGTTCTGTTCGTGCATCACGGCGTCCGCCGCAATGGCGGAGAGTATCGTGATTACTGGCTCGACTTGGTGGACGAAGCCTGCATCCTGGCTATCTCGATCGAGTTCCCCGAGGCGTCGTTTCCCGAATATCTTTGGTACAATTCCGGCAATCTGCATGCCAAAGACAGCACGCCAAACCCGCGCGAAACTTGGACCTTCGGCATTGACGAGAGGCTCTTCGAGGAGTTGCGCGCGCGAGGCATCACTATACACCAAAGCTATGGATTGTTCGGTCACTCCGCGGGCGGCCAGTACGTCCACCGAATGTTTGTCCTTTGGATTTCGCGACCGCGTTGCCGCCGCCGTCAGCGCCAATGCCGGCACCTACGCAATGCCGGATCTGGCGACACCATGGCCGTTTGGCCTCGGCGAGACCAATGTCGATATCGGCGCACTGCGCGCATTGCTTGCCTTTCCAATAACGGTGACGGCGGGCACTGAGGACATCCTAACCACGGGACAATTCTTCCCCAAAGGTCCACGTTCGATGCGCCAGGGTGCAACACGCTACGAGCGTGCGCGAAACTATGTCCGATCTGGGCACAACGCCGCGGCGGCGCTCCAGACGAGCTGTGCCTGGACAATCATCGATGTGCCCGGTGTGGGCCACGACGGCAAGCGGATGTCGGCGGCCGCTGCCCCAGTCGTCGCTGCCGCATTGCGCGATGGATCCTAATTCAGCCGTGGGCCTCCTGCGCCAAAGCAGACTCCGCCAACGGCTCCTCCTCGGCCTCGCCACCGAGGACAACATTCAACCGGTTGTCGTCAAGCTCGCCCATCCATCGCGCAATCACAACGGTCGCGAAGATGTTGCTGAACAGGTTGGTGACGGCGCGGATCTCGGACATGAACGTTCCCACTTTCTCCTTGCTTGTGTTCTCCGCATCGCTCTCTCAGTTAGGGAAACTCTGCAAAAGCCGTCGGCCAATGGACGTAATATAATAGGCGGGGGTGGATGGGGTGCATAGGTTGGGGGATGAAGCAGCTGACACTGGCGCGGACGGGGTTTGAACGGTACGGCAAGACGACGCGGCGAGCGGTGTTTCTGAGCGAGATGGAACAGGTGGTTCCGTGGCCGGCGCTGTGTGGGCTGATCGATCCAGTCTATCCTAAACCCGGCAATGGCCGCCCACCGATCGGGGTCGAGCGGATGCTGCGCATCTATTTCCTGCAGCAATGGTTCAACCTGTCGGACCCGGCGGTGGAGGAGGCGCTCTACGATTCGGCGGCGATGCGCGATTTTGTCGGCATCGATCTCGGCCGCGAGCCGGCGCCGGATGAGACGACAGTGTGCCGCTTCCGCCACCTGCTGGAAGCGCACGATCTGGGCCGGCGGCTGTTCGACGAGGTGCGGCGGTATCTCGCGGACAAGGGACTGAAGATCGCGACGGGTACGATCGTCGATGCCGCGATTATTCACGCGCCGTCATCGACCAAGAATGCCGACAAGGCGCGGGATCCCGAGATGCATCAGACCAAGAAGGGCAATCAGTGGTATTTCGGCATGAAGGCGCATCTTGGCGTCGACAGCCGGAGCAAGCTGATCCACGCGGTGGTGGCCACCCCGGCCAATGCCGCCGACAGCACGGTGCTGCCCGATCTGCTGCATGGCAAGGAGACCCGGGTGTGGGGTGATCAGGCCTACCGCGGCCAACGTGCGGTGATCCGCCAGCATGCCCCGCGAGCGCAAGACTTTACCAATCGCCGCTACCGCCACCGTGGCGTCGTGGATGAGGTCGAGCGGGCGAAAAATCGCACCAAGTCCAAAGTGCGGGCCAGGGTCGAACATTCGATCGGCATCATCAAGCGGGTGTTCGGCTTTGCCAAGGTGCGCTATCGCGGGCTGAAGAAAAACACCCACCGCCTGCTCGTGACCTGTGCATTGGCCAACCTGTTTATGGCGCGTCGTCATCTGCTGCGCTGCGCCAAGGGGTAGACGGCCCGCAACGTGTCCGTACCCTCACATAAACAACCAAACACGCCCACCACAGCGTGCAATCACCTATCCCGTCGCACGCCGACGAATTTTCTATGTCCATTCTCCTCGCGCCAACCCTTGTTCAGACGTTCCCTAGCTCGTCGAGGACCAGCTGCCGATC
>Ga0306920_100014705_pt1 | contig 10698 bp, 10 predicted proteins | sample flu12Cox44000170_FD_204666 | JGI IMG/M metagenome (GOLD analysis project Ga0306920, IMG submission 204666) | Lab enrichment of tropical soil microbial communities from Luquillo Experimental Forest, Puerto Rico - flux4day.12C.oxic.44.000.170 (v2)... | ecosystem: Environmental > Terrestrial >... | reverse complement strand
CCAACCTTCTTGAACGAACCGATGGTAGCCATGTCTCTTCTCCTGTTGTGTTTCGAGCCCGCGACCACCGCGGCCTCGATGGCGATCTGCAGGCCGAGGACGATCGGCGACGCACCCGAAGGGCCGCAGCGCAGCGGAGGACGCTGTCGCAGCGACTTTCTTGCCTCGCGAGGAATGGGCGAAGCCCAGGGGAAGAAAGTCGCTGCGACAGCGTTGCGGCTCAGACGATCGAGGCGCAGCCGGTCTTCGGCCAGATCGAGCCATCACAGAGGCCCGGTGCGTCGCGTGCTGGCACGCAATCTCGGGAGAAGACGTGGCTAATCTCGGTCGTGCCATTCAAGAGGTCGGAACGGTTGGGCGTAGAGAAAGAAGCAGAATGCGGAAAATAGCGGCATCTCTGCCCAGAGAGACCTCCGAGAGAAGCGTCGTTCCACGTCGATGCGGAGCCGGACTAAGGTCCAGCCCGTGCAGGTGCTCTGAGGAGACAATAAACGTTCTTTCGCTCAGGTCCCGAACACCCTGCGCGCTGATCTACGCGAACCTGTTCGATACCGAGAGTGGCAAGATTATCCCTCGCGTGTCGCGGCCGCGAGAACAGGTTGAGGGCCGTCGCCAATCGCCCTGCCGGGTTCGACCCGTCGGGGCTCCGTGAAGATGGTCAACCGCGTCCATGCTGTGCCGCCGACGAAGACCGCGCCGAGGCAAGCGAAGACCTCCCGCCAAGCAAGCGAGGGCACTCCGATTTGTGCCATCGCAAGGACGACATGATAGCCAGCAAATGTAGCCGGGAGAGCGAACACGGCCGCGATGACGGCACGCAAGACTAGGGATCGTGTCATTGCGAACGCGATTTGGGCGATTGCTAGCGTCACGCCGCCGGCGGCGGCGGCAACAATCAACGCGCCGAGCACGCCAGCGCCAGTGTGCAAGGCCAACATGCCGGCATTTATCGCCACAAAGAATGGCAAAGCATACACTGCCAACGTGAAGATCAGCGAGCAGAGCAGACCAATGCCAATGGTGTTGAGGAGTAGTCCGAGGGCGAGCATGGTGGTGGCTCCCATGTTGCAAAGGTGTAACGGCCGCGCCTTCCACCACCACCGCGGCGCAGGTTTGGATATAAAATCGAAACGAGGCGGAGTTGCGGCGATGCAACTTCACCTGGTGGTCGGAAAAGGAGCAAGCGGCGCTTATGCGCCGCCGAACTTCCAAACAGGAATGCCCAGGCGCTTCGCCTTGTCGGCGAGGTTGTCCTGGATTCCCGTGCCCGGGAAATGCATGACGCCGATCGGCAGGAGTTCGAGCATGGCGTCGTTGCGCTTGAACGGCGCTGCCTTGGCGTGCTTGGTCCAGTCCGGTTTGAACGCGATCTGTGGCACCTTTCGGGTGGTCGCCCACTTGGAAGCGATCAACTCCGCGCCCTTCGGCGAGCCGCCATGGATCAGAACCATGTCGGGATGCTTGGCGCGAACCTTGTCGAGGCGATCCCAAATCAGGTGATGGTCGTTGAAGTCGAGGCCGCCGGTGAGTGCGACTTTCGGTCCTGCCGGCAACATGACCTCGGCCTCGGTCCGACGCTTCGCTGCGATGAAGTCCCGGGAGTCGATCACTGCCGCGGTGAGCGTGCGATGGTTGACGAGGGATCCCGATCGAGGACGCCAGGCCGAGCCGGTGTGGAGTTCAAAGCCTTCGATGGCCTGGTCGCGGAAGAGTTCGAGGCAATTGCGCCGCTCGATCAGTGTGATGCCTTCTGCCGTCAGACGCTCGAGTTCGACTGATCGCACTTCCGAGCCGTTCTGCTCGCGCTGGCTTTTGCGCTGAGCCTGTTCGTTGTCGTCGAGCTGACGATTGATTCGGTCTGCGGCGCGGTGAAAGAGGTTGACCGTCGACCAGAGCAGATCCGGAAGGTCCGGTTCGAGCCGGGTATCGTTCAGCGTCGCGACCAGGGCGTCGAAGATGTCGGCAACGGCACCAGCAATCGTCTTACCTTCGGGCAGCGGTCTCGGGTCTGGCTGGTCTTCGAATGGACGGTAGCCAAAGAGCTGCAATTCGTTGAGGACGAGGTCGGTGGTAGATGAAGCGTGTGAGGGTTCGATGTCGTCATGATCGGTCATGGGAGGTGGTCCTTTGCCGGATCGGCCGCGCCCATCGCGGCCTTCGTGGCGATCACCAGACGGCGGGCGGAGCGGGCCTGCACCCGGAGCAGCGCGGAGGGCCGCAGCGCCAGCGGAGGATGGCTGTGGGGCGGCTATTTTGTTTCGCGATGCAAAGGCCCGCGAGGGCCGGCGGAAAATAGCCGCCCCTCAGCCATTGCCGGACCGAACCGCCTGCCGTCCGATCGCCCTCTGGAAGGCCGTGGTCGCGCCTCTTCGGCATTGGGCCGCCGCGCGATCGAGCTGTCGACCTAATAGGAGCTAAATGCCAGCTATACGACGGTGGTCGGCAAGAGCAGAAAGCGGGAGACGTCCTCCGGTACCAGCTGAATTCGTAGTGCTGCCCGCAGAGCATCGAGGCCGAAAACGTGCAGATCCTCGTTGAAATCGCCGAGCCGAGGTGACAAGGGGATCGCTTCAATGCCGGCGGTTTCCGCGCGTTGCAGCAGAACGGCTTGCACCGTGTCTCCAGCGGCATCGGCATCGCGAGCGATATAGAGCCGACGCAAACTCGACGACAGCGCGATGGCTGCGAGGTGATTGGCCGATAATGCAGCGGCCATCGACAAGGTGGGAAGCACGCAGCGTAGCGACAGCATGGTTTCGATGCCTTCGCCAGCAACGAGCACATCATCGTCCGTCGCACCGAAACGCACGGCATTGCCGAGCAGGTCGCCCATGGCTCGTCGCGGTGTATCGATTGGGGCTTTGCCGAGCCGAATGCGATCAAAGCCGTTCGGATCGAGCCAGGTCCGGTGCACGCCGGTGATTCTGCCATCAAGGTTGGTGACGCAGGCGATCATCGCCGGCCAGGTCTCAGTGGGCAGGTGCTCTTCAGGCCGATAGTAACAGCGTGGATGAAAGCGCAGGCTGCCACCGTGATGCACATGGACTATCCCACGATGACGCAAGTACGCCTCAACGATGGTGCCTGTAATCGGACTTGAGATCGCAAAGAGCCGTCTTGCAGCCTCTTGCGATCCCGCGGGTGCAGGCGGACGAGCGGCTTTCACGACGACTTCCGGTTCAGAGCGAGGCAGCTTCAAAAACCGCCTCGCCTCCTCGGCGACCTCGCGGAAGTCACGAAGCCCGAGGCTTTCGCGGATGATGTCCAGGAGATCGCCATGCTCGCCGGTCGCGGCATCAGTCCACTTGCCAGCGGGCCCTTTCGGCGATTCCTGGAGCCGCACGAACATCGAGCGGCCCGGTGTATTGTAGACATCACCAACCAGCCAATACCGCCCCTCGCGCTTGCCATTGGAGAGGTAGTGACGACACACCGCTTCGGCCTCACGCGCGAGGCGGTGCGCCAGTTCGGAGGCGTCGCGGGGCATCACGCGGCCTCCCGTTCGGCGATGCGCTCGATTGCATAGCGTTCGATCACCTTCGCCAGAACATCGGCGCCACTCGCGTCAGTTGGCACGAACATGCGCAGCTTCCACGAGATAATCTCGGCGAAGAGACCGTAGGTCCGCAGTCGATCACGCATCGTGTCGGTGAAACCCGACAATTCGATACGGTATGCGCCCATGACGCGAACGCGGCGAAGCTGGAGGCCTTCGGCAAGCTCGAGGACGGTTCGGCCCTCCGTCAGCGCGGCGAAGGCTGCGCTGGCAGCCATCTCGGGCGCGCCGTTCGCAAGGACATTCGCGACCCAGCCAGCCGAAACCTTGCGACCGATGACTCTTTCGCCGGCATCGGTCTGAAGGCGATAGACTCGCGTCGATTCGTTCGGCAGCCGCTTCCAGATCGGCAACAGCATGCCCGCGACGATATGGATCGTGCTTTCCGAAAATTCGGGCACGTCATGGAGCTCGGCCAGCCAGGCCGCGCGGAAACGTTCGCGGTCGACTTCCGCCCAGTGGCTTTCCGTCATCATCTTCAACGGAACGCTGTGCTGTTCCATCGGCCGGATCAACCGCACGCGCCGTTCGATCTCGCCGTCATCGAGCATGAAGCTTGGCGCCGGGACCTGAAGGGCGGCCCGACCCGAGCGCTCGTTGATCAGCGGGACGGCGCACGAATCCGAGAGCCGATCGAACGCCTCTTCCAGCGTCACGGGACGGTTGCGCCGCCGTTCGGTGATGGTCAGCAGCCGCGTCTCCGCACCGGTCCCGGGATGGGTGTAGATCACGCGCCGATCAGCCACGACGAAGCTCTCGGCGAGCAGCGTCTCCAGGCCGGCATCGTAGGTGCCGGACGCGATCGCGCCTTCGATGCGAGCGGAGAGCAGTTGCTCGAACGCGGCGAACAGCACGTTTTGCAGGTCGATGGTCAACGCCAGCAGCCTGTTTAAGAATGTAGTGATCGGCGGAAGCTCGTCCTTGATGCCATTGGCATCCATCAGATTCAGGCCGGTCGCGTCCTCGAACATCTCAAGCGAGCACCCCTCCACCTTGCCGCGGACAAGGAGATGATAGAGCTGACGTCGCGCGTCGCGGCCGCAATGGCTTTCGAGATTGTCCTCGGGCCGGAACAAGCCTTGACCACCGGTCTGGCGCTGGCCGCGCGTGATTGCGCCCAGCGTGTCGAGCCGGCGGGCGATCGTGGAGAGGAAGCGCTTCTCCGCCTTCACGTCCGTCGCAATGGGCCTGAACAAGGGAGGCTGCGCCTGGTTGGTGCGGTTGGTGCGGCCGAGGCCCTGGATGGCGGCATCTGCCTTCCAGCCGGGTTCAAGCAGGTAGTGAACACGCAAGCGGCGATTCCGGGCCGAAAGTTCGGCATGGTACGAACGTCCAGTGCCGCCGGCATCGCTGAAGACAAGGATGCGCTTGGCGTCATCCATGAAGGCCGCGGTCTCAGCGAGGTTTGCCGATGCAGCACGGTGCTCAACGACGAGCCGGTCGCCCTTGCGGATTACGCGGCGAGAGCGTCCCGTGACCTCGGCAACGATCTCCGTGCCGAAGCGCTGGACAACCTGGTCGAGCGCGCCCGGCACGGGCGAGAGCGAGGCGAGCTTTTCGACCAGGCGGTCACGGCGCTTGACGGCTTCTCTGCTCTCGACCGGGTGGCCGTCGCGATAGACCGGCCGGGAGCAGAGATTACCCTCGCTGTCGGTGAAGGGCTCGTAGAGCTGTACCGGAAAGGAATGGGCGAGATAGTCGAGGACATACTCGCGTGGCGTGATGTCGACCTGGACGTCACCCCACTCCTCGGTCGGGATCTCCGCGAGCCGACGCTCCATCAGCGCCTCGCCGGTCGAGACGATCTGGATCACTGCGGCATGGCCGGCGTCAAGATCGCGCTCGATCGAGCGGATCAGCGAGGGCGTCTTCATCGAGGTCAAGAGATGGCCGAAGAAGCGCTGCTTGGCGCTTTCGAAGGCGGAACGCGCGGCGGACTTCGCCTGCGTGTTCAGTGTGCCGGTCTCGCCGGTGATGTTGGCGGCGCGCATGGCCGCGTCGAGATTGTTATGGATGATGCTGAATGCGCCGGCATAAGCATCGTAGATGCGAACCTGCTCCGGGGTGAGCTGGTGCTCGACCAGTTCGTATTCGACGCCCTCGTAGGAGAGAGAGCGAGCTGCGTAGAGACCCAGTGCCTTGAGATCGCGTGCCAGTACCTCCATCGCAGCGACGCCGCCCTCCTCGATCGCCGCGACGAACTCGGCTCTGGTCGTGAATGGAAAGTCATTGCCGCCCCAAAGGCCAAGGCGCTGGGCGTAGGCGAGGTTATGGACCGTGGTGGCGCCGGTCGCTGAGACGTAGACGACGCGGGCGTTCGGCAAAGCATGCTGCAGCCTCAGGCCCGCGCGCCCCTGCTGAGAGGGGGCCTGGTCACCCCGCTCGCCCTTGCCACCAACCGCGTTCTGCATGGCGTGGCTCTCGTCGAAGACGATCACTCCGTCGAAGTCGGAGCCCAACCATTCAACGATCTGACAGACGCGCGAAAGCTTTTCTCCGCGCTCGTCGGTGCGCAGCGTAGCGTAGGTCGCAAAAAGGATACCTTCTGACAACGGGATCGGCGTGCCCTGCCGGAAACGGGAAAGTGGCGTGACGAGCAGCCGCTCCACGCCGAGCGCTGACCAATCGCGCTGCGCATCCTCGATCAGCTTATCGGATTTGCTGATCCAGACTGCGCGCCGACGGCCTTTCAGCCAGTTATCAAGCAGAATGCCGGCGACTTGCCGTCCTTTGCCCGCGCCGGTGCCATCGCCCAGGAACCAGCCGCGCCGAAAGCGAACGGCATTCTGCGCATCGTCACGCGCGGCTGCGACGACGTCAAAAGTCGCATCGACCGTCCAGGAGCCCGCGAGAAACTCCGAATGCGCCTCGCCGGCGTAGATGACGCTCTCGAGCTGCGCATCCGAGAGGATGCCATCCGCGATGACTCTGGTCGGCAAAAGCGGCCGATAGGAGGGTTTTGGCGGCGCGACTGAGGCCATTGCAGCTGACTGCACGAACCTGGTGGGATGGGCCTGTGCGCCGGGGATGCGGATCGACTGCAACGCATAAGATTCATAAAGAGCGTCGGTGATCTTGCTGGCATCGGTGGGCACCCAGTTGACGGACTCATAGGCGACTTCGGCCGCCGCGAGATCGGATGCTGGCGCCGCCGTTGCGGGCTGGCGCCGGGCGACGCAGGCGCGGACGGTTCGAGGCGTTGGGGGGCCCGCAACTGCTGGCACTGCCGCAAGCGGCGTGCCAGCAATTGGACGACGTGCTGGCACGTAGCGCGTGACCCAGTCGAGCAAGGTTGGTAGGTCTTGCGCGATGCCAGCGGATGCTGGCAAGGACGCGATGTCGTCCGCCGGGCCGCGATCAATAACGGTCAGACGCGTGTCGACAGTGGTGCCTTGCTTGGTATAGACGGCGCCGTCAATCGCCGCCGAGAACACGACTCGGCCCTGTTCCTGAAGCCGCTTGAAGGAGTCGGTCCAGGCGGAATTGTCGGGGGCGACGTTCGCGCCCGTGATGGCGACCAGGCGCCCACCTTCTGGAAGACGGGCCAACGCGGATCCGACGTGCCGTAATGCCGTATCCGCCATCGCGCGATCGACGTGAACCGCGGCCGAGAATGGCGGGTTCATCAGGACGACGCTCGGCACGATACGCGGATCGAGGTGGTCGTCGATGTGTGCAGCGTCAAACCGCGTCGTGGAGATGGCAGGAAAGATCTGCCCGAGAATGCCGGCACGGCTCTCGGCGACCTCATTGAGAACGAGGGAGGCGCCGGCGAGCTCTGCGAGGATGGCGAGATGGCCGGTACCGGCTGACGGCTCCAGCACGACATCGGCTGGCGTGATCGCGGCGGCAACGCTCGTGACATACGCCAATCCGATCGGCGTCGAGAACTGCTGCAGGGATTGGCTTTCCTCGGACCGGCGCGTCTGGGTCGGAAGGAGACTTGTGATCCTCATCAGCATCGACAACATGGCCGCCGGCGACGCCGCCTTGGCGCGCATGGCGGCGCCATGCCGTCGCAGGAACAGCACGGTCGCCGCCTCGCAGGCGTCATAGGCGGCCTTCCAGTCCCACACCCCGGTCGCATCGGAGCTGCCGAACGCCGCCTGCATGGCGTTGCGCAGAACAGCGGCATCGATGCGACGTCCCTGTTCGAGTTCGGTCAAAAGCTGTCGTGCAGCGCTAACAATCGCGGATGCGACGGCTGCGGTGGCCCGCATCGAGAGCGGCGCGGCGCTGGCGCCGCCGGCGAGAGATTCGGTCATGAGGGGTGTCTTTCGGAGAGCGGGAAAGGGTTGAGCCGCCCGGCGCTCTCCTCAACCGCTGCGGCTCAAACCCTTCCCGGCCCACCTCTCCCTCTTGATCTCAGCCAGAAAGAAAAGGCCCGGCGACCCAGCGCCGGACCCCTTGAGCGAACTATCCGAACCCGCGATCACTTGTTGGAATCGTGCTCATCATCGAGCAGGACGAATCTGATGCCCTCGTGGACCGCGTAGTTCTTGGCGAGGTTGATGGCCCAGCATCGGGCCTCCAACAGTTCGCCGTAGTAGGGTTCCCACTTATTGCCGACACGCGCGCAGCCGTCCGCGACGAGACGAGGTAGATCGGGATGATCGGCAATCTCTGCGCGCGCCTGTTGCAGCGTATCATCGACGGTGAGGACAAGCAGCGGATGCCAGCCCGCCGGGTGGCGGCAGTCGAGCATCAATCGCTGCGCGTCATCCGCCGAAAGTCGGCCGGTTGCATAAAGCCACGCTCGTGTCCATCGGCTGAGGCTGGCGCCGCAGCGATAGCGGTGACGGCGTGTCCACGATGTCACGGCCGCGGCCCGGCGGCGGATGGCGTCAAACATGGCATACCCCGCGGATCCAATGGGCGAGTTCGTCCGGCCTGTTGAGCAAATCGAGCGATGCGAAATTGTTGGGGCCGCCGACATAGTCTTTCCGGCCCTTGCACGTCCGAAACAGAACGCCACTGTGGTGGCCCATCGCCGATTGCGAGACCTGCACGTAGAGATGATCGCCGTGGAGGGTAATTTCACCGGACACGGCGATGCCGGCCTGATTGGAGCGGAGGTCGTAGGAACCGGGATCGAGACCCAGCGCTGTCGCAATACGGCGGAGCTGAGATTTCGCACGGCTGTGGAAGAGGCGCTTGGCCTCCGCATCATAGGCGATGGACTTTCGAAAATCGAACTCCTTGGATGTCCTGGACATGTGGGAGACTCCGAGAGCGAGCGAACCATCCCGGCGGCTCGCTCTCGCCGCGCGCCGGGCTCGCCTGAGGTCCCGGCCCTCCTCTCACTCTCTCGCCGCAGCTCTGACCGCGCGCCACCACACGACGCGGACCTCGTGCGTGGCGTTGGCGAGCCGCAGCAACAGATCGCCATGGCAAGCGCGCGGCGCGCAGAAGCACGCGAGATCGCATCCGCGCAGTTCATCGAGCGCACGCAGCAGATGGTGCCGGTCCGCCAGCCATCGCTCGTACTTGGCGATGACGGCCGCGCGCTCGCCATCGCAGCCGATCCGGAACGGATTGCCCCATTTGCTGCCGCGCCCGATGTAGACGGCGCCTGCCGGAATGCCCGCGTGATGCTTGTTGAGAACCCTGCACATTTTCGATCGCCTCCCGACCTTCGCGTTGCGGTGGACTAACGACACGGGCGCGGTTCAGCATTGGATGTCACGCAAGGCCTTCGGGCCGCCGCGGGAACGGCTTGCCCGTTGACATCGGATGCGCCGCGCCCAGACAGGACACGACGCAACGTTGGTCGGGAGGCGCCATGGGTACAAGGTGCTCTAAAAGCATCGCGCGTGCGGCAGCCGGTGCATCGGAAAAGATTGACGCTAGGTCCTTGTTCGGACGCCCTGGTAGCGAACGAGACTTCGCCCGTCGCGCTATGGGTCAGCTATCGCTCCCGGGCGCAACCTGCTCGATGAATTCCTCGAGAAGATCGTTGGTGGACTTGCCAAGGATGGCGTCGGCCGAGATGACGACGACGGCACCGCCGAAACCGTCGGGACGCATCCGTGAACATGTGAAGGACGACACCGCCGACACGTATCTAAGTGTCGATGAACGCCGGACGATATCCTGAGCGATGAACTCCCAGGAGGTTTCGCTGAGATCAAGGTCCAGGTGTCCATCCTGGTCTTCATCCTTCAAGCTTGCCAGCAGCTTCGTAACGATGCTGTTGGCGGTGTTGTCCACATCGAGCTGGGACGCGGCGAGCGCGGCTTTGAGTGCCGCGCGCGCGACGATGATCATGTCGGCTGGTTGCGACTCGGCAAAGAAATACCAGCTTTCTCCGTCGCGTTCAGACTCAAAGATGTGGGACAGCAGCAGACGTTCGAGCGTGGTCATGTCTGCCTCAGCGATTGTCTGCTGGATCACGGTCGGGGTGTAATAGTCGGCCATTTTGGCCCTCCTTGGATGCAGCGGCATATGCTCCGTCGACGGAGCTAGGCCGGGATGAGGTGGATGAGAGAGAGAGAGAGAGAGAGAGAGAGAGGGAACGCCCGATGCAGGGCGCTTCAGAGCTGCCAGGTCCGCACGATGACCTGTTCCTGGCGGTGATAGTCGAGCATCTGACGGTAGAATCGGTTACGAGCGGCCCGGTGCTTCGGATCCCGGCGCGCTCGTCTGGTGAGCTTGCGCGACGCCGCGCGAACCACGGTTCGCCAACTATCGTGCACGGTGATGTCCAGGCGCAGATAGGTGCCGTACATGGTCAAGCTCCTTCTGCTATCGAAGAAACCAGCGGCTCGAGCTCGCACCGATGCGCTGCGTGCGGCTCATCCAGGGTTCGGGACGGATGTACCTCACCCAATGGGCGAAGGACGGGATGTATCCGAGATCCTCGATAACGTGCTGTTCACCGACCCAGCGCGACGGAATGACGCGGCCGGACGACAATGTGATGGTCGGACCAAAGATGGTCTCCGCCATGAAGATGCCTTCGGCGTGGTGGCGAAGCGCGCGGTGCCGGAAGTCCGCCGTGATCTGCTTGCTGGCATCGAACCAGTTATGGATCGCCAGATAGTCGCAGGCCGCCCCACCCCGCTTCTTCACGGAGGAGAGCGAATAATGATAGGGATGCGCCACTGCTTCCTCCTTCAGAACACATGCTGGGTGTATTCCGA
>Ga0306920_100014704_pt1 | contig 10698 bp, 7 predicted proteins | sample flu12Cox44000170_FD_204666 | JGI IMG/M metagenome (GOLD analysis project Ga0306920, IMG submission 204666) | Lab enrichment of tropical soil microbial communities from Luquillo Experimental Forest, Puerto Rico - flux4day.12C.oxic.44.000.170 (v2)... | ecosystem: Environmental > Terrestrial >... | reverse complement strand
GGGCCGACCCGAATGTTAAGGCGCCCGACGGATCGACGCCGCTCCATCAGGCTGTGCAAGAACAGCAGGTGGCGATCATTCGTGCGATCGTCGCGGCCGGTGGGAAGCTGGACGCCGTCAATAAGGACAATCTGACGCCCCTGCTTCTGGCCGAAGCGCCTAAGAAACCGAACCCCAATGACATGGGTATGGATCAAGACGCATATAAGCCGAAGCACGATTCGAAAGAAGAAGTCATCGCCGCCTTGCGGGAGCTGATGCACCTCGGTCCTAACGATCCAGCGCCGCAACCTCCGCCGGCACCAAAGGCGACGAGCGATAAGGAACAGAAGAAGAGTCCCGACACACCGGCAGCGGTGAGCGAGAAATGAAAAGTCCCGCGAGCAAGATCGGAATTACGGCTGCGCTGCTCTCGTCCGCTGCGGCCGCGCAACAGCCAGCCGCGTCAGCGGACACCGTCAAGTACCGCGCGTTCGCGGATAAATATTGTGTGACGTGTCACAACAAACGAGCGGCGTTGCCGGCCGACGATCCGGTCAATCTGGAGCCGGCGGCCTTCGACGATCCCCTGGGCCATGCGGGCACATTTGAGAGAGTCCTTCGAAAGCTGAGCGTGCGGGCGATGCCGCCGCAAGGTATGCCCCGGCCGTCCGAGGTCGAATACGCGGGCTTTACGAGCTGGCTCGCCGCCTCGCTCGATCGAGCCTGGGAAGCCAAGAGCACCCCGGGCCGCTTCGTCGTGCACCGTCTGAATCGGGCCGAATATGCGAACGCTGTCCGTGACCTGCTGGCAGTCGACATTGATGTGTCCGACCTGCTGCCGACCGACGGCGCGGAATTCGGGTTCGACAACATCGCGACCGCCCTCAAAACGTCACCGCTGCTGCTGGAAGGATATGTGAACGCGGCGCAGCGCGTAGCGGCGATGGCCGTGGGCGATCCCCAGGTGAAGCCGGGGACGACCGAGCATTCGATCAGCCGCGAATTCAGCCAGAACGGATACATCGAGGGCCTTCCGCTCGGAACTGTCGGCGGCACCGTTGTCCGTCACGTGTTTCCGGCTGACGCCGAGTATAAACTGTCGGGCCGGCTCGTCCGGGGTGTCCAGGAAGGCTACGCTGGCGTGGAAGGAAATGATACGCCGTACACCTTTGTCATCACCGTGGATGGCACTGAAGTATATTCGGCTCCGGTTGGCGGCCCTAAGGACGACGAGATCCAGGCCGCCGATTTAGCCGCGGCGCAACCAATTATCGACAAAAGGATGACGGGCCGCGCGCGGATCACTGCCGGTCCTCACGATGTCGGCTTCACGTGGAAGGAGCGGCCGTTCCAGGTACAGGACGTCTGGGAGCCGTCGCGTCGGGACAGCCAGGAAATCCACATGGTCGCAGGCATGCCGAAGCTGCGTTCCGTGTCCATCGACGGCCCGTACAACGTGTACGGCCTGAGCGAAGGCCCCAGCCGGCGGCGCCTCTTTGTCTGCCACCCTGGGGCAGGCGTGGACGAGTCGAGCTGCGCGGAGAAGATCCTCACGAATCTCGTGCGCGGAGCCTACCGGCGTCCTGTGACTCCCGCCGACGTCGAAGCGCCGATGTCGTTCTACAAACGGTCGCGGCAGAGTGGCGGCAATTTCGACGATGGGATTCGCGCCGGTGTCGCGCGTGTTCTATCGAGCCCGAACTTTTTGTATCGAATTGAGAAAGATCCGGCGGGCGCGCCCGCCGGCGTCGCGCATCCGGTCAGCGACATCGAGTTGGCCTCGCGCTTGTCGTTCTTCTTGTGGAGCAGCATCCCCGATGAGAAACTGCTGGATCTGGCAGCCGCGGGGCGGCTGCGCGCGCCGGGCGTGCTCACCGGGCAGGTGGCGCGCATGCTTGCGGATGAACGCTCCGGCGCCCTGGTCGAAAATTTCACGGGCCAGTGGCTGCAGCTGCGCAATCTGGAGGCGAAGGTCGTTCCCGACCTGCTGATGTTCCCCGATTTCGACGACAACATCCGCCAAGGATTTCGCGAGGAGACCGAGCTGTTCTTCGGATATATTTTGCGCGAAAACCGCAGCGCTCTGGAGCTTTTGAGCGCGGACTACACCTTCGTCGACGAGCGGCTCGCCCGGCACTACGGCCTCCCGGGCGTCTACGGCCCGCAATTCCGGCGGGTGAAGCTCACCAATCCCAACCGCCGCGGTCTGCTCGGCCAAGGGAGCATCCTGTCGATGACGTCGGTCGCGACGAGAACCTCACCGGTTTTCCGGGGGAAGTACGTGCTGAGCACCTTCCTCAACACCCCCCCGCCTCAGCCGCCGCCGAATGTCCCCACGCTTGACGAAAGCAACAAGGCGGTGCCGACGCTTCCCAAGACGGTGCGGGCGCAGCTGGAATTGCACCGGAAGAATCAGCCCTGTGCGTCCTGCCATCGCGCTATTGATCCGGTTGGGTTTGCCCTCGAGAACTTTGATTCCGTGGGGCGTTGGCGGGACACCGGCCCCGATGGCGCGGCCCTCGACGTGGTGGGCACGCTCGCGGACGGATCGCAGGTCAACGGCCCATCGGCGCTCGAGCAGGCCATTCTGGGCCGGCCCGACGCTTTCGTGACCGTCGTCACCGAGAAGATGCTGACCTACGCGTTGGGCCGCGGGCTGGAGCCGGCCGACATGCCGGTGGTTCGCCGGATCGTGAAAAAAGCCGCGCAGAACGACTACCGGCTCTCTACCGTGGTCCTAGGAATTGTCGAAAGCGCGCCGTTTCAGATGCGCACGAAATTGCCAGCAGGGCCGGAATCGGTGGAAACGGGAAAAGGCCCCGCCGCTGCTGCAAAAGTTGTAAAATCAAACACCAGGGAGTAGCCATGTTCATCACGAAGAAGCATCTCTCTCGCCGCACCTTCATGCGTGGTGCCATGGGCGCTACGGTCGCGCTGCCGTTCCTGGACGCCATGGTGCCGGCCCTCTCCGCGTCACCCAAGTCGCCCTTCCGGTTCGGCGCGGTCTACTTTCCGTGTGGCGTGTGGCCCGAAACATGGCACCCTGAAGCCGCGGGGAGCAACTTCGCGTTCAAGCCCGTGATGCAGCCGCTCGAGCCGTTCCGCGATCAACTTGTCACGATCAGCCAAATGAAGGCGCCCTGGGGCTCGTCGGTTCATCTGGGCGCCAGCTCGGCGTTCCTGAATGGGGTTGGGCCGGCCGGCAACCGCGCCGACTCAGCAACCGGGGACGCATTCGGAAAAATCCAATCGAAAAAGACCCTCGACCAGTACCTTGCGGATCAAGTCGCCGGCGATACGCCCCTGCGGTCCAACGAAGTCGGCACCGAGGACATGGGCACCGCCGTTGGCGCCTGCGATGGTTTCTCGTGCACGTTCTTCAACACGCTGGCTTGGCGCGATGATTTGAGCCCGCTGCCGATCGGGATTAATCCGCGCGTGACCTTCGAGCGCATGTTCGGCGAAACGGATTCGACGGAGCGGCGCCTGGCCCGCCTCAAAGAAAAACAGAGCCTGCTCGACTCGGTGACCGAGGAAACCGCGAAGCTGCGGCGCTCGCTGGGCGCGCCCGACCGGGCCATCCTCGACGAGTACCTCGGCAACATCCGCGACGTAGAGCAGCAGCTCGCCCGTATGGAAAACCGCCTCGGCACCATCACCGGCAATCCCGAAGCGCCGGTCGGCCTGCCGGATGCGTTCGACGACCACATGAACGTGACCTACAACCTGATGCACCTGGCGTATCAGGGCGACATCAGCCGCGTGTTCACGTTCATGACCGGTCATGAAGCAAGCGACCGAGCGTACACGCACATCGGCATTCCCGAGCAGCACCACACCATTTCGCATCATGGCAACGATCCCGAGAAGCTCGCGAAGTACGCCAAGATCGCTACCTATCAGATCCAAAAGTTCGCGGACTTCCTCGACAAGCTGAAGGCGACCAAAGACGGCGACGGGACCTTGCTCGATCACGCGGTTCTATATTGGGGCAGCGGAATGAGCAACGGCAACGCGCACGACCGCAACAATCCGCCCGCGGTAATGGTCGGCGGCGGCGGCCGGCTCAAAGGCAACCGCCACATCGTCGCGAAGGATATCCCCACCGCGAACCTGCTGTTGGCGCTGGCGCACATAGGCGGCGTCGAGATCGAAAGTCTCGGACCGAGCACGGGCCGAATCGATCTGTAGAACTTGTCACAGAACCGCGACCGTCAGGGAGCGACGACCTTAGGGGCACTTGTCGGCGAGGCGGTTCACTGTCGTCACGTTGATGCCGTCCACTCCGCCGGCGCCGATCAGAAGCCCGCTCACCGCGACACGCGAACCCGCTAAAGAATCCAACTTGGTTACAACGAACTTGAGCGCCATGGTCCGGCTGCCGAGGGGCCTCGTGGCGTCTTCCCCGCTCGGAGCAGCGCGTTCCGCCCGCTCGGGGGTCGTTGCGCTCGTGACCACCCAGTCCGCTCCGCTCCGAGCCAGACAGCCGACCACGCGAGCGAGGGCATTCGCTGGGAGCTCGGCGCTTCCGTCCTTAGGAACAATCGGCACGCCGGCGATGGTACTGCGTCCGAGCTCGGTGGTTCCCGCAGGAAAGCCGTTGGATTTCAGGATGAGCGCGACGATATCCGTATAAGTGGACTCGTTGAGGGAGCCGGGGGCACCGTTCGGCATGTTGGTGCTGACGAACTCGAGCAGGTCGCCGACGGTCTTTTGCGCGAAACTCTTCCAGAATGGTTCGCCCGCGAGCGGCGCCTTGCCTTCTGCGGTGAGCACATGACAAGCCGAGCAGTTTGGGCCGAAGACCGTTAGGCCCCGGGAGGCTTGAGCCTCCGTATACACACCGTCCCAGACAGTCCGGCGTGGCGCGCTGGTCTGAGCGCTGCTGAGACTGGCCGTGGCCAATGCGAGGAACAAGAGGCCACTCAGCGCTAAGACCGACGCTGAAGGATACTGTCGGCCGCCCCTGGACCGTAGCTGGGGTCGCACAGCCACGCTCTGCATCTCGTGATCGTGTCAGTTCACCGGAGCCATGTCAAGCCGCAGGGGTGGTGATGGGTGTGCGACGTGAGAGTTGCTTCTGGCGAGTTGTCCTTTTTAGTGTCATCATCCTGAGCGTAGCGATAGAGTATACGTTCAGAATGGAGATCGATGCAGACGATCTTGCTGCTATGGAAGCCCGAAGCTCCAGACTCTTGGAAAAGTTCCTGAGCTGGCGCGATCTGCGCCGGCGTTTTTATTAAGCCTTCCAAGCGCCTGTTCTAGTTGGAACTGCGCTTCCGGCAAGTTTGTGGTTCAGCAATGTCCCCTGCCAAGTGCCCGGAGGCCTTCCACAACGACTTCACTGGGGGTACGGTTGGGCCAGAAGTCCTTGTGTCCCCTTGCCACCGCGTCCGCGGCTCCCCCTAATCTGGTCGAACTCCGTATCTGGGCCACGTCTCGATCGTGTGGTATGGGCCGTTATCGACAGAGATCGAAATGGGGCTGCTTTCACAAGCTAGAGCTTAACGTACGCGTAACAGGGCAACGCCATGGCCAGGAACTGCGGCCGAAAACTGCGCTCCCAGTGGCTTTTGTTCGGTGTGGCGCCACAAGTCCCTGATCCGTGAAGGAGTCCGGGGGATTCCGGCATCCGCCCATCGAAACGTGACTCTGGCATCCTCGGGCGCACGGTTGAACACAGCCACTGCGGTGTCTCCGCCGGCAAGCTCTCTGGACCAAACTTCTTGCTGGCCTGACTGCCAGACGCATTTTGCCTGATGTCCGTCTTTGTCCTGATCGATTGCGATGACCTCGCGATTCGTGAGAATGTCGTGGATGGATTTGGACATGTTGCGCACGTCGTTGCCGGCAATCAGCGGCGCGGCGAGCATCGACCAGAGGGTCATATGAGTCCGGTATTCGGTGTCCGTCATGTGGCCGTTGCCGATCTCCAGCATGTCAGGATCGTTCCAGTGTCCGGGCCTGGCATACGGGGCAAGCTGGTTTTGACTAAAGCCGATGCGGCTCATCGATTCCCATGAGTCGCTGATATCGCCCCCCGTGCGCCACAGATTGCCGCCCACCGTAGGCCCCCATTTCCAAACGTCGACAAGGCCGTACTGGCACAGGCTGAAAACAATCTCGCGACCGGAGGCTAGCAGGGCATCCCCCATTTTCTGATAGACGGCCTGCATTTCCGAATCCCGGTACAGTGTGAACGCACCGCACCAGTCATACTTCAGATAATCGATTCCCCAGGCGGCGTAGGTCCGGGCATCCTGCTCCTCGTGGCCGTAGCTGCCTTCATAACCCTCGCACGTGTTTGGCCCGGGCGATGAGTAAATGCCGAGCTTCAAGCCTCTGGAGTGGACGTAATCAGCCAACCTCTTCATGTCCGGGAATTTCTGGTTGGGCTGGATGTTGCCGTGCGCGTCACGCTCGCCCTCCCAAGTGTCGTCGATGTTGACGTAGATGTAGCCAGCATCCCGCATGCCGTTAACCGCCATAGCATCGGCGATTCCGCGAACCGTCGTGTCGTCGATGTGGTTGGCGAACTTGTTCCAACTGTTCCATCCCATGGGGGGAGTTCGCGCGAGACCGTTGTCGCGAACCGGATGCAAAGGCGGAGGCTGGATACGCGCGGGAAGAGCGCCCTCGCCCTCCGGCACTCGGCGCGCAATCATCTCCGGGCCGATGCCCTTGGCACCCACCTCCACGACTTGCAGTTGGTCTCCAGCCAGCTTGCCCCGATACGTAACGCGTCGCTCGCTGCCTAAGATCGGCATCGCCGCGGTAATGGTGAAGCCCTCCGGCCCGCCGGTGCCGTTGTCAATCGAATAGAGGTGTAGCGTCGCTCGAATCGTGCCGGTGATGCGGTTGCCTTGCTGCTTCAAATGCAAATAGGTCCGCCGTAGAGTGCCGTCGCCATTGGGCGTGGCAATCAGCCAATTGCCGGTCAGATCGGCGCGAGCGCATGCCGCTGCTATTAAATACAAGAAAATGAATGATTTCATTGAACGTCCTTCCGCGCTGCAGCCTGCGAAGAAGCCCATGCGGACAGCACACTGACCAAACCCAAACTACCAGCATGCCTATCCCCAATATAGACCATTGCCGGGTTTGCTCCGGCGAGCTCTCTGGCGAAGAAAGGCGGCGCCACCCGCCACGACAGTCGCGTATTTTCGAGCCTGAAAGGGCGCCCGAGCAGGGACTGGCAAAAACTCGGGATCGATGGGCGAGGTCGAGAAGATTTTGATTTCATCATTCAACTGCTGGCGGAAGCTCTCGGTGGTAAGAGGATCAAAGGCAAATCCGACGATGACGAAGCGGGACGGCAGCCGGTTCGCTGCCGCGAGATTGCCAATGGCTGGGATCAGCTTCCACCGGTTGAGATCGCCGTTGGCGCCCAAATCGCCATGAGGCATGGACCCGCGGGGGGATTGACGGACTTCGCTTGCCGGTCGAGATTCATCGATATTCCTTGGATCGGTCGGACACGCTTCGACACCACTGGCGCATGGCAATTTAGCGGAATAAACTGAACGGTGGAGGGAGCCGCTGATGAAGCGAACGCGGGGCCTTTTACTAAGCCTGGCGGCATTCTCGCTGGCGCTCGGTGCGGGGACGTCGAAGAGCCCGGTACTAGTTGAGTTATTCACCTCGGAAGGCTGCTCGGATTGCCCGGCGGCTGACCGGCTGCTCGAACAACTGGACCAGTCCCAACCGATTCCCGGCGCGCAGATTATCGTGCTCAGCGAACACGTAGACTATTGGGACCGACTGGGATGGCGGGATCCTTTCTCGTCGCATTTCTTTAGCGAGCGTCAGCAAGACTACGCGCGACGGTTCCGCCTGGATAGCGTGTATACGCCGCAGATGGTAGTGGACGGCACCACCGAATTCGTGGGAAGCGATGGCGGGCGCGCGCTTTCCGCGATTGCCGCGGCGGCCAAGGCAAACAAAGCGACGATTGCGCTAGAGTATCTGTCCGGCACCCGCGTTCGCGTCGAAGTGGACCCACTGCCCGGTCACGGATCGGACGTATACCTGGCGGTGGTCGAACGGGCGGGCGCCTCACAGGTATTGCGCGGCGAGAATCGAGGCCGGCACCTGCACCACGTGGCGATCGTGCGCCGGGTCGAGGCCCTGGGCAAATGCAGTGGGCGCGCGCCGTTCGTCAAACAGATCGCGGTCGAGGAAGCCGGCAACGCAAAATTCCGCCTGGTCGCGTTCGTGCAGGACGGGGGCGACGGGCCGGTCCGGGGTGCGGCGGTTCTAGACGCCACAGATTCACGCTGACCCCGACGGCGCCACTTCACCGGCGCCGCCGGCCGCATCGGTGTCGTACATCAGCGGCCGGCGTCCGGTTGTTTCGTGGTAGTGGCGCGAGACGGTCGCGCAGAAGCGCTCAACGTGTTCTTCCCGGACGAGGTTGATGGTGCAGCCGCCGAAGCCTCCGCCCGTCATGCGCGAGCCGTAGACGCCAGGCTGCGCGGCGGCGATCGTCACCATGCTGTCGAGCTCCGGGCAACTCACCTCGTAGTCATCGCGGAGGCTGGCATGGGATTCGGCCATCAACTTGCCAAATCGTTCCATATCGCCGTCTTTCAAGGCGGCGGCCGCCTGCTCGACCCGGCCGTTTTCCGCGATCACATGGCGGCAGCGGCGAAACACGCGTTCCGGCAGATCGCGGCCGTATTGCTCCAGTTGAGCCAGCGTGACGTCGCGCAAGGCCTGAACGTGCGGCAGCGAGCGGGCCAGGTGACGCACTCCCTCCTGACAATCGGCGCGGCGGCGGTTATACTCTCCGCCGGCCAGCTCGCGACGCACCATGGTGTTGCCGATTACCAGCCGGACCCCGGCCGGCAGTGCCGCTAGCTGAAACTCGAGCGAGCGGCAATCGAGCAGGAGCGCGTGGCCTGCCACGCCGTGGCAAGCAATGAACTGATCCATGATGCCGCACCGCGTACTGACAAATTCGTTCTCCGCCCGCTGGCCGAGCCTGGCGATCTCGGTGCGGCCCAACGTGATCTGCGAAATCCCCACCAGCGCGAAGGCTGTGGCAATTTCGACGGCTGCCGACGAACTCAAACCGCCACCGATGGGGACCGTGCCGCGAATCAGCAGATTGGCGCCGCGCAGCCGATGGCCGGCCCGCTCGAGCACGATGGCCACACCGCGCACATAGTCGCTCCAGTGATTCTGGCGCTCGGGTGCGGAATCGTCTAGGGCGAACTCGCGGCCTTCGGAAAAATTCTCGGAATAGACGCTGAGGATGCGATCGGGGCGCGAGGCGGCAGCCACCCAGGTCGAGAACTCGATCGCAGCCGGCATTACGAATCCGTCGTTGTAATCGGTGTGCTCGCCGATCAGGTTGACGCGGCCGGGCGCACGGAACACGCGCGGCGTGCTGCGCCATCGGCTCTCGAAGGCGCGGCGGAGTTCCGCGGCGTGATTCATCAGGTTAGCGGCCAGCGGTGATCTCCGTTTTCCCCGGTTCGAGGCCATCGGCTGCCGCCGTCACTTGAATTTTCCCGCCCGGCCCGGCTTTCGAGCGCACGATCAAGAGCGCCAGGCCGTTGAACGCTCTGCGCTGCCGGGCCTGAAAAGGTTCGATTGTGGCGGCATTCCCGTTGTCCACTGCCTGAACGAAGCCTGCGCCGGCTACTTCAAAGCGAATCAGGTTGTCCGCGCCAGGACACAAAGTTCCCCGGCCGTCTTCGATACGCACGGTGACGAACGAGAGATCGTCACCATCGGCATGGATAGACCTGCGGTCCGGAAGCACAGCGATCTTCGCGGGCGTGCCGGCGGTGCGCACCTCGTCGGCCGCGACCGGCTCCCCATTTCGAAACGCAACGGCCCGCAGCGTGCCCCGCTCATAAGGCACCTGCCACAGCAGACGGTATTTGGAGACAAACTTCCGGTCCCGGCTCACGTTCGGCCCCACGGGGAGTTCGACGGGCTCGGCGAACCGCTGCTTGCGGCCGAGCGACCGGCCGTTGAGCGATAATTCCACTTCATCCGCGTTGGAGTAGCACATGACGGGAATGGTCCGGCCTTCCCTGCCCTCCCAGTTCCAATGCGGCAGGACATGCACCATCGGTTTCTTCGACCAGACGCTCTGGTAGAGGTAATATCGATCCTTCGGAAAACCGGCGAGATCCACCATTCCGAAGTAGGAGCTGCGCGCGGGCCAGTCGGCCGCGGTGCGGCCGACGAAGTACGGAGTCGGCTCGCCGAGATAGTCGAATCCGGTCCAGACGAATTCGCCGAGCACGTTGGGGAGGCGGTCCTGATACGTGAATTCGACGTCGGGACAATACGCCCAAGGCGGCGCTATGATGTCGTAGCTGGTCAGTTGGAGTGAGGGATCCTTTTCATATTTTTCGAGCGGCAGATGGTAGACGCCGCGGGAACTCACGCACGACGCGGTTTCGGAACCGACAATGATCCAGGCCGGGTGGTCATTCTGGACCTGCTCATAAAACCACGGCCGGTAGTTGATGCCGGGAATATCGACCTGGTCGGCCAGCTTGTTCTTGATCGCGCTCTCCGGGTTGTTGAACGCCGAGGTGCACGGCCGCGTGGGGTCTTCTTGGTGAAAAAAATCGACCAGACGCTTGGCGTCTTTCCAGCCGTCGGCGCGGCCCTGCTCGGGGACTTCGTTGCCGATGCTCCACACAATGATGCTGGGGTGGTTCCGGTCGCGGCGCACCATGTCGCGAACGTCGC
>Ga0306920_100014703_pt1 | contig 10698 bp, 9 predicted proteins | sample flu12Cox44000170_FD_204666 | JGI IMG/M metagenome (GOLD analysis project Ga0306920, IMG submission 204666) | Lab enrichment of tropical soil microbial communities from Luquillo Experimental Forest, Puerto Rico - flux4day.12C.oxic.44.000.170 (v2)... | ecosystem: Environmental > Terrestrial >... | reverse complement strand
CTACAAGAACCGGCTGATCGACTTCCGCGTCTCGATCATGCCCACCATCTACGGCGAGGATGCGGTGCTCCGCGTCCTCGACAAGGAATCGATGAGCGAGAAGTTTGCCAAGCTGTCGCTCGATGTGGTGGGCTTCGCCGAAGCCGATCTGGCCAAGTTCCGGCGCTACATCACCGAGCCTTACGGCATGGTGCTGGTCACCGGGCCCACAGGCTCGGGCAAGACCACCACGCTCTATGCGGCTTTGAGCGAGATCAAGAACGACGAGGACAAGATCGTCACTATCGAAGATCCGGTAGAGTACCAGATCAAGGGCATCACGCAGATTCCGGTCAATGAGAAGAAAGGCCTCACCTTCGCCCGCGGCCTCCGGTCTATTCTGCGCCACGATCCCGATAAGATCATGGTGGGCGAAATCCGCGACCAGGAGACCGCCCAGATCGCCATCAATTCCGCGCTAACCGGCCACCTGGTTTTTACTACGGTGCACGCCAACAACGTCCTGGACGTGCTGGGCCGCTTCCTCAACATGGGTGTCGAGCCTTACAACTTCGTGTCCTCGCTCAACTGCATCCTGGCGCAGCGGCTGGTGCGTCTCATCTGCGTGCACTGCAAAAGGCGCGTGGAATACCCCGATACCACGTTAGCGGAAAGCGGCCTGAACCCCGACGTGTGGCGGGACCTGCCGCTTTACGAAGGCGCCGGCTGCTTTGAGTGCGGCGGGACGGGATTCCGCGGGCGGTCGGCCATTCATGAGCTGCTCGATCTGACCGACCGGATTCGTGAGATGATTCTGGACCGCCGGCCTACCTCGGAGATCAAGCGCGCCGCGCGCGAAGACGGCATGACTTTTCTGCGGGAATCGGCGGTGGCCAAGATGCGCACCGGCGTGACTACCCTTCGTGAGATCAACAAGGTCACTTTTATTGAAGGCTAAGAGGGCACGTGTTACTGGATCGTTTGAAACGGATGTTGCAGGACCCGCCGCCGGCGATGGCCTTTGAAATCTCCGAAATGGGCATTGCCGCCGCCCGCGTCGGCCCGCGGACGGAAATGGCGTTTCGTCCGCTCCAGCCGGGAGTGCTTTCGGTGTCTCCGGTCAAGGAAAACGTGGTGGCTCCGGACCACTTCCAGACCGCAGTGGCCTCTCTCGTCAATGGTTCGGCCGCTCGCAAACGCCGCGATGTGGCGCTCATCCTGCCGGATTTCTCAACCCGTATCGCGGTGCTCGATTTCGACGAGTTTCCCGCCGATCCCAAGGAGCAACTAGCGCTGGTCCGGTTCCGTCTCAAGCGCAGCGTCCCTTTCGATGTGGATTCCGCCGTGGTCGCCTATTGGGCTCAAACGCACCCGGATCATAGATCCGACGTGGTCGTGGTGATGGCGCCGGTCGAAATCGTGTCCCGGTATGAGGCGCCGTTCCGCTCCGCCGGCATGAACCCGGGGTTCGTCACCACCTCCTCGATTGCCGCGCTGGAGCTGGCTTCCGATAGCGGCCTGAGTGTGTTTGCTAAAATCACGGGCCGCGTGCTCACGGTGGTGGTGCGTCAGAACCAGGTCCTTAAACTGGTACGGTGCCTCGAGGTCCCTTCGGCGGAGTGGAGCGATGTCTCGAGTGTTTTGCTGCCGACTTTCGTCTTCGTGGAAGACAACCTGGGAGCACGGGCCAAGCGCCTGATTTTGTGCGGCTTCGGACCGCAGACCGAGGAGGCGCGGCGGGGTCTCGAGGCCGAGCTCGAAGTGGAGGTCGAGCCGCTGCGGTCCGCGCTCGGAGTCCCCGGCGAGACCAATGCGGGACTGCTCGGATATCTGCACTCGATCGCCATGGATAATTGAAAATGAAGATCCCTCTCAATCTTGCAAGCCAGCCGTTTCGGCGCGACCGGCCGATTCTGGTGGGCTCGACCGCCGTAGCCGTGCTGCTCGTGGGCACCTTGGGTCTGCTGATTTGGCTGATCTTTACGGATCGAGCACAACTGGCCGACGTGCGACGTGACGTGGTCCGGTACGAGCGGTCCATCCGCGCCGTTTCCGCCGAGCAAGCCAAGCTCGAGGCGGTGCTGCGGCGGCCGGAAAACGCCGAGGTGCTGGAACGCGCCGTTTTCCTCAACCAGCTTCTCTACCGCAAGGGAATCAGTTGGACTCAGATCTTCGCCGATCTCGGGCGCGCGCTTCCGCCCAACGTCCGCATTATGACCATCCGCCCTTTCGTCAACAAGGACAACAAGGTGACTCTGGATATGACCGTGGGCGCCAAGACGCCGGCCAACGTCATCGAGTTCCTCAAAGCGCTAGAGTCCTCTCCGCTTTTTGAATCGGTCACGCCGACCAGCAGCCTGGCGCCCTCGCAGGCCGAGCCGCTCTATCGCGCCCGGCTGACGGTGAACTATGCCCAAAGACTTTAAGGCGGCCTTGCACGATCCGCGCGTTGTGTTCCGCGCCATTCTCGGCGTACTGCTGGCGGCTAACTTGGCCGCCGCGGTGCTGGCCTTCCGACCGTTTGGCGGGTCGGCCGACGACGTTCGCCGCCGCAGGACCGAGTTGCAGTCCCGTCTTTCCCAATTGGAGGCGCGCCTCTCCTCTACTCAACAACTGGTCAATAAAGTAGAGACTGCCCGCAAACAGGGCGACGAATTCCTGACCCGGTACGTGACCGACCGGCGTTCGACGTTCTCCACCATCTTCGAGGAGCTCGACCGCACGGCGACCGATGCGGGTCTGAAACCCAAAGACCGGAACATCGATCTTAGCGACATTGAAGGAAGCGATACGCTAAAAATGATGTCCATTACCGCCGGCTACGAGGGCTCCTATTCGAACTTGCAGAAGTTTGTCAGCCTGCTCGACAAATCACCCCGGTTCCTGATCATCGAGAGCCTGGTGGCCTCCCCCCAACAGGGAAGCCCGGTGCTGAATGTCAGTTTGAAACTCGACACCTTCGTCAACGAGGCTCCGGAGGCGAGCTCGTGAAGCTGGGCGCGAACGAGCCGAAGAAGGTCGCTGCGCTGGCCGTCCTGGTGGTCGGAGGCGGGTACGTGTTCTATGCCAACGTGATTTCCTCTCCCGGTCCCAGCGCCGCGGTTCCGGCCGCGGCGGTATCGTCCGCGCTGGCGTCAGCCCCCGCGCCGGTTTCCGCGCCGGTTTCCGCGCCGCGGGCACCGGAGCACACCACCCGCTCGCGTCAAAGCGACGAGTTCCACCCGGTGTTTCGTTCCAAGCGTCCCGAGGACCGCCCCGATCCCGAGCTGTCGGATCCGACTCTCCGGCTTGATCTGCTCGCCAAGGTGCAGCAGGTAAGTGTTTCCGGAGACGGCCGCAACGTATTTCAGTTCTATGAACCTCCGGTCAAGCCGTTGCCGAAACCGGAGCCAGTGGTGACTCTGCCGCCGCCCGTGAATCCCACCCCTCCTCCACCCCCGCCTCCACCGCCCTTGAAGATTCCTCTGCGCTACTACGGTTTTTCCTCGGTGGTCGGCAGCACCGCCAAGACGGCCTATTTTTTGGATGGCGACGACATCCTGGTCGCCAAGGAAGGCGAGATGGTGAAGCGTCGTTACAAGGTCGTGCGCATTGGAACCAATTCGGTGGTGATGGAAGACAGCGAATCCAAGCGCCAGCAGACGCTTCCCTTAGAGGAGGCGGCAGGATGAGAAAACGGGGCGAGTCGGGTTTCGCGCTGCTGCTGGTTTTCTTGATGGCCGCCGTCATCGCCATCTCCCTTTATGCGGAGATCCCGCGTGTGGCGTTCCAGGCCCAGCGGCAGAAAGAACAGCTCCTGATCGAACGCGGCGAGCAGTACAAACGCGCCATCCAGCTTTTCGTGAAGGCGAACGGGCGTTATCCGGGGGACCTCAAAGATTTGGAGAACTTCAACCACCGGCGCTTTCTTCGGCACCGATTCATCGACCCGATGACGGGGAGCGCCGACTGGCGTCTGATTCACATCAACGGCAACATGCTCACGGACTCGGTCGTCAACAAACCGAAGCCTGTCGATCCCAACCAGCCGGGCTCATTGACCGCTGGCCAGTCGTCGAGCGCTGGCCAGTATGTCAGCGAAATACCGTCCATTGGCATACCTGCCGCCGGCCAGCCGATCATCAACCCTGCCCTGGGACGCCGGCGGGCGAGTGACGGCGGCGCCCCTGGGTTGGTTGTCGGGCCGGACGGCCAGCCGATTGCCCCGGAACAGCCGGCCACACCGGGCGGTGTTCCACCCCCGGGCTCGCCTGGCGCGCAACCAACTTCCGGCGCCCAGCCGTCCCCCGGCGGGTCATCGTTGCCGGGATTTCCCGCCGTGCCGTATCCTGCCGGGACGACGTTTCTGCCCGGAGCGAGCAATGGTTTCGGGCAGCCGGTGGCTGGGCAGCCCGTGCCTGGGCAGCCCGTGCCTGGGCAGCCCGTGCCTGGGCAGCCCGTGCCTGGTCAGCTGGTGGCTGGTCAGCCCGTGGCTGGTCAGCCGCTCTCCAACCAACCACTGTCTGGCCGCATGCCCGGTGGGCCGCCGGCTTCGTACCCAAATTGGCAGGCCTACGTCGGCTCGTCCCAACCCTACGTTGGCTCCTCGCAACCATACGTGGGAGGAGGAGTCTATATCGGCTCGCAGCCGACCTCGACCAACGGCGCGAACCCGCCGCCCGGCGGCGCCGCGTATCCGTTTCCCCCGCCCGCGCAGCCTGCCGTCCCCAACAACCCGGGTGTGCCCGGTGGAGTCGCCGTATTGCCCGGCTTGCAGCAGGCGCAGCAGTCTGCCGACAGCAGCGGGGCTTCCCAAACACCAGCTCCCCCGCTTCCGCAACCCGGAACCGTAGACCCAAATCCCGCTGCTAGCATGGTTAACAATTTCTTGACCAACCCCCAACAGGCGCCGTCTGTCCCCGCGCCGGCGGGCGGGCAGCAGTTTGGCGGCGGGATTGCCGGAGTGGCCAGCAAATCCGAGAACCCCTCGATCATGGTCTACAACGATCGCACCCGATACAACGAGTGGGAATTCATCTTCGACATTACCAAGCAGAGGCCCGTGCAGAATCCGTTCGGCAACGTCTTCGGTACGCCTGCCGCCAATTTGGGGCCAGGCGTCGGTTCCCCGGGCTTCAGTGCCCCGCCGGCGGCGGGGCCCGGCGCGTCGCCCGCTGTCCCGGCCGGTTTTGGCCTAGGCTTAGGCAGCCTGGCATCGGCGCCGAGCCCTGCGTCGGGAGCCTCGCCCCTCGGAGCCAATCCGGCGCAAGCGACCCCAGTGACCGCAGTCGGCATGCAGGCCAACGGACTTCCCCTCGGGTTCCGCATGGGCCGGCCGTGATCAGCGCCGTATCTTAGTCCCCCGCTCCCGTTCCGCGGCGCGCACCTGGGATTCAGTCATTCCGAAATAGTGCGCCACTTCATGCCAAATCGTGTCCTCCACCAGACGCACGAGATGCTCGGGCGAGCGGGCCAACCGCTCATGCGGACCTTGAAAAACCGTGATGCGGTCGGGCATGGCGAAAGGTTCAAACACACTACGCGTGGTCAGAGGGCGACCTTCGTAGAGCCCCAACAGCGTCCCGCCCCGTGACACGCGGCCGCGGCGGAGTTGCGCGGGCGAGGGTTCGGGCTCCACCAGAACGGCTACGTTCTTCAGGCGCCGGCGGAAACGGCCGGGGATCCGCGCGAAAGCGGCCGAAACCAGGCGATCGAATGCGTCTGAGTCCATGTCCTGCTGCTATTCTACTTTCTGACACCGATGGCACGGCACGGATGACACAACGACGCGTGGTGGTGGCGATCGACGGCCCCGCTGGCGCGGGCAAAAGCACGATTGCCCGACGCCTCGCTGAGCGGCTGGGATTCACCTACATCGATACGGGCGCGATGTATCGCGCGGTGGCTCTCTGGGCGCTGCGGCAGAACGTTGATCCCACCGACATGCACCGCATGGAGCAGCTCGCTCTCGCGGCCGAGATCGAACTTCAGCCGGGATGCATCCGCCTCAACGGCGAAGATGTGACCGAAGCCATCCGCTCGCCCGAAGTTTCCAGCGGCGCCTCCAAAATCGCCGTTATTGCTGGCGTGCGGCGGCGCATGGTGGACAAGCAGCGCTCGATCAGCGAACGGGCCAGCGTCGTCATGGAAGGCCGCGACATCGGCACGGTCGTGTTTCCCGACGCCGACGTCAAGATTTTCCTTGACGCGCAGCCGCCCGAGCGCGTCAGGCGCCGCCTGCTCGAGGTACGGGCCAAGGGCGAGCAAGTGGCCGAAAGCACTCTGGCGCTCGAGATGGAGGAACGCGACCGCCGCGATTCCACCCGTCGCGACGCGCCTCTGGTCCAGGCACCGGACGCCATCTACTTGGATTCCACGGCCTTGTCCATTGACGAAGTGGAGGAGGCCGTCCTGAAGATCGTCCGCCAACGCGTTACCAACGGAAAGGAGTTTCATTGAACGATCTGCTCGTCATGAAGTTCGGCGGCACCAGCGTCGGCTCAGCCGGGCGCATGCGCGCGGCCGCGGCGTTGGCCTCCCGCGAACGGCGGAACCGGCCGGTCCTCGTCGTGGTTTCGGCGATGTCGAAAATCACCGACTTGCTGCTCGACACCATGCGCCACGCCGAAGCCGGCGACCGCGCCGGCATCGACGCCAATCTCTCGACCCTGCGCTCGCGCCACCTAGAGGCCTGTCGCGAGTTGCTATCGGAAGTCCGGCAGGCCGCCGCGATGGCCGGCCTTCACGGCCTGATCGCGGAGTTTGAGCGGATCGTCAGCGGTATGGTGTTACTCAATGAACGCCCGCCGCGATCGGTGGATGAAGCCGTGGCCGTCGGTGAGCGTCTCTCGGCGCTGCTGGTGGCCGAATGCCTGAACCGAGAGGGCACGCCGGCCGCCGCCGTCAATGCCTGGGATGTGGTGGTGACCGACGCTGTATTCGGCAACGCTTCCCCGCTCATGGAACCGACTCGCACGAGGGCCCGCGAAAAGCTGTTGCCGATGCTCGACGAGGGCCTGGTCCCGGTCGTGACCGGATTCAACGGCGCCACTTCCGACGGGCGTCCCACCACGCTCGGACGAGGCGGCTCGGATTTTTCCGCATCCATTCTCGCCGCCGCTCTGGATGCCGCCGAGGTCTGGATCTGGACCGACGTGGACGGCATCATGAGCGCCGACCCACGACTGGTCCCGGACGCGGTTGTGCTGGACGAAGTCACCTATGCAGAGGCCGCCGAGCTGGCTTATAACGGCGCTAAGGTCCTCCACCCGCGTACGCTCGCCCCGCTGGTCGAGCGGCGCATCCCGGTCTGGAGCAAGAACAGCTTCGCGCCGGAGAAACCGGGGACCCAGATCGTGCCGGCGATCGCTGCCACAAACGGCGCGCGCGCAGTGACCTCCATGACCAACGTCGCGCTGGTTTCCCTCGAACCGGCCAGCGCCGAAATTACCGGTGTGCGGGTGATGGCGCGCGCCCTCGACGCCATCGCGCGCGCCAACGTCGAGATCCTGGCGCTGTCCAGTTCCAGCTATCGCCAAAGCTTCTGTTTCCTGGTGCGTGCTGAGGAATTGGCGCGCACCATGGAGGCGCTCGAGTCGGCCTTAGCGCTCGAACTGGCCCACGGCTACGTCACCCCCATCCACGTGGATACAAGCGTTGGCCTGCTGGCAGTGGTGGGTGAGGGCATGCAGGGCAAGCCCGGCCTGGCCGGCCGAATCTTCACGGCCATCTCTCGCGAGCAGGTCAACATCATCGCCATTGCCCAAGGCTCGAGCGAACTGACCATCGCCGTGGTCGTCCGCCGCGACGGCCTGGAAAAAGCGGTGCGGGCCGTGCACAAGGAATGCCGCTTAGGTCGTTGAGTTTTCCCGGATACCACCCGGGTAATCCGTTAATTAACGGAGTCAAGACGGCGTTACCCGGCCCCTGACCCTTGTCACGCCCTGGTCCGCGCGATCGGCCCCACCGTCCCGTGGATGGCGGCCAGGTAGTCTGCGGGCGCCAGCAGAACCTGGGTTCCCCGCACGCCGGCTGACACCGCAATCACATCGAACAACTCGGCGGTCTCGTCGACGAACACGGGATATTCCCGCTTCGGCGCCAGCGCCGTCACGCCACCGCGGATGTATCCGGTGAGCGGCTGCACTTGTTTGAGCGGGACGAGTTCGGCTTTGCGATCGCCGGTCAATCGCGCGAGCGCCCTTGCGTCCAGCTCCGCGTTCGCCGGCAGTACCACCAGGTAAATTCCGTGGCGGTCGCCGCGGACCACGAGAGTCTTGAACACCTGTTCGGCCGGCAGGCCGATCTGGCGCGCCACCGTCTCCGCGTCGAGCGCCCCGGGGTCGACTTCGTACTCGCGCAGTTCGTAGCGGACACCAAGTGTGTCTAGCACACGTACCGCATTGGTTTTCATTACTCCTCCCCGAGCGCTGCCCAACGGATCCACCCCGGCTTAGGCCGAGGTCCGGAAACCTGCCGGCGGGCAGCCGCATCACCGCACCGGAAACGGCGAGTCCCGTACCCGTATGCACCAGTGGGTGCCGCGGCCCCAGCGAGACCAGGTCGCTCCGATCCCTACCGATCACCATTCTGATTCCCACTTCTCGCGTCCGCAAGCCGACTGAGTACGAGATCAGCTCCCTCGATGCCTGCCGCGGCCAGTCCTAGCAGCTAGCGCCTATCTGCGCCATCCGAGGAACGCCAACCTGACGGTCCGGGCTGCCAGGGGTGGCCGGATACTCCTCCCGCGACCTCACGTGGTAGACCGGCCGCATCGAATCGAAGGAGCGGAAAGGGGTTCCGACCGCCCATTCGAGACCGAGTGGCGGAGCCGTCCGTGCGCGCCACCAGCCGGTAATACCCGACGGGAACACCCTGCGCCCTGTGCGACCGAAGCGGCCATTCCGGGATGCGTGAACCTCTCCATACGAGCGGATATCACCCGCCACTCGGGTCACCTTCGCGCAGGGTTTGGTCGGATCGCGACGGCGGAAACCGCGGGCGTTCGCCGATTGGATCCCGGGCGGGAAATAATGTGCAGGCACAGGATTCGTTGGGCAACGTTAGCAAAGGGGGGGTGGCAAAACGGCCCCGGCTGTCGACCAGACGGCCACCTTCGAGCGGGATCTTCAGCCGGGCCAAGTATTGGTTCGAAACCGATCGGTAGTCCATCAGCGGCTTCTCATTCAGCAGCCGCCGGTCCGGGCCTGGGTAGATCCGCCCGCAGCCGGACCAATCGAGCGGCATCGCACTGGCGCCGAGTCGTCGCCTCCACGCCCGGCACCCCGCGCCGGTGAGATGGAGAAGGCCACGCGATGCTCGGCTCTACCGGCCGTCTTTCGGGATCCGACCGGACGCGAGCAGGCGCACCTGCGGGCCTTGATCGATTTCTCGGTATGGCCTTTGGGCGAGTCGAGCGACCGGATCCCGATCGTCGAATTGGCCAGAGCGGGCGGGCCGACCCGAAGTGCCCTGTTGCCGAACCCGTGGATACGCGCCGTCTCGTGACCTGTCGGAACCGGCTAGAGGAGTCGGAGCGAAGCGTGGCTTGTGGCGGCGGCCCGATCACACGCCGGGCCGTGGACATCGTGCTCACTCTCGGCGGACCCGAGACGTTGAGCCCCCTGATTCGCAAACGGCAAATGGAGGCCGTCCGAGTACGGCAAGTGGCTCTGCCGCCTCGCCGAACGGTTGTTCCAGCCGGCCTTATGGGCGGCCCTTTCAACTTTAAGGGTTTTCCCCCGAGTGGAGAGAGAAACTCAGCCGAGCTTGCGGTTTTTTAATGGAACTAAGTGTAACTCATGGAAGTCCACGGACGATCCAATGGGTTAGAACAAAAGAGAGGCACCCTGATGATATCCACAACCAAGCTGGTGAGCGTCGTGCTGATCGCGGCCGCGGCGCCGGCGTTCGCCGATGCCGGAGACCCGCCCTCGCGCGTGGCGCGGCTGAACTATGAGAGCGGTTCGGTTTCCTTCCGGCCGGGAAGCGCCGACGATTGGAGCCCGGCCTCGCCGAACTACCCGCTCACCATCGGGGATCATCTCTGGGCCGACCGCAACGCGCGCGCCGAGATGCACATCGGCTCTACCGCGGTCCGTATGGATTCCGAGACCGCTCTCTCGGTGCTGAACCTCGACGACCGGACCGTGCAGTTGAGTCTGACAGCGGGCGTGATTGTGGTCCGTCTCCGCGCGCTCGACGAGGACCAGACCTTCGAGGTCGATACGCCGAACGTGGCGATCTCGCTGCTGCGCCCCGGCAATTATCGCATCCAGGCGGACGGCGACGGCGCCACGACGTCGGTGGCCGTGTGGAGTGGAGAGGCCGAGCTGACCGGCGGCGGTAGCGCATTTCCGGTACACCCACGCCAGGCGGCGAGGATCATCGGCACCGATTCCATCACCAACGAAGTCGTCGACCTGCCTCCGCCCGATCCGTTTGTCCGCTGGTGCGAGGACCGTGACCGCCGCGAAGACCAGGCGCAATCGGTGCGCTACGTCCCTCGCGAAATGATCGGCTATGAGGATTTGGATGCGTACGGTGCCTGGCGCAATGTGCCGCCTTACGGCTGGGTCTGGACACCGGCCAGCGCAGCGGTTGGATGGGCGCCCTACCGATACGGCCACTGGGTGTGGGTCTCGCCCTGGGGCTGGACGTGGGTGGATGACGCTCCCTGGGGATTCGCGCCGTTCCATTACGGCCGCTGGGCCTATGCCGGCGGAGCGTGGGTCTGGGTGC
>Ga0306920_100014702_pt1 | contig 10699 bp, 11 predicted proteins | sample flu12Cox44000170_FD_204666 | JGI IMG/M metagenome (GOLD analysis project Ga0306920, IMG submission 204666) | Lab enrichment of tropical soil microbial communities from Luquillo Experimental Forest, Puerto Rico - flux4day.12C.oxic.44.000.170 (v2)... | ecosystem: Environmental > Terrestrial >... | reverse complement strand
AATGTGGGGCGGCAAGATTATCTTCAAGACGGCAATGCTGTTCTGCGTGGGCGCTGTGTGCCAGATGCTCATCGCGGGACTTACGGGCATCATGCTGTCCGCCGCGCCGTTTGATTGGCAGCTTGGCAATTCCTACTTTGTGGTCGCGCACTTCCATTACGTGATCCTGGGCGTCATTGTTTTTGCCGTTTTCGGAGCGATCTACTACTGGTATCCGAAGGTAACTGGACGACTGCTGAGCGAGACCTTAGGCCGCTGGCACTTCTGGTTGTTTCTGATCGGTTTTCATCTGACATTCGACTTCATGCATATTCCTGGAATCCTGGGCATGCCGCGTCGTATTTATACCTATGAGCCTGGCCGCGGATGGGACGCCTGGAACCTCATTGTTTCGTTCGGTGTGGTCTTCCAAGCGGCAGCCATATTGATATGGGTGGTAAATGTATTCGTCTCCTACTACAAAGGTGATATCGCCGGCAATGATCCGTGGAACGCTTGGACTCTGGAGTGGTCCACCACTTCCCCGCCGCCGGACTACAACTTCGCGGAGATTCCGGTGGTGCGCAGCCGGCGTCCGCTGTGGGACTTGAAACATCCCGAAGATCCGGACTGGAAGTACGAGTGAAGGAGCTTTGATTTGGCAGCCTCGACGTTGACCGTGCCACAACCTGAAGTGCCAATTTCGTTGCCTCCACGGGGGCACGTGGGCATGTGGTGCCTGATCATCGCAGAGTCGGCGATCTTCACCATTTTCGTAGTGGCGTACCTGTATTACGCCGGTAAGAGCCTCTCTGGCCCTACGCCACGCGAAGTGCTGGAAGTGCCCATCTTCATCTCCATCTGTTTGTTCAGCAGCAGCTTCACCATTGTCATGGGTGAGAAGGCGATCCACCACGGCAATATCAAGCTGTTCACGCTATGGCTGTTCGCCACGATCGTACTTGGTGCAATATTCGTGGCTGGCAGCCTACGCGAGTGGTACCGGCTGATTTACGAACATGGCGTCACGATCAGCTCGAGCCTGTTCGGCACGACATTCTACTCGCTGGTGGGATTGCATCTGTCGCACGTAATCGTTGGGTTGACGATGTTGAGCCTCGTGCTGATTTTTGCGTTACTCGGATTTGTGAAGCAGGAACATGCCGAGCGTATGGGCGTATTGGCGCTGTACTGGCATTTTGTCGATACGGTATGGGTCGTCGTGCTGTCAGTGGTGTACTTCATCGCGCGCTAACTGGGAATTCCGGAGTAACGTACGTGGATCAGGAGCACAAGCCGGCTGGACAGCCTGCATCGGTGATATTGCCCGCGCCGACTGCGTGGCCCTTCGTCTTCGCTGTCGGAATGGCACTAATCTTCAGCGGGCTGCTCACGAACATCTCACTAAGCTTGTTGGGCTTCGTCCTATGGATCTTCGGCGCAGTGGGCTGGTTCCGCCAAGTGCTCCCCCACGAACATCATGAGGAGGTTCCGGTCGTAGGCGAAGAACCCTTGGTGGCTCCGGAGCCTGCTCCGGAGGTCGTCCACCTGGAGGTGGCGGAGGACGTCAAACGCGCGTGGCTGCCTCTCAAGGTCTATCCCGTGTCAGCGGGGATAAAAGGCGGTCTCGCCGGCGGTGTCGCCATGGCTCTGCTGGCGATGCTTTACGGTCTGATCTTCTTCCACAGCATCTGGTATCCCATCAACCTTATCGCCGGGAGTTTGTACGCCGCGCCTGCCATCCCTTCCATGCCAGAGCTGATGCAATTTCACTTCGGATGGTTCCTCTTCGCGCTGGCCATGCACATAACCATGTGCCTGCTTGTCGGATTGCTTTATGGCGCCATGCTCCCCATGCTGCCGACGCGTCCCATTGTTCTCGGCGGAATCATCGGCCCGCTGCTTTGGACCGGCCTCCTGTATCACGTCCTCGGATTCGTCAATCCGCTTCTCGACGAAAAGATTGACTGGGTATGGTTCACCGCTTCGCAAGTCGCCTTCGGAGTCGTCGCTGGCCTCGTCGTCGTACGCCATAACAAGGTCTGGACCGCCGAAAACCTGCCGCTTGCCGTGCGCGCCGGACTCGAAGCTCCCGGCATCATGCACTCTCGCGATCACGAGGAACCGAAGCAATGAGCTTGCGACCGGGGGTTGTCGCAGTGTCGCTGTTCGCGCTTTCGTGCCTCGTGGGCTGCGCGCACCTGCCCGGGAAGCCCGCGCCCGGTCCCGAAGTTCCGCGACCTGATTCCGTGCTTGATCCGGTCGTGCTCTTCAATCAGAACTGTCAAGGCTGTCACGGTGCCGACGGCAAAAACGGCCCATCCATGATGCTCTCTGATCCGGTGTATTTGGCGATCGTGGACGACGACACCCTGCGATCGACAATCTCGAAAGGACGCCCGGGTACCGCAATGTCAGCGTTTGCGCAAAAAGAAGGCGGAATGCTTACCGACGATCAGATCAACGCAATCATCCGCGGAATTCGCGAGCGCTGGAGCAAGCCTAATGCACTGGGTGGGGATGCCGCTCCGCCTTATGCAGCGAAGAGTGCGGGCGACGCTGCCCGCGGCCAATCGGTTTACGGGACCTACTGCTCCTCGTGCCACGGCACCAGCGGAAAGCCGGGCCCCAAAGCAGGCTCAGTCACCAACGGTGCGTATCTCAGTCTGATCAGTGACCAGGGACTGCGCACGCTCGTCATAACCGGGCGGCCCGACTTCAATGCTCCCGACTGGCGCAACAATGTTCCTGGACACCCGATGAGTGATCAGGAGGTCACCGACGTCGTTGCGTGGCTGGCCTCACAGCGGCCGGCGCTGCAGCAGCCCAGCGCTCCATCTTCCCCAACCGGAGGTGCTCATTGAGTTCGCAGCCGATGGAAGCCCCCGAACCGAATAACAAGGATGGGATTTCGCGCCGCGATGTGTTTGCCAAGATTGGCCTGCTACTGAACGGACTGGCCGTCGCAGTCCTGGCCACTCCTGTGGTCGGCTACGTGTTGTCGCCGATTCTGCGTGGCGAACGCGGACGGTATAAAAGTTGGGTGTCACTGGGTGAACTCGATGAGTTCCCCGAGGGACAGACCCGGCTCGCTAAATTTCAGAATCCTGTCTCGTCTTCGTGGGACGGGGATACCGATCACATCCCTTGCTGGGTACGGCGCATCAGTGGAGAACAGTTTCAGGTTTTCGCCATCAACTGCGCCCATCTCGGATGCCCCGTGCGATGGTTCGCACAATCCAGCCTGTTCATGTGCCCTTGTCACGGCGGCGTTTATTACCAGGACGGCTCGCGCGCATCGGGCCCTCCTCCGCGTGGACTGTTTGAATACGCCTACAAGGTGGAAAACGGCAAGCTGATGATCGAAGCTGGGCAACTGCCCACACTTTCGACGACCGCCAAACTCGAAACCGGGAGCCGCGGATGTCAAGGTTGAAACAAATCGGCGATTGGTTTGGAGCGCGGCTGCAGATCGGTCCGGCGATCCGCGAGTCGATGGCGCATCCCGTTCCGAGCAAGTCTGCAAGCTGGTGGTATGTCTTCGGCAGCGCTGCGCTCACGGTCTTTATTTTGCAGGTCTTCACCGGCATCCTGCTGGCCATTATCTATGTGCCCTCAGCGGCGGAGGCCTGGAACAGCCTGCAATATCTCAATCACGGTGTCACTCTGGGGTGGTTCCTTCGCGGCGTACACGGCTGGGGCTCCAACTTCATGTGTGCTCTGGTGCTTATCCATATGTGCCAGGTGTTTCTCTTCGGCGCCTACAAGTTCCCGCGCGAGCTGACCTGGATCGTAGGCGTGTTTCTGCTCTTGCTGACCCTGGGAATGGCCTTCACCGGCCAGGTCCTGCGTTTTGATCAGGACGCTTACTGGGGACTTGGAATTGGAGCCTCCATCGTTGGTCGCGTTCCGCTGATCGGCGCCTTCATGGTGCATATGCTACTGGGAGGGCCAATCATCGCCGGCGATACGCTTTCGCGATTCTTCGCCATACACGTATTTGTAATTCCGGGCCTTCTTTTCGGGTTAGTTTCTCTGCACCTGTTGATGGTGCTGAAGCTTGGTATTAACGACTGGCCAATGCCCGGCCGTATCGTTCGCCGCTCCACCTACCTGAAGGAGTACCACGAACTGACGCAGAAGGACGGGGTGCCGTTCGTCCCCGAGGCCGTGTGGAAGGACATGTTCTTTTCCGCGATGATCATCGTCAGTGTCATGGTATGCGCTGTGTTTTTCGGACCCTTTGGTCCCAGCGGCTACCCTGATCCGACGATCATTCAAACTGTCCCCAAGCCCGACTTCTTCTTCCAGTGGCTCTACGCGATGCTGGCGCTATTGCCACCAGAGGTCGAGACTCCCCTGCTGCTGATCGGACCCGTCATTGGCATCGGCTTCCTGGTTCTGCTGCCGTTCATTTCGGGCGAAGGCGAAAAGAGCTGGCGGCGGCGGCCGATTGCCGTCGTCACGTTGCTGCTGATAGCCGTGTCCCTCGGAACCTTTACGCAATTGGCTAGCTAACTCTCCCTGGAGTCCGGTGATGGACGGCTGGAGTGGCGATCCGGTTCCAGTCGAATATCTCAACGGACGGTCACCCCTGGAGCGCCAGGGTGCACTGGTGTTCCAGGTCAAGCAATGCCGCAACTGCCACTCTGTCGGCGGCTCCGGGGGTAAGCGAGGACCTGCGCTCGACTCAGTCGCCAGCAAAATGACACGCGATCAGTTAGTCCGTCAGGTGATTCAGGGCGGCGGCAATATGCCCGCGTATGGCAAGAACCTTAATCCTGCCGAAGTAACTGCGCTGGTCTCGTTCCTCGAGACCCTCCATCCTGCCGGTCGTCCGCCGGCGCGTGATGCGTCGCAAGCCGCGGGGCAGCAGGCTGCCGCCTATCCCGCGCCCGATCGATAAGATGTGCGACCGGATGATTGTTTGTTCGGCGAGTTCGTGGTGGGTACACGGTCGTCCACGTTGACATCTAAATGGATACAACGCCAAAGAGATTAAACGGGCAAACAAAAGTCAGTGCTCCAATGACTTTGTGGGGGCCCTATTTAAGCGAGCGACAGTGGGGTACCGTTCGAGAAGATTATTCGGCGGACGGCAATGCCTGGGAATATTTCCCTCACGATATGGCGCGCAGCCGCGCTTACCGGTGGGGAGAGGACGGAATAGCAGGAATTTCTGACGAGGCGCAAACGCTGTGTTTCGCCTTGGCACTGTGGAACGGGTGCGATCCGATTCTGAAGGAGCGGCTCTTCGGACTCAGCAACGTTGAAGGAAACCACGGGGAAGATGTTAAGGAATATTACTACTACCTCGACGCGACCCCGACGCATTCTTACCTCAAGATGCTGTACAAGTATCCACATGCCGCCTATCCATATGACGAGCTCGTGGCACAGAATCACCGGCGTAGCCTCTCTGAGAACGAATTCGAGCTAATCGACACTGGCGTGTTCGACCCAGATCGCTACTGGGACGTATTTGTTGAGTACGCCAAAGCCGCCGGTGACGACATTCTGATCCAGATCAAGGTGTGTAACCGCGGCCCTGACAGCGCGCGCCTTCACGTGCTGCCCCAGCTTTGGTTTCGGAACACTTGGTCCTGGAGTACTTCATCAGACAAACCGAGTATCCAAGTCGATGGAAGCGCACTTGTCGCGCGGCATCCAACGCTTGGCACATATCAGCTTTACGTGGATGGCAGTCCAGAGAAATTGTTCTGCGAGAACGAGACTAATGCCCGCCGGATGTCTGGTGTGCTCTCGCAAGGCTACTTCAAGGATGCATTCCACGAGTACATCGTGAGCAAGAACAAAGATGCAGTGAATCCAGTGCAAGAAGGAACAAAGGCGGGGTTGCTCTTCGTCGCAGATGTGGCCGCTGGAATGGCTACGCAGTTCCAACTGAGGCTCTCGGGAACACAAAACAAGAGACCGTTTGCAGACTTCGATGGTCTCTTTGTGCAACGGCGAAAAGAAGCAGATGAATTTTATGCGCAGATTCAAGAGGGTCTAACGGACGAGGACGCGCGCCTCGTACAGCGTCAGGCGTTCGCAGGGATGATCTGGAGTAAGCAGTTTTACTCGTACACAGTACGCGAGTGGCTGGTGGGAGATCCTGTTTCCCCACCACCACCCGCCCAACGCCAAACTGGCCGAAACTCTGATTGGACGCACCTCGATGGCAGCTCAATCTTTTCTATGCCTGACAAGTGGGAATATCCGTGGTTTGCGGCATGGGATCTGTGCTTCCACACAATAGCTTTTTCGCTGATCGATACAGAGTTCGCGAAACAGCAACTTCTTCGGCTAGGACACGCGTGGTATCAACATCCGAATGGCCAAATCCCGGCGTACGAATGGAATTTCGGCGATACAAACCCTCCCGTACAGGCTTGGGCGGCATGGCGTGTATTTCAGATCGACCGCAAAAAAAGACGTGCCCAGAATCCGGACGATCCCGGAGACCTGATCTTCCTTAAGCGAATTTTCTTGAAGCTGCTTCTGAACTTTACGTGGTGGGTTAATAAGAAAGATCAACACGGCTGCAACCTTTTCCAGGGCGGATTTCTTGGACTCGACAACATCGGGGTATTCGACAGGGATCTCACGCTGCCCGGTGGCTCGTATTTGAGCCAGTCCGATGGTACGGCGTGGATGGCCATATACACGCTGAACCTGTTGCGAATTGCCTTGGATATATCACAGTATGATCCAGCCTTTGAATTCCTCGCTACAAAGTTTCTGGAGCACTTTCTCTACATCGCGAGAGCCATGACCGCGATGGGACCCAATGCGGTCGGACTATGGGACGAGCAAGACGGTTTCTACTACGATGTGCTAAACTTGGCAGATGGGCAGGCTATTCCGATGCGAGTCAGGTCCATGGTTGGCTTGATTCCCCTGTTCGCCGTGGAAACTCTCGAGCCCGAACTACTCGCCAAACTGCCGAACTTCCGTCGTCGCATGGAGTGGTTTCTGGAACACCGCCCCGACTTGTCGAACCTGGTGTCGCATTGGAATGTTCCGGGCAGCGGCGAGCGACGACTACTTTCGTTGCTCCGCGGGCATCGCATGAAGCTCCTGTTGAAACGAATGCTTGACCCATCCGAATTTCTCTCAGACTTTGGAATCAGGGCCCTGTCACGCTGTCACAAAGAAAATTCATATAGTCGTTGGTTTTCGGCGGCAGGCAAGACGCTTAGCGTGGATTACGAGCCTGCGGAATCGCGGTCGAGGCTGTTCGGAGGAAACTCCAATTGGCGAGGCCCAATCTGGTTTCCGATGAATTTTCTAATCATCGAATCTTTGCAAAAGTTCCATCACTATTATGGGGATGATTTCAAAGTGGAGCATCCAACTGGGTCAGGGCAGTTGCGAACAATCGACCAAGTCGCAGCAGACCTTACGCGACGCCTAGCGAGCATTTTCTTAAGGAATGAGCACGGAGTTCGCCAAGTAAACGCCATGTATCCGAAATTTCAGCAGGACCCCAACTTTCGTGATTACATTCCTTTCCACGAGTATTTCGATGGCGATACCGGGAGAGGCGTCGGTGCGTCCCACCAGACGGGCTGGACGGGTCTCATTGCAAAGCTGCTACGACCGCGGCCGGGATACTCCCTGACATAACAGGAGCAGCTTTGGCTTTTAAGAGCGCGAGCCACCTGCAGATAGGAGCCGGCCTTGCGAACTCAAGACGTAGCTTCCATTCTTTTTGTTCTTGTGCTTGCCGCTCTTCGCCCGTGAAAACAGCTCCTTGGCAAACAGCAGCGGCGTTACGGCTTCAACGCGCAACGAAGTCACCGGAATTGCTTCGCATCTTTTGCCGTGGAAGAATTACTTCTATGCAGGCCTTTCTAACTTCCTGCAAAGTTCCGTGCAAGGAATCCACCTGCAAAGTACTGTCGGCGCCGGTATTGGGCGCTACTTCAAGAATAGCAACCGAGCGACCATCGTCGTTGTCGGCGGTCTTGGCTGGCAGAATGTCCAGTACAACCAAAATACAGTTGGCGCAGGCACGCAGAATCTAGCTACGTCCCTGATCGCAGGCGAAGTGAGACTGTTTCGGTTCAACAAAACCAGTTTGCGCTTCACCGGCCTGCTCATGCCCATACTCAGCGAGCCAGGACGCGTTAAATACAGCATGAATTCGAGCTATGACATCAAGATCACCGGCAACCTGTCGTGGAATGTATCGTTTTACGGCAATTGGCAGAATCAGCCGCCACCCCATTTTCAAGGAAGCGATTATGGGACCAGTTCGGGGCTGAGTTGGACCTTCGGCATGAAATGAGGCGCTCCTGCGGACTTGCAGTTGTAACTCGTGCCGAACAGGAAGGAGCGAAGAGCAATGTCAGCGCGTGCCTCGATCATTTGCATTGTCCTTGTCTGTGTCGTCAGTCCACCGCTTGTGTTTCCGCAGGAAGTGACGCTTGCTGAGGAACCGGACACTAAGCAGTCGCAAAGCACCGAACCGCCCGATACCGGAACTGGCAAGCCCGGCGATCAATCCGCAGCACAGCAGTCAGACGCCCGGGATCAAACCGATCAGGACAAGAAGAAGAAGGAAAAACGAGGTTCCATCGTTGCCGCTCCCCTGCCAATCGTAAGCCCGGCGATAGGAGCCGGCATCGTTCCAGTCCTCGGCTATATCTTCCCCCTCAGTACCCATGACAAAGTGTCGCCTCCCTCCGTGGTTGGCGGTGCGGGCCTGATAACCGATAACGGCAGCCGCGGGTTCCTCGTCGGCGCCCAGTTGTATATGAAAGAGAACCGTTATGAGGTGGAGACCGGCTACGCTGATGGAAACGTGAATTACAACTTATATGGGGGGGATTTCCTCCCCGAACTTCAAGGCGCGAAGCTGCCTCTGAAGCAGGACGGTCGTGTTTTCTTCGGAGAGGGGATGAGAAACGTCGGGCATGATCTGTTCATCGGCCCACGACTCTGGATCGGGACGTCCGTTGTCACTATCCGCCAGGAAAATGACCAGGTGAAGCCGCCGCCCGAAATTGGACTACACAGTGAACTTGTGGCTTTGGGGGTCATAGCTACTCGTGATACCAGCAAGAACCGTTTCTATCCCACTCATGGAAGCTTTCTGGAAATTACCGGCGACTTCTTCTCGCAGGAACTGGGAAGCAAATACAGCTTCCAGTCCTACCGATTCAAGTTCGACAAATACTTCAGCCTGAGTCCAAAGCAGGTGCTGGCTTATGACGCGTTTGTCTGCCTTACTGGCGGTAGTCCGCCGTTCTATGGCAATTGTATTTATGGAGCGAATAACGAGCTCCGTGGATACACCGCAGGCCAATACTTGGATCGTTTCATGCTTGCCACTCAGCTCGAATACCGGCAGACGCTGCCAAAACGTTTTGGGTACGTCCTGTTCGGAGGCTTAGGAGGTGTGATTCCGAGCTCGGATCAGCCAAGAGAGTCGCATTTCCTGCCCGATATCGGCGCGGGACTTCGATACGAGCTCAGTACGAAATATCATGTCAATCTTCGACTTGACGCAGCTCGCGGCAATGGGAGCTACACTTGGGCTATGGGGGTTAGCGAGGCATTTTAGAAACCTGAATTCACCATGCTAACAGGACAATTTGACTCTCGTAGAAGAATAGGGGGCATGCGTCCAATGTGCTCCCTTTTAGGCGGCAATAGGAGAGGTATACGAGGCCGTCAGCGATGCCATTAACTGCGGGCACAAAACTGGATGGCTACGAGATTCTCGGCCTGATCGGCGCAGGCGGGATGGGCGAGGTTTACCGCGCCCGTGACGCCGCGCTGAAACGCGAAGTTGCGATCGAGATTTTGCCCTCTTTCGTTTTGCACGATGCTGACCGGCTTTCCCGTTTCAAGCATGAGGCACAAGGTCAACTTGCTGAGAAACGTCCTATCCGTAGACGTGAGCCAAGCAAAACGCGAGGTTATCGTCTGGAAATTTGGCCGGACGGCCGTGGGAGAATCACACCCATTCCGCTGAAGCAGCGTGCTGATTGATCGGTTGAGATGGCAACCTGTGCCAACGGCAGATTGTGTCAACGGAATAGGTCAGTCAATCAGAAAACGGTAATTCTGCCAATAGAACTTGTCTCAACGAAGGGGTGGACTGACCCCCTAAAGTGAAACAGTTGCTTGTGACACACTGTGCAGGAAAGGATCTGCGAGTGGGCAAGCAAAAATATTCGAAGGAATTTAAGCAGGCAGCGGTCGAACGGATGAGGAGCTGCGGGCACATCGTTGCCCTAGCCGCAGAACTCGGCGTTGCGCGACGGCAACTATACCGATGGCGCGACGAGCGGGACCCAGAAGAATCGGCGATTGACGTCTTAGGGCCGAAGGAGGCGCGAACTTCCACGCTTCGTAAAGAAGTAAATCACCTAAAGCGCGTGCTTGCAGAGAAGACGCTGGAGGTGGATTTTTTCAAAAGTGCCTTGCAAAAAGTCGAGGCTCGACGCCAGCAGAGCAGAGAATCTGGCGGGCAGGCATCTACCAGCAAATCCAGGAAGTGATGCCATTGCAAGGCAGATTAAGTGTCGAGCGTATGTGCCAGCTCGCCCAGGTGAGCCGGATAGGCTTCTATCGATGGTTGCAAGAGTCCCCGCTGATCGAAGAGGAGATGGAAGTGCGATCACTGATCCAGCGGATCTGGGTGGAGCATCGGCGGCGCTATGGGTATCGGCGTGTTTGCGCCGAGCTCCGCCGGCGAGGAGTG
>Ga0306920_100014701_pt1 | contig 10699 bp, 10 predicted proteins | sample flu12Cox44000170_FD_204666 | JGI IMG/M metagenome (GOLD analysis project Ga0306920, IMG submission 204666) | Lab enrichment of tropical soil microbial communities from Luquillo Experimental Forest, Puerto Rico - flux4day.12C.oxic.44.000.170 (v2)... | ecosystem: Environmental > Terrestrial >... | reverse complement strand
CTACGCTCGACTCCCTACATCGACCACGGCGTCCGGCTCCGCTGGCTAGGGCACCCTGACCGACTGCCGATGGAGCTTGTGCAGATCTTGCAGCACAACGAAACCGCCAGCCGAGGCCAGCACACCCTGACACTCACCCTCTGCTTGAACTATGGCGGCCGCGCCGAGATTCTGTACGGAGCCGCCGCAGTCGCACGCAGGGTCCTGGCGGGCGACCTCGACCCCGAACAGATCACGGAGGGCGAGTTCGCACGGCACCTCCCGCTGCCCGACCTGCCCGACGTGGACCTGCTGTGGCGGACCGGTGCCGAGCAACGCACGTCCAACTTCCTCCCTTGGCACTCCACGTACGCCGAACTGTTCTTCACCGCCAGCCTCTGGCCAGACGTCGACCGCCGCGACCTGTGGGACGCCGTCGCCGAGTACGCGCGACGGCAGCGCCGCTACGGCGCGGTCACCGGCTGACCTCAGCGCGAACGACGGGGGTTGCGGCCACCAGGCGAGGCCGGGCGGGCGCGTGAGGCGCTCACTGGCATACGACCCGAGCCGCGCCCTTCCAGGCCGGGCCCCGTTTCCCCGGCACCTGACAGCGCTTGCCATCAGCTGCAGGCCAACGTCCTTCATTGTGGCCTGGGCTGGGAGGGGCCCCGGCGCCGTACCTCGCCGTGCGGACAGCAGGCGGCGCGACGAGGAACGTGAACGCCGGGCGCTGACGTGATCTCCACAATCATGGCCACGCCCATGACGTTGGTTGACCACTGGATGGTCCCACCTAGCCGCGCTCATCCTGATCCGGCTAGGGGCTAAACCGCAAACTCGATGGTCAGGATTGGGGGTTCAAGTCCCCCTCGGACACATGCTTACGTACATGCGACAGCCCATGCACGCAGACGAACCTGCTCAGTGGCCCCACAATGCTCTGACTTGGCATTCTTTCCCGTCCATACCAAGTGCGGGAATTATGCGCCCTCGCACGCGTTAACATGGGCGGTACCCGAGAACCGGGCTGTCGTCCGATGACCATATTCCCGTGCCGTGGTCACAAGACCACCCCGTCGGAGGCTCAGGTTTGGGTAAGAAGGCCTGCTGAGGCCCGCTGCGTCGATCGCCGGAGATCCGCAAGTCGGCTCGGCGTTCGAAGCACAGGCCTCTGTGCTCGGGACGTTCCTCGCCCCGGCCGCGGGACTGTGCGGCTTGCTGCCGTGGCCACCGTGGCCCGGCATTCCAGAGGAGAAATCTGTGGCTCCATCAGGCCAGCGCCAGACGGGCGCTCGCCGTACCACCCCGCGGAAGCAGCGACGCGTCCGCCACCGTGGCGACGCCATCTCGGTGCTCGCCCGAACCGCCCGTGAGGTCGAGGCGGCTGCCCGGCGCGGCCGCGTGACGCCTGCCGTGCGTACGAAGTTCCAGGCCGTTGCTCTGCTGCTGCGGGACGAGCGCGCCCGCGTCCGGGCGGCGGGCGGAAGCGACAGTCACAGGGCCGAGCAGCTCAAGCGTCTGGACGGCGTCGCGACCATCCTCGCGACGACCGCCGTCCAGGATGCCGGGCTACTGGGGCTGCTCGCCGAGGACTCCGACGTCTCCGACGCGGCCCGGTCGCTCAAGCGGGAGATGCTTCGGGACCTCGGCATCGAACCGCCGCCCGAAGAGATCGTTCCGGCGGCCGCCACAGCGTCCCCCGGCTCCGAGCGGCGGGTCGTGCCGCAGTCGGTGATCTCCCGGCAGCTGGCGAACCCCTTTCTAGCCCCCGACTTTTCTGCCGTTCAGCAGCGCACCTCCCGTCCGCGCCGCCTGGCCGACTGGGAGCTGCTCGGCCCGCTGCTGAGTTCCTTCGAGCGCGCCGGCGGGGAAGCCCCGGCGTGCATGGCGCTCCCGGCGCCGACGGCACGGTTCACCCCGGCGGCCCTGGAACTGATGCCGCACCAAGGGCAGCTGGTCGCCGCGGCCGCTGCCGGTCACCGGACGTTCCTGCTCGCCGATGAGCCGGGTCTGGGCAAGACGGCTGAGGCACTGCTCGCCGCGGAAGCGGCGAACGCCTACCCGCTGCTCGTCGTCGTGCCGAACGTCGTCAAGACAAACTGGGTTCGTGAGGCGGCCCGCTGGACTCCCCGTCGCCCGGCCACTGCGGTGCAGGGCGACGGCGAGGCTGTCGACGGCTTCGCCGACATCGTCGTGCTCAACTACGAGGTGCTCGACCGTCACATAGGCTGGCTCAGCGACTTCGGCTTCCGCGGCATGGTGGTTGACGAGGCTCACTTCATCAAGAACAAGACCTCGCAGCGCTCGCAGCACGTCCTCGCGCTCTCCGACCGCATCCGGGCCCGTACGGACCGGCCCCTGCTGATGGCGCTGACCGGCACCCCGCTGATCAACGACATCGAGGACTTCCGGGCGATCTGGCAGTTCCTCGGCTGGATCGACGACAGCCAGCCCCTCGATGAGCTGGCGGACGCGCTCGAGGACACCGGCCTGACGCCCGCCGACCGGAGCTTCTACGCCGCGGCGCGCCAGTGCGTGATCGACCTCGGCATCGTGCGCCGCCGCAAGCTCGACGTGGCCGCCGACATCCCCGCCCGCCGCATCGCCGACCTCCCCGTCGAACTGGACGAACGGACCAGCCGGTCGATCCGGGCGGCAGAGCGGGTCCTCGCCGACCGGATGGTGGTGCGGTACGAGACCGCGCTAGCGAACCGGTCCCCCGATGGCGGCGTCGAGGGCATCGACCACGACCTCGTCCGCCGGGTGGCCCAGTCGGAGCTGAAGGACGCGACGGCCGCCCAGTCCGGCGAGAACGTGTTCACCATGATGCGACGCATCGGCCAGGCGAAGGCCGAACTGGCCGCGGACTACGCGGCGCAGCTGGCCCGCAGCGCCGGCAAGGTCGTCTTCTTCGCCAAGCACGTCGACGTGATGGACGCCGCCGAAGAGACCTTCGCCAGGCAGGGCGTGCGCTTCTCGTCGATCCGCGGCGGCCAGAGTCCCACGGCGCGGCAGGCGAACGTCGACGCCTTCGTGAACGACCCGGACGTCACGGTCGCGGTGTGCTCGCTGACCGCCGCTGGCGTGGGCTTGAATCTGCAGGTCGCCTCGAACATCGTGCTGGCCGAGCTGTCCTGGACCGACGCGGAGCAGACCCAGGCCATCGACCGCAGCCACCGCATCGGGCAGACCGAACCGGTCACCGCGTGGCGCATCATCGCCGCGCAGACCATCGACGCCCGGATCGCCGAGCTGATCGACGGCAAGGCGGGGCTTGCCGCCCGGGCCCTGGACGGATCGGACCAGGATGCCTCCTCGCCGGCCGACGCGCAGCTCGAGGCTCTGGTCGCGTTGCTGACCGATGCGCTGCAGGCGCCTTCCGGACATCGCGACGCCCCGGGGTCCTGACCAGTACCGGAGGAAGTGCGGAAACGGCAGGTGGCTGCGGTCCCCGGCTGGCTATTGCGTTTCCCGATTGCGGGCATATCTCGGCCATGAGTGACGCAACGCCCCAGTCGATCGCCCGGTGGATGCTCAGCAGCGTTGAGGAGGAGGGATGCCTGTATCAGGCCGACGCGGTCGCTGAGATTGGCGAGCGGTTCGGCCAGCAGTTCACCGACCTGAACGATAGGGGGAACCGGGTGATCGGCGAGCCTGTTCTGGAAGCGTTCCGGGACATCACCGGTGACACCGTGGTCTGGGACCGCGGTGAGCGCTGCTGGCGGAAGAGGGAAGCTGACGACGCGCCGGGCCGAACGGCCAGAGCTTAAGATCCCTCACGGGCGAGCTGGGTCCTGCCCCCGGCATCAGAGCTTGGTCAGCTTACGCCAGGCCAAGCCACTTGCATAAGCTGGGCGTATGTCTTTTCCTCCCGGTTCTCCAGGCCCAGACGAGACCGCGACATCCGTCAACGAGCCCATGCTGTCCGAGCAAAGCCGTGAGGACATTGACGCCGACTGGGGCGAGTACACCGAGCCGGACGACGACGAGCGGCTGCGCCGGGACCGGCCACCGCACTGGGACGAGTACTGACCGTCCCTGATGACCCCGGGCCGAGCTGGCCACCAGGCGTACTAGCCGAATGGCCGCTTCCGCCATCCGGGCGATACCCGCAGATCGATCGGTCTGCGGCACCCAGATTCTCGTCGGCTACGGGGACGGCGGGGCCCGGCGGTGCGCTGTTCGCGCTGATCGCCGAGTTCGCGGGCCGGTACGCCAGCACCGGCACGGAAGTCGGCGCGGCCGAGCGGGGCCAGCCGGAACTCTCCGGCTCCGAGCCCGTCAGGTACGCGAAGCTTTCGGGAACGAACAATTCATCGCTCATCCGGCAATGTAATCGCCGTGGCGGCAGGAAACGTTGAGGAACGGGGCTTTGGCTCCCGCGGCCGGCCCCCCTGACCTGTGGATAAGCTGTGAACGCGATGGTGGATAACCGCAATCAACCGGGGACAACCACTGCTGTTCTGTGGATAATGAAAAACTCTCAAATATTGACCGCCAAAGGCTTGCGCGGCGTCTGGCGGAGGGAGTAGAAATACTTTCACCGTCGGAAACGGGCACCAACCCGGGGGAATCCCCGGGGACGTGGGAGTGACAGGGAAACCGGTCGCTATCACGGGTGTCTGGCCCTGGCGGTCGGCCCTCGGAGCCGGGCGAGTCAGGTAACTGGCTAGGCCGGTGCAGCAGGCCGAGCAAGGCCCCCTCCATCCCATAAATGGAGGGGGCCTTGTCTTATTGTGCCCGATTCGAGCGCGGGCCCAACTCCCGACACGCCGGCGAACACGGACATACATGCCGCACAAGCACCGTGATGCCCTCGCTGGTATCTTGCGCTCCATTTGCCCCGTGCTGGACACTCTCCAGGAGCCAGCCCTGAGCGAGGATGTCACGTGGTCCGGGCGCATGATGTGGGGGACCTCATGCCTGCTGCCCCTGCGCTCCGGCGCGGTGAACTTGTCGCGACCTCGCCCTCGCCCAGGACAACGAGTCCGTCAAGGACAGTTGTTACAGGCACGATCCGCGGTCTTGGCTGTCGCCGATGATGCCGAAGAGCATCTGCCGGAATAGGTACACCTGGTCTTGGCTGAAGCCGTTCAAGGCCGCTGCCTCGACGCGGCTGGAGGCGCTGGCCACTTTCGCGCGCAGGCTGATTCCTGCCTCGGTGATTTCCGGGATTCGGGCGCGGCGGTCGCGCGGGTCGCTGCGGCGCACGACAAGGCCGATTCGTTCGAGCCGGTCGAGCTGGCTCATCAGCGTGGTCTTGTCCAGCCCGAGTGCCTTCGCCAGTTCGACCTGGGTGAGGTTCGGGGTCTTGTCGAGCGCGCTCAGCACGATGTAATCCCGCAGCTGAATCCCGTGCCTTTCCGCTTGCTCCCCGGTCGCGCTCCGCAGCCGCTGAGCCGCTCGATGCAAAAGCCAGGTGAGTTCCGAGTCGACCGCGGGACCCAGGCTCGTTGAGCTGGGGGTTATCACCGGTCCGGCCGCTTCGCGTCCTCGGGTGCCGGGGCAGGTGCCAGCCGGGCGGGCAGGTCTGGAATCCCGTCGTGGGCGTGTACGTCGTGGGCAGGGACGATCTGCATCAGGCCGGCCAGTGCGATCACGCGCAGCAGGGCCTGTCGCACCTGTGCCGGATCGCTGTCGGCGAGCTTGCGCATCAGCCACGGGCGTTCCACGCGTCGGCGAATGCCGTCGAGCTGCCAGGTCAGGTCACCGATGAAGGCGTACCGCTTGCCGGACGGCACGGTGGCGAAGACAACCACGGAGCCGGGCGTGTGACCTCCGGCGGGCACGACGACCACGGAGCCGTCGCCGTGCACGTCGAAGCTCGAGGGAAAGCCGAGACACGGCGGGCCGCCGAACCCATATTCGTGGATCTCGCGTCCCGCGGACACGATGCGGAAGACCTTCCCGCCCGGATCTTCGGCCGCGTAGTGTCGTTCACCCGGGTTTATCCAGATGGGTACCCGCAGATCGCCGAGGCCGCTCACGTGATCCCAGTGCGCGTGGGTCACCAGCACGCCGAGTAGCCGGCTGCGGTCATAGCCGCTGACGTCCAGTTGCTGGCTCACGGTCTTCGCTGCCTGATAGGGAGCGCGCTGGATTCGCGGGAGGGCCGCCAGGTGCGCCGCGACATCGGAGCCGAAGCCCGCGTCGATCAGCAGGTCGCCCTTCGGGTGCTGCACCAGAATCGCCGTCGCCGCGAACTGGCGCTTGTCGCGGAACGACCCGCCGCTCACCGCGAAGGCCGCCCGGGTTTCGTACGTGCCAGTGGGTAGCTGGTAGATGGCCACGTCTGCCGACGGGGCAGCCTCGGGAAGAGGCCCTGCCCAGGGAGAGGGCGCAGCGAGAACTCTCATCACCCCGACGATATGAGTCCAGATAATCTGAGTCAAGACTAAGCTCTCGACGGGCGAGCTGTTGTACCGCTCCAGAACTCGATGCAGGCCTGTGGACTGCGGTTGGCGCGGTCTGCGGGTCAGGGCGTGATCGCGGTTTGTGTCTGCTCGTCTGCTGTAGTTGATGATGATCCGGATGGTTGGCTGGCTGGTCCTGCTGGGCCGGAGCCAGGCGTCGAAGAACGCGGAGATGATGTCCTTTCCGTGCTGGGTGGTGCAGAGATCGCGGAGCCGGACAGGATCCCCGCCAGCGCGGATCACCGGGTCGTCCCGCCAGCTGCCGGGCAGACGAAGCACCGGTAGTTCATAGCCGCTTCCTCCGGCCAGGTTTGATGATCTCGGACCGGCGATCTCCGCCACAGGTAACCGCCGGTCCAAGATCATCGATGGGGGCAGCTACTCGGGCTGCCATGTCACCAGGTCGAACTCGTTGCCCTCCGGGTCGGCGAACGTGGTCTGGCGGACCGCCGCCACGCCAGGTGGAAGCGCCTCAGGCGGGACGTTGATCACGTTGAGCGGCCGGGCGCCCAGGGCGGTCAGCCGCTCGGTCTCCTCGTCGTGGTGGTCGGTGACCAGGACCGGGTGGATGCTGTTCTTGGCCGTCCCGGGCCCGGGGGGATTGTGGAGAATCATCCGGGGGCCGGCCTCGGGGCCGGCGGCGTCGACCGCCGTGTCCCCGGCGACCGCGCCGGGGCTGACCGGGCGGCCCAGCGCCTTGCCCCAGAAGTCCGCCAGGGCGGCGGGATCGGCGGAGTCGATGGTCAGGGCTGCGAAACTCAGGCTGACGGTGCCGGTCATGACTGCTTCCTTCCGATGGAGTGTCGGCTAAGTGACTTAAAGCGTTAACTGACTATACCTCGGTATCACTTCACGATGCAAGTCATCGGAAGACTGATTCACTTCAACATTTAAGTTATACTGTCCTCATGGACGCCCCGCAGGAGCCCCGCTGGCTCGACGCCGAGGAAAGCCAGGCCTGGCGCGCCCTGGCCAGGACGCTGGTCAGGCTGCCGGCCGCGCTCGATGCGCAGCTGCGCCGCGACGCCGGGATCAGCCACTTCGAGTACGGGGTGCTGGCCCTGCTATCGGAGGCGCCCGGCCGCACCCTGCGGATGAGCGAAATCGCGATGGGGGCCGGGAGCTCGCTGCCGCGCCTGTCCCAGGTGGTCGCCCGGCTGGAACAGCGCGGCTGGGTGCGCCGCACCCCCGACCCGGCCGACGGCCGCTACACCCTGGCGACGCTGACCGGCCAGGGCCAGGCCAAGGTGACCCAGGCCGCGCCCGGCCACGTCCAGGAGGTCCGCCGCCTGGTCTTCGACCCGCTGACCAAGACCCAATCCCGGCAGCTGCGCGAGATCGGCCGGCGCATCACCCGCGCCATCGACCCCGACGATCAGCCGGTGCCCGCCGCCCTGCCCGCACAGGCACCCCAGTAACCGCCATCCTCCGTCTCGGCGCGCCGACGCTGCTCGACGACCGGCCCTGACCGCCACACCGACCACCGCACACGCAGTGGACCACCTGATGACCCGATCTGCCCCAGTCATCGCGCACTGCCAGCAGTAATCACGAACTCCGTGTCAGCGCGATGTCGATCATGTACGTAAGGTTCGAGTCGGTCCTCGGACACCAAATGATCATCATTGACCAGCACGTATACCTTTAAAGGGATACCAACAGCTGGAGAAACCGCGGGTCACGAGCATAGGGGTTCAACTCGGCTGGTCCGGCTGGGCGGACCTCCAGAAACACGGCCTGGCTCGGCTGCGATTCGCGCCGCAGGGTCGGCCAGAGCCGGGTCGCTGGCGGTTTCGCAGGCGGCAGGGGCCTTCTCCCTGCCGGATGCGCCCGTGCTGGACAAGACCCTGTGATCTTGGGTTCAGGTGGTTGCCAGCACCTGATCAAGCAGGAGCGCGGTCAGCTCCGGGCGGCTGGAGACCCCGAGCTTGTCGAAGATCGCCTTCATGTGGTCGCCGAGGGTGTGCCGGGAGATGAAGAGCATCTGCGCGATGTCCGCCGTTGGCAGGCCGCGCAGGAGCAACTGGGTGATCTGGCGTTCCCGGTTGGTCAGGCCATGCAGGTCGAGGATGAGCGGCGACAGGTCGGCAGGCCTGGCCGGTTCCAGGATGACCGCGGTCTGGCCGCCGCCGTGCCGGTCGTTAGGTGTCAGCCGGGCAGCGTGTAGCCGCAGCCAGCCCCCCGCCAACGTGCGAACGCGCCCTTCGGGGATACCCACGCCTGGCCGTCCGGCAGCCAACGCGCGCGCCTGCGTGGCGGCGCTGAGGATCGCCGCAGGCAGATCCAGGCCGCGGGCGTTATCGGGGGGCAGCTGGGCAAGCCAGTGCCGCGCGGCTTCGCTAAGGGAGATGACGCTGTCGTCATCGCCGACGATCAGCACGCCGGGCGGCGCGGGGCCGGCTGCTTGGTCGCCCGCGAGCAGGTGTGACAGGCGCAGCCCGCGGGCGATCGGTTCGCATACCCGGGCCAGGAAAGAGATGTCGCGCCGGCTGAACGGCGGGTCGGTGGCGGTGCGGGCCAGACAGGCTGACCCCCAGACGCTGCTGCCGCTGCGGAACACCATGCGCACGTCGTCGCCATTGCCGAGGTCAGCCAGGATGGTTCGGTAGCGGGTGCTCCGGTGCAGCTGCCCGTTGGTGGCCTGCCACAGGCTCTGGGCCGGCACCCGCGCGCGGGCTAGCTCCCTGAACTTCACGACATCCGGTTCGAAGTACTCGTTGTGGATGATCCGGCCGACACGGTCGTGATCAGCCTGTAGCAGCAAGCCGGGCATGGGCAGCAGCGTCTTCGGATCCAACCGCAGCCAGCCAGCCGTGCGGAAGGCGACCGCCTTGCGGAGGTGGCCGGATAGCCGGGTGAACAGGTCGTTGCCCGGCAGGCCCTGACCGCACAGCCGGGCGATGGAATCGTACGCGGTGCGGTACCGCTGTTCCGTCTCCATCCCTTCACTGTAATCCGCGGCAGAAAAACCCCCACCGTTATGGGATGGTCGGCGGCGCGGGCGCACGTGATGCTGTCAGCGTGCTCATACGACACTCGCGATCGGCGGTTTCGCCGCGCCCGAAGGATAGGAGAGCAACCTGCAATGGTTTCGGAAGGTCGCACCACCAGTCCTGCAGAGTTCCGCACCGTGGACATATCTGCCGATCCAGGCGGACTGATCCGGTTCCTCGACGTGGCCAACACCGTTTCCGGACTGAGAGCGGCCAAGGATGCCCTGATGGAGCAGCTTGCGCTGGGGCGAGCACGTGCCGCCGTGGATGTCGGGTGCGGAGCCGGCGGGGACGTCGCCGAGATGGCGCGCCTCATGCCGGACGGCACTCACGTGTCGGGGCTCGACGCCAGCGAGACAATGATCGCCGAAGCACGGCGGCGCACGGCCAGCCTTGGCACGCGGGTTTCCTTGCGAATCGGCGACGCCGCCGACCTACCCTACGACGACCAGGCATTTGACGCCTGCCGGACGGCCACCGTCTTGCAGCATGTCCCGGCCCCAGAGCGTGTTATCAGCGAGATGGCCCGCGTGACCCGGCCCGGCGGCCGGGTGGGGGTGCTGGAATTCGACCAAGAAACGCTCTTCCTCGACCACCCGGACCCCGAAACCACCCGCATCATCGTCGACGCGTTCGCCGGCGCCATGGTCCAAGGCCGGATCGGGCGGCAGCTGCCGCGCCTGTTCCAGGCTGCAGGATTGACCGACATATCGGTCACACCGCGGGTGATCCTCGCCAACGCGCAGTTCCTCCGGACGCTCCTTGATGATCACGTGGCACGACTGCAAGGCTGGGGCGTGCTGACCGGCCAGGACGCCAGCCGGTGGTGGGCAGAACTCGAGGCGTGGGCGCAAGCTGGAGGCTTCGCTGGCGGCGTGATCGTTTTCGTCGTGACCGCCAGCCGCCCCAGTTGACGTCTTGGCCTTGCCTTCCGGCCGGGTTCACCGCGCCCGGCAGGGCAGATCGAGGATCGTCGATCGTAAGGGGGCTCCAATGAGCGAACTGCAGGGACAACGCGCGCTGGTCACCGGCGGCACGCGCGGCATCGGCGCCGCGATCGCCCGGCACCTCCACAGCGCCGGCGCTCGGGTCGTCGTGGCGGCCCGATCCCGCGGCGACTACGACGGCCCGGGCCACTTCATTGCCGCCGACGTCTCCACCGCGGCTGGCCCGCGGCAACTGGCGGCCGATGCGACTGCTCATCTCGGCGGCATCGACATCCTGATCGACAACGCGGCCGGCCAGACCCTCGTCCCGGACGGCGCGCTAGCCATGACCGACGCCGACTGGCTTGCTGACATCAACGCATGCCTG
>Ga0306920_100014698_pt1 | contig 10699 bp, 6 predicted proteins | sample flu12Cox44000170_FD_204666 | JGI IMG/M metagenome (GOLD analysis project Ga0306920, IMG submission 204666) | Lab enrichment of tropical soil microbial communities from Luquillo Experimental Forest, Puerto Rico - flux4day.12C.oxic.44.000.170 (v2)... | ecosystem: Environmental > Terrestrial >... | reverse complement strand
CCAAGTACGACCCCGAAGGCACGGCCGGCATCGTGAACATCGTGCTCAAGAACGACGTGGACATGGGCCTGAGCGGCAGCTTTACCGTCACGCTCGGCGCCCGCTACAGCAGCCCCGGCGCGCGCGTGGCCTTGCAGAAGGGGAAGTTCACCGCGTTCGGCGGCGTGTCGGGCTCGCTCAATCGCTGGGATTACGAGTCCAGCACGCTTCGCCAGAGCTTCCTCTCGGCCCCGCCCAGCACGTACGCCTCGAACGCCGACTACACGTACAAGGGCCACTACGGGAGCATGGACGCCTCGGTCGACTATGCGCTCACCAAGCGCGTCACGGCCTATGGCACGATCAATGGCTTCCTGGGCTCGAGCGACACGCACGCGCTCACGGACTTCGCGCTCACCGATTCGTCGCTGGCCGAGACCAGTCGCTACCTGCGTGCGGACAGCGGCGACTGGGGTGGACACACGCCGTCGGCGACGCTGGGCGTGCAGCACGTGGTGCAGGCCGGCCGCGACGAGCGCTCGATCGAGTACCTCCAGAGCGGCACGAACGGCGACAACCACAACTCGGGACTCCGGCAGACGGTGGTGCCGGCCGGGATCGACGACCAGCTCACGCACCTCGCGAGCAACAACGACTACCGCGAGCGCTCGCTCCAGGTCGATGACACGCATCCTGTGGGCAAGAAGGGAAAGCTCGAGCTGGGCTACAAGGGCTCCGAGCGCGTCACGACGAACGCGAGCGGCCTGCTGCTCGTCCAGGGCTCGGCCGGCCCGCCCGCGACCGACGGCAGCGCGTACGAGGACCGCGAGCGGTTCGACTCCGGCTACCTGACGCTGGGGCAAACGGTCGGGCGGCTCTCCGTGCAGCTCGGCGCACGAGGCGAGATGGCGCGGCGCACGTTCGACTCGCGCTCCACGGGGTCGAGCTACGACCACGACTACAGGAGCGTGTTCCCGAGTGCGAACGTTGCTTGGGACTTCAGCCAGGGCCACATCCTCCGCCTGACGTACTCCAAACGGATCGAGCGCCCGTCCTCCTACTTCCTGAACCCGGACGCGCCGACGACCGACTCGCTCAACCGTTACGTCGGCAACCCGTACCTGGACCCCAAGTACACCCACTCCTACAGCATCGATGCGAGCTGGACGGGCTCGCGCGGCTCGCTGCGGCTGTCGCCCTACTACCGGAACACGATCGGCAACTGGGACGCGGTCACGCAGGTGGACTCCGGCGGGGCCGCGACCACGACCTGGCTCAACGCCTCGTCGGTGCGGGTGCTCGGCGCGAGCCTCACCGCGTCGCTGCGTCAGGTGAACCGACTCGGCGGCACCGTTAGCGTCGGCGTCTCGCGAGAGCACCACGACGCGAGCAACGTCTCCGCGACGTTCCTGCGCGACGTGCTCGGGTGGTCCGCGAACGGGAACGTCACGTACAAGGCCACGAAAACGGTCGATCTGCAGGCGTACCTGCGCTACAGCCCCAGGCGCGCGCTCGCGCAGGGATACGCTTCGGCGTACGTGGGCTCGACGATCAGCGCGCGCTGGAAGCCGAGCGAGAAGCTCTCCGGGGGGCTGTCAATCAACGATCCATTCAACCTGGCGCACTATTCGAGCTCGACCGGCGATGCGACCTACGCGCAGACGAGCACGACGCACAACAACATCCGCTACGTCTCCGCCTCGCTCACGTGGTCCTGGGGCGGCAAGCCACCGGAGGAGAAGCAGCGTCGGCAGCACGGCGACCAGCCGCAGCAGGACACGCCGGCGCCCTAGGCTCCATTCGAGAACACTCCGCCCGCCGATCAGACGTGCGTCGGCGATGGCATTGCAGATCGCAATGCCGCGGTGACGTTGCGGAGGCCCGGCGTCACTCCGGCCTCGACCCGCGCGCGGGCCGCTTCCTAGACTTGATGGACGATGATCGGCATATCGCGTGCTCTCCCGCGCCCCCTCTCGTCGCGCTTCTGCGCTCTCCTCGCTCTCCCGCTCGCGCTCCTCGTGACCGCAGCCCGAGCCGCGTCCGTGCGCGGCACGTTCGTGGGCGGCAGCCCGGCGGCCCGGCTTGAGGGCGTCGAGGTGGTGCTTCGGCGCGCGGCGGACTCCACGGTCGTGGCTCACACCCTGACCGGCCCCGACGGCGGCTTCCGTGTCGACAGCCTGCGCTACGACCGCTACCTGATGCGGGCGGCGCTCGTCGGCTACCAGCCGTGGCTGCGCTCGGACGTCGTGGTGAGCGAGGCCGCACCGGACCTGGATCTTGGCCGCAACACGCTGGCGATCTCGCCGATCGCGGTGAAACCGGTGGACGTGAGCACGGAGCGCGCGACGGTGGTCATCGCGCCCGACCGCAACATCTACCTCACGCGAGACCTGCCGAGCGCCAACACCGGCAGTGCCACCGACGTGCTGCGCGGCGTGCCCGAGCTGGAGGTGGACATCGACGGTCACGTGACCCTGCGCGGCAGCCCGAGCGTGAACATCCAGTTCGACGGCCGCGTCTCGCCGCTCAAGACGGATGACCTCGCCCACTTCCTGCTGCAGATGCCGGGGAACCGGATCGAGAAGGTCGAAGTCATCGCGAACCCGTCCGCGAAGTTCGATCCCGAGGGCACGGCCGGCATCGTGAACATCGTGCTCAAGAAGAACGTCGACGTTGGGCTGAGCGGGAGCTTCACCGGGACGCTGGGCGAGCGCTACAGCACCCCCGGCGCGCACGTGGCCTGGCAGCGGGGGAAGCTGACGATGTTCGGGACCCTCTCGGGCGCGCGAAGCCACTGGGTCTACGATTCCGACAAACTCCGGCAGAGCTTCCTGACCTCGCCGGCCACGCTGTACGCCTCGACCTCCAGCTACCTTTACGAGGATCATTACGCGAGCGTGGACGCCTCGGTCGACTACGCGCTCACCCAGCGCGCGACGCTCTACGGCTCGATCAACGGATACCTGGGCACGGGCGTCACGCACGAAATCGACCACTTCGTGCTCACCGACTCGACCCAGAACGAGACCAGCCGCAACGTCCTGGCGGACGACGTCGGATGGAGCGCGCGGTCCCCTGCGTTCACGCTGGGCCTCCAGCACGTGGTACAACCCGGCCGTGACGAGCGCTCGATCGAGTACCTCGAGAGCCTCACCAACGGCGACAGCCACTACAGGGGCCGCCTTCAGACGCTGGTCCCGCCCGGCGTCGACGACGAGCTCACGAGCGTCGACGGCAAGAAGGACTACCACCAGCGCTCGCTCCAGATCGACGACATGCATCCGATCGGGCAGAAGGGCAAGCTGGAGCTGGGCTACAAGGGTTTCGAGCGCGTCACGCACGACGCCGATATGCTGCTGCTCATCGGGGGTTCGACGAGTTCGACGACCGACTTCAGCGCGCTCGCGGACCGCGAGCGGTTCCAATCCGGCTACCTGACGTTCGGCCAGACGGTCGGGCGGCTCTCCTACCAGCTCGGCGCGCGTGGCGAGATGGCGTGGCGCACGTTCGACTCGCGCTCCACCGGCACGAGCTACGACCACGATTACGCGAGCCTGTTCCCGAGCGCGAACGTCGCTTGGGACTTCGGCCCGGGACGCACGCTGCGGGCGATCTACTCCAAGCGCATCGAGCGGCCGGAGTCCAATCAGCTGAATCCGGACGTTCCGGTCACCGATTCGCTCAACATGTTCGTGGGCAATCCGTACCTGGACCCGCAGTACACGCACTCGTACGCCATCGACGCGGGATGGTCCGGCTCGCGCGGCTCGCTGAGATTGTCGCCGTACTACCGCAACACCATCGACGCCTGGGACCTGGTGACGAAGGTGGACGCCGGCGGCGCCGCGACCCAGACCTGGGTGAACGCGACCTACGTGCACGTCCTGGGCGTCAGCCTCACCGGTTCGCTGCGCCAGGTGAACCGTCTGGGCGGCACGATGAGCCTGGGCCTCTCGCGCGAGCACAACAACGCCATCAGTCTCGCGGACCCGTTCAACCAGGACGTGCTCACGTGGTCGGCGATGGGGAACGCGATCTTCCGGACCACGAAGACGATCGATCTGCAGGGCTACCTGCGCTACAGCCCGAAGCACGTGCTGGCGCAGGGCTACGAGACGTCGAACATCCGCTCCACGATCGGCGTGCGGTGGAGGCCGAACGACAAGCTCACCGGCGCAATCACGATCAGCGACCCTTTCAACGTCGCCTACCACTCGAGCGCGATCGGCGACCCGACGTACCTGGAGGTCAGCTCGACGCACACCGACGTGCGCGGCGTCTCGGGTTCGGTCACGTGGGCGTGGGGCGGCAAGCCGCCGGAGGAGAAGGAGCGCCGGCAGCACAGCGACATTCCGCTGCCATCCTCGCCAGGACAGCCGTAGCGTCCGACGGCCATGGACAAGCCCCCGCGCCGCTCGCCGGCGCGGGGGCTTTTTCTCGCTCGAGTGGGCGCTACTTCGTCGTTGGCTGCTGTTGGGGTGGCGGAGCGTTCATGTTCCGCGGGCCGAAGCCGGGCCGCGACACGCCGTGGTGGCAGTCGAAGCAGCCCACGCCCGGGTGATCGCTCTTGATGTTCTTGATCTCCGCCAGCAGCCGGGTGTTGATCGTGTCCTCCATCGCCATCATGTCGCGCGCGATCTGCTTCGTGTTCTTGTCCTCGTCGCCCCAGTGGCCGAGCACGTGACAGTGCTGGCAGCGCACGCCGAGTGAACGGCCGAAGCCCCGGTTCATCGTGTTCAGCACCTGCTCGGCCGTGCGTCCCTTGATCACCTTCAGGTGCTTGAACACGCTCTCGGCCGGCATCGACGCCTTGGGGCCCAGGTCGGAGAGGATCTCCTTCACGAGGCTGTCGCGCTCGGTGACGAAGGAGTCGATCGGCGCGGCCATCATCATCCCCGGGCCGCCCGGAGGCCTGCTGCCCGGAGGACCGCCGGGACCGCCTGGCCGTCCGCCCGGGGGCTGCGCGGCGAGGTTCGTGATCAGCGTGACGCTGGTGATGACGGCGAGCGCGGTCGCGAGCAGACCGACCTGGTTCCGGCGCATGAACTCCTCCTCTTGCGGCCCCATGCCGCGAAGGCGCGGACGATACTCGAAGCGCATGGCCACCGCACGGTTCGTTCGCTATAGTCCCGCGCCCTTCCCAACCCCCTCCCCCCAACTCCCAAGACACTCATGCTCCGAGCCGGAATCGTTGGTCTGCCCAACGTGGGCAAGTCCACGCTGTTCAACGCCGTCACCCGCACGCGCAAGGCGGAGGCGGCGCGAGGGACTCGGCAACAAGTTCCTCACGCACATCCGCGAGGTGGACGCGATCGTGCAGGTGGTGCGCTGCTTCGAGGACGCCGACATCCACCACGTTTCGGGCTCGGTGGACCCGGTGCGCGACATCGAGGTGATCAACACCGAGCTGATGCTCGCGGACCTGGAGGCCGTGCAACGCCGGCGCGAGCGCCTCGAGAAGGACATCAAGCGCGGGGACAAGACGTCCGTCGCCGAGGAGGCCGTACTCGGGAAGCTCGAGGCGGCGCTCTCCGCCGGCAGGCCGGCGATGGTGGCGGAGCTCTCGGACGAGGAGCGGAAGATCGCCGCCGGGTTCTTCCTGCTCTCGGACAAGAAGACGATCTTCGCCTGCAACGTGCGCGAGGAAGACCTGGCCGCCGCGCACTCGAACCCGTACGTGAAGCGGGTGGATGAGTACGTGGGCACGCACCTCGGCTGCGAGGAGGTCGTGATCAGCGCGCAGATCGAGAGCGACCTCGTGGACCTGTCCGGGGCCGAGGCGAAGGAGTTCCTCGAGCACCTGGGCGTGAGCGAGAGCGGCATCGGCGCGCTGATCCGCGCCACCTACCACCTGCTCGGCCTGCGCACGTTCTTCACCGCCGGCGATAAGGAGGTGCGCGCGTGGACGATCCACGCCGGCGACCTCGCCCCCGCCGCGGCCGGTGTGATCCACACCGACTTCGAGCGCGGCTTCATCAAGGCCGACACGGTCGCGTACGACGACCTGGTCCGCTGCGGCTCGATCGCCGCCGCGCGCGCCGCCGGGGTCTACCGGATGGAGGGCAAGGAGTACCTGGTGCAGGACGGCGACGTGATGCTGTTCAAGTTCGCGGTGTAGCCTACCCCTTCCGCTCCCACAACCGCGCCAGGTTCACGATCGTGCGCACCGCGATCTCCATGTCCTGCACGCTCACCCACTCGAGCCGGGAGTGGAACCGGTGCTGTCCGGAGAACAGGTTCGGCGTCGGCAGGCCCATCTCGGTGAGGATCGAGCCGTCCGTGCCGCCGCGGATGCTGGTCTCCGTGGGCGTGAGGCCGCTCTCACGGATCGCCTCGCGCGCGAGCTCCAGGATCTGCGGGTGCTTTGCGATCTCGTCGCGCATGTTGCGGTAGGACTCCTTCACCTCGAACAGCGCGCTCGAGCCCGGCCAGTCGCGTACGGTCTCGTTCGCGAGCTTTTTCAGGAAGTCCTCCTTCACCGCGAGCTGCGCCGTCTCGAAGTCGCGGATGATGAAGTGGACGCTCGTGCGGTCCACGGTGGCCGTGACGTCGTTCGGGTGCACGAAGCCTTCCTTGTCCTTCGTGCGCTCGGGCGACAGCGTGTCCTTCGGCAGGCGGCTGATGAAGTCCGCGGCCACCTTCACCGCGTTCACCATGACGCCGGTCGCGAACCCGGGGTGCGTGTTGCGGCCCTGGAACGTGACCGTCATCGCGTCCGCGCTGAACGTCTCGGCCTCGAGCGTGCCGACCCCGGCGCCGTCGAGCGTGTACGCGTAGCGCGCACCGAAACGCGCGACGTCGAACTTGCGCACGCCGCGGCCGATCTCCTCGTCGGGCGTGAACGCGATGCGCAGTGTGCCGTGCGGGATGCTCGGGTTCTTCACCAGCTGCTCGACCGCCGCCATCACCACCGCCACGCCCGCCTTGTCGTCGGCGCCGAGCAGCGTGTCGCCCGAGCCGGTGACGATGTCCTCGCCGCGCTTGCCGGCGAGGTCGGCGTCCTCGCGGGCCGAGAGCACGGCGTTCGGATGGTCCGGGAGCACGAGGTCACGGCCGTCGTATTCGCGGTGGACGATCGGCTTCACGCCGGCGCCCGAGAGCTCGGGCGACGTGTCCACGTGCGCCAAGAACCCGATCACCGGCACGTCCTTCTTCGCGGTGGTCGCCGGCAGCGTGGCCATGACGATCCCGAACTCGTCGCGCTTGGCGTCGCCGAGGCCGAGCGCGCGCAGCTCCTCGACGAGCAGGTCCAGCAGCACGAGCTGCTTGGAGGTGCTCGGGATGCTGGTGGAAGCGGGGTCCGCGGCCGTGTCGAGCTTGACGTAGCGCAGGAAGCGCTCGAGCACCGAGGTCTGCTGGGTGGTGGTCGGCATGGGGGCTCCTCAGGAGGGCGGAAATCCGGTTGGTGAGCGCATCGACTGTAGCGCCGCGGCGCGCGCGCCGCTATGCTCGTTCGCGCTCCGCCCGTCGAAGCCAGCCACCAGGAGGCCCATCCGATGTCCACCGCCGAAGCCCTGCCCGCGCCCGCCGCCTCGGAGGGCACGTTCCTCGGGCATCCCAAGGGTCTCTTCGTCCTGTTCCTGACGGAGATGTGGGAGCGCTTCTCGTACTACGGGATGCGCTCGCTGCTCGCCCTCTACATGCTGAACTACCTGTTCATCAAGCCAGACGTGGGCAAGCAGGTTCTAGGCTTCAATGCTGTCGCCGGCGTGTTTCATTCCCTGTTCCGCGAGACCTGGGCACCGCAGCCGTTGCAGTCATGGGTGTACGGGCTGTACACGGGGTTCGTCTACTTCACGCCCTTTTTCGGGGGTCTTCTCGCCGACCGCATCCTCGGCCAGCGCCGCACGGTCGTCGTGGGCGCCGTGCTGATGGCGATCGGTCACTTCATGATGGCGAGCGAGCGCATGTTCTTCCTCGCGCTCCTCACGCTCATCCTCGGCAACGGCTGCTTCAAGCCGAACATCTCGACGCAGGTCGGCCTGCTCTACCCGCCGGGAGACAAGCGTCGCGATCGGGCGTTCTCGATCTTCTACGTCGGCATCAACCTGGGCGCGTTCCTGGCGCCGCTCGTGTGCGGGACACTCGGACAGAGCAAGCTCGGCTGGCACTACGGCTTCGGCGCTGCCGGCGTCGGAATGGTGCTGGGGCTCATCTTCTATCTCATGAACCAGAAGTACCTCGCGCCCGACGTGCTCGCGCAGCGGAAGGCGACCGTCGCGCCGGTGAAGCAGCAGATGACGCGCGAGGAGTGGCTGCGCGTCGGCGCGATCTGCTTCGCGTGCGTCATCGTCGGCGCGTTCTGGGCCGTGTACGAGCAGCAGGGCAACACGCTGCAACTCTGGGCCGACAAGAACACGCAATTGCATTTCCTCGGCTTCACGATGCCGTCGACGTGGTACCAGGCTTTCAACCCCTTCATGATCTTCCTGTTCACGCCGCTCCTGACGTCGTTCTGGGGTCGACAGGCCACCACCGGCAAGGAACCCACGACTCTCGTCAAGATGTCGCTCGGCCTCATCCTGCTCGCGCTTGGCTTCATGGTCATGATCGTCGCCGCGCAAGGGATCGCGCCGGACGCCAAGCGCAGCATTCTGTGGCTGACCGGCGCGACCGTGATTTTCACTCTTGGCGAGCTCTATCTCTCCCCGATGGGACTGTCGTTCGTGACCAAGGTGGCGCCAGCGCGCATCGTGTCTATGATGATGGGTGTCTGGTTCTTCGCGAACGCGATCGGCAACTACACGACCGGCTACCTGGGCACGTTCTACGAGAAGATGCCGAAGGCGCAGTTCTTCACTCTCTGTACGGCGATCGCCCTGGTGGCCGGCGTGGTGCTGTTCGTCTTCAGCCGTCCGCTGGACAAGATCGTGGGCAAGCACGACAAGCAGGAGGCGCACTCGTAGCGCTGGCGTCCCGCCCGGGGGCCCTCCGCTCAGCCCATCGTTGGGATACCGCCGGTGTTCGCGACCGCGGGCACCGGCGATATCGTTCGGCTGATCCTCGCGCCGAAGAACGACAGCGCGCGCTTCACGCGGTCCTCGAGCCGCGCGTCCGCCATGTCTCCGCACCGGCGTGCGGCGATGCGTGCCTCGTGCTCGCGGATGCCGAGTGCGCAGATCCACGGCACAACCTCTTCCTCATGGGGCTGGAGACGGTTCGCCTCGGCCTTCTCCTCCCGGATCCGGGCGCGCTCGGCCTTCGCTCTTGTCCTCGCTTCGGCGGCCTCCTTGCGCTTCTCTGCCATGAAGCCGGCGCCGAACGTCTTCTCGGCGGTGTGCTGGTTGTGGCCGAGGCAGCGGAGGCGGATGTTGTCCACGGTTGACTGTCCGCCCCTCGCGACCTCGACGACATGGTCGAACTGGACGTCGCCGGTCGCCTCGCAACGGTGCCCCGACTCGCTCACGTACGTGCATTGGCCGCCGTCACGCTTCCAGACGGTGCGCTTCGTCTCGGCGGAGACGTAGCGAGGATCCGTGCTCGCCTGGCTTCCGCCCTTGCGCGGCTTGTCGCACGCGCCGAACCGGACACGCTCCATCTTCGCGACCAGCGCCTCCACGGCGCGGGCGTACACCTCGGCGAGGTCCCCGCGGGACACCTGGTGGCCGAGCAGGCTCTGGAGGTAACGGAACCGCTCGTCTGCCTTCCGGCTCCGCGTGAACTGGACGGCGAAGGCTTCGGCGGAGAGTGGAGCGACGCATGCGCGGGTGCGCACCGCGGCAGCCGGAGCGCCTCTAACCTCTTGCAAATCCGCGTTGCCAAGGTGCTCCGGAGCACCCTCGACGGCGACGGGCGCGACCATTGCGGGAACGTCCAGTCGTGGCGTGCGTGCAGCCAGCAGCTGCTCGATGTCCTCCTTGGACTTGTGGATGGCAGCAGAAAGCAGGTCGTCCGCATTCTCGGGCGTCAGGTGCGGAGCAAGGAGCCGGAGACCGGTCAGGTGAATCCGACCCTGCTCCAGCACTTCGAACACGCGCGGACAGGTGCGGCCCGCTCGCGCGATATGGATACGCTGTTTGGCCTCGTCCCTCGAGAGCCCCAGCTCGCCGATGCAGTACGCCAGCATCGACTCGTACGCCGCCGGCAGGAATCGCTTCCGCTCATCGAACTCCGCGATGGTCGCCAGCAGCTCGGCGGTGGCGCCCTTCTCTCTTGCGGCTTTGGCGGGGAGTTCCCTGTCTAGAGCCTCATTGCTCAGGTGCGTCAGCGAGTAGGTCTTCACGTGACACTCGACGGGGGCGGGTGGTCGAGGGCCGACGCAAGGGACTCTACTCGCGCGGAATTCGGCACCCACGGATGCCCGCACGTCGCTTGATCAACGCGCCGCCCACAACTTTCTCGGCGCTGACGCTTATCGCCCGCAGGCGAGCGCGCAGCGAATTGTGGTGCGCGGTCGCGCGCGAGGTGTCGAGCGCGGCGATCGATGGATCGAATCGCGTCAAATCAATTCGATGTGAAGTCGCGCCCGCCGCGCGCGCATCGAGCGAGAGGGGCACCGCATTCCCGGGCACCCCGCCCTCGCTCAGACATCCGTGATCTCGCGCCGCGGCGTGTGCGCGCGGACGATGAGCGCGATCGGGAGGCCCACGCACACGATGTGGATCAGGAGCTGGATGATCACCGCCTGCGGCGTGCGCGGGATGCGGCGATGGATCGCCGAGAGCGGCATCACGACCTCGTACATGAACGCGTAGACCACGAACGCGTACGCGGTCCCGCA
>Ga0306920_100014697_pt1 | contig 10699 bp, 9 predicted proteins | sample flu12Cox44000170_FD_204666 | JGI IMG/M metagenome (GOLD analysis project Ga0306920, IMG submission 204666) | Lab enrichment of tropical soil microbial communities from Luquillo Experimental Forest, Puerto Rico - flux4day.12C.oxic.44.000.170 (v2)... | ecosystem: Environmental > Terrestrial >... | reverse complement strand
GCCGCTGACGGGTGAGACAAAGGCGCGTCTCGACGCGGCGCTGCCGCCGACCTGGTCCAAGGCCAATCCGGTCGACATCGGTGGCGATGCGGATGCCGCGCGCTATATCGCCGCGCTCGATAGTCTGCTCGCCGATCCCGCGGGCGACGCGCTGCTGGTGATGAACGTGGAGACGGCGGTCGCGCGTTCCGTCGACATCGCACAGGCCGTCGCGGAGCGGATCAAGCAGCATCGCGCACAAACGACATCGTCGAAGCTGATCCTGTCCGCCTGGGTCGGCAGCGATCGGCTCGCCGCGCCGAGCTTCGAATCCGCCGCGATCCCGCATTTCCCGACCGAGGATGACGCCGTGCGGGCCTTCATGCATCTGGCGCGGCATCGCGAAGCCATGGAGGCGCTGATGGCGATCCCGCCGCGGACCTCTGCACTGTTCGCGCCCGATGTCGAGGCTGCCCGGAAAATCATCGCGCGCGCGCTGGCTGAGCGGCGTGCATGGCTCGATCCGATCGAGATCGCCGAGCTGTTCGAGGCTTATGCGATTCCGATCGTGCCGACGCTTGCCGCCGGCAACCGTGACGAAGCCGCGGAGAAAGCCGCGCCGCTTCTCGCGCAAGGCCTTGGCGTCGCGGTCAAAATCCTGTCGCGGGATATCACCCACAAATCCGATGTCGGCGGCGTCGTCCTGAATCTGAAGACCAAAGACGACGTCCGACAGGCCGCGGCGGAGGTGATGGCGCGGGCGCGCAACGCCATGCCCGAGGCGCGCATCGATGGCGTTATGTTGCAGCCGATGATTGCGCGGCCGGCGGCGCGCGAATTGATCCTGGGTCTGGCGGACGATCCGACGTTCGGGCCGGTGGTGGTTTTCGGCCGCGGCGGGACCGCGGTCGAAATCGTCAAGGACAAGGCGCTGGCGTTGCCGCCGCTCGACATGAATCTCGCGCGGGATTTGATCGGCCGGACCGCAGTTGCCCGGCTGCTGTCGGCCTATCGCGATGTTCCCGCCGTGCCGCCCGACGCTGTGCCACTGACCCTGGTCAAGCTCGCGCAGATGGCGGCCGATCTGCCGGAGATCAATGGGCTCGACATCAACCCGCTGCTTGCCGACGAGAGTGGCGTGCTGGCGCTCGATGCGCGCGTTGCGATCAAGGCGCCGGTGAGATTTTTTGCAGGACGGACGCGGCTTGCGATCAGGCCCTATCCGTCCGAATGGGAGCGGCAGCTTTCGCTCGCGGGCGACTGGAAGGTCGCCGTACGTCCGGTGCGTCCCGAGGACGAGCCCGCCATCGTCGCGTTCCTCGCCCGCGTCTCACGCGATGACCTCCGCCTCCGCTTCTTCCATCCGATGAAGGAGTTTCCGCATTCGTTCATCGCCCGCTTCACGCAGCTCGATTACGCGCGCGCCATGGCCTTCGTGGCATCCGACCCGGTCAGCGGCGAGATCGTCGGCCTCGTCCAGCTCCACTCGGATTCGCGCTACGAGACGGCCGAGTATGCGGTCCTGCTGCGTTCCGATCTGAAGGGCAGGGGCCTCGGCTGGGCGCTGATGCAGCTGTTGATCGACTATGCCGCGACGGAGGGCCTGAAGAGCCTATCCGGTGAGGTGCTGCGCGACAATACGACCATGCTCACCATGTGTCGTGAACTTGGTTTCGGCGTCGTAAGCGATCCCAAGGACAGCCAGGTCAACCTGGTGTCGCTCGACCTTGCTGCGCGCCGCACCACGCAGGCGACCACGAGCGAAGGCGCAGCTGCTTCAACGTCCGCAGATAGGCGATGATGTCTGTGATGTCGGTATCGCTCAAGCCCGCATAGAACGGATCGGCCATCGGCGGATTGAGGTGATGGCCGCCGCGCTATCCCCTGCCGGATGGCGCGCGTGATCTCCGCGTCGCTCCAGAGCAGCCCTACCGCGCTGCTTCTCGGCCACGGAGAAGAGCGCCGCCTCCTGGTCGGAAACGCCGAAGACCGCGTGCGCAAGCCACTTCACGAACTCTGAGGGCGTGTCATCATCGTTGTGAAAGGCGAGATGGACCAACCTGCGAGCAGCGGCAATGTCATCCATGAAAATCCCAACCCTGACGCAACCTTAGTTCGAAAGAACAGATAAAGAACATGATGAAATACAGAGCCCGTCAAGCGGGCAAAATCCGCTGGTGTCCGCACGCACACGACTGGCGTAGGATTGAAATGTCTCTATGACATCGCGCGAGACTGCTCCCATGACCACTTCCGTCACGCCACAGGACATCCGCACCGCGCTGCTCACGCGCCAGGAAATCGCGCTGCTCGATCTCCGGCGGGAGTCTGCGTTTGCGACCGGCCACCCGCTGTTTGCCGCCAACATGGCCGCCGACAGAATCGCGATCGAGGCCGTGGTAAGGCTGCCGCGCAAGGATGCGCCGATCGTTCTGTATGATGATGGCGAGGGGTTGGTTGCCACCGGCGCCGCGCACTTCGCAGCGCTCGGCTACATCAATGTACGCGTGCTCGCGGGCGGGCTCGCGGCATGGCGCGCCGCCGGTTACGAAATTTTCCAGGACGTCAATTCCTACGCCAAGGCGTTCGGCGAACTGGTTGAGGCGCGCCGCCATACGCCTTCGCTCAGCGCCGACGAGGTCGCTGCGCTGATTGCGGAGAAAGCCAACATCGCGATCCTCGATGTCCGCCGCTTTGACGAATACGCAACGATGAACATTCCGGGCTCGACGAGCGTGCCCGGCGCGGAGCTGGTGCTGCGCGCGGGCCACGCGGCGCCGGATCCCGACACGACAATCATTGTCAACTGCGCCGGCCGCACCCGCTCGATCATCGGCACCCAATCGCTGATCAATGCCGGCATCTCGAACAAGGTGCGCGCGCTCCGCAACGGCACCATCGGCTGGACGCTGGCGCGGTACGATCTCGAGCACGGCGCCGGCCGCCGTGGCAGCATCGGACTGTTTGAGGGCGCCAAAGATAATGCGCGTGAAGTCGCCTATCGCGCCGGCGTGCGGCATCTCGGCGCAAACGAAGCGGCGGTGCTGGAAGCGGACAACAGCCGCACGCTTTATCGTTTCGACGTGCGCGAGGCTGATGAATACGCCGGGCTTTCGCCACTATGCTGGCGGCCAGCTCGTGCAGGAGATCGACATGGCGGCACCCGTGCGCGGGGCGCGCATCCTCCTGACCGACGACAAATCGGTGCGCGCCGACATGACGGCGTCCTGGCTGTCGCAAATGGGTTGGGAGGTTTATGTGCTCGAGGGTGGCAATGATCGCGCGCTGGAAAAAGGGCCGCCGCTGGTCCTGCCAAAGCCCGATCCGTCACACCGCTACCGGCGTCCCTATGAAGGGACCGAGGTCGCGATGAAAGCGATGCAGGCCTATCTCGATTGGGAATATGGGCTGGTCGAGCAGCTCCGCCGTGACGCGACCCACGGCTTCTTTGTGATTTGAGCGCCGGGGCACAGCGCGCAACACTTCGTAAAGGTTATTTACGCCGCAGCGCGCATTTCGCTGTACACGTAGGGAGGAAGCAGCGGTCCGGCGTTGTCCTGCTCGTGGGTGTCAAAATAGGCTTCGAGCTCGACCACCGCGCGATGCTCCCACAACTCGGCCTGATCCAGCAGCGACAAGCGCTGCTGCGGGCGGAAGGCCGCGGTCTGGCGGTAGAGCGAAGCAATCGTGCGATAGCGGCGCACATTCTCGAATACGGCGGTGCCACTGTTAATCATCGGTTTATTTCCCTCAGACAAGTCCTCTGTCGTTGGCAACCTTGGCGGCAACGATTTTCGAAAAAGTTAGCGGCGGCGACAGAGCGGGCGGATGGTTTCCGGACAGTTGCCATCCCTTGGCTTCAACATCTTGCGCGCCAGCGGCTCGGCGGTGCTCTCGACCGGCGCGTCAGGATCGGCTTAGTTTTCACCTACCCGGGCGAGGCAAACACGCGCTTGCGACGGAGAAGACGATGCCCACATAAGAAACTTCGGTCGTTCATTCCGATCCAGATATTCTGGGCGGCACATCGGTGTTTGTCGGCACGCGCGTTCCCGTGCAGGCGCTGACCGATTACATCGAGGCCGGCCATTCGCTGCAACAGTTTCTCGACGATTTCCCAACCGTGTCACGCGAGATTGCCATCGCCGCGCTTGGCAGGCCAGGGTCCAACTGATCGCCGATGCGCGTGTTGCTTGACGAGTGTGTGCCTCGCGCCTGCGCAACGACCTTGTCGGCCACGGTGACAAGACAGTTTGCCAAGATGGGCTGGGCCGGTGTGAAGAATGGTCAACGGCTCCGACTGGCGGCAGGCCAGTTCGACGCGATGCTCACGTCGACCGCAATGTCGAATACCAACAGAATTTTGCTGGCATGTCGGTTGCCGTGATCGTCGTTCATGCGCCGAGCAACGATGTCACGGTTTTGCGGCCATTCATGCCCGCAAGGATTGCTGCAGCCGCCGAGGCCAGGCCGGGAATGATCGTCCCTATCCGCGGCGAGTGATCCTCACCGATGCCACGTCGCCATATGGGCTGCATGGTTCGGGCCATACGCGTCGGATCCGAAGAAGCGGTCGTAATAGTCGGTGTCGATGTGATGCGCCTGCATCACCCACATCAGGTGCATCGCGTCGGTTGTGCCGGGAAAGCGGCCATAATTGTCGTAGATGTAGTTGCAGACCGCCTTGGTGCAGGCGAGGCCTTCGGCGCTGATGCGCACGGCGCCGGCGCGATGCTCTTCCTCCGCCATCTTGTACGGAACCACTGCGGCCTCCGAGCGCGCAGTGCGCGCAAAAAACGCATCGACGGCTGCATCCATGGTCGGAAAATAGGGCGGACAGCTCGCCTCGAACACGCCGTCTATTCCGACCGGATGGCCGACGTCCCCGGCGCACCGTGGGGCAGCGATGCGAAAGTTCATGCGTTCGAGAATTCCGAGCGACAGGAATCCGCAATGCTTCCAGCCGCCGAGCCCAAGCGCCTCGGTCGCCAGGAACATGTTCTGGCAGATCGCCGCAGGCTCGCTGAAAACGTAGTAGCAGGCCTGACGCTCCAGGATCGACAGCGGCAGGACCTGTTCGGCGTTGAGGAACCCATCCCTCAACCAGCGTTCGGTGCCCGCGGGACGAAAGCCGTTGCGGTCGTCGACGATGTTCATGCCGCCGCCCGCCGGGGCATAGCGGCGCAGCGCCGGGTCGACGAATTGCGCGATCAATCCGATCAGTTCGGCGCTGACATCGCAGACCGGCAGAAACAGTGTCGAGCCCGGCCGGTTCGAATCCCAATGGTCGTGTGCGCTTACCGTCGGCGCACGGTGTGGGATGTCGAGGCGGCCGCGGCGCAACGTGCGACGTTGCGCGCGATAGATATCGAGCAGTTTTCCGCGCTCCTCGCACGTCTCGATCTCGCGCAGCTTCGTCGCCGCCACCTTGTCGTCGAGCAAATAAAACCCGTCGTCATTGGTGAAGAACAGCCTAGTGTGTCCTCCGGGGCGCGTCGTTGGGAAGGTGCGGCCGCTCATGCGTTGATGGGGCGGTGGCGTCGGCAGGTCCCAGAACGCGAGCCCGCTGAAGCCGGCGCCCGCGCCAACCAGGAGCGCTTCCTCCAGTTCGGAGAGCGGGACGGGCGCGTGGGCAGACTTGTAGCGAAAGGGACCCGTTGGCATATCGAAGCCGAGACCGAACCGCCGCGAGCGCCGGCCATAAAGCGCGTCGAACAGCTGGTAGCTCCAAACCTGGTCGAGCAAAGCCTGGTCATGCGGCGTGGGTGCGGTCATGGCTTCTTTCCCTGCAATGTGAGACGCCCATGAGGCTAGCTCTTTACTGGACCGTCCAGATGGTCCAATTTTCCCCAATATGGCAGACCACTTTGCAGGACCGTCGCGCGGCTGGGCCGAGCTTTATGCCTGGCAGCTCGATCGCGCGAGCCGCACACCGCTGTCGCGCCAGCTTTATATGCAGGTGCGCTCGGCCGTGCTGTCGGGCGCGCTTCGCGCCGGAACGCGCATGCCATCCTCGCGCGCCATGGCGTCAAAACTCGGTGTGGCGCGGGCGTCGGTGGTGTTGGCCTATGAGCAGTTGCTGGCCGAAGGCTATGTCGAGAGCCGCCATGGCTCGGGCACCTTCATCTCCGACGATGTCGCCGGACTTGCGACGCGGCGGCGGGCACCGTCGCACGCGATCCGGCGTGCGATGCCGGCATCGGCGAAGGCCTTTCCTGACTTCGAGCGATCGGCGGTGCAGGGCGAGGCGCGTCCGTTCAACACCGGCCGCACCCTGATCGACGCGCGCACAGCGGAGACCTGGCGCAGCCTGACCCATCGGGCGGTGCGCCGGGTCGGACCGAACGATCTCGGCTATGCCGATCCCGCCGGGCTTTTTGAGCTGCGCACCAACATCTGTGAATATCTGCGGGCGGCGCGCGCGGTACGCTGCGAGCCGGACCAGATCGTCATCACTGCCGGCACACAGCAGGCGATCGACATCGCGATCCGCGTGCTGCTTGCGCCCGGCGACGAGGTCTGGGTCGAGGATCCCGGCTATCCTCTGACCCATGCGCAACTCTTGCTCGCCAAGGTCAGGCCGCACGCAATTCCCGTCGACGGGCAGGGCCTGATCGTCGACGCCGGCTGCCGCACGGCGCCGCGGGCACGCGCGGTCTTTGTCACGCCATCGCATCAGTTTCCGATCGGGGTTGCGATGTCGATGGCGCGGCGGCTGGAGCTGCTCGCGTGGGCACGCGAGAGCCGCGCATTCATCGTCGAGGACGATTACACCAGCGAATTCCGCTATTCGGGTCCGCCGCTGGCGTCGCTGCAAGGGCTCGATGACAGCGAGCAGGTGATCTATGTCGGCACACTCAACAAGGCGCTGTTTCCGGGCCTGCGTCTCGGCTACGCCGTCGTGCCGCGGGCGCTCGTGCAGGCTTTCGTCGGCACGCGCTACCTGATCGATCGGCAGCCTCCGACGCTGCAACAGGCTGTCGTCGCCGAGTTTATGCAGCAGGGGCACTTTGCCGCGCATATACGCAGGATGCGCCAGCTCTATCGCGAGCAGCGCGACGCGCTTGCGGAAACGCTGGCACGCCGCGCGGCTGACAGGCTGGATGTCGCGCTGCCCGATCAGGGCATGCATCTGGTCGCATATTTGCGCGAAGGCTCATCCGATGTCGCCATCGAGGAAGCCGCGAGAAGTGCCGGCATCCTCGTCCGCGCCATCAGCCGCTTCTACCGAACCGCGCGCCCGCGGCCCGGCCTGATGCTGGGCTTTTCCGGTTTTCCGCGGCAGCTGATCGTGCCGGCGGCGGCAAAGCTTGCGACGCTTGTTGCCAATCGCGGGCGGCGCTAGACCGTCACTGCGCACAGCCCGCCGTCGACAAGCAGGTTCTGGCCGGTGATGTAGGACGCGCGCGTGCTGCACAGGAACGCGCAAGCCGCGCCGAACTCTTCCGGAAGCCCGCCGCGGCCGGCGGGGACTTTTTCGATCAGCCCCTTTGCCACCTCGCCAAGCGCGGTGATGCGCTCCGTCATAACCGTGCCGGGCAGAAGATTGTTGATGGTCACGTTATGTCGCGCGACCTGGCGTGATACGCCCGCGACATATCCGGTCAGCGCGAGCCGCGTGGACGTGGACAGGTCGAGCCGTTCGACCGGCATGCGAACGGTCACCGAGGTTATGTTGACGATCCGGCCAAAGCCGCGGGCAATCATCGAATCGACGTTAGCCTTGATCAGCTCGACACCAGACAGGAAATTGGTGCGCAGCGCCAGATCCCAATCGGCCGCCGAGAGCTCGCGAAAATCTTTGGTCGGCGGCCCGCCGGCATTGGTCACGAGAATGTCCGGCGGGGCGGACTCGGCCATCGCCGCGCGCAAGCCCTCCGCCGTGGCAAGGTCGCAGGCGATGATATCAGGCCTGCGCCCGACCGCTTTCTCAATGGTGCTCGCCGCCTCTTCCAGCGCGGAGCGCCGGCGCGACACCAGGGTAACGCTGGCGCCTTCCTGCGCAAGCGCAAGCGCGCAGGCATAGCCAAGTCCTTGCGATGCGCCACAGACAAGAGCCCTGCGGCCGGCAATTCCGAGATCCATCGAAAAGTCTCCTGCGGTTCAAGGAAAGATTGGTCGGTGCCGTGCGAGCGTATTGTAAAAAGTTGTTTCCGTGACGAGCCCTCGGATCGCAAATTTCTACAATACGCGCCTTTCGCCGTCAGCAAGTGTCGCGCCTGCCAGAGACTGGACGGCGTGGAATGATTTTTTCTTGCGACGCATTTTCTTCCCATGAGCAGGTCGTTTTCGTTTCCGACCCCAGCACCGGCCTGCGCGCGATTATCGCTGTGCACAGCACCGCGCTCGGCCCTGCGCTCGGCGGCTGTCGGATATTGCCCTATGCAGACGAGGCGAGCGCGCTGCGCGATGTGCTGCGGCTGTCGCGGGGAATGACCTACAAGGCGGCCGCGGCCGGCGTGCCGTTCGGCGGCGGCAAGGCTGTTGTGATCGTCGATTCGCAGACGCAGAAATCGCCGCTCCTCTTGCGTTCGCTGGGCCGGTTCATCGACCGGCTCGGCGGCCGCTACATCACCGGCGAGGACGTCGGCACGACCACGGCCGACATGGCAGACATCGCGCGTTCCACCTCGCACGTGATGGGCCTGCCAGAAGAGCAGGGCGGCAGCGGCGATCCGTCGCCGCGGACGGCGCTCGGCTGTTTTGTCGGCATCCAGGCGAGCGTCGATCATGTCTGGGGAAAGCACGACCTCCGTGGCGTGCGCGTCCTGGTGCAGGGGCTCGGCAATGTCGGTTTCAACCTGTGCGGTCTGCTGGATGAGGCCGGCGCCAGCCTCCTGGTGTCCGACGTCAAGCGCGACGCCGTGCAGAGATGTGTCGAGATGTTTGGCGCGACGCCCGTCGGTCCCGATGCCGTCATCGACGCGCCCGCCGACATCTATGCGCCGTGCGCGCTTGGTGGCGTCATCAACGATAGGACCATCGAGCGGTTGAAGGTGAAGATCGTTGCCGGCGGCGCCAACAACCAGCTCGAGAGCCCGCATCATGGCGCAGCCCTTCGCGCGCGGAAAATCCTTTACGCGCCGGACTATGTCATCAATGCCGGCGGCATGATCCAGCTTGCGATGGAGCGCTTGAGGTGCGACCCCGAGGAGACCGGGCGGCGCGTGCGCGACATTGCGGAGACGCTGGCGAAGGTTTTTCGCATGGCGGATGCGCAAGGTCTTGCGACCAACGTCGCCGCCGATCGGCTGGTCGAGAGCAGACTGAAGCCCGAGGCCGCACAGGCGGCGTCGGCATGAACGCCCAGGCAATCCTGAAAGAGCTGGTTGGGTTCGACACCTCGGCGCCAAACTCCAATTTGCCGCTGCTCCACTTCGTCGCGAACCTGCTGGACCGGACCGGCTGCACCATCCGCCTCGCGCCCGACGATACCGGCACCAAGGCCAACCTGATCTGCGCGATGGGGCCGGCCGCCGAAGGCGGCATCGTTCTGTCTGGTCATTCCGACGTGGTCGGCGTCGCCGGGCAGGTTTGGGGCGGTGATCCCTTCGTGCTGCGCGAGATCGATGGCCGCCTCCATGGCCGCGGCGCCTGCGATATGAAAGGCTTTATCGCCTGCTGCCTTGCGCAGATGCTCGTGCTGTCGCCCGACCACCTGCGGCGGCCGATCTACCTGGCGCTCTCCTTTGACGAAGAGATCGGCTGCATCGGCATTCCCCACCTCGTCCTGGATCTGAAGCGCCACTTTCCGCGGCCCGCTTTCGCCATTGTCGGCGAACCCACGCAGATGAAGGTCGTGACAGTCCACAAGGGCGCGTTCGTCATGCGCACTTCGTTCCGCGGGCAAGCCACGCATTCGAGCAATCCGCAGCGAGGCCTCAGCGCCATCGCCTACGCGCATCGCTTCCTCGCGTTCCTGTTCGAGCTCGCTGCGGAATTTCAGACGGAGCTGAGCAGCTCGGGGGTCGAGCCTCCCTACACGACCCTCAACGTCGGGACGATCCAGGGCGGCACCTCGCTCAACACCGTGCCATCGAACTGCACGATCGTCTGGGAGTTCCGCCCGATTCCCGAGGCTGACGGCCAGGAGGTCTGCCGTCGTGTCGAGCGCTTCATCGAATGCCTGCGTCGCGAGATGAAATCGGTCGTGCCGGATGCCGATGCGATGGTCGAGCGCCTCGGCACCGCGCTGCCGCTGCGCTGGCAAGGCAAAAGCGCGGCCAATGCCTTTATCGAAGAGTTGACCGGCGCAGCCGTGGTTCCGGTGTCGGTGCCATTTGGCACCGATGCCGGACATCTCCAGGCCGCCGACATCCCGACCGTGATCATGGGACCGGGCTCGATCGAACAGGCGCATCAGCCGGATGAATGGATCGCAATCAGTCAACTGCAAGCGGCGAGCGATTTTCTGTCGCGCGTTGCCGCTAGCGCCACGGTGTCGTGAGGGGATGGCGATGAGCGTGCATCAAGAGGTCATGCGTGAAGTTTCTGTGCAGGAAAGCAGCGGCCGGCGCCGCGCGATGATGGCCGCCGTGATCGGCAACACGCTCGAATGGTATGATTTCGTCGTCTATGCATTTCTCGCCGGGACCATTGCAAAACTGTTCTTTCCGGCGGGCAATGAGACGGCATCGCTGCTGATCACGCTCGCGACCTTCGGCGTCGGCTTTGTCATGCGCCCGGTCGGGGCGATCGTGCTTGGAAGCCTTGCCGATCG
>Ga0306920_100014691_pt1 | contig 10702 bp, 8 predicted proteins | sample flu12Cox44000170_FD_204666 | JGI IMG/M metagenome (GOLD analysis project Ga0306920, IMG submission 204666) | Lab enrichment of tropical soil microbial communities from Luquillo Experimental Forest, Puerto Rico - flux4day.12C.oxic.44.000.170 (v2)... | ecosystem: Environmental > Terrestrial >... | reverse complement strand
GCAGCGCCCGGAGAAGCTTACTTGTCTCGTTCCCGCTCGGTCGAGCAAGTTGCTGTCCGTTTCCTCAGCAACTTGGCAATGATCTGCTTGAGCCGGCGATCGACGCCATTGAACAGCACTTGGCGCCGATACTTCGGACAAAAGACCACGTGGTACTTGGACGACAAGACGATGTTGCGATTCGGTCTGCACTCCATCCAGGGATACGCAGCAACGGTCTATATAGTCACCAAGAGGGGCGCTTTCCTCCCTATCGCTAAAGGCAAGGGCTGCGCACGCGCATTTCGGTGAACTATGCGATGCTGATCAGATCAAGCACTGAGGCGGACGCGGATGCAATCTGGGGCATCCTTGAACCGGTTTTGAGGGCGGGGGAAACCTACGCGCTTCCTCGCGACTGGACCCGCGCCCAAGCGTTAGCTTACTGGTACGGAGCCGATCACACGGTCTTCGTCGCCGAGGAAGCCGGCGAGGTGCTCGGGACCTACTACCTGCATCCCAACCAAATGGGCGGTGGCGCCCATGTCGCGAATTGCGGCTATATCACCCACGGGCGCGCGATCGGACGCGGCATCGCCCGCGCCATGTGCGTTCATTCGTTGCAATTCGCGGCCGGTCAGGGCTTCAAGGCGATGCAATTCAATTTCGTCGTCAGCACAAATGAACGCGCGGTCGCGCTTTGGCAGCGGCTCGGTTTCGAGGTTGTCGGGCGCCTCCCCGGCGCTTACAAACATCCGAGGCTGGGCTTCGTTGATGCTCTCGTCATGTATCGCATGCTCTAGGGCGCCGTGACCTATGTGCTCGCTCCGGTCGGGGATCGCTCGTGCGTCAGCTCGCCAAAGCGTGTTGCAGACGATAGGAGGCGACCTGCGCCCTCATCGAGCCCTCACACTTACGTCGCTTGGGCCGGCCGCAATCTTCTTCGTCAATTCGAATTCGGTCGAGCATACCGCCCACTAGCCGATCCTTCTCTCGGCTAGCATTTCGGTGTCGGCCGCCGGCCCGACAACACCTGATCGCGACGCCGCGGCATCACGCGCCACTGACCCGACGAGCCAGTCACGAAACAATCTAATCTTGGGCGTGTCAGCGGTTTCTTCGGGCGCGACGATGTAGAAGCCGGCATCGCTTGGAAGAATGACGTCGAACGGCACGATCAGACGACCTGCTGCGATGTCCCGTTCGACCAGGCGTGTTCGGCCGAGCGCCACACCGAGCCCTTCCATCGCGGCCTGAAGCGCCATGAAGCTCTGATCGAAGTTCAGGCCGCGTCGCAACGCCAGTGAGACCGGCAAACCGGCGGCGGTCAGCCAGAGACGCCAATCCTCGCGGGAGACGGACGCGTGCAGCAGGGTGTGGTGGGCGAGGTCTTCCGGGCATCGCAGGGGTCTTGGACCTTGCAGAAGAGACGGGCTGCACACGGGGAAGATGTCCTCCGCCATGAGCCATTGGGCACGTAGCCCCGGCCAGTGGCCGCGTCCATAGCGAACCGCCATGTCGACTTCTTCGCGTTGGAAGTCGACAAGATGGGTGGACGTCGTAATGCGCACCTCGACGGTCGGGTGCGCATCCTGAAAGGTGGCGACACGCGTGACCAACCATGTCGCGGCGAGCGACGCCGTGGTGCTGACCGTGAGCAGCTCATCACGATCGGGCCGCTGCAGTCGGGCCGTGGCGCGACGCAAATCCTCAAAGGCCGTTCGGACCGCGGGCAGGTAGCTTTGCGCCTCGCGGGTCAGCAGCAGGGCACGATTGCGTCGCACGAATAGCCGCACGCCCAGCTGCGCTTCGAGCCGGCGGATCTGATGGCTGATCGCGGTCTGAGTGACATTGAGCTCGGCCGCCGCGCGGGTGAAGCTCAGATGCCGCGCGGCGGCGTCGAAGGCACGCAATCCGTTGAGAGAGGGCAGCATCGCGGTCGGACCAATTACATGATATTATCTCATGCGGTAGTGACAAACTATCCTTTGCCAAGCCAGTTTAGCAACCCCATGTTTATTGGCAAATACAGCCTCGAATGGCAGATTTTACCCGTGGAACAAATGACAAATCGTCAGGTAGTGGCCGGTGAAACCGCTGGGTGACCCGGCAACTCTAAGGAGGACTGCATCGTGATTTCTCAGGCCCGGACAATCGAGGAATTGCCCCACATCGAGGCGCAACTGCACTACCTCGGTGTGATGGCCGAAAGGCCCCGAACCTATACCTATGACCCGCCGGCGGGCGTCGCGCGCTCGAATGCCGCCTACGAAACCCGCACGGTACCGATCTACAGCGCCAGACCCGTTGCGTCTGAGATCTCGCTCGACCGACAGGGATTCGCCGTTCACCGCCACCGCAGCGCCGTGCATGATTTCTACGACGACGACGAAGTGCGTGAAGTGTACTACCCAGAGGCGCAGCGAGTGCTGACCGAACTGACCGGAGCCGACCGCGTGTTCGTCTTTGATCACACGCAGCGGCGCCGGATGAATGGCGTGGTCGACCGCGCGCCCGGAACGCCGCGCCAGCCTGCGACTCGTGTGCATGTCGACCATACGGCGACGTCCGGTCCGCAACGGGTCCGCGACTTTCTGGGCGCCGACGCGGACGAGCTGTTGCGCGGCCGCGTCCAAGTAATCAACCTGTGGCGCCCCATCCGCGGCCCCGTGCATGACGCTCCGCTCGCAGTCTGTGATGCCCTCTCGGTCGCATCCGGTGATCTCGTGGCATCAGACCTGGTCTATCCGGACCGCGTCGGCGAGATCTATGCCGTCACCTACAATCCGGCGCACCGCTGGTTTTATGTGCCGGAGATGCGGGAGGACGAGACACTATTGCTCAAGTGCTACGACTCCGCGGCGGATGGTCGGGCTCGCTTCGCACCGCACACGGCGTTCGATGATCCCACCACGCCGGCTGACGCCCCACCCCGAGAAAGCATCGAGCTCAGAACCCTGGTGTTCCATTCGGCATGATCGACGCGGACGCTTTAGGTATGGGGCGTGGCCGGTTGCGACCACGCCCGCGCGATGCGGGTGTTTGATTGCGGATTGCCGCCGCGCTGCGTGCGTCAAACGCGAGGCGTCTTGCCCCACCGTCGTAGCGGGAAACTAAGACCGGGTAGGGCCCGCCCGGTTGCTGCAGTCGACGTTTCGTGGCGCTCACAATTCGAATAGTCGCTGAGCAGTGCCGCGATGGATGGCCGCGCGTTCCGCGCCGGAGAGCGCGGTAGCCTCGACAATCTTGAGAGGCGCGGGATCGCCAATTGGGAATGGCATATCCGAGCCCAGCATGACCCGCCCGCTGCCGACCACATCCACGAGATAACGCAAGGTCCGCGGGTCCTGAACGATCGTGTCGTAGTGGAGCGAGGCCAAGGCCAGATCGGGATCGCCGAGATTGGCTTTGTCGAGCTCGTAGTTGCGGCGCAAGCGCCCGATGACGTATGGCAGCGCTGCCCCACCGATGCCCACCACAATCTTTGCGTTGGCGTATCGGACGAGGTGGCCGGCATAGATGAGCCGTGACACCGCAATGAGTGTATCGGTGATCCGCCCGACCGCGTTCGCCAGGCCGTAGTCGTGGACGCGATCGTCGCCGCTATCGAACACGGGGTGAATAAAGATCACTGAACCGAGCACGTTTGCCGCTTCCCAGAAGGGGGCGAGCGTCGCCTCGTCGAGCACGCCGCCCTTGCCCTTGGGCTGAGTACCGATCATGACGCCCTTGAAACCGGCGGCGTGCGCTTCGTGCAAGGCCTCCGCCGCGCGCGCCCCGTTCTGGAGTGGCACGGTTGCGAGGGGCACGAAGCGCGGCTCGCGTTTCGCGGCTTCGGCAAGATGCTGATTGATGAGGCGCGACCAGCGTAGACCTTCCTCCGCCGGAATTTCGTAGCCGAACATGTCGAGCCAACCGCCCACCACCTGGCGGTCAACCTTCTGCGCATCCATCCAGGTCAGTCTTGCGGCCACGTCACTCAATGGCTTGGAGACGGGACGCGTTGGTTTGTGGCCCGCAAACGAGAACCCTAGAGTGCGGTCTTGCTCGATGATGCGGACGGACGGAAAGGCGGGCGCATGCTCGCGAATCGCCTCCAGCAGCTCAAGCGGTACCAGATGCGCGTGGCAGTCGATGATCATCGGTTTCTCTCGAGCTTGTCGCACCCCGACAGCGAATGGTGACGGATGGGTTGAGAATGCGCTGCGGGTGCCGCGGCCATCCTCGTATTCAACGTCGGCGAGGGACGAGGGCGAAGCTCTTGCGGGCAGCACGGCGCCCTCTCTTTGTGAGAACCCACAGACGACCCTGAAATCGATCTCATCGGACCTCTCCGCGCACATCCGCGGCTCGACGCTTAGCGTCGTCTCGCGCATCGTTGAGAGCGCGGTTGAGGAGAACGGCTGCGGCTCGACGGCGATAGGCGGCGCTAACATATCGATCGTGGTTGACCTCAAGGTCGGCGACCGCGGTCGTGACGGCCATCGAAATCGCTCCGGCTTCGAGAGCCGACAGACACAGTGAGGACACCTCGAGTCGCACCGGCCGATCTCCGGCGCCGCCAACACCGACGGCGACGTCAACGCAACGGCCTTCGTCGTTCAACGCCACCTGGGCGGCGGCAGAGACCAGGGCGAAGTCGCTGCGCCGCGTGCTGACCTCGTGGAATCCGACGCCAACGCGGCCGTGGGACCAGACTGGAAAGCGGATCTGCGTCACGCAGGCGGCAGGCCGGATCGCCGTGAGCATCGGGCCGACGAAGAAGTCGTCAGCCGCGCTTGAGACCACGGCGCCGCCGTCATCGGTGACGATCTGAGCGCCGAGGGTGACGGCCACCAAAGGAATTTCTGCGGATGGGTCGGCATTGGCGATCGAACCACCGATCGTGCCACGGTTTCGGGTCGCCGGATGCCCGACCCAGGGCAGCGCCTTGGCGAGAAGAGGCACGGCTTCGGCGATGAGCGCGGCGCGCTCCGCGTCCGCTTGCCGAGTGGCCGCGCCGACCACGATGCAATCGCCTTCCCGCGTGATGCCGCCAAGCTCGGGGAGCCGGCCGATATCGACCAACATTGTCGGCCGTGCCAATCGCATGGCCAGGAGAGGAATTAGGGTCTGGCCACCCGCAAGCACGCGCGCATCCTCGTCCTGCGCCAGGATCCGGCACGCCTCCACGAGGGTGCTCGGCCGGACATACTCGAACGGTGCCGGTTTCGTGGCGGCAGCCTCGATCCGCCCAATAGCCCGTCGCTGCCCGCGATGGCCCCCCTACCGGGGTCTTCTGGGGGGAGAGGCTGGCGGTGACCCGGCCGTGGATGACGGCCAAACACGCGGCAGCGGCCCATGAAAGCTGATCCGTTCCTGACGGGCGGGCCGTGCAATGCCGCCTGCTCGCGACCTCTGAACGCCCACCGACGCATCCGCATCCAGAGTCAACTGCGCGCCGTTGCGACTGCCAACGACGACGATGACACGCCTCCCCCGAGCCAGGCGCGTCTGGCCGAATGTCCCAAATGGCCCGCCAAGGGGCAAGACATTTCTACAGCATTATTGTAATCGACTTCATTATGTCGGATATTGATGCGTCGCTCGCAGACCCAAGTTCCGGAGGGAAAGCGTGCCGGGATCGCGAGGCCCGGATGCGCACCAGACGCATCTGCCATCGATACCGCCGATCTGAGGCTATGCATCCGTTGGTGGCGAACGCGGTCCTCGCCGAACTGCGGTGATGATTGACCTGGGTTTCCGGGCCTCACGGCTCCAAAGGCCAATGGCCCATGGCCGATTGGGGAGAGGCGGGATTGACTAGCATCCGCGGTGAACCGCCAGAGCCGTATCGGATGAGAGAGGCGAACCAAGGTAACGGATGGGACCCATGTCGCGAATGAAGGGCGCCGAAGTCATAACTGAGTACCTTATCAAACAGAAGATCCCCTATGTGTTCGGAATTTGCGGACACGGCAACGTGGGGCTGCTCGACGCGCTTTATAGCGCGCGTGAGCAGATCAAACTGGTTTCTCCCCGCCACGAGCAGGTAGCCGCGCACATGGCCGACGCTTATTTCCGCGTGCGCCATGAACCGGTCGCAACGCTCACCTCATGCGGCCCGGGTTCCTGCAACATCATCATGCCGCTCGCACTGGCCCTTTCGGACTCCTCGGCGCTGCTCGCGATCACGGCCAATGTTCCGACTTCGCAATTCAACCGCAGCCCGTTTCAGGAGATCAACCGGCACTTCCAGGCAGATTTTCCTAGCATTGTCCGCCCGGTGGTGAAGCGCAGCTTCCAGCCCACCCGGGTCGACATGTTGCCGCTGGCACTGCGCCAAGCCATGGCCACGATGCTTGCCGGGCGCCCAGGACCGGTCAATCTCGACGTACCCTTTAACGTGTTTCAGGAGGAGGATGATGTCGAGGTGCCGGCCGCAACCCCGCCGTTGAACGCCCAGCGCAGCGGCGCCGCCCCTGAAGAGATCAGCGCCGCGGCCAACCTGTTTCTGGCGGCCCAACGGCCAGTGATGTTCGTCGGTCACGGCGTAACCTTGTCGGAAGCAAGTGAGGAATTGACGGAGCTTGCACACCGGCTTCACGTGCCCGTCATCTCTTCTCCGAACGGTTTCGGCTGCCTGGATATGACCGATCCGCTCTCCCTGGGGTTTATAGGTCGCAACGGCGGTTACGCGGCCAATGAGGCAGGGCGCCGCGCCGATGTGGTGATGGCAATCGGCGCGCGGTTTGATGATCGTTCGGCGTCGTCATGGTTGCCCGGATATTCCTGGAACTTCCCTCAGACCAAGCTGATCCATGTCGATCTCGATCCTGCCGAACTTGGCCGCAACTACCCCCCTGATCTGGGCATTCTCGCCGACGCCCGCACCTTCCTGCGCCAGTTGCTCGCCGAGATCGAACAGCGTGCCCCGCGGCGCGAGGCCATGACAGCCTGGCACGAGGACATCCGAAAATGGCAGGAGAGCTGGGACGCGTTCGTCAAGCCGAACTTCGAAGTTCATGCCTCCCCGATCCGACCCGAACGCATCGTCGCCGACTGCCAGGCGGTCCTGCCTGACGATGCGATCCTGGCCTGCGACGTCGGCGTAAATCATAACTGGTACATGCAATTCTGGAAGGCACGCCGCCCCCAGACCATGCTGAATTCCTGGGGCTTTTCCGGAATGGGCTTCGGCGCGGCGGGGGCGCTCGGCGCCAAACTCGCGGCCCCGGACCGGCCCTGTGTGGCCATCGCGGGTGATGGCTGCTTCGCCATGGTCCCGCACGTCCTATGCACGGCGGTCGAATATGACATCCCGGTCGTTTGGGTGATTTGGAACAATTTCGGCTGGGTTTCGATTCGCGATATCCAGCTTGGGATGTTCCAGCGCCGCGAACTTGGAACCATGTTCCATTCTGGCGCCAACAAGACACCTTACAATCCCGACTTTGCCGGTTGGGCGCGCGCCAGTGGGGTCGATGCGCTGACGGTGAAACGATCCGAGGATTTCAAAGACGCGCTCGAACATGCGGTCAAGAGCAACAGGCCGTTCCTGCTCGACGTGCACGTCGACGCGGAAATCCGCCCGCCAGCGACCGGAGCCTGGCAGTTGCCGCCAACACCTTACAACGAGCCGGTCTTCGGCAAGCGGTTCTTGCCGACGTGAAGAACGCCAACGCGTGCAGCGTCGGGAACGACGCAGGACGGGCTCGGCCTTTTTTGGTTGACGCGAGGCCTCGCCCTCACATGGAAACAATCCACAACGGCTGATCGTTACCCCGGGGAGGAACCATGTCCCAACGGCAGGCTTTCATTCGCAACATCGCCGAGGTACCGTGGCGAGAATTTCCTAATCATTTTGGCGGCGCGCTCTCAAAGCCGTTGGTGATGCCCGAGACCGCCGGCTCACAACATCTCGATTTCCGCATCTCCATGTACCAGCCGATGGCTTACGTGGAGCGGCATAAGCACGCGACCCAGGAACAGGTCTACCATGTCATCGAGGGCGAGGGCCTGATGGAGATCGACGGTAAGAATCACGTCGTGCGTAAGCATGATTTCATCTTTCTGCCCCCAGGCGTCGAGCATTCGATTTCCAACACCGGGCTCGTCGATCTGGTATTCCTCGTCGTCACCTCGCCTGTTACCGATGGCGGCGCATCGATCTAGGCTTTCATGCCCTCGGCTCATACAAGTGCCGATGCGGCCGACGCGACCTTTCCGGCCCCTGCGCGAGCGGCAGCGACCGGCCCCTGCAAAGATGTGGCCTGTGATCAGCCGCTCGGGCTGCTGCGGCCTAAAGACACGCGAGGGGACCAGGCTGGCAGGTATCGCCCTCATGAAAGCCGGCAACCGATAGGGCGCGGCGCGGGACGAAGCACTTAATCAATCTTGATCAATCTTGCTCGACGGGCGGGGCTGATCCGTCTGATCCGCAGCAGCTATGGGCGAACGACCCAAACGGCGAGTCGTCAAATTCGCGACTACACTTTTGAACAATAACCGCGACGCCGATGGATGACCAAGTGTCTGAGGTGCCATCCTAGATGCCACCAGCGCCCGCCATAAAACCTCCAAGCCTGGCATCTGTTGGCCCAGCAATCATGTTGGAGGTTCATCCAACACTTTCTGCCGCGCGCCTGGTTAATGGTTTGGCCACGGAGAAAAAACCCGACTGTGCGGGGAAACATCCGCTCGAGAATCACGTCCCCTCCTCCCAACCAACCTCGAAGCACAAGCGAGCGCTGGGGTCAATTTGACACTGCAAAATCAGGGGTCTTACTAAGGTACCCAGATCATCATCAGCAAATTGACCGCCGCATCGAGCCCTCGCGCTAGGCGATCAACAGCACGCACGATCTTTGCGACCTCAAAAACAGGGTGAAACGTCACAGCTCGAGGCGAGCGGTATGGCGCTAAGTCATCTTAACGCGCCAAGCAAACCTTACCCAGGACGCTCGCGGCCAACGATCGTCTTTTCGCGAGATCCCGTGCCGTCCCATCGCTAGCACCGCTGCATATTCGCCAGGGGCGGATCAGTTCTGCCTGCCATGATAGGTTCGAAGGATGTCGGCAACGATGCTGTCGAGGTCTTGCTTGACGGTTGCAAGCGACGGCCCCGGATCGGTGGTTGCGGAGATGGCTCGCGCCAGCGACTGGATTTGCGCCGCGATTGCCTCATTGAGCGTAGGCTGAGGGGCATCCCACGACAACAGCAAATCATCGATGGCTTGGCTCATCTTGATGATAAGGTCTATTCTCAATTCCTGAGTCATGACGAACCGCCTCGAGTCTAAAGTGAGAAAGCTTAGGAGTGCGATTTTGACAGGCAGATGTCACGGAGCCGATCGACCACCCCGCATATCGGCCCAGTCGCCGCCGCCGGTGCGCGTTTTGCTGTAGCCAATCGCCGTCGACCGCGACCGCGAATAGCTCATCATGCAGAGCCGGCACCGATGCGGTGACGCCTATAGGTGCTGCCCGGCACGGCGCCCCGCGGCAGTGCCGGCAATCCTGCCGAACACAGCGCCCGCCATAAGGCCGGTGCCGCCAGGATAGTTGAAATAGAAAATGCCACCGACGAGCTCGCCTGCGGCGTACAACCCCGGGATGGCACGGCCGTCAGTGTCAATGACGCGAGCCTCGGTGTCAATCTTCAGCCCGCCAAACGTAAAAGTGATGCCGCAGGTCACGGCGTAAGCCTCGAACGGCGGTGTGTCTATGGCGTTGGCCCAGTTCGATTTTGGAATTGGCAGTCCTTTCGTGCCCCGGCCATCCTTAATGTTCGGATCGAACTTAACACCGGTGTTCACCGCTTTGTTATAATCGATGATGGTTGCGAGGGCGCGCTGTGGATCAACGTCCTCCAGTTTCTGCACCAGCTCCTCGAGCGTATCCGCGCGCACCTTGGTCACGCGCTTGATACGATATTCGTCCCGCAACATGGGAATGACTTTGTTGTCGAATATCTGCCACGCGAATTGCCCGGGCTGCATCAAGATCACGCGACCGTATTTGGCATAGGTGTAGTTGCGGAAGTCCGCGCCCTCATCCACGAAGCGATCACCGTTGGCGTTGATCATGATACTCCACGGATAGGAGTGCTTCTGAAATCCGTCCCCGACCGCAAGGTCGCCGAATTCCGGCGCGTTGCGGTCCCAGCCGACCGCATGGCAACCAGACCAATTGCCAGTAGGCATCGCGCCGATATCGAGCGCCATCTTGATGCCATCGCCGGTGTTAAACGGGGTGCCACGGACCTTTGCCAGCTCCCAACCAGGGCCGAGATAGCGGGTACGCATCTCCGCATTTGCCTGGAAGCCGCCGGCCGCGAGCACGATGCATTTTGCGGCGATCTGAACGGTCTTTCCCTTGTAACGGACAACGAGACCTTTGACGCCGTCATCGTCGGCAATCAGCGCTAGAGCCCGCGCCTCGTAAGCGATGGTGATGTTGTTGTCCTGCGCAATCTCGGTCAACCGCTCGATCAGTCCCGGCCCACCACCCCATGCCTCCACTGTGAGTCCACCCCAAAATTTGAACCTCCCCTCGATCTTATAGGCCTGGCGACCCCAGATCGGAACGAAGCGCACGCCCTTACGGCGCATCCACAGCATTGTCTCTTTGCTGCGCGTGACGAGTTGCTCGCAAAGATCGGGATCGGTGCGATACTCCGTAACCCGCCCCATATCATCGAAGAATTTATCCTGCGTGTAAGTGCCAAAGTCGCTGATCGCGA
>Ga0306920_100014688_pt1 | contig 10703 bp, 12 predicted proteins | sample flu12Cox44000170_FD_204666 | JGI IMG/M metagenome (GOLD analysis project Ga0306920, IMG submission 204666) | Lab enrichment of tropical soil microbial communities from Luquillo Experimental Forest, Puerto Rico - flux4day.12C.oxic.44.000.170 (v2)... | ecosystem: Environmental > Terrestrial >... | reverse complement strand
TCGGGGAGATCTTCCATTCGCTGTCGAGGAAGAGCTGTTTGGCCTCATCGCCGAATTCATCGTCCTGCGGCCCGAACAGCACCCGGATTGGCCCGGTGGCGGCTTGCGGCAACTCGATCCGCCGCTCCGGCGCACCGCTCGCCGCCTTTGCGGGCAACTCATCGCCGGCCTGGAGCGGACGCGGATAGGGGCTGCCGAGACCGGCGCGGGCGTTCACCGCGAGGCTGCCGAACATTGGTTCGCCGCTGATGCCGCCCTCGATCGCGAAGTAGCTGAAAGCGCCGGCCTTGGCGAAGCCGAGGGTCAGAGTTTCGCCTTCGGGGATCGTGATCGAGGCGTTGAAGGCGGCAGGCTGCCCCGCGATATCGGCGCTCCGCGCGGCACCGCAAAGGCCCACGCGAACCGCACCTTCGCGGGCTGTGAAGGCTGCGCCGAATGGGCCAATCTCGACCGCGGCTGCGAACGGCGCATTACCGAGGAGGGTGTTGGCAGCCGCAAGCGCCAAGCGGTCCATCGCGCCGCCTGGCGTCAGCCCATAGCGTTGCGCGCCGTGACGTCCGCCATCCTGGACAGAACTCGCCGGCCCAATGCTGGTGACGATGAGCCTGGTCATGAGGCTATCAACTCCGCGACAAGCTCGCCGCGTTCCGCGGCCTTGTCCTGCTCGGCAAAGCTCTTTTCGTCGATCGGGAAAAAGGTGATGCGGTCGCCGGGTTCCAGCAGGAAAATTGGCTTGCGATGCAGATGATAGGTCTGCACCGGCGTGCGCCCGATCAGGTGCCAGCCGCTCGGACCCGCGAGACACTGGATGCCGGTCTGCACGCCGCCGATCGAGATCGTGCCGGGCGGCGTCAGGATACGCGGACTCTGCCGTCGCGGCACGTGCAGGAATTTCTCAAGGCCGCTGAGATAGGACCAGCCGGGCGTGAAGCCGATCATGGCGACGCGGTAGTCGCCCGCCGTATGGCGGGCCACGATCGCATCGGGCGTGGTGTTCAGCGTCTTGGCGACGTCCTCGAGATCAATGCCGTTCTCGCCGCCATAGACCACCGGCACGCGCCAATGCCGTGTCTTGGCATTCGGCGGCGCGGGGACTTTGGCCAGCGCCAAAAGCTTCTCGCCAAGCGCTTCGAAATTGATCTGGCAGGGATCATAATGCACCAGCAGCGAGCGATAGGTCGGCACGGTTTCGGTCACGCCCGCAATCGGCGTTGCCGTCATCGCGCGGTCGAGCGCCAACACGCGCTGATTGGCGGCGTCGTCAATATGCTGAGAAAACTCGACCGTGATGGCGCTATCGCCACTCGGCAAAATACGGGGCGGGCGGAACGTCGCTTCCATGGCCTCAGAATGTCGTAACCGGGTGGGTGAAGCTGTAGCTTGTTTTGGCTGGAAACGGAATCCGTCCTTAAGAAAAAATCCCGCAAGTTCAATAAATTAATGCGATGTCAGGCGATAAATAGGCTTTATCGTTTTTGGCTTATTCAACCCTGTATCTTCGCCCTTGACGGAAGGTGCGCACCCCGCAAGATGCGCGCGCGATTTTGCAATTTCCAAGGAGCCTCATCTTCGATGTCCCTTAACCCCGACACTGTCGCCACCCTCACAAAGGTTTCCACTGCGACCATCACCACGGTCCTCCTGAAGAAGGGGTTGCGAAACGTCTGGATGCGCGGCGCGCGGCCGCTGCACCCGGAGCAGAAGCGGCTGGTCGGCCCAGCCTTCACGCTGCGCTTCGTGCCGGCGCGCGAGGATCTGGCGACGCCGGAATCCTGGTCGTCGCCGATCTCCACCCGCACCGCGATCGAGGCGATGCCCGAAGGCTGCATCGCCGTGGTCGATGCGATGGGTATTTCTGATGCCGGCATCTTCGGTGACATCCTCTGCGCGCGTATGGTCAAGCGCGGCGTCACCGCGCTGATCACCGATGGCGTGGTGCGCGATCTCGAGGGCGTGATGGGCACGAACCTGCCGGTCTGGTGCAACGGCTATGCGGCGCCACCATCGGTCGCGGGCCTGACCTTCGTCGGCTGGGGTGAGCCGATCGGCTGCGGCGGCGTTGCTGTATTCCCTAATGATGTCGTGGTCGCCGATCAGGACGGCGCCGTGCTGATCCCGCAGGCCTTCCTCGACCATGTGCTGGCCGAGGGCCCCGAACAGGAACGAATGGAAGCCTGGATCGTCAATGAGGTGAACAATGGCGCCACCTTGCCGGGCCTCTATCCCATGAACGCCGAGACCAAGGCCCGCTACGCCGCTTCGAAGAAGTAGGAGCGAAGAAATGTAGGGTGGTGGGTGGATCGGAGCGAAAACCCCCACCCGCCCCCCGTGCTGAAGGTCGGTGGGTTTCGCTCCGCTCTACCCACCCTACAGAACGGAAATCGAAGGAGAGCACCATGGACATCTATCTCGCGGGATCGCGCCCGACGCGCCGCGCATCGGCGGAGAGCTTCACCGGTACGGTCTGGCAGGACCCGATCATCACCCCGCAGGCGCCCGCCCGTGTAGCCTCAGCCCGCGTCGCCTTTGAGCCCGGCGCGCGCACTGCCTGGCACACCCATCCGCTCGGGCAGACGCTTTATGTGATCCAGGGTGTGGGACGGGTGCAGACCAAGGGCGGCCCGATTCGCGAGATCAAGGCTGGCGACGTGGTCTGCATTCCGCCGAACGAGAAGCATTGGCATGGCGCAGCCCCGACCACCGGCATGGTCCATGTCGCGATGCATGAATCGCTCGACGGCAATCACGTGACCTGGATGGAGCACGTCACCGACGCGGAATATAACAGCGCGGTGGGGTGAGCGCCGCGCTGACGCTCTCAAATCCGCTGCGCAGTCCACGTCCCTTGGCACATCGCACCGTGCCAGGTGCCTGAGCCTGACGTGCCCGAGAGGTGACCGAAGCCTTTGGCATGTTTGATGCCGCTGGCCAGCATCACGCTGATCGAGCCGGAAGCGGCAACGCGGCCGGAGGCGGTCATCATGCCACCGCTGGAAGCAACGCGTCCGTTGCTGATGCCGAAGGAAGCGGTCGCGCCATCGCCACATGACGCGTTTGAGGAGGTGATGTGAACGCTCCATTCGCCATCGAAGCTCGCGGCGGCCGCGGGCTCGGTGAGCGGCAAGGCCAAGCAAAGCAGAAGCTGTGTGCCGAGCAGTGTTTTGCGAAGCTGGCCCATGACGTCCCCTTTCGTTTCCGATAGCGGCACGATCGCATTGGGTGACTTGCAGAACCGTGATGGCTGTCACATGCGCGGTGCGGCGGACTTGGCCGATGGCATGTAGATCTGGGCGTAGCCTTCCTTGATGGCCGAGGTGATGGTGTCGAGGCGCCGGTCGATATGCCGCTCTAGCACGTAAACGCAGGTGCCTTCGTCGCGTCCTTTCAGCGCGTGCAGCACGGCGCGGTGCTCGGCCTGGGTGTTGGCGCGGTTGATCCGGTCCATGTCGATCCACCGCACGAAGCGGATGCGGGCGTTGACGTTGCGCAGCACGCGCAGCATCTCGGCATTGGCAGACATCGCCATCAGCCGTTCGTGGAAGCTCTCGTCCAGCTCGACCAGCTCGATCGACGAACGCTCGCCGGGATCAGGTCCGGTGGCGTCGAGAAAGGCGAGCAAGGCGTCGATCTCCTCGTCCTTGGCGCGTTTGACCGCGAGCCGCACGGAGGCCACCTCGATGGACTTGCGTAGCTCATAGAGGTCGAAAATCTCGTGTGCGTCGAGCTCACGGCAGAAGAAGCCTTTGCCCGGGGTGAAGCGCAGGAAGCCCTCGGTGTTCAGGCGGTTGAGCGCCTCGCGCAGCGGCGTGCGGCTGACGCCGAGCCGTTTGGCAAGCTCGCCTTCGTTCAGTCGCTCGCCGGGCTTGAGCTCATAGCTCACGGACATCGCCTTGAGCTGCTCGTAAACCCGGTCGACGACGCTGTCAGAGCCGTTGTCGTCGCGTGTCATCTCGAAATATTCCCAAACACTTTGGCTATATCAAATTGACGTAATGCAGGTGGCGGCGACGGGACTTATCCAATTGCCTCAAGAGAAGACGCGAGGCCGCAGGCCGGCATGAAACCAGGAGATCATGGAGTAGATGTCGTAGACGGGAAGCCCAACCGCCGCCTGCAGCGCGGCTGCGTAAGGCGGCATGTTGGTGCATTCGAGCACGATTGCGCCGACGCCGGGATATTTTGCCACCAGCTCCTTACCGGCTTCGACGACGTCCTGCTCGGCGAGGCTAATGTCCATGTCTTCCTTCTCGGCCTTGATCAGCACGCGGAAGAACTCCTTGCCGTTTTCGGTGCCGACCAGCGGGGTGTCGAGCGGGACGCCGGCGCCTTCGAGATGCGCCGGGCTCAGGGTCGAGCCTGATACCGTGACCAGCCCGACCTGCTTGCCGGGCGGCAGCGTCGCCTGCACCCAGGGGACCTGCATCAGCGACGATGTCGCAACGGGCACGCCGACGGCGGCTGCGATCTCCTTCTGGAATAGCGACAGGAAGCCGCAATTGGTGGTGATGGCCTCCGCGCCAAGCCGGACCAGCTCTCTCGCCGCGGCGATGAAATCCGGCAACAGGCCCGCGGCGCCCTTGAGGACCACTTTCTCAGGAGATGCGCCTTCGACCACGCGATAGAGCACCGGGAAGGGCCAGGTCGTGGCATTGCCCATATCGCCGGGGATGCGCGGAAACTTCGCTTCCAGCATCAGGATGCCGAGCGGCGCGCCGTAGAGCGCCTTGCCGCCGCGTGCGATGCGGGAGGTGGGGATGGTTCGCTCGCTCATGCGTTGGGTCTCGTTGGTCACAGGAAACGTTCGGGTGAAAAAGGCGCGAGCGGAATTTCCGGCTCGCGACGGCTCAGCAGCTGCGCGACCAGTCGACCGGTCCGCGCCGAGCTGACCAGGCCGACATGGCCGTGCCCGAAGGCATAGACGACGTCCCTGGTCGCGCGGGCGTAGCCGATGCAGGGCCGGCCGTCGGGCATGCTCGGCCGGTGCCCGAACCAGGTCTTGATGCGGGAAGGAGGAATGTCGTTCGCCAGCTTCGGAAACATGCTCACGAGATTGTTGCGCAGGATGTCGGCCCGCTTCCAGTTCGGCGGCGCATCGAGCCCCGCGATCTCGACCGTGCCGGCGGCGCGCAGCCCTTGGTCGGTCCAGTTCACCACCATCTTGACGTCGGAGGCCATCATCGAGGTGCGCGGGCCCGTGACCGGGTCTTCGATCATCACGTGATAGCCGCGCTCGGTCTCCAGCGGCAGGTTGTCACCGACCGAGGCCGCGAGCGCCCTCGATCGTGCTCCGGCTGCGACGACGGCAGCGTCGCAGGCGATTTCGCCGCGATCGGTGACGACCGCGACGAGCTTGCCGCTCTGAAGCTTCAGCGCCGTCGCCTTGGCAGGCACGCGCCGTGCGCCGCGCGCGACGGCGAGCTCGGCGAGGGCGGCGACATATTTGCCGGGATTGCGGCAGCGCCCGGCTTCCTCGACCAGCACGCCGAACGTATAGCGGGGGTGCAGATCGGGTTCGCGCTGGCGCATCTCGTCTTCCGAAAGCTCAAGCCATTCGATGCCAACGCGCTTGCGGATGCGCCAGCCGAGATCGGCATCGAACGGCGCGCGCGACGGAAAGACATGCATCACGCCATTGCGCTCGATCAGTTCGGGGACGCCGGCTTCCACCGCGAGCTTCTTGTGCAGCGAAGGGGCACCCTTCAACAGCGGACGCAGCGCGCGTGCCGTCGCTTCCACCTTCGCTTCGGTCCATCCCGATAGCAGGTAACGGATCAGCCAGGGCAGGGCCTTTGGCAAATAGGACCAGCGGATCGAAAGCGGCCCGAGCGGGTCCATCAGATATTTCGGCACCTTCTTCCAGACGCCGGGCTCGGCCGGCGGGATGACCGAGTGCGATGAGAGCCAGCCCGCATTGCCATAGCTTGCAGCTTGCGTGCCGCCGGGCTCGCCCGGATCGATCAGGGTCACGCGATGGCCGTCGCGCAGCGCCTCGATGGTGCTGATCACGCCGACCGCGCCTGCTCCGATGATGGCGATATGGCGCGCGCTGCTGTCCGTCATCGCGTTAGACCTTGCCCGGGACAAAATCCCTGCCGACAGACATCGCGCGCGGGTCGAGGAAGCAATGCAGGATCGACGGCTTGCCGGAGGCGAGCGCGCGCTCGAACGCCGGCGCAAAATCCTCGGTGCGTTCGACCTTCTCGCCATGGCCGCCGAAGGCCCTGGCATAGAGTGCGAAATCGGGATTCTGCAGCTGCGTTCCGACCACGCGGCCCGGATATTCGCGCTCCTGATGCATACGAATGGTGCCGTATTGGCCGTTGTCGATGACGATCACGATGACGGCAGCGCCATATTGCGCGGCGGTCGCGAACTCCTGTCCGTTCATCAGGAAGCAGCCGTCGCCGGCAAAGGCGATCACGACGCGGTCGGGATATTGTCGCTTCGCCAGCACGGCGGCAGGCACACCGTAGCCCATCGAGCCCGAGGTCGGCGCGAGTTGGGCCGCAAATGCGTGGAAGCGGTGATGACGATGCAGCCAGCCGGCATAATTGCCGGCGCCGTTGCAGACGATCGCATCCTTCGGCAGGCGGTCGCGCAGCCAGGCGACGACCTCGCCATATTGGAAGGCGCCGGGCAGCTCGCGCGGCGTGGCGGTCCATTGCAGGTAGTCGGCATGGGCCTTGGCCGCTTCGCCCTTCCAGGCAGGCGTGGCCTGTGGCTTCAGCGCCGCGACGGCTTGCGCAAAGGCCACGGGGCTCGCCTGGATCGCGAGCGTCGGCTGATAGATCCTGCCAAGCTCTTCCGCACCGGGATGAACGTGAATCAGCTGCTGGGTTGGCGAGGGAATGTCCAGCAGGGTGTAGGACGACGACGGCATTTCCGACAGCCGGCCGCCGATCAAGAGGATCAGGTCGGCACCGGTGATGCGCGCCTTCAGGCGCGGATCGGGTCCGATGCCGAGGTCGCCGGCATAGTTCGGATGATCGGCGTCAAACAGCGAGGCGCGACGGAACGAGGTCGCGACCGGCAGATCGAAGCGTTCGGCAAATTGCGCAATACGCTTGCTCGCGGCTTCGTCCCAGCCGGAGCCGCCGAGGATGACGATCGGCGCCTTTGCTGCCGCAAGCAATGCGCTGAGACGGTCGATGTCGGAAGGCGCGGGCCAGGTGATCGCGGGCTCGACGCGCGGCGCGTCGCCGACTGCGGCCGTTTCGGTCAGCATGTTCTCCGGCAGCGCGACCACCACGGGACCACGGCGGCCCTGCATGGCGACGCGGAAGGCGCGAGCGACCAGCTCCGGAATTCGGTCGGGCCGGTCGATCTCGACCACCCATTTCGCCATGCTGCCGAACACGGCCTTGTAGTCGAGCTCCTGGAAGGCCTCGCGCTCGCGCATGCCGGTATCGACCTGGCCGATGAACAGGATCATCGGGGTTGAGTCCTGCATGGCGATGTGCACGCCATGGCTGGCATTGGTCGCGCCGGGACCGCGCGTGACGAAGCAGATGCCGGGCCGTCCCGTCAGCTTGCCATAGGCCTCTGCCATCATCGCAGCGCCCCCCTCGGCGCGGCAGATCATGACGTCGATTGGGCTGCCATGCATCGCATCAAGCGCGGCGAGGTAGCTCTCGCCGGGAACGCAAGTCACCCGCTCCACGCCCTGTGTGACCAGTTGATCGATCAGAATCTGGCCGCCGGTGCGCAGATTGCTTTTGGCTCCGTTCGATTGGTTCATGACAGCTCCTTGCAGGCATTGGCGATGCGCATCACGGCTTCGCGCAAGTTTTGTTGGGAAGCGGCGTAGGCGAGGCGCAAAAACGGAACAAGGCGGAAATGACGCCGCATGCCTAGCGTGCTCCAATCGCAATGATCTCGATGCGGTAGCGGGGATCGGCGAGATCCGCGGTGCCGCAGGCACGGCATGGCGTCTGTCCCTGCACCACCCAGGCGTCGTAGACGGCGTTCATCGCATCGAAATCGTCCATCGATTTCAGCCAGATCTGCACGCTAAGCAGGCGCGACTTGTCGGTGTCGGCGCGCGCCAGCAAATCATCGATCTTGGCGAGCACCTCGCGCGTCTGCTGGGTGATGTCGCCGCCCTTGTCGTCGGCGACCTGGCCCGCGAGGAAAACGAGATCGCCGAACACGGAGGCGCGGCTGCGCCGGGCGTTCTGGTCGATGCGGACGATGTCAGTCATTTCCAGGTCCTTGAACGAGAAGAGGTGTCAGCGGCCGGTCGCGATGATGCGGCGGCAATGGTCGAGCGCGGCGCCGATCAAATTATCGCTCGCCTCCGGCGTGCGGAATGCCGAGTGCGCCGACAGTGTCACGTTGGGCAGTTTGGTCAGCGGATGATCTGATGGCAGCGGTTCGATATTGAAGACGTCGAGGCCGGCATGGGCGATATGGCCTGAACGCAGCGCATCGATCATCGCGGCTTCGTCGACAACTGCGCCGCGCGCGGTGTTGATGAGGATCGCGCCCGGCCGCATCGCCTCGATCCGCGCGCGTGACAGGAAGTTCTTGGTTTCGTCGTTGAGCAACAGGTGCAGCGAGACGACGTGGCTTTCTGCGAGCAGTTGCTCCAACGGCATGAAGCCCACGCCCGGATAGCTTTTGGGTGTGCGGTTCCACGCGATCACCTTCATGCCGGTGCCGAGCGCGATCCGCGCCGCTTCTGCCGCAATGCCGCCGAAGCCGATCAGGCCGAGCGTCTTGCCGGTCAGCTGCATGGCTTCGGTGCGCAGCCAGTTGCCGGCCCGCATCTCGCGATCCATGCGGGCGAGCCCCTTGGCGGAGGCCCACATCAGCGCGATCGCGCATTCGGCGACGGCGGTGTCGCCATAGCCTTTGATGGTGTGCACGGCGATACCGAGAGCAGCGAGCTCTTCCGGGTTCATGTAGCTGCGCGCCCCGGTGCCGAGAAACACGACATGCTTGAGTCCCTTGCAACGTGCGGCGATCGGGGTGGGCAGCGCGGTGTGGTCGACGATCGCGATGTCGACGCCATCCAGCAGGCGAGGAAGCTCCTCAGAAGTTACGCTCGCGTCGTAGTTGATCTCGACGGGCAGCTGTGCGGCCCGCAGCAGCTTCTCGGTGACCGCGGCGAGTGTGTCGTTGGCATCGACGAATAGGGCGCGCAAAGGCTTCTCCTTACGATGTTCTCCGGAGCGGTAGACGCCTTCCACCCCTGATTAGCTTGCGTGCTGGCTCGTATACAAACTTGCATTTATTTGGCAAGATTGATTTTATCAATTAATTCATTGACTTGCCTGGAAGATTGGTGGTCGATTGCAGGCCTTACACAACGATACATCTTCTAAAATACTATATTGCATTTTAGTCTGAATACAGAAATATTTCACAATCGAAGCTGATCAACCCCAAGGAGTGATCATGAATCGCAGGGATGCCTTGACCGTTGCGCTGATGGGGGCGGCCGTAGCCGTCGGTTCGCCGCAGCCGCAGGCCCACGCCGATACGGCGCCGGCGGGTTCGACGCTGGAGCGCATCAAGCGCACGGGGACCTTGCGCATTGCCGTGATCGTTGGGCAGGAGCCTTATTTCCATAAGGACCTCGCAAGCGGCCAATGGTCGGGTGCCTGCATCGACATGGCCAATGACATCGCCTCAAAACTTGGCGCCAAGGTGGAGGTGGTCGAGTCCACCTGGGGCAACCAGATCCTGGACCTGCAGGGCGACAAGATCGATCTTGCCTTTGCGGTGAACCCGACGCCGGAGCGGTCGCTGGTGATTGATTTCTCCACCCCGATCCTGGTGCATTCCTTCACCGTCATCACCAAGAAGGGCTTTGCCAAGCCGCAAACCTGGTCGGACATCGACAAGCCCGAGGTCAAGATCGCGGTCGACCTCGGCTCGACGCATGAGCTAATTGCGCGGCGCTATTGTCCGAAGGCGACGATCCTCGGCTTCAAGAACCGCGACGAAGCCATTCTGGCGGTGGCCACGGGCCGCGCTGACTGTAACGTCTCGCTCGCGGTGCTTTCGGTCTCGACACTGAAGAAGAATCCGAATCTCGGCGAACTCGTGATCCCGCGGCCGCTTCTGACGCTGCCGACAAACATGGGCATCCGCGCTGAAGCCGATCGCCGCTACAAGGACTTCCTCAGTACCTGGGCAGATTACAACCGTTCGCTCGGCCAGACGCGCGAATGGATGCTGAAGGGGTTCGCTGCGGTCGGGCTGTCGCCCGACGATATCCCGGCCGAAGTCCAGTTCTAAGGTCGGGGCCGCGATGTATAGCTGGGACTTCGCGGCGCTCAAGCCTTATTGGGGCCTGATCTGGCAGGGGCTGCTGGTCACCATTTTCTACACGGTGACGACGGTGATCGCGGGCCTGGTGATCGGGCTCGTTACCGGCATCCTGCGCACCACCGCGCCACGCTGGGTTACCGTTCCCTTGCGCTTCTATATCGAAGTGTTTCGCTGCACGCCGCTGCTCGTGCAGCTTGTCTGGGTCTACTACGCGCTGCCGGTCCTGATCGGCGTTGAGATGACCGCGGCGAGCGCCTGCTTCATCACGCTCTCGCTCTATGCCGGCTCGTTCTATGCCGAGATATTTCGGGGCGGCATCGAGTCCGTCGATGTCGGCCAGTGGGAAGCAGGCCGCGCCATCGGCATGCGCACGGGCAAAATCTTCCGCCGCATCGTGCTGCCGCAGGCGATCCAGGTGATGATTC
>Ga0306920_100014686_pt1 | contig 10703 bp, 9 predicted proteins | sample flu12Cox44000170_FD_204666 | JGI IMG/M metagenome (GOLD analysis project Ga0306920, IMG submission 204666) | Lab enrichment of tropical soil microbial communities from Luquillo Experimental Forest, Puerto Rico - flux4day.12C.oxic.44.000.170 (v2)... | ecosystem: Environmental > Terrestrial >... | reverse complement strand
CAGCTTCCTGACCTCATGCTGGCTCTTGCCACAAAACGAGCAGTAGAGCGTATTTTTTGAGTCGCTACCGCTGGATTTGGTCATCGCCACTCCGTCACCGACGGCCCTGCCCCCGGCTCCCCAAGTATATGTGCTCCTGGCTGATCAACAACCAGTTAATCGTACGGGGCGGCGCTTATAACGCACTCGTCGTCAGGCGCGCGCCCCGGCTATTTGAAACCTTTCTCCGGTTCGTCGCGGCCGGGTCGATTTTCTACCACCTCGTCGATCAGGCCGAACTCCTTTGCCTCGAGTGGGGACAAGAACTTGTCACGCTCCAGCGCGGCTTGGATCGCTTCAAGCGGCTGGCCGGTATGCTTGACATAGATCTCGTTGAGGCGCGCCCGCAGGGCTAGGATCTCGCGCGCTTGGATCTCGATGTCGGTAGCTTGCCCCTGCGCTCCGCCTGAAGGCTGATGGATCATGATTCGCGAGTTCGGGAGCGAGTAGCGCTTGTCCTTGGCACCGGCGGCCAGCAGCAGCGAACCAGCGGAGGCGGCTTGGCCGATGCACACCGTCGCCACCGGCGAGCGGATGTACTGCATCGTATCGTAGATCGCGAGGCTTGAAGTCACAACGCCGCCTGGCGAGTTGATGTAGAAATTGATGTCTTTGTTCGGGTTGTCCGCCTCGAGGAATAGCAGCTGGGCGCAGATCAGGCTAGCGACGGCATCGTGGATCGGGCCGACCAGGAAGATGATCCGCTCCTTAAGCAGACGTGAATAGATGTCATAGGCTCGCTCGCCCCTATTGGTCTGCTCGACGACCATCGGGACCAGGTTGTTCATGTACTGCTCAAAATGCTCGGTCATTCAAGCCCTCCTTGGCAGAGCCGCGCGGCGCGCGGTTCTCATTGGGTCAGCTCTGCGATGCGTCGTCCTCAGGGTCGGGTTCACCCAACAATTCCTGTGACGTAACCTTGCGTTCTCCGATTTTCGCGAGCTCGACGATAAAGTCGATAACCTTATCCTCGAAGATCGGCGCCCGCAGGGTGTCGATAGTGCCGGGGTTCTGCCGATAGAAATCGAGAATTTGGCGCTCGTGACCGGGATGCCGGCGAGCCTCGCGGGTAATCGCCTGGTTCACTTCGTCGGGCGTAACCGTAATGTTGTTGTTGCGGCCGATGTCCGCAAGCAGCAGGCCGAGCCGTACTCGGCGTTCCGCGATCCTGCGGTATTCAGCCCTTGCCGCTTCTTCGCTTTGGTCTACTCCGCCCCGGTCGTCGCCGGCTTCCCCGACGGCGGTTGGAAGCGCGTCGGCATCGGGCTCCCCAGCGGTCGTTGAGAGCGCGCCGGCACCGGCCTCGCGGGTGGCTGGGAGCTCGTCGGTGGCGTCTTCAGAGTAGGCCGGGATCGCGTCTGCAGCGTCTTTGGCGGAGGCTGGGAGCCCCTCGCTGCTGGCCGCCGCCAGCGGAGCTTCCCGCTGGGCTTGGTATTGCGTCCAGATGTTGTCGAACTCGAGATCCACCATGCCCGGCGGGACCGGGAAGTCGTGGCCCTCCGCCAGCTTGTCGAGCAGCGACCGTTTTAAGCGTAGACGCGACGCCGCATCATAGTCGCGCTGCAGCCGTTGCCGCACCTCCTGGCGCAGTTCGGCTAGGTTCTCGAGGCCAACCGCCTGCCCGAGCTCGTCGTCGACGGAAATCGGCGAGCGTTGGCGGACTTCCTTCACATCAACGGTAAAATCCGCCTCCTTGCCAGCGAGATCCGCAACTGCGTAATCGGCAGGGAAGGTGAGGTGGACCTGACGATGCTCGCCGGCAGTCGCGCCGACCAGCTGCTCTTCGAAGCCGGGAATGGAGCTGCCGGCTCCGAGTATGATCTGACGATCCTTGCCGCTCGTGCCGGGGATCTCCCGCTCGCCGATCCTCCCCTCGACATCGACGAGGAGGATATCGTCATTCTCGGCCGGGCGGTCGACCACCTCCGATTTGCGTTGCTGCTCGGCGATCCGCTCGACCGCTCGATCGACCTCCTGTTCTGGAACTTCGACGACGAGGCGTTCGATATCGAGATTGCCAAAGTTTGGTTCGGGGATCTCGGGCAACACCTCTACCGCCATTTTATACTCGAGATCGGCTCCCTCGTCGGCCGATAGGATGTCGACCCTGGGCGGCAGAGCCGGCCGCAGTTGGCGCTCACTGATCGCTTCGGCCGAGCTGGCTTGAAGAGTGCTCTGCAGCACCTCGCCACGCACCGAGAGGCCGAACCGGGTGCGCAGGATCTGCATCGGCACCTTGCCGGGGCGGAACCCGGGCAGCCGAACCTGTCGGCCAATTTCGCCCAGCCGACGGGTAATCTCTCGCTCGAGATCGCCAGCCGGCACGGTAATCGTGAATTCGTGCTTGAGCCCGTCGGCGCTGGTTTCTGTCACTTGCATGGAACAGAGCCTGTGATGACCAACTCGTTGCTGCCAGGGGTCGCGGCCTTGGTGCGGGCGGGGGGACTCGAACCCCCACGATTTGCATCGCTGGAACCTAAATCCAGTGCGTCTGCCAATTCCGCCACGCCCGCTGCCGCCCCCGGAGCGGCCATCGCGGCCCGCGGGCGCGTTCTTACCACAGCCGCTCCGTGTAACATAATAGACGTTGGCCGGGTGCGCGAATCGGGGGTGGACTGCAGTGGGGCGACCAGCACTGGAGGACTTTTCAGCCGGCTCGCAACAAGTTGCGGATCGCGCTCGAAGCGGCGACCCGCCCGTCACCGCGATAGGCTTCGTGATTGGCCTCGATCTCAGACAGGCGATAGAGGTAGTTGACCATGATACCAGCAGATTGCTGGAGGCCTTTGGGGGAAGTATCGCCGAGCCAGTTCAACCGCTCGACCCGCGCCCCATTGCTGAGATGAAAATGGGCAACCGGATCTAACGCCCGACCCGAGGGCGTCCGTTCATACAATAGATACCGGGCGCAAAGCCGGGTCAGCGGATCGCGCATAGCCGCGGCGATCCGAGGTTCGGCATAATGATCCAGCAGCGCGGAGAGATTGCGCTCCAGCGCTTCTCCGCCCAGGGCGTCGATCGCCGCCCGCTCGGCTGGCAGCAGCAGATCGCCGTAGGCCGCCTGGCCTTGGCGCTCGAGCCACGCGCGGAAGCCGGGAACCGGCGATAGTGTAGCGAATACTTTTACGCGTGGCAGCTCGGTTGCCAGCGCGTCGACGACGCGCTTGATCAGAAAGTCCCCGAAACTGATTCCGGCGAGGCCGCGCTGGCAGTTCGAAATGGAGTAGAAGATTGCGGTATCGGCCGAATCTGGATCATCGATGGGGGCCGCCTCATCGAGGAGCGCGTGAACGTCGCCGGTCATGCCGGAGACTAGCGCGACCTCTACAAAGATGAGAGGCTCGTCGGGCATCCGAGGATGGAAAAAAGCGAAGCAACGACGATCCGCCTCGAGCCGGTTCTTCAAATCGGTCCACCCGCGGATCTCGTGAACCGCCTCATAGGCCATCAGCTTCTCAAGCAGCGCCGCCGGCGATTCCCAGGTGATTCGCTTGAGCTCAAGAAAGCCGATGTCGAACCAATTGGCGAGAAGCCGCTTCAGGTCCTCCTCGAGGTTCGCGAGAGCCGGATCGTGCTGCCGGAGGTCGATCAATTCGGCACGGCGGTCGACGAGGAACTTTACCCCTTCGGGGAGCGCGTTGAACTGGCGTAGGAGGGTGATACGCGGCGGCTCCAGCGCGGCCCGCAACGCCCGCTCGGTGGCGGCGCGTTGGTCCGCTCCGGAGGCGCTGATCAGTGCGTTGCACCAGCGGTCTATTTCGTGACGATCGACATCAAATTCGCCGGCGAGCAGCTGGAGAAAACGCTCGCGCCCATCGGCATCCAACGACAGGTAGGTCCGCCCGAGATCGGCCGCGCGGGCACGCGCCGTGACCTCGCCGCCGCGCCCGTCGAGGCAACTCAGCATCTGTTGACGCAGCTGGTCGGCGTCTGGCGCGAGGCTCTCGGGCCTGGGCGCTCCCGCTAGAACACCGCGCGCGGATTCGGCGATCTCGCGCCACGCGTTCCGGAGATTAGTCAGCGTTCGATCGAAGACTCCCTCGAAGAAACGAGCGGGAGCGGGAGCGGGATCGGTCATGGCGGCTCTGCCGGTCTCGGAGTACCTCGGACGAGACGCGAGAATGCGAGCACCGTCAATCCCCAAAAAAGGTTAGCGGACAGCTTAGACCGGTACGGCAAATTCCCGTCGGCCACGAATACAGCGAAATCCTCAAACCGCTCGCCAAGCTGTCGCTCCGCGCCAGCAGCATCGCGGCAAACCAACGGCTTGCGACCAAAGTCCCTAGTTTAGCGAACAGCGAAATTCGTATTCCGATCAGGGACGCCTCGCGGCCGGCGCTGGGAACGGAATCGGCCATCTGCGGCCGATCAGCGAAGTACCAGGGAACCGCCGCCCAAGAGGTCGCGGAGTGTCGTCGCCAGCGCCTCGATGAGGTCCTCGGAGACGAGGCCTGGCCCCACGCGTGCGGCGGCATCACCGTGGATCCAGACCGCCGCTGCTGCCGCTACGAAAGGCTCCATGCCTTGCGCGAGGAGCCCGAGCACAATCCCAGCGAGGACATCGCCGCTGCCGGCAGTCGCCAACTCAGGCGGCGCATTGGCGTTGATTACGACGCGGCCGTCCGGAGCAGCGATGACCGTATCGGCGCCCTTTAGCACGACCACGGCACCGCTTTGCTGCGCCGCGCGACGCGCCCGCTCCGGTTTGCTGCCGCCCGTTTCGAATAGACGCGCGAACTCGCCCTCATGCGGCGTCATCACGCAGGGGGAGCGGATGGCCGAGAACAATATTCCCGGGTCCCCGGCAAACGAGGTCAGCGCATCGGCGTCGAGCACGGTCCGCTTCTCGGCTTCAAGGGTCGCCAGCGTCCTCTCGCGGGTGTCCGAACCGACCCCTGCACCGGGACCGATCAGCACGGCGTTGCGGCGCTTGTCCGTCAGGAGTGCCTGAAAATCGTCGAGACCGGCGACCGGGTGCACGATGACGCCGGTCAACGCTGTGGCGTAGATCGGGAATGCGGCATCTGGTGCTGCGAGCGTGACCAGCCCGGCACCCGTCCGCAGCGCGCTTTTTGCCGCCAGCCGCCCTGCCCCGATCATGACCCCGCCACCAGCGACCAGCGCGTGCCCGCGCGTGTATTTATGGCTTTCGAGGCTCGGCCGAGGAAATCCGGCGAGCCACCACGAGGGGTCGTTGACGGCGGTGTCCGGCGCGACGCGATCAAGCACGGTCTCGGGGATGCCGATCTGCACGAGTATGGTTTCTCCGCAATGGCTCCGTCCCGGCAGCAGCAGATGGCCCGGCTTTTTGCGAAAGAAGGTGACGGTCGCTGCCGCCTGTGGCGCGATCCCGCGAACTTCGCCGCTGGCCCCGTCGACGCCGCTCGGGACATCGATCGCGACGACCGGCACCCGGCGCTCGGCAAGTGCCTCGATGACCGCCCGCGAGGCACCCTCGACCGGGCGCGTCAGCCCAGCGCCGAAGATCCCGTCGAGGACGAGGCCGGCGCCGTCGAGTGCCGCCGGGGTCAGCGGCTCGACCGCGCCGGGCCAACTTGCGGCGGACTCGGCTGCATCCCCGCGCAGCGCCGAGATCGAGCCTAGCAGCGCCACGCGCACTGGCCAGCCGCGCTCAGCCAACACCCGTGCCGCGACAAAACCGTCGCCGCCATTGTTCCCCGGCCCGCACAAAGCGAGAACGGGCTGCACCAGCCAGTGCCGCGAGATCATATCGGCGACGCCGCGGCCGGCCTTCTCCATCAGCAGGTTCCCAGGGACGCCGCCGGCGATCGTCAGCCGATCGGCCTCGGCCATCTGCTGCGGCGTCAGCAGGATGTGGCGGCGCCAACCAGCCTCTGAAATCGTCATGGGCGAGATTTGGGCACGTATGGATGCCCTGAAAACCCTTCGAGCCCGGTCTTGACGCCCCGCCCGCGAGTCGTTACCTCCAGCGCCGGCGGCGGGTGTAGCTCAGCTGGTTAGAGCGCCAGATTGTGGATCTGGATGTCGTCGGTTCGAATCCGATCACTCGCCCCAACATTCCAAGACGCAGTCCAATGAGCGATGAACGGGCCGATCTGAGCCTCAATTTGCTACGGGCGATCCGCGCCACGCAGGACGGGCACAGCCGGAAGCTGGACGAGGTCATCACGCGCCTCGGTGCTCTCGAGCGCGCTTTCGCCGGGATGAAGGTGGATTTTGCCGGTATGCATGTCCGGCCGGATAATATCAGCCGGCGGCTCGATCATGTCGAACGTCGACTCGACTTGGTCGACGAGCGCGCCCGCTAAATAAGGTCGGCTAATCAGGCATTCTGATGCGGCGCCCGACCCAATCGGGTGTGGGAAGCCGCGCATGTGCCGAGGCCGCAGCAGCGACGCGCGCACGCGCCTCGGGCAACCACGGGGCGACGCGGCGCTCGGCAAGATCGATGTGCAGATACATCAGCTCCTGCGTCGCAGCGCGCTGGCCGCTTTTGCAGCTAAACATCTCGTGCGCCAGGTGCAGGCGCTTGCCGTCGGTGCCAAGGATCTGCGTCGCCACCCGCACTCGCTCGCCGACCAATAATTCGCGCTCATAGAGATTGTGCGTCTCAGCGACAAAGGTGCCGTGGTTGCTAGCATCCTTATAGGCGCGGCCGATGCCGATCGCATCGAACAGCGCGTCTGTCGCGTAATCGAACAGCACGATATAGTAGGCGAGATTCATGTGGCCGTTGGCGTCGATCCACTCGGGCAACACCTCGCCTTTGTAATGGTCGAATGGCGTCGGAAAGCTCATCAGGCCGGACGAGTGGCGGCGAGGATCGCCACCGGGTAGGCATAATCGATCCTGTCCGCGTCTATACCGATCGGGATTCCAAGCCGGTCATCGGCCGCCGATGCCTTGAACATTTCGATGATTTTGAGCTCGTCGCCCGGGTTCGGAAAAGAGCGGGCGAGCAAGCCCTGCACATCCCCGCGCAGCTCGTAGAACATCGCGTCGGGCTCGGGGAGGCCGGCCGCGCCAAAGAGACCCTTCAGCTCGCTCAAAGTAAGACAGCGGGAATGCGAGGGATCGCGCAACTTCTCGAGATGGTTGAACGCCGCCGCTTTGACCGGATTCTCGGATGCATAATCGTCGACGACGAGGATGCATCCTCCCGGAGCACAGACACGGACCATCTCCCGCAGCACCGCGGTGGGGTCCAGAAAGTGGTGAAACGAGAACCGCGTGGTGACGATCGTGAAGCTGGCCTCGTCGTAAGGCAGCGAATGCACGTCGCCGTATTGCCAGCCGACATTCGTCAGACCCTTCTCGGCCGCGAGCCTGCGGGCCCGCTCGAGCATCGCCGGGGTCATGTCGATCCCGGTCGCCTCACGGACATGTGGAGCAAAGGCGCAGACGACGAGGCCGGGACCGCAGGCGACGTCGAGCAGGCGGTCGTCGGGACCCGGCCGAGCAGCCGCGACGATCATCTTTAGCGCATCTTCGTCGGTGATCGCCGGGGCGGTGCTGAACACAGTCGCCTGGCGCGTGAACTGGTCGAGGATCAGTTCCTGGTGGTCAGTGTCTGTCATCTGGTCTCCGGGCTGAACCAACATCGCTCGTGCTTCGAGACGCCGCCTAACGGGGGCTCCTCAGCATGAGGGCAGTGTGGATGACAACGAAAGATGATTCCTTATCCTGAAGCGCCTCGCCCCTTCCAGACGCCGCCTGCGGCGGTTCCTCAGGACAGGGCGAGGCCTCGAAGGGACACGGCGCTGATCCACGTCTCAAAGCGGCCCATTGGGCAGCACCAGCACCTTGCCGTTGCGGCCGCCCTGTTGGGCACGGACCAGTGCTGCTCTGATTTCCTCGATCGGGTAGCGGGAGTCGACCGGTGCGTTCAGCACGCCGTCGCGGATCTTGGACGCCAGATCGGCATAAATCTCCCGCACCTGCGCGGGGGTGCGCTTGGCGAGGCCGCGGCCGAGGTTGAACCCGGTCAGACTGACGCCGCGCATGTTGAGGGCGGCTCGCCCGATCGCCGGATCCTCACCCGACATCGAACCATAGCTCACCACCACCCCGCCATCGCCGACAGAGTCGGCGATCCGCCGGCACGCGTCACCTGAGACCGCATCGATGCCCAGCCGGATCGGCGCGCGGCCCGCAGCGGACCGCGCGCGCTCAGCGAGGTCCGGCCCGTCTTTCAGCACGACATCGGCGCCAAGGTCGCGCAACTCCGCGGCAACGTCGTCGCGGCGCACGACATTGACCGTCTTCACCCCGCGCGCCTTCGCCAGGACGATCAGATGGCGTCCGACCGCAGAATTGGCGACGTCCTGGATCACCCAGTCCCCCGGCTTGAGGGCCACATGGTCCTCAAGCAGCAGCAAGGCCGTCGCCGGATTGATGCGGAGCATCGCGGCCTGTGCCAGATCGAGCCCCGCGGGGACGGGTATCGCGTCCTCGCTGCGAATGCGGCGGCGTTGCACCCAGTTCTCACGCTGCATATTGACCACGAGGTCACCGGGCCGCAGCTGCGTGACGCCGCCGCCCACGGCGGCGACGCGGCCGACGCATTCGGCACCGGGTGTCGCCGGCAGCGGGGGTCGCAAGCGATAGCTGCCGCGGCAGAACGAGACATCGGCCGGGTTGATCGGAAAGGCGAGCACATCGAATACGACCTCACCTGGACCCGGTGCACCGACATCGGGTACCTCGACACAATTGGCCACAGTTTCCGGCGGGCCATAGGCCGAAAGATCGATCCTTTTCATCTCACCATCCTCCATCTATGCCGATCGCCTGACCGGTCACGAAAGCCGCCTGGTCCGAGGCGAGGAAGGCGATCATCGCGGCAACCTCGTCGGGACTGCCGAAGCGGCCGACCGGGATCGCCTTGGCGCGCTCTCTGAACCCGACTTCGAGATCGTCGCCATATTCGCGCCGGTTGGTGCTGATCGCCCGTGAGGTACGGATCGGACCAGGGCAAACGGCGTTGACGGTGATCCCCAACGGGGCGAGATCGAAGGCCAGGGATTTGGTGAAGCCTACGATCGCCGCCTTTGACGCGGCATAGGCCGCGCGATGCCGCCCGGGCCGGAAGGCGGCCTTCGAAGAGACGCTGACGATGCGGCCCCAGCGGGCCTGGCGCATCGCCGGAACCGCGGCCCGCGACATCAGAAAGGCGCCGCGGGCATTGACGCCCATCGTCTTGTCCCAAGCCTCTACCGGCACGTCCTCGATCTCGTTACGGTCGGCACCCTGCGGCGCCCCGGCATTGTTGACTAGAATATCGAGCCGGCCATAGCGTCCGAGCACTTCCTCGACCATCCGCCCCGCATCGGCTTCGACGCTGACATCACCGAGGGCAGAAGAAGCGGTTCTGCCGCTCTTGATGAGCTCCTCGACCAGGCTGTCGACCCCGCCCCAGGAGCTGTCGAGATCACCAGCGATATTGTGCTCGTTGGCTACACCCGTCGACACAACATCAGAGACGACAACGGTCACCCCGGCCGCCGCGAGCGTCCGCGCCGTCGAATTGCCGATGCCGATCGGCTTGCCGCATCCGGTAATCAGCGCAACACGGGCGGAACTCGTCATCGACGTCTCCTTTCCAGATCGCATTACCATACGAGAAGAGGGTAGAGTCCGCACGGTCAAGTCTGAAGTGCTCATACAATCGACAAGATTTGCGCCGACTTGTCTGAGCCCATCCGCCGGTACCAAGACCAGGAGCATCGCGGGGCGTTCAATGACGAAAATCGGTGCGATCCTGAGCCTGTTGCTGATCGCCTTCGGCGCGGGCGGCGTCCGGGCAGATGACAAGCCGAACGAGCTTCCGGCACGGGTCGCGACCCACCATTCGATCGCGGTCGGCGACCACCGGCTCGACTACGAGGCGATCGCCGAAACCTTGCCGCTGACTGACGCGAAGGGGGCACCGACCGCTACAATCTTCACAGTCGCGTATCTGACGGATGCCACAGCGGGACAGGAGCGGGCGGTCAGCTTCGTGTTCAATGGCGGTCCCGGGGCAGCCTCGGTCTTTCTGCACCTGGGCGCTCTCGGGCCGCGGATCATGGAGACGGCTGAAAATGGGGCCGTTCCGGGCCCGCCGGTTCACCTTGTCGACAATCCGGCGACATGGCTTGGCTTCACCGACCTTGTCTTCATCGACCCGGTCGGCACCGGCTTTAGCCATGGCAAGGGCCAGGAGGAAAACCCCGACAAGCCGTTCTGGGACGTGCGCGCCGACATCGCCTCGCTCGGCTCGGTGATCCGCCTGTGGCTGACCCGGCACGGTCGGTGGAGCTCGCCGATCTATCTCGTTGGCGAGAGCTATGGCGGTTTCCGGGCGGCGACTCTGGCGCAGGAATTGCCGCGCGACGTTGGCGTCAGGGTCAACGGGCTCGTACTGATCTCGCCGGCGCTCGACCTCTCGGCCCTGCATCAGGATGAGCGCGACCTGCTCGCCGCCGGCTTCTTTCTGCCGTCCTACGCCGCAGTCGCGGCTGTGGCGGATCCGTCGCGGCGAGGACAAGACCGCGCTGGGATCGAGCGCTTTGCTCTCTCGGATTACCTCGTCGGTCTTGCCGGTCTCAAAGGCGATCCGCCGCCGGGTGACCCATTCATCGCCAAGGTCGCCGAAATCGCCGGACTTCCCGAAGACATCGTCCGCCGCTACCGCGGATGGG
>Ga0306920_100014685_pt1 | contig 10704 bp, 8 predicted proteins | sample flu12Cox44000170_FD_204666 | JGI IMG/M metagenome (GOLD analysis project Ga0306920, IMG submission 204666) | Lab enrichment of tropical soil microbial communities from Luquillo Experimental Forest, Puerto Rico - flux4day.12C.oxic.44.000.170 (v2)... | ecosystem: Environmental > Terrestrial >... | reverse complement strand
CTTGCGTAGGAAATCTGGGCTGGATCATAGACCACCAACACAACTTCGTTGTGACCGGTGCGCCCGGTACAGACCTCCTCGTAGGTCGGGTTGGGTGTGAGGCCGCCGGCGTAACCCACGGCGGTGACATGGATACCCTTCCCCAGTTCCCAGAACTTGCGCTCAGCGCCCCAGAAGCATCCCATTCCGAACAGCGCGGTCTCCAGCCCCTTCGGGTAGGGTCCCTTGAGCGGCCGATGCAGCACGAAATGGTCGCGCGCCGTGGGGATAGGGGTCGCCCGGCCGGGCAGAGCCTCGGCAGCAGACGGCATGGCCCGCGGTTTCTTGGACATGAACATGAGGCGCCTCCGATAATCTTGGCTGGAATATAGCGGCGGCGCCGGCAAAACGCATCTGCCGCTCCGACAGCGCGTTGAAGACCCCACTAATCTCGGGCGTAGCCGATGAGCGGCTTTTTCTTACGTCCCAACAGGATCAGGATGGCCGCGGTGATGGCGAGGACAAGCTCGGCCGGCTGTTGGAGAAAGTATCGCTGCACAATCCCCTGCCAGAACCAGGCGCCGACAAGCCGCTCCACGACCGGCTGCAATGCCAACAGCGAGCTTTGGTCGATATTGGCCCAGGTCTCGCCGACCTTGCTGATCTTAAAGCTCTGATCGGCGATCGATTTGGTCCCATCGTACACCAGAAGGATGAACGCCAGGGCCAGCAGCAATAGACCGAGGAAGCGAAAAACAAAACGTATCATGGCATCCGTTCTAGCCCGCGCGAGAGTGCGACTTGCACGGATCGCTTACCCTCATCGTGCCTTTGGTTCAATCACCAACTCTGTGGCAAGACTTGCCGACCGGCATAGACGAAAGCCCCACTCCCAAACCGGCGCCCGCGCCTTCCTGCTCCCGTGCGACGGCTGATTATTCGTCGCCTCCCTTGAGGCTGGCATGTCGCATCCGCTACCGTGGGCGCTGAAATGCTAACGCGCAGCTCGCAAGGGATTGAGATGGCACGCAGAGGTAACAGTATCGGCGCGCGCCCGACCTTCACCGACCAGGAAGCGCTGCTCTTTCACAGCCAAGGACGGCCCGGCAAGCTTGAAGTGGTGGCGACCAAGCCAATGGCGACCCAGCGCGACCTCTCCCTTGCCTATTCGCCGGGCGTTGCAGTGCCGGTGCTTGCCATTGCCGAGGACGAGGATCGCGCTTTCGACTACACCACAAAGGGCAATTTCGTTGCCGTCGTCACCAACGGCACCGCGATCCTCGGTCTGGGCAATCGCGGAGCATTGGCGGCAAAGCCGGTGATGGAAGGCAAAGCGGTGCTGTTCAAGCGCTTCGCCGACATCGATTCGATCGATCTCGAAGTCTCTTCCGCGGACCCGGACGAGGTGGTCAATTGCATCAGGCTGTTGGGGAAAAGCTGGGGTGGCATCAACCTGGAGGATATTCGCGCGCCGGAATGTTTTGTCATCGAGCAGCGCCTGAGCGAGCTGCTCGACATACCGGTATTTCACGACGACCAGCACGGCACCGCGATCATCGCCGCCGCTGGCCTGATCAACGCTCTTCATCTCACTGGTCGCGACATCAAATCGGCCAAGCTGGTTTGCAACGGCGCCGGTGCCGCCGGCATCGCCTGCCTCGACTTGCTCAAGGCAATCGGGTTCACGCCCGATAACATCGTCCTCTGTGACACCAAGGGCGTGATCTACCAGGGTCGCAGCGAGGGAATGAACCAGTGGAAGTCCGCGCACGCGGCGAAGACATCGGCGCGGACTCTCGCAGAGGCCGTCGCCGGCGCCGACGTGTTCTTCGGGCTCTCGGTGAAAGGCGCGATGACCAAGGAGATGGTGAAATCGATGGCGGACAAGCCGATCATCTTCGCCATGGCCAACCCTGACCCGGAGATCAGCGTAGAAGAAGTGGCCGAGGTGCGCGGGGACGCCATCATGGCGACCGGGCGCTCCGACTATCCGAACCAGATCAACAATGTGCTTGGCTTTCCCTACATCTTTCGCGGTGCCCTCGATGTGCGCGCGACGGCCATCAACATGGAGATGAAGATCGCCGCCGCCAAGGCGCTGGCGGAGCTTGCTCGAGAGGATGTTCCCGACGAGGTCGCGGCGGCGTACGGCGCTCGCCCGAAATATGGTGCGGACTACATCATCCCGGTGCCGTTCGATCCGCGCCTGATCTCCTTCGTGCCGCCAGCTATCGCCAAGGCAGCCATGGACACCGGCGTTGCGCGGCGTCCGATCGTCGACATGGATGCCTACCGGGCGCAGCTTCGCTCACGTCGCGATCCAGTCGCCGGCTTCCTGCAACGGGTTCACGAGCGGCTGCGCCGCCGCCCGCAGCGCGTCGTGTTCGCCGAGGGCGAGGAGGAGCAGGTGATCCGGGCGGCGATGAGCTTCGTCAACCAGGGGCTGGGAACCGCGCTGCTCGTGGGCCGTGAGGAGCGAGTACGCGAAACCGCGCGCACGCTCGGCATCGAGCTTGGCGAAGGCATCGAAATCATCAATGCCCGGCTGTCGAAGCGAAATGCAGCCTACGCCGCTTACCTCTATGAGCGGCTCCAACGCAAAGGCTTCCTGCCGCGCGACTGTCAGCGGCTGATCAATCAGGACCGCAATCATTTTGCGTCCTGCATGGTCGCCCTCGGCGACGCCGATGCGATGGTGACCGGGGTCACCCGCAATTTTTCGGTTGCTTTGTCCGACATCAGCCACTGCATAGATCCCAAGCCGGGACATCGCGTCATGGGTGTGTCGCTGGTGCTCGCCCGCGGACGCACGGTGCTTGTTGCCGATACCGCCGTGAGCGAGATGCCGGATCCCGAAAGTCTGGCCGACATCGCAGTTGAGGCCGCAGGCGTCGCGCGCCGCTTCGGGTACGAGCCGCGGCTCGCGCTTCTGGCATTCTCGACTTTCGGGAATCCACCCGGCGAGCGGGCGGCCCTGGTGCAGGCAGCCGTGCGCGTTCTCGATCAGCGCCGGGTCGATTTCGAATACGACGGCGACATGGCTGCCGACGTGGCTCTCAACATGGACCTGCGTGGCGTCTATCCATTCTGCCGGCTCTCCGGGCCTGCGAACGTCTTGATCATGCCCACCTTCCATTCCGCCTCGATCTCTACCAAGCTGCTCGAGGCAATGGGCGGAGCAACGGTGATCGGGCCGATTCTGGTAGGCTTCGACCGGCCAGTGCAAATCGTGCCGCTCTCGGCCGACGATGCCCATCTCGCCAATATGGCGGCGCTTGCCGCTTTCAATGTGAGCGGCTAAAGGCCGACGCGGCGTCGAGCTGCGGTAATTCAGGGCGCATCACCGCGTCACTTGAAGCAAGATACCAGGCGACAAGATAGCAGGCGACATGGCGATCAACAGCAGCAACTCTAACACCGGGGGCGGCCTCGAAGGCGTCATTGCGGCGATCGCAACGGCCATTGACGCAACCGGCGAGCCCGATTGCGCGCGTTCGACCGCATTGGCGCGGTTTCTGCTCGCCCACGGTTGCGATGGCCTCAACGTGCTCGGAACAACGGGCGAAGCGACCTCATTCTCGGTCGCTCAACGCATGCAGGTCATGTCCGCCTATCCGGCGGATGGTCTGCCCATGTACCGCCTCATGGTGGGAACCGGTGCCGCCGCGCTGGCAGATGCGATCGCCTTGACGCGGCATGCCGCCGATCTGGGGTTCGCCGCAGCGCTCCTGCTACCCCCGTTCTACTATAAGGGAGTGCCGGACGAGGGCCTCATCGCCTACGTTGATCGTGTCCTGACAGCGACGGCGGCCAAGCCGATCCCGATTTACCTCTACCATTTTCCAGTGCAATCCGGACTGCCCTGGCACGCGGGCTTGATCAAACGGCTGCTGGATACGTTCGGCCATCGCATCGCCGGGCTCAAGGATTCTTCGGGGGACATGGCCTGCGCCCGCGCGGCCGCGACGATCGCTCCGGGGTTCAAAGTATTTCCCTCGACCGAGGCGATACTTCCGGAAGCACGCGCGGGACTGTTTGCGGGCTGCATATCGGCGACCGCCAACCTCAATGCTGACCTGTGCGCGCAAGGCTGGCACACGGGCGATGCGACTGCGCTCGAAACGGCAGTCGCGATCCGCAAGCTGTTCGACGGCAAGCCGCTGGTGCCCGGCGTCAAGGCTTTGCTCGCACACATTCATCGCGACCCTGCCTGGGCGCGCGTGCAAGCGCCTCTGGACCCTTATTCACCTGCGGAGAGGGATGGTCTCGCAAATCTCTATGACGGCTTGCGAGCGCGCGCTTGCTCACCTGCAATGGCCGCCAGCCTTGCGCGAGCGCTTTAGACTTAAGACTTAGACTTAGAATAGCTACATGTCCCGGGCACGATGAAAGGCGCGCCGTTGACGCTCACGGGCCAGACCACTATAAGCCGCGCGCGGTGGCGAGCCTTCGCCGCCGCGCGCTTTTCCTGTCCGCTTCAACGGCCAATCATGAGCTGAAGACATGGCGAATACCATTTCCGCACGCAAGGCTACGCGCAAGATTGCGCGCCGCACGGAGATCAACAAGCGGCGCCGCTCGCAGGTACGCAGCCTGATGCGCCAGGTCGAAGAAGCGATCACGCTTGGCGATCGCGGAAAGGCGCTCGCAGCGCTCAAGCAAGTCGAGCCAGCCATCATGCGCGCCGCGCAAAAGGGCGTCCTCCACCGCAATACTGCAAGCCGCAAGGTGGCGCGCCTGAATCATCGCGTTGCCAAGCTAGGTGCCTAGCTAAGCCAGGCTACGCGGCTCCGTAACAAAACTGTCACAGCTTGGTGCAATGATGTGCGAGTTGCACTTCATTTTGCGTTGACAGGTATTGCCAAACCGCCACATCGCAGTCGCGAAAACGTCATTGCTCGCCGGGGCTACCCTTCCTTTCCGCACAAGGAAATAGCAGCTTATAGAAAGGTTTAAAGGGAAAGCACGCGGAAGGACTTTGATAATTGCGAATTTCGATAGCGCCGCCTAATGCGCGTCACGCCTCTCGATCGGTGCTGAGCGACCGCATCGGCTGATTGCGATTGTGTCAATTCCTCAAATCGACTCAATACGTTATTGCGAGGCCAAGCGACAACGCACTGCTTGAGCTGCAAACGTCGAAGCGCGAATCAGGTTGTTTGCTTGCGCTCGCGTCATTGCAGGCGTTTCGCACCATGCTATTTTCAAAATTGCCGCTGGGCTACCGGCGGTCTTCAGTAAATGGTTCCTGTGCGAGCTCATCGGCGATGAGAACGGGCATTTTGTGCCGGTTCCTGGCCAGGCTCATCCGATCCAGCGCAGAAGCCTGTGTACGCGATGCAGGTCAAGTCGTCGCGACTGTTGTGGCTAGTTGTGGATGAAGTCGCGAATTGACTTGTAGCGTCGCGTGCAGAGCCTCGCTGATCGCGGCAACAATGAACATGGGGGCGTCGGTGACAAACTGGGAAGAGGCGAAATGCTGGGCAGGCGATATCGGGCCTGGCGCATTCCTGTCGCACATCATCATTACCACATGTGGGCCTGCCCCGCCCCCGGGCTGATGCGCACGCTCACGTCCCGGCGATCCGCTGCGAGCGCGAGCCGCTGCTGAAGCCGACCGGTTCAGCTCTCACCCTTTTTCCCTGATTCCCCTGCGTGTGGTCACTTCGGTTCGTGGTCGTCCGGTAACCGCGTTGCGTGAAATGCGTCCGTCAATAATACCAAGAGCGGCAAATATGACGAGCACAGATCTGCAGCAGTGGACGCGAGTGCGGGATCGGCTGCGCGCCGAAGTCGGCGACGATGTCTATTCCAGCTGGTTCGCCCGCATGGAGCTGGAGGGTAGCGAGGGAGATACGGTCAAGCTCTCGGTTCCGACGCGATTTCTCAAGAGCTGGATTCAATCCCATTATGCCGAGAGAGTCCTTGCGTGCTGGCAGGCCGAAGAGTGCGGCTTTTCCCGCATCGAGCTCACGGTGCGCTCCTCCATTGCACGCATCCACGGAACGATCGGCAAAGCGCCCGAAATACTCGCGCCACCGCGCGAGCGCGACGTCAGATCCAAGTGCGCCGATCTGCGGCTTCCGAATGGTCCGATCGCGGGTTTGCACGAATCGCTTGGCGGCTCCCCGCTCGATCCGCGCCTCACCTTCGACACCTTTGTGATCGGTCGATGCAATACGCTTGCTCATGCCGCCGCCAAGCAGGTGGTGATAGCACGGCGCGACGAGCCGGTCATGTTCAACCCGCTCTACATTCATGCCGGAGTGGGGCTCGGTAAGACGCACTTGCTGCAATCTCTGGCCTGGGCCGGCAATGCAAGCCCGGACCGCAAGCTGCTTTACCTGACTGCCGAGAGGTTCATGTACGGCTTCGTGTCTGCGCTGCGAGCACAGAATGCCCTCGCCTTCAAGGAGGCTGTGCGCTCGATTGACGTGCTCATAATCGATGACTTGCAGTTCCTGCAGGGAAAATCGACCCAAGCCGAGTTCTGCCATACGCTCAATGCGCTCATCGACGCCGGCCGCCAAGTGGTCATCGCAGCCGATCGACCACCCTCCGATCTCGAAAGCCTGGAAGAGCGGGTGCGCTCGCGGCTTGCGGGCGGGCTCGTGGTCGAGATGGGCTCGCTTGGGGAGGAGCTGCGTCTCGAGATCCTCAGATCGCGCACTGCAGCCGCCAAGCTGCAACACCCCGGTTTCGATGTTCCCCCACCTGTACTGGCTTTCATCGCCAAGACGGTGACCCACAATGGGCGCGATCTCGAAGGTGCGCTCAATCGGCTCCTCGCCCATAGCAAGCTCACGGGTAATCCGATCACGCTCGAAATGGCCGAGCGGGAAATCCGCGATCTAATTCGGCCGCAAGAGCCCAAACGCATAAAGATCGAGGACATTCAACGGATAGTGGCACGGCAATACAATGTGAGCCGCGCTGACTTGCTGTCCTCGAGACGCACCGCCAATGTCGTGCGGCCGCGTCAGGTGGCGATGTATCTGGCCAAGGCGCTGACGCTGCGCTCACTGCCGGAGATAGGACGGCGGTTCGGTGGCCGTGACCATACCACGGTCCTACATGCCGTGCGGAAGATCGAGAGCCTGGTGAGCACCGACAATACGCTTGCCGACGAAATTGAGCTACTGAAACGACAGTTGCAGGAGTGAGCAGGGTTCCGCGACCGGGGCTTCTGCAACGCTTCCTTCCCGACGGCCTGGGGCTGGGCATCAAAGGTTTTGGGGGTCATCTCTCGCCCGCTCTTGCGCAAATCCGTCGCAAGCGCCACCCTTAGTTCCCCTTTTCTCCTCCCGCGGGTGAGCGGAATGAAGGTTACCGTCGAGCGCGCAGCACTGCTGAAATCTCTTGGACATGTGCATCGAGTGGTCGAGCGCCGCAACACCATTCCGATTCTCGCAAACGTGCTCGTCAAGGCAGAAAATTCCAAGCTCGCCTTCAAGGCGACCGATCTCGATATCGAAATGAGCGAGACGATTTCTGCCGAAATCGGGCCGGCCGGCTCGACGACGGTGCCTGCGCATATGTTTTACGACATAGTGCGCAAGCTGCCGGAAGGAGCTCAGGTCATAATCGAGAGCTCCGGCGATCGGGCGCTGCTGTCGATTCGTGCCAGCCGCTCGCGCTTCACGCTGCAAACCTTGCCGGAGAGCGACTTTCCCGATCTCGCCGCAGGCGAGATGACGCACTCTTTCAAGCTTCCCGCGGTGGACCTCAAGCGCTTGATCGACAAGACGCAATTCGCGATCTCGACCGAGGAGACGCGCTATTACCTCAATGGGATCTATCTTCATCCCGCGAGCGCCGGCGCGAGCCCGACGCTGCGGGCCGTCGCGACGGACGGCCATCGCCTCGCGCAATTCGAGCTTCCGCTTCCAAGCGGAGCCAATGGCATGCCGGGCATCATCGTCCTGCGCAAGACCGTGGGCGAGCTGCAGCGCCTGATCGAAGGCAACGACGCGGAAGTCACGGTCGAGCTGTCGCAGGGCAAAATTCGCTTCACCGTCGGCGAGGCAGTACTTACCTCCAAGCTCATCGACGGCACCTTTCCCGATTATGCTCGTGTTATTCCGCGCCACAACGAAAAGGAGCTCGCTGTGGACAAGAAGGAATTCGAGCAGGCGGTTGATCGCGTATCCACGGTGTCCAGCGAGCGCGGCCGGGCGGTCAAGCTTTCCTTGAGCAAGGACAAGTTGGTCCTTTCAGTCACCAATCCGGATTCCGGCAGCGCAACTGAGGAGCTGGAGGTGGAATACAGCTCCGAGCCGCTCGATATCGGCTTCAACTCCCGGTATCTCCTGGACATCACCGCTCAGATCGACGGTGAAACCGCCGTCCTGAAGCTTTCGGATCCGGGGTCCCCGACCCTGATCCATGATCGCGACAGCAAAGGCGCACTCTACGTTCTGATGCCGATGAGGGTGTGACAGGGATCAGGGATCAGGTGTCAGGTATTGGCAGGTCGGCAACCCCGACACGGCTTCCTGATTCCTGACGCCTGATGTCCTGATACCTGATCCCTGATGCCTGGTATCAGCCGCATCCGCCGTCTGACGCTGACCAATTTCCGCAGCTACCGCGCGGCGCAACTGGACGTAGGCAGCGGCCCGATTGTGCTGGTCGGCGCCAACGGGGCGGGCAAGACAAATCTCCTGGAGGCGATCTCGTTCCTGGCGCCGGGTCGCGGGCTGCGGCGCGCGGCCCTGCCCGACATCGCCTTTTCCGAAGGGGAGAGATCGTGGGCAGTTTCGGCGGTTGTCGACGGTGCGTTGGGGACTGCCACCCTGGGCACCGGCATTGAAGCGCCCAGCAACGAAGACGGGGCCATCACGCGCAAATGCCGAATCGATCGCGAGCCGGTGCCATCGGCGTCGGCCTTTGCCGCCCATTTGCGCGTGATCTGGCTCGTACCGAGCATGGACGCATTGTTCAACGGGCCGCCGTCCGAGCGCCGGCGCTTTCTCGATCGGCTCGTGCTCGCAGTCGATCCGGAGCACGCAGGCCGCGTTTCCGCGCTGGAGCGTGCATTGCGCTCGCGCAACCATCTGCTTGCGGATACCCGCCCGGATGAGCATTGGCTTGATGCTGTCGAGCGTGAAACTGCGGAGCTGGCGGTTGCGGTAACGGCGCTGCGCCTGGAAACTGTTACTCGCTTGCAGGCGTGTCTCAGTGCCCGCAGGACTGCGGCGTGGAAATTTCCGGCCGCCGAAGTTGCTCTCGAAGGCTGGATGGAGGAGCTTGTGGGTTCACGGCCCGCGATCGAGATCGAGGATCAATATCGCGCCGTCTTGCGCAACAGCCGCGCGCGCGATGCCACAGCCGGCCGCACCCTCGAGGGCCCGCATCTTGCCGACCTTGCCGTTCGCCATGCCGACAAAAGCATACCCGCCGCCGATGCTTCGACCGGAGAGCAGAAGGCATTGCTGATCGGGCTGATCCTCGCGCATGCCGGCCTGTTGACCGAGATGACAGGATTTGCGCCGATATTATTGCTGGACGAGGTCCTCGCCCATCTTGATCCGACCCGGCGCGCCGGGCTGCTGGCGGAGATAGAGAAGCTTCGCGCGCAGGCCTGGATGACGGGTGCCGACCTCGCGGCGTTCGGCGAGCTGAGCCCCACGGCGGAGATATTCGAGATTGTCCCCGGCCAAATCAGGGAACGCCCGCGGGCCTCGAATGAAACGACATGAGGTGCTGATGCGCGCTGCATATTACGAGCGGAACGGCGCGGCGCGCGATGTGCTGCGCATAGGGAACCTGGATATCCCGCAACCGGAGCCCGGGCAGGTGCGGGTGCGGCTGCGCACCTCCGGAGTCAATCCGTCCGACGTCAAGAGCCGGGCGGGATTGACGCGCAAAATCGCTTTTGCGCGCGTTGTCCCGCACAGCGATGGTGCGGGTGAGATCGATTGCGTCGGCGAAGGCGTCTCACCCACGCGCATAGGCGAGCGTGTCTGGGTCTGGAACGGACAGTGGCGGCGCGCGTTTGGCACTGCCGCCGAGGCAATCACGCTGCCGGCCGAGCAGGCCGTGCCGCTGCCGGCCAATGTGAGCATGGAGGCCGCGGCGTGCCTCGGCATTCCCGCGTTTACCGCCTATCAGGCGGTCGACCTTGCGGGCGCAAGCGAAGGCTCGACTGTCCTCGTCGCCGGCGGCGCCGGCGCAGTCGGACATTACGCGATTCAATTCGCGAAGAAGCGCAACGCCATCGTGATCACCACGGTGAGTTCGCCAGGCAAAGCCGCGCTCGCGCGAGCAGCCGGTGCCGATCACATCATCGATTATCGCCGTGAAAGCGTGGGAGACAGGGTCAGGGCAATCACGCAAGATCGCGGCGTGAAAGCGGTGATCGAGCTCGATCTTGCGGCCAATGCGAACCTCATCCCGCAGGTGCTGGCGCCGCACGGTGTTGTGGCGGTCTACGGCAGCAGTGCGGGCGAGGTTCCCATACCTTTTCAGTTCCTGCTCCAGAACGGCATCGACCTCAGATTCTTCCTTGTCTACGAGATGCGCAAGGATGAGCGCAGTCGGGCAACCGCGGCTATTACCGAGATGCTCGCGCGGGACGAGCTGATCCACAACGTCTCGCAAATTTTCAAGCTTGACGACATTGCCGCGGCGCATGAGGCGGTGGAGTCGGGACAATCCATGGGCAATGTGATTGTACGCATTGACTAGCTCGGGTCTCGGTCAATTGGAAACAATCCGAGCAGC
>Ga0306920_100014683_pt1 | contig 10704 bp, 7 predicted proteins | sample flu12Cox44000170_FD_204666 | JGI IMG/M metagenome (GOLD analysis project Ga0306920, IMG submission 204666) | Lab enrichment of tropical soil microbial communities from Luquillo Experimental Forest, Puerto Rico - flux4day.12C.oxic.44.000.170 (v2)... | ecosystem: Environmental > Terrestrial >... | reverse complement strand
ATGCCCGGCGAACAATCGTGAGCGACTGAGCATGGACGCCGCCGACGTGCCGACAAATTCTCCTCGAGCACACATCGCGCGGGCGTGATTTGTGGGCTCCCCCGGATGAACGTCGAACGTAGCTTCGAAGTCACGGATGACCTGATGGGGTGTGGCCGGCTCTCGAGCGCCTGCTGCGGTCGGTGCAAGGAAAAGGGCACCGGAGACCGTCGCTGCCACGATCAGCACGTCGATCGAGTCCATCACCGCATCTCCAAAACAGGCGAGGTCGCCGACTCGACCGCGAGGTCAATCGCCTGACTGACCGTCATACCGCTCGCGTCGGAGAATATTTCCGGATGGCGTTCGACGTAGCGCTCGGCGCGGATGCAACGCGTCGGCGTAACGATTCCGAGGCCCTCGAGCCTGCGCAGGCCATGGATGACGGCTTCGCTCATGGCGCGCCGACCGTGCATAGAACGTCCAGCGCGACGATCAGCACTGAGACTGTCAAGCCCATGAGCGGGCCGGCGATGGATCGGGCAAAGATGAACATGGCGGCTCCTTTCGCAAACGAGAACACTCATTCCCGATTGCCTATTCCCGAGCCGGGCTCGATCATTGGAGAAAATTCGCCGCCCTGGGCAGCGATGGTGTACCTATCGCTGAGGAGACGCCTGGAGATCAGCCTTCTTCTGCAGCAAACGGTGATCAGCGCCAAACCCGATGGCACGATCGCGGCGCCACGCTTTCTCGAGCCGGGCGAGGCGACCTTCCGCGAGATCGCCCCGGATCTGTGGCGCGAGGTCGGTGGGACGCGCGAGCTCGCTCTCAGGACCGTGGATGGCGTCAAGACCGTAATCGACAGCGAAGACTCGACATCCGTTCTGCAGCCCGTGCCTTTCCTGCGATCGGCACCCCTGAATCTGACGATCCTGATCGCCTCGCTCGCGACACTGGCGGTGACGGTCATACTTTGGCCGATCGCAGCGCTCGTGAGGCGCCGCTACGGCCGGCCTGCCGATTCGAAGGAGTTGCGACGCTTACGACTGTGGGTCGGTGTGGGAGTCATATTCGTGCTCCTCTATGTCGCCGCCTGGATCGTGCTCCTGACGCCGGTTCTGAGTCTGGAGCTGTGGGTCTATTCGACGCGGCTTGACCCCGTGGTGCGCGCCTTGCAGATCGCCGGGCTACTCGTCATTGCGGCAGCCGCGGCAGGAGTCTGGAGTCTGTGGCGCGTTGCGGGGTTGAGGTCCTCCCGAATGGTGTGGGTCAGAAACGCTGCGCTCGCCGCAGGCTGCTCGGCATCGTCTGGATCGGTTTTGCGGGCAAGCTGTTCAGCTTTAATTTGAACTACCAGCGACGCTTACGCACTCATCTTCAGTGTCCCCTTGATGCCGCCGAGACAGGCCTCGTAGTTCTTCATGGCCGTATCGAATCCCCGCTTGATCTCATCGTGGAAGTCCGACGGCCACGGCACGCCCTTGAGGAAGGTGGTGTCGATATGTTGCTGCTCGGCAAGTTCGCGTTGATCGCGCTCCTGAAGAGCATGCCTGAGATACTTGTAGAAGCTATCCGGCATCGCGGCACCATCCACGAGATAGAGTCTCGTCTTGATGATTCGCCGCATTTCCTCGTGAATTGGCCGGAAGTGAGTCTCATGGTAATAGCGATCGACCACGGCCCGCTGCTCGGCGTTGAGCCGGCGCTCGATGCGTTCCTTCGTCTCGTTACTGACGTACAGCTGGTGCACCAGGTTCCACAGAGGACCGTAAAACTCCTCAATCTGCCGCTCGTAGTGCTTGAGCAACCGCTCGAGCTTTCGCGTTCGGTCTTGTGAAAGTCGTCCGAGCTCTGCATCAAGGCGCTTCAGCCTCTCATCGTATTCAAACCTGACTGCCCCCTTGAGTCGCTCGGCTATCAGGTTCTTCAGCAACCACAGCACGAGCCCGGTCAGCGCGGCGCTGACCGCCGCAGAGGAAAACACTGTGAGTAAGAATTGCATGCAGGCGCAAGGGGAGGCTAGGTCGCGGCGGTAGCGATGTTTGCACGCGTTCCGTCGGCAACATCGCCAGGAGCCTTCCCTTGCCCCGCTGCTTGTTCATATCTGTCCTCCTGGAGCCGCGGATCTCAGCGCTCCAGGAGGAAATCATCACCCCAGCTGGGAAGGTTGCCAGCGAGGCGCACCCCTTCCGACGACCGTGAGGTTCCCGGGGTGCAACTCCTCCTTCAGGACCTTGATGGCGAACCTCTCACCGGGTACCTGCTCATCGGCGGCCAGGTACACCACGCCCATCCCCCTTTCACCGAGCTCACGCTCGATGCGGTATCGGCCGCCCAGCAGCTGACCGACTGCCAGCCGAACCGTGTTGGATGAGGTATCCGCTTGCGCTCGCTCCGGGGCCGGTGTGTTGGGAAGCCCCTCCGGCGCGCTGGCGGACAGCTGCGGATCGACTTTAGTCTCACCGGATGAGACCTCGACCGAGAAGGGTCCGCGGTGGGGTTTCTTCTGAGGTCATCCAGTCTGCGATACGCGCGGATATGCGCGCTGGTAGTTGCCAAGAGCATGCGCCTACTCGGCCGATGACAGCAAATCCGGTCGGCAAAGTTATCACACGCAACTTATGCGGGCCTGTCTCAGGCGCCTCGCAAGGTTTCACCACTTCCTAAGATCTTCCTAAGGATTCCCCGGTGGATCTATCGCTAACTTCACTCCCGAGGCATGAGGACTGGTGAATCAACCACCGTCCGAAGCCCCGAGAAGTTCCAAACCCAAGATTTAGGAGATCGTCATGAACTCGAATGTTAAGTCCGATAAGCGCAGCATCGTCGGCGCCACGGCGATGGGGCTGGCGTGTGTATTGCTCGCCTTCAACGCGTACGCTGGTGATGATGTTCGCTCCGAGACCGTCAAGTTTGCCGATCTGAACCTCGGCACGCCGAGCGGTGTGGAGGCGCTCTACGGTCGCATTCACGCGGCAGCCCGGCGCGTGTGCCAGCAGCCCGCCGGGGAGCTGGCGGCCACCCGCGGGTGCATCGCTAAAGCCGAGAGCGAGGCAGTCGGAAAGGTGAACGTCCCATCGCTGACCGCGTTCTATCAGCAGAAGACGGGAAGCCGTCCGGCAACGATCACGGCAAATCGATGAAAGGCGTCAGGGGTCCGGGCAACGGCCAGGTTCGGACCCCTGTCCTTCGAGTACCGGGCGAGTTGCGCGATGTCCACTGGGAACTCGACTTGGGTTGCCGGCGTTGGGCGTGCGCCCAAGGAGAGGAGTGACCCGCGTGTGACGGCAGGTCATGGAATGCCTGCCACCACGCCGCGAAAAAGCCGCCGGTAGCACCGTGCGGCCTTAGTCCTCCGCGCTATCCGAGGCCTATGTGCGCGTACTGCAACCCGACCGTTGCTGCATACGTCAGCGCCGGCACGAGCACGGCGCGTACGATCGGTTGCTCGGAGTACGGTGCAAATGCTCCCTCGTGGAGGGCACTCACTCGGTCCAGCAAGCGATCGAGCTGGTTCGACGAGCGGTCGTTCGGTCCCGCAGTTTCGCACAGTCGATCGTCTTCGAGGCGGCGTGTGACTCCCGCGCGCCAGGCCTCGGCGGCGCGCCGCAAGGCGACAGCCGAAACCACCACGAAGAGCGCCCCGGCCAGGAGCGCGACCGGATTGTTGGCGAACTTAAACTCCCGGAACTGGAGAGTCAGCGCGGCGATGGTGAGCGCCGCGATGACAAATGACGGGTACCACACCAGGCTCGCCACGCCGCGGGTTCGGCGTGCGATCAGTTGCAGATCCAGCCACAACACAGCGCGGTCCTTCGGTAGACAGCTCTTGTCGCACTCCTTTTGAAGCGCTTCTTTCGGCCAGGCGGGCTGGTCGCGCCACAACGCCAGCAGAAAGGACCGTGACAGGAACAGTGCATCCGCGGCCCACAGGGTCAGGAACTGCGTGGCGAAGAGGCTAACCAGCGAAATCCATTCCGTCCGTTCCATCGCCGACAAGCGCAGAATCGTGACGCCCAGGATCCATTCCGCACCCCACAGCAGCAACACCACAACGACCGTTACACAGAAGACACGCGCGAGACGGGCGAACGCTGTGCCGCGGTCCAGGTATTGGGCAATGATCGCCTCGATCGGCGAGACGTCACCCGTCGCCAGCGCAATGCCCGTTTGCCTCGGTAAAGGTCTGAGCGGGAACCAGAACAGGGCAAGACCACGCTGGCGCAGACGCCGCGGCTTGAGCTGCGCGCGGTGCCAGCGAATGAGCTCCCGCCGGCTCTTACCGAACCCGAATTCGCGGCGCAGTGATTCGGCGTTGTCGTGCAGCTTGCGCTGGCCGCGCACCACGAGCACCAGCACCATGAGAATAGCGGTCAGATCGACGATGCGCGGCGTCCACTGGTTGGCCCCTCCAAACAGCGGCGTCGGCACACGCGTCCCGCACTGCGTGATCCAGTCGACCACCCACGGCCAGGCGATGAACGTTACGATCGCGATAGCAGCGACCAGGAGCAGCGATCCTTTCAGGTTGCTCCGGCGCCGCGTGTCCAGGAATGGAATCTTGTGTTCTCTCGACTTGCCCGCGATTCCACGAGTACCGAGGGCCACGGTGATGGCAGCAAGACAGAGCACGGACAGGACGACCGCGATCACCAGTGGTTGGAATTGCATCCGACTTACCGGCCTGTTCCACAGCCACACGTGACGTACCGCGGCAATGTAGGGGCAATCGCCGTCGAAGTTGCAATGCTCGTCAGGGGGTTCGCCCATCAAGTCGAACGCCTGAGTTCGGCCGATCTCGAAAATCCGCGGCTGCTTGGTCCATCGCAAACCGGCGTCCAAACTTTCGTTGGGGCCGGATGGCTTCACGAAACGGTGAACCGCGAACAGCGTGGCGAAGAACGCCGATGTCTGATACGTGTCCCGAAATGGGGGAATATCCCCCTGCAGACGCGGACGAAGCGATAACCCGAGACTTGACCCCACGAGCAATTGACGCGTCCATTTCAGATTCCTCTGCTCGAGCAGGCGCGCGTCCAGATCGAACGTGAAATAAGTCAGATTGGGCAGGGCACCGCGTAGTGCCTGCAACACGAGCAGCTTGTCATACACATCGCTGCTGATGACGCCAATAGCCTTGATGGGCGGCAGGGGGGGAGGCGCGGCCTGAGACGGGATCTGAGACGTGGCTCGGGGCGTCCGAGGCGTGGTCGAACGAATGGCGGCGATTTCATCCGCGAGTCGACGCAGGGAGTCGAGCTGGCTAGGACCGATTGCCGCGTCAGACGTGTCCGTCGGTGCGCCCTCCGCGGCCGAGGAATCTGCAGTCTTGGGTGCTGTCGCAGGCGTCGAACCGGTCGGATTGGCTGCGGTCGGCACGAGCCCATCGAGTCCCTTCAGGTAGGTGAAGCACCGTACGGTCCCCCGGCGCGCCGGTTTGTGTTGCGCGGTGTCGGGCTGCGACGGGTTGGGTGCCGACCGGTCGGATGGCCACGACGGGTCGGTGCCCGGAGGATTGCGGCATCCACCAAAATAGCCTCCCATCCCGCGCGCATACAGGGTATCCCGCTCAGCAACCAGGGCGATCTCGTTATTCGCTATGCCGCGCTGCTTGAGCTCACTGACCACCTCTTGCGCCACCTGCTCGTCGTCTGTCACCGTACGAAAGAAACGAATCGTCCCATCGGGAGAGTTGAGTTGTTCGGTGAACGTCTTGTTATTCGACCCGTCAACATTGAGCACCAAGTCAGAGGCTGTTGCTTGTGAAGAATAGAACGACATCGGCAACAGACCAGATGCCCAGTTTGTCGGACCGGCCTCATCGTACATGGCACGCAGCCCGTCTGAATCCGCCGGCCCCAGGATTGCGAGCGTGACCCGCGAGTCTTCGCCCCCGGCGCGCGAGTCTATGCCCCCGACGATGAATTTCAGGATTTCCGAGAGCTTTTGGATCGGCTGCTTGCGGAAGCCTTCCTGGTCGAACCACAGCAGCAAGACGTGGTCGGAGTGGCACGACTCGTAGGTCGCTCGCGAGACTTGCCCCGTCTCAGACGCCGGGGTGGCCGGCGCCGCGTGAGGGGAGACGAGCTGGTCGCGTTCGTGCCATTCGAAAGCGGCGATGTCGTGCGCCGGCTCGGCGTTCGGTGGTCGTTGCCCGAAAGCGAAAACCTGCACCGTTGTTTCGGTGAAGAGGTAGCCGATGCGGTCGTGATTGGCCGGAACGAACCCGGATCGATACAGGCCTGCCAGGACGGCGTAGCGGGTGCGGCGGCGAGTCTCAATGTCGTCCGTGTATGGGGCGCCGTTTATCATCACGCCGAGTACGAGCGTTTGAAACTTGTTCTGTCTGCACTCCTGGATTTTCTCCTGCAAGTGGTGAGGCTCGTAGGCCGCGGGCGGCTCAGCGGATTTCCGAGCGAGCGCGACCGCGGAGAGTGGGTCTTCCCAAAGTCGCGCTTCGACATTCTGGCCGTCGTTGAGCGACCCATGCTCCAGAGGAAGAACCGAGCTCGGAGGACGCGTGTCCTGAAAGGGCTTCTGACTCAGGGCGAAGACGCCGGCAAGACCGACGATCAGTGCCAGCCACACGGTTGGCGGTAGCCCCAAAAGTCCTGTTGACTGCTGATCAGGCATGGGGGGGTGGACGCAGCGGGCTCATTACTGATTCTGTCGTCTGGAAGCGCGCGCTCCCAGGCCACACCCGTTCGAGCGCGAATCGACGGCCATGAGGTCGCTGCTTCGTGAAATGCTGCGAAGCACCCTCGCACCGCCGAGAGCGCGCCGGCGGCACTTGTGAAAGACGCGGCGCGCAGGATCGGCACCGCTCACCCGGCTGGCCCCATTCGCCTCGCCGTGCCAGGGTTGCCGGGAAGGTCGCTCGACACCGAACCCCGAGAGCAGATTGCTCTTCTCCAAGAACTTGATTAAGTCGTTCAGACATCCCTGAATGCGAGGACCTGGGACGGACGTCGGCGAACTGGACAAGGCGAAAGCAGAAGGCTGGCGCTAAGTTGTGACCGTGGTCCGCACGTTGCAGCTCGCGAGGCTGCCGGTCATTGCGGCGGCCGCCGTCGGCGTCTTTAGTTCGCCGAGCATTTCCGGGCTGCGGTCATAACCGCATCGTTTGCGCCAGAAACGCACCGTTGGCCGCAGCCTTCATTGGGATCGTCTGTATCGGTGTTCGGTACACCCGGCAGGGTCGCGGCGGTGGCGATGTTTGCACGCGTTCCGCCGTCAACACCGCAGAAAACGCTTCCATCGCCCCGCCGCTTGTTGTTATCTGTCCCCTTGAAACCACCGATCTGAGCATCTCCGGAGGATATGAGTGCGTTTACCGAGGCGGTCCGGTTCCCGTGCCGTCGTCGCCTGTGTTCGGGAATCGGTGAGCACTACGCTTCCAGTTCTTCCACTGTCGGGCCCGCCGTTCGCGTCGCGAGCCCGTGGCAGCATGAGCCCGCTTTAACCCCAGTGCCTTCGCGCCCGTGACCTGCTGCCAGCCCTTTTGCGGATCGAACTTCTGGGCGTATCCGCCGGTTAGCACTTCGAACTGGTTTTGGGCGTGCTCTTTGAGGTCGATAGGGCCCTTGGCATTTTTATGACCGAACCAACTCGGTGTGACGAAGTCAGTGACGAGAATGCCATTGATCTCATAGCCGTATTGGTCATCCTCCACCGGGTCGCACACTTCACCTGCCCAGAAGGTCCCCTGGACGTCCTGGTAGGCACTGTTCAGCCATGGATCTACGGCCATTTCGCAGACTTCGTGGGTTGCGCCGACGCTCACGCTCGCCTTGTCCGCCAAGATCGTCTTTACGAATACCTTTGAGATGGGCAGGCCTTCATTCGTCAGGTCGTGGTACGCGAGCGCATTGGCCTGGTTGCTGTCATCCAGAAAGACGACCCACCAGGTGCCGGCGGCGGGTGCGACCCCCTTTGGCTGGAAATTGAACTGCGCTTGTCCTACCCCCCAAATGTTGTTCAGGTCACCATTCCATTGGCTACCGAACGCAGGAATCATGTTTTGTACGTCAGCATCCTGGATGGCAGTAGATTCGTTGATTACGGCGATTTGTGGCATGCGACTCTCCCGCAAGGCGATGGCGAGTATTTAAGGGTTACTGAAGCGCGCGTCAGGGCGCGCCCAATATCTCTTACTGTCGCGCGCCCGCACGACATCTCAAGGTGAACATCGCGGGACCGCGTCACGCATTCTTCCGCTGAGGGCGGTCGTGAGGGCGCTTACGAGCTGTTCGATGAGGCGCGAGCTCGAGCTGTGCCTGTCGCGAGAGCGCAATAAGCTCTCGAACGCTTGAGCTATTGCACGCGGATCACAAACCGGTCGGCATTCCCAGTTGCGCCCCGGGGGGACACCGGTATCAGGGAGATTTCGTAGTCCCCTTGGGTTAGCCGCTCGCTGTCAACATAGACTGTCACGTAACCGTCCGGCGCTATAGAGCCGGCATCGAGCTGCGCTCTACGGACGCCATCCGGCCGCCCGTCGAGCCGCTCGAGGGTGATCCTGTAGCGAGCGTCCGGTGTCGCGTCTGACGGCAGGATTCTGAGCTCGATGGTCCCTGCCCGTGAGGGCAGTCTCACATCAGTGATGCCACCGCTCCCTCGCGTGCGCGCCAGCACGTAGCTCCCAAGGATTACTTGGGCTCCGGGGTGATGCGAGGCGAGATCGCCCGGCGACAGGAACAGGACCGCAGGAGCGGAGCTACGCTGTTGCACCCAGAGTACGCCGCCCAGAGCCACAAACGCCAGCGCCGCAGCGGCAGCATAAGGAAGCCAGCGACGGGGACGAGGTTCCTGCAACAAGGCGTCTAGTTCGCCGCGCTCACGCAGCCGCGCCAGACCCTCCCTGAACTTGAGAGTCTGCTCGAGCTCATTGCAGATTTCCGGGTGCTCAGACACGTACCGCTCGAACGCATCGCTCTCGGTCGCGGGCAGTCGTCCGGCGAGATATCTCGCGACCACCTGCTCAGCATCAATCTGGGTTCTGTCCATGTGGCCTCATACGCCCGCTGCCAGCAGCACTATAGGACAAGCGACAGGAACTCCGATTTGCTCAGGCCGCGCTGTCGCAGCAACTCACGGAACCGGTCGCGTGCCCGGTGAATGACTCGATTGAAGTGCAGCTCGCTCAAACCGAAAGCGCGGCAGAGGTCTTCCTTGCTTTCCTCCTGCAGGTAGAAACGCACCAGAAGCTCGCGATCACGCACCAGGCGCATCTCTCGTAGCACCTCCTTTACCAGGCGTGTCCATTGATCCGCCTCTACTTCTGTAACGGGCCGCGATTCTGTCTCATCTGTAAGGTCAGGAATGTCCTCCGAATTCGTGAGCCGTGACTTGTCCTTGCGACGATAGTTACGGAAGTGATTGAGTGCCACGCGGTATACATAACCATCGAGATGTGCAGGATCGCTGATCTCGCCGGCTTGGAGTTTCTGTAAGGCCGTCACTACGGCATCTTGCAGCAGGTCGGAGGCGAGCTCGATGTTCCCCGTTACGCGCGCGAGCTGCGCGCGCAATCCGGCCATGTTGCGCAGGATGGCCTGCTGGCCGGAGCCGCTCGGGATGCTGTCGGTTGCCTCCATGCCCCGCACCGCCTCCAAATGGTGTGTGTTCTCCTTTTTCTCATCGGCCAAACGGAGTATACCCATCCAACGAGGGGTGTCGCGCCATGACCCGAACGGGCCCGCAGAGCCGCACGGGTGTAACCCATATGACGCCGGCAGCCGCGTCGGCCGGCGGCCGTCGCGCACCCGTGCTTCCCTGGGTCCTGGTTATGGCAAATGCCGCGCTCGCTTTGGTACAGCCGGCGTACTCCGAGGATTACAGCGACAGCTGCATCGATTCGCGCTCTGGCGGACATTCACTTCCGCAGGTTCACTGGGACCAGCGCGGTTCGACTATCGAGCGCACAGAGATCCCGCCGGCACTGCACGGACGCCCTTTGTTGGTGCGGGTGGTGACGGGCGGCGTTGACGTCAGGGTCTACGCCTTGGACAGCGCAGGAACGCGGGTTGCGCAGTCAGACACCCCCGTGGAGCGCAGCGGTTCCGAGTACCTCTATCTGCCCGTGAACACCAGAGCCGTTACGCTTGTCGTGACCTCGAATGCGGCGGCCGGCCTGAACGGGTCGGTGCGGATCACCTTTCTATCTGACGAAGGAACTGGTCTATCTGACGAAGGTACTGGGGCTGGTGCGAGACCGCCGGAGTGCATCGCTGCGTTGCGCAAATGGGCGGCGGCCGACATGGCGTACGCACGTGGCCGGTCAATCACTTTGGGTCTTAGCTCCGCCGACGCCGGTGCGGCGCATGCCGCATTCGAGCTTGCAGCGAACGCGTACACCGGAGCGCTGGAAGCCCTCAGCGGACCCACACATGCCTCGGCACGGGGGCAACTCGAGTTAGCGCTTGCGGCACTCTCTTACTACGCTTTGCAGGATTACAGGAGCAGTGCCAGATGGGCGGAGAGTGCAGCGGCCACGTTCGCGGGCACTCATGAGAGCTACCGACAGGCTCGGGCGCAGGCGCTGGAAGCGTCTGCCTGGATCGAGCTGGCAACGAAGTCGGCGGCTGGCGGCCACAACGCGGAAACGCCCCCGCCGGCGAGAGCACAACTCTCTGCCGCCAGAGCGCTGCTCGGTCGCTTGAGCGAGTTCCACGCGAGTCGTCATGAGGACTATGACCGCGCGCTGCAGATCAACAATATCGG
>Ga0306920_100014682_pt1 | contig 10704 bp, 6 predicted proteins | sample flu12Cox44000170_FD_204666 | JGI IMG/M metagenome (GOLD analysis project Ga0306920, IMG submission 204666) | Lab enrichment of tropical soil microbial communities from Luquillo Experimental Forest, Puerto Rico - flux4day.12C.oxic.44.000.170 (v2)... | ecosystem: Environmental > Terrestrial >... | reverse complement strand
AGGACGCAGGCGATGCTACGGCGCGTGGCCTCGAGCTCCTCGAGCGTGCCGACCGGGAGCGCTGCGAGAGAGAGCTGCGGGAGACGGGCCTGTTCCACGAGAAGCTGAGCGTGGTCGTCGCCGGTCAGCGCCGCCTTCACGATGTGCTCGGCGTGGAGGTGAATGGCGCGAGCGCAGGCATTGCGCTCGATGTCAGCGGCGTCGAGGCGCTCGAAGCCGATCTCGAGCGCCAGGCCGAGGCGCATGCGCTGCTCATCGACCGGCTGCCGACCGCAGTCGCGGTGTTCGACGGGGCAAGGCGCATCGCCGCCTGGAACAGCGCCTATCGCGAGATGTGGCAGCTCGACGAGGCCTATCTGCGCAATGCGCCGACCGACGGAGAAATCCTCGACCGCCTACGCTCTGAGCGCCGCCTGCCCGAGCAGGGCGATTATCGCGCCTGGAAGAACCAGATCCTGAGCGGCTACCATTCGGTCGAGACGCGCGAGGATTGGTGGTATCCGGCCGACGGGCGCGCCTTGCGCGTGGTGGCCGCGCCCAATCCGCAAGGCGGCATTACTTATCTCTTCGACGATGTGACCGAGAGAATGCGCCTTGCCTCGCAATTCGAGGCCCTGACCCGGGTGCAGAGCGAGACGCTCGACACGCTGAAGGAAGGGGTTGCGGTCTTCGGACCGGACGGCAAGCTGAAGCTGCACAACCTCGCCTTTCTGACGAGCTGGAAATTGTCGCCGGCGCTCCTGAAGAGCGGCCCGCATATCGATGCCATCATCGATCTGTGCCGCATTCTTGCGCCTGATCCCAAGACCTGGGAGGCGCTGCGCGCCATGGTGACCGGGCTCAGCGACCAGCGCCAGGCGATCGAGAAGCGGCTGATGCGCAGCGACCAGAGTCAGTTCGACGTGGCGGCGGCGCCGCTGCCGGATGGCGCGACGCTTGTGACCTTCACGGATGTGACGGACAAGGCCGCGGCCGAGAAGGCGCTGCGCGAGCGCAACGAGGCGCTCGAGCGCGCCGCCAATCTGCGCGACGATTTCGTGCATCTCGTCTCCTACGAGCTGAGATCGCCGCTCACCAACATCATCGGCTTCAGCCAGCTCCTGCGCGACCAGACGGTGGGCGCGCTGAACGAGCGCCAGCTCGAATATGCGGGCCACATCTCGCGCTCCTCGGCGGCGCTGCTCGCGATCGTGACCGACATTCTCGATCTCGCGACGATCGACAAAGGCTCCGTCGATCTCGAGCTCGGTGTCGTCGATGTACGCGAGACGATGGCGGCCGCGGCCGACGGTGTGCAGGACCGGCTCGCGGAAGCCGGCATCCGCCTCGAGATCAGCTCGGCGCCCGAGGTCGGCGCCTTCGTCGGCGACAAGAAGCGGGTGCGCCAGGTGCTGTTCAATCTCCTGTCGAACGCGATCGGCTTCTCGTCGAGCGGCCAGACGGTGCGGCTCAAGGTCGAGCGGCAAGGGTCGGAGGTGGTGTTTACCGTCGCCGATGAAGGCCGCGGCATCCCGGCCGAGCTGAAGGACAGGGTGTTCGACCGTTTCGAGAGCCACACGGCCGGTGCGAGGCATCGCGGCCTCGGCCTCGGGCTCTCGATCGTGCGCTCCTTCGTCGAGCTGCATGGGGGACGTGTGTGGCTTGATTCCACGCCCGGGCGCGGCACCTCCGTCACCTGCACCTTCCCGGATGCGGCGGTGCCTCAGCGCGCGGCGAGCTGACCGTGCAGGGCCGGACCATGCCGCAAACAAACCTGGCCGATGACGAGATGAACGATACCGCGGATTTCATCTGGACGGTGACGCTCGCCGAGCAGGGCGAGACCCAGCGCCTCGCGCGCCATCTCGCGACTTTCGTCGGTGCGGGCGACCTGGTCACACTGTCGGGTGGCCTCGGCGTCGGCAAGACGACGTTCGCGCGCGCCCTGATCCGCGTTGTCATGGGGGATGAGGCGCTCGAGGTGCCGAGCCCGACCTTCACTCTCATGCAGGTCTATGAGGACGGGCCCTACCCGCTGGTGCATGCCGATCTCTTCCGCCTGCGCGGCGCTGGCGAGCTTGAGGCGCTCGGCTTCGACGAGATCGCGGAGACGGCGCTCGTTGTGGTCGAATGGCCGGAGCGGGCCGGCCTCGATGCGGCGAGGGACCGGCTCGACATCTCGCTCGCCCTCGTCCCTGAGGCGGGCGCGGAAGCGCGCAACGTCGTGCTCACCGGCTCCGGCGCCTGGAAGGAGCGGCTGCGCTTCGCCAAGGCCGCCCACGACCTCCTCGCGGCGAGCGGCTTTGGCGCGGCGCGCCGCGAGTTCATCCAGGGCGACGCCTCGACGAGGGCCTATGAGCGGCTGAGCCGCCCCGGCGAGGAGGCGGCGATCCTGATGATCTCGCCACCCCGCAAGGACGGGCCGCCGCTGCGGGATGGGCGCTCCTACAGCACCATCGCGCGGCTCGCGGAAAGCGTCGACGCCTTCGTCGCCATGGCCAACGGCCTGAGCCAGCTCGGCTACTCGGCGCCGCGCATCCGCGCGCAGGATCTCGAGGCCGGCCTCCTGATCATCGAGGATCTGGGCGATGAGGGCGTGATCGGCCGCGACGGGCCGATCCCCGAGCGTTACGGACTTGCGGTCGATCTCCTCGCCGATCTGCACTCGAGGAACTTGCCCGAGAGCCTGCCGATCGAGCCTGGGCGCGACCACAGGATCGGGCGCTACGATCTCGAGGCGTTGCTCGTCGAGATCGACCTCCTGCTTGAATGGTATGCGCCGCATATCCTGCGCATGGGGGTGCCGGCCTCGGCGCGCGTCGAGTTCCAGCGCCATTGGCGCACCGTGCTCGCGCCTATCGTCATGGGACCTCGCACCTGGAGTCTGCGCGATTTTCACTCGCCGAACCTTATATGGTTGCCGCAGCGGCAAGGGCTGAAGCGGCTCGGCGTCATCGATTTCCAGGATGCGGTGCTCGGCCATCCGGCCTATGACCTCGCCTCGCTGCTGCAGGATGCCCGCATCGACGTGCCGTCCGAACTCGAGCTCAGGCTGCTTGCGGCCTATGCGCATGCGCGAAAGAGCGCCGACGCGGGCTTCGACATGACGGCTTTCGCCGCCGCCTATGCGACGCTCGGAGCGCAACGGGCGACCAAGATCCTCGGCATCTTCGCGAGGCTCGACAAGCGCGACGGCAAGCCGCAATATCTGGCGCATCTGCCGCGTCTCAAGCGATATCTCGCACGAAATCTCGCGCATCCGGTGTTGCGCGACCTCAAGCTTTGGTATGAGAACAACCTGCCGGGGGTCTTCGCCGCTTCACCCTGACATCAAGTGTGACCCGAGTTCTCATGCCCATCTCAGATACCGCCATGGCCGACGCGCAGCTCGGCCCGACGCTCAAGCCGAGCCGCGCCATGGTGCTGGCCGCAGGCCTCGGCAAGCGCATGCGCCCGATCACCGCGACGACGCCGAAGCCGCTGATCGAGGTGGCCGGCAAGCCGCTGATCGACCATATGCTCGATCGGCTGGCCGAGGCCGGCATCGAGGAGGCGGTGGTCAATGTGCATTACCTCGCGGGCCTCGTGGAATCGCATGTGCGGCGCCGCCGCGCACCGTCCCCAAAGATCCAGATCTCCGATGAGCGCGCCCGCCTGCTCGAGACGGGCGGCGGGGTAAAGAAGGCGCTCGACCAGCTTGGCGACGCGCCCTTCCTCGTGGTCAACACCGACGACCTCTGGGCCGAGGGGCCAAGGCCCAATCTGCGCCGCCTGATCGACTATTGGGACCCCAAGCGCATGGATGTGCTCCTGCTCCTCGCCCCGACCGCCACGAGCTTCGGCTATGACGGCGCAGGCGATTTCAGCATGGACGCGCATGGCCGCCTGCGCCGCCGCCGCGACCGCGAAGTGTGCCCCTTCGTCTTCGCGGGCGTGACCATCGTCAATCCCTCGATCTTCGCCGATACGCCGGACGGCACCTTCTCGATGAACCTCATCTTCGACAAGGCCGCCGCCGAAGGCCGCCTCTACGGCATGCGCCTCGAAGGCTTCTGGATGCATGTCGGCACCCCAAGTGCCATTGCCGGAGCGGAAGCGAGGCTGGCGGATAGCCTGAGCTGAGGGAAGGTCGTCTCACCTGATCATACAGGTGAGAAGGCGTAGGACAGCGACCGGGATCGGATCAACACCTTCACGCGCCAAACATCCATCGGCGTGAACACCCTCCCAAACGACGGTGCCGGCGACTCACCATGGACCCCATGGACGCCAGCGCTGCGACCGGCAGGCGCTGCCCAAGATGGAGTGACGAGCTTGCGGCGCCACCCTGACAAGAAAACGCACACATTCTTCCGCCGTCGTTGCGCAACTTGCGCCCCCTCAAGTAACCTCCTCCGGCACATTCGCGTCGAGCTCCGCGAGCCAGGCGTCTGCGTGGGAGTCGCTGGGGGCTCGCCAGTCGCCGCGGGGGGAGAGGGAGCCGCCTGAGCCCACTTTGGGGCCGTTCGGCATGGCGGAGCGCTTGAATTGGCTGATCTGGAAGAAGCGGAAGAGGAATATGCGCAGCCAGTGGCGGATGGTGGCGAGGTCATAGGCGCGCTTGTCGGCCTCCCGGAAGCCGGCCGGCCAGCTGCCTGAGGCGGTGTCGCGCCAGGCGTTCCAGGAGAGGTAGGCGACCTTGCTCGGCCGAAGGCCATAGCGCGTCACGTAGAAGAGGTTGAAATCCTGCAAGGAATAGGGGCCGACGACGTCCTCGGTGCGCTGGCCGGGGTTGGCGCCGTCGCTCGGCACGAGCTCGGGCGAGATCTCGGTCGCGAGCACGGCCCGCAGCGCCGCGGAGGCCTGATCGCCGAACTCGCCACGGTCGGCGACCCAGCGGATCAGGTGCTGGATCAGCGTCTTCGGCACCGAGCCGTTGACGTTGTAGTGCGACATCTGGTCGCCTACCCCATAGGTGCACCAGCCGAGCGCGAGCTCGGAGAGGTCGCCCGTGCCCATGACGATCGCGTTGTGGAAATTGGCGAGCCGGAACAGAAGGGCTGTGCGGGCGCCGGCCTGCACATTCTCGAAGGTCACGTCATAGAGCGGCTCACCATTGGCGTTGGGGTGGCCGATATCGGCGAGCGTTTGGCGGGCCGAGGGCGCGATGTCGATCTCCTGCGCGCTCACGCCGAAGGCCTGCATCAGGGCGTGGGCGCTGCCCTTGGTGAGCTTCGAGGTGGCAAAGCCCGGCAGCGTGTAGCAGAGGATGTCGCGGCGCGGGTAGCCCAGCCGGTCGAAGGCGCGTGCCGCCACGATCAGCGCATGCGTCGAATCGAGGCCGCCCGAGATGCCGAGCACCACCTTGCGCGTGTTGATGGCGGCAAGCCGCGTCATCAACCCATGCACCTGGATGTTGAAGGCCTCATAGCAATTCTCGTCGAGAAGGGCCGGATCCGAAGGCAGGAACGGGAAGCGGTCGATACGGCGGCGCAACGCCACTGTCTCGTCGAGCGGCGGCGCGAACTCGAAGGCGATGCGGCGAAAGCCGGCTCCCGGCCCCCCTTCCCGGCCGCCCTGGCCGAGATGCCGGTCGGCGCTGTCGCCGAAGGAGGTGAGGCGCATGCGCTCCTGGCGCAGCCGCTCGAGATCGATATCGGCCGTGATCATCTGCGCCTCATCGGCGAAGCGCTCGCCTTCGGCGAGGAGCTCGCCATTCTCGAACACCGCCACATGGCCGTCCCAGGCGAGGTCGGTGGTCGATTCGCCCATGCCTGCGGCCGAATAGAGATAGGCCGCAACGCAGCGCACCGATTGCGAGCGGCAGAGATCACGCCGCGCCTGCGCCTTACCGACCGTGATGTTCGAGGCCGAGAGGTTGGCGAGCACGGTCGCGCCTGCGAGCGCGCCGAGCGACGAAGGCGGGATCGGGGTCCACACATCCTCGCAAATCTCGACATGAATGACGAAATCCCGGAGATCCGAGGCCGCGAAGAGGAGGTCGGTGCCGAAGGGGACGCTTTCGCCCGCAAAGCCGACATCGCGCCCCATCTGGGCGAGGCCCGAGGCGAAATAGCGCTTCTCGTATAATTCCCGGTAGTTCGGCAGATAGGCCTTCGGCACGATGCCGAGAAGCTTGCCGCGATGGATCACGAAGGCGCAGTTGAAGAGCCGGCCATCAACCGCGAAAGGCGCGCCGGCGACCAGCACCGGCCAAAGCTCGCGACTAGCAGTGATGATGCCTTCGAGTTCGGCCCTCACCCCATCGAGCAGCGCATCCTGAAAGAAGAGCTCGTCATTGCTGTAGGCGGAGAGGCCAAGCTCCGGAAAGAGCGCGAGCGCCGCATGCTCCGCATGAGCGAGGCGGGCAAGCCGCAACGTCTCAGCCGCATTGGCCTTGGGATCGGCAACCTTGAGCCGCGGCACGCAGACCGCGACGCGCGCGAAGCCATGGGTGTAGAGATTGTCGAACATTTATAGCCGTCGAGCGGATCGTCAAAGCTGAGGTGTCATACACATAGGGGCTTGCGGGTGGAATAGCGCCGCCGCAGTGCAGCAAGGCGTCTGAGTGCCGCGAAACTCACGGGAGATGCCCATTTTGCGCCCGAGGGCCATACTTTCTGACCGATCCCGGGTCTGCGGCGCAACGCTTCGCGCTGCACCGCGACCGGGATGACCCTGAAACTGCAAGTGCGAGCTCCTGCCCGTCCGGCCGATGTGGCCGGCTTTGCGCCCCCATTCCCGGCGTGTATAGGGGGCCGCAATCTCGGCCGCCCCGGTCGGGCCAGCGTGTTCATCAGCCAGAGGGCGTTGCAAGACCGATGACAAAAAGGGCATTCCTCACCGGCATCACGGGCCAGGATGGAGCCTATCTCTCGAAGCTTCTCCTCGAGAAGGGCTATGAGGTCGCGGGCCTCGTCCGGCGCTCCAGCACCGCGGAGGTCAACGATACGCGCCTGCGCTGGCTCAGTATCGTCAATGATGTGCGCCTCCTCGACGGCGATCTCACCGACCTTTCGAGCCTCATCCGCATCATGCGCGATGTCCGCCCGGACGAGGTCTACAATCTCGGCGCGCAATCCTTCGTCAAATCCTCCTGGCAGCAGCCGCTCCTCACAGGCGACGTGACCGGCCTCGGCTGCGTCCATGTGCTCGAGGCGATGCGCCTCACCTGCCCCGAGGCGCGCTTCTACCAGGCCTCGTCCTCGGAGATGTATGGCCTGATCCAGGAGCCGCGGCAGAGCGAGGCGACACCCTTCTATCCGCGCTCGCCCTATGCGGCCGCCAAGCTCTACGCGCATTGGATGACGGTCAATTACCGCGAGAGCTTCGGCACGCACGCCTCGAGCGGCATCCTGTTCAATCACGAATCGCCGTTGCGCGGCATCGAGTTCGTCACCCGCAAGGTCACGGATGGCGTCGCCCGCATCAAGCTCGGCAAGGCCTCGGAATTGCGGCTGGGCAATATCGATGCGCAGCGCGATTGGGGGCATTCGCGCGATTATGTGCGCGCCATGTGGCTGATGCTGCAGCAGGACAAGGCCGACGATTATGTCATCGCGACCGGGCGCACGGTGAGCGTGCGCGACATGTGCCGCATCGCCTTCGGGCATGTGGGGCTCGACATGGACCGCTATGTCGTGATCGACCCCGACCTCTTCCGCCCGGCTGAGGTCGACGTCCTGCTCGGCAATCCGGCCAAGGCCAAGGCCAAGCTCGGCTGGGAGCCCGAAATCACGCTCGAGCAGATGATCCGCGAGATGGTCGATGCCGATCTCGTCCGCATCGGCGCGGCTTGAGCCGCGGGGCGCGGCGCTCACCGCGGGGCCTGCGGCGCAACGCGCGGGTCGGTCGATGACGAACGCTTTTTCCCGCATCATCGTCACCGGGGCCAACGGCTTCGTCGGCCCGCGGCTCATCGAGCGCCTGGCTGAGGCCTTCCCACAGGCAGAGCTCATCGGCATCTATTTTGGGGGCGCCCCGATGCCCGGCGGGGTTGAGCTCGACATCCGCGACGCGGACGCTGTCGACCAGGCGATCGCGCAAATCTCGCCCGATGCCGTCGTGCATCTCGCCGCCATCTCACAGGTGCAGGAGGCACAGCTCGCGCCGGCCGCGACCTTCGCCGTCAATTTCGGCGGCACGCTCAACCTCGCGGTCGCCATGCGCCGGCATGTGCCGCAGGCGCGGCTTCTCTTCGCCAGCAGCTCTGAAGTCTATGGCGGCAGCTTCCGGCATGCCTCGGCTCCGCTCAACGAGAGCGCGGTGCTCGACCCGATGAATCTCTATGCGAGCTCGAAGGCCGCGGCCGATCTCCTCATCGGCCAGATGGCGCATGAGGGCTTGAGCGCGGTACGGGTGCGCCCCTTCAACCATACGGGGCCAGGCCAGGAGGACCGCTTCGTGGTGCCGTCCTTCGTGGCGCAGATCGTCAATATCGAGAGGGGCCGGCAGGAGCCGGTGCTGCGGGTCGGCAATCTTGACGCGCAACGCGATTTCCTCGATGTGCGCGACGTGGTCGCGGCCTATGTGCTCGCGCTTGCATCGGAGAGCCTCGACAAAGGCACGATCCTCAACATCGCCTCCGGCCAGCCGCGCCGCATCGGCGACATTCTCGAGACACTGCTCGGCCGCGCCAAGCTGCCGATCCGGGTGGTCGTCGATCCCGCGCAGCTGCGCCCGGTCGAGATCCCGGTCGCGGCCGGCGATGCGGGGCGCGCCCGTGCCCTCCTCGGCTGGGCGCCGCAAATTCCATTCGAAGAGACCCTGGCCGAGATGCTCGAGGCGCGCCGCGCCAAGCCAGACGCAGTCAGCGGCTAGAGCTTTTCCCGATCTGATTGAATCAGATCGGGGCTCTAGATTTTTGACTTTACCGCATTTTCTGCGCCGAACCGGTGACCAGTTCGGCCGACAATGCTCTGGGGCCGTCGGCGCCGCGCATCTCCCTCACGGCTTCAGCATGAGCCTGTTGTCGGAGACCTGGAAGCTCGCCAGGCGCTGCAGGAAGGTCATGCCCAAGAGGCTGATATTGCTCGCATGGCGCGGCAGCACCACGGCCTGGACATTGCGCACCCGGATATCGCCGAGCGACACCTCGCGAAGTTCCGTCTTCGCCGCCATGAGGACGCCGTTCGCCGTGCTCATCGGCAAGGTGTAATCGCTCGGGAAGGGGTGCACGCCGAGGCGATCGGCATCCTCTGCGGTGAGCGTCACGATCGAGGCTCCGGTATCGACCAGCATGCGCAGGGTCGAGCCGTCGATCACGACGTCAGCCCGGAATTGTCCGGCGCGGTCGCCATAAAGTGTGATCGGCCCGCTCCCATAGGCGGGCGTGAGCTGCGCCTCGCGCGAAGGCGGGGCCTGTCGCTGCGCGCTCGCGGCGTCGGGCCGCAAGGCCGAGCCGGATTGCAGGAAGGCGAAGCCTTTCAGCGCCAGAACGATCAGGATCGCGGCCACGGCCAAGGGGCGCCCTGCGAATTTCAGCATGTCGACCAGCATGGCGAGACCCCTCGAGCCTTCCCGACTGCGCTTCACCCGCATCCATACGCGCGGACGCGTTGCGCGAGCGTTCACCGGCAAGGCCAATTGGGGTTCTGGTCAACGCGGCGTCACCGCGATCGCTAATATTTTAGCGATCGTCTGGGCGCCGAATAGGCCTCAGCCGGATTTCGCGCCGAGATCAGCGGTGGTGCCGCGAAGACCGGGAGTGGCGGCAATCTTTGCCGCAACCGGCCCCGGCTTCGGGGAGACGAGCGATAGCCAGGCGCCTGCGAGCATCGCCACCATGCCGGCGCCTTCGAGCAGGCTCAAGCGCTCGCCCAACACCAGGCTGCCAAGCAGCACCGCGACGATCGGGGAGACGAACGCATAGGTGCCGGCTCGGGACGGCCCCCAGTCGCGCACGAGCTGCATATACATTGTGAAGGCGCAGAGCGACCCGAAGAGCACGAGGAACCACCAGCCGAGCCAGGCCATGAGCCCCCATTGCCCGTCGAGCGCGGCGCGGCCGCCGGGCTCGACCGCGATCGAGATCAGGGTCAGCACCAGGCCGCCGATCAGCGTCGTCAGGCCCGAGATCAGCGGCGTCGAATAGCGCCGCAGCAAGGGCCGCGCCATGACCGAGCCAGCCGCATAGACGATGGCGCTGCCGGCGACCGCCATGGCGCCGAGGACGCCGATGAGCGAGCCCGGCCCCGTGATGCGTTGCGCGAACAGCATGACGAGCCCGAGAACGCCGCAGGCGATGGCGAAGAGGCGCCGTGTCCCGAAGCTCTCTTCGCCGGCCATGATCCCGATCGCCATCAGCGCGACCGGCATGGTCGCGAGGTTGAGAATGGCGCTGACGCCAGAGCTCACATAGATCGTGCCCCAGAAGAGCAGCGCATAGCAGCCGACGACTAGCGTCGAGGTCACGATGGCAAGGCGCAGCCAATCGGCGCGCTCAATACGCAGGGGCTCGCGGCGCAGCCACAGAAAGGCGAGGATGGCAGCACCTGCGACGATGAAGCGCGTCCCGGCGAAGATCAGGGGCGGCACCACGGCGAGCCCGAATTTCAGGGCGAGCCAGGTCGCGCCCCAGATCAGGCAGATCACCGCAAAGGATAGATACTGCAGTGGAGATGCCGGTCCGGTGCGCGATGCCTGATCCATTGATGAAAGATCGTGATTCGCGTGAGGTTTGACCAACAAATCTTCGTCATGCGTTCCATGCTGGAACGAGATGGATTGGCAGGCGAGCGCCGGCGA
>Ga0306920_100014681_pt1 | contig 10705 bp, 7 predicted proteins | sample flu12Cox44000170_FD_204666 | JGI IMG/M metagenome (GOLD analysis project Ga0306920, IMG submission 204666) | Lab enrichment of tropical soil microbial communities from Luquillo Experimental Forest, Puerto Rico - flux4day.12C.oxic.44.000.170 (v2)... | ecosystem: Environmental > Terrestrial >... | reverse complement strand
AGATCCCCTCCCCGACGCAGCAGTTGCGCCCGACAAGTTGCTCGAAGGTTGGATACAAGCAAGCGGGCTGACCTTTGGCTACAGCCGCCTCGAGGAACCTTTGATTAGGGATCTAAGTTTTACACTCAAACCCGGGGGACGGATTGCGCTGGTTGGAGCAAGTGGAAGTGGAAAATCGACAATCGCCAAACTTGTCAGCGGACTGTACGAACCATGGGCCGGAGAGATACTCTTCGATCAAAAGCCCCGGCGCGCGATTCCTTCGCAGATTCTGCAAGATTCGGTGGCCGTAGTCGATCAGGACATTTTTTTGCTGGATGGATCGGTGCGAACGAATCTTAGCCTGTGGGATCCCACCATCGAAGAAAGCCAACTGGTGCAGGCTGCAAAAGACGCCGCCATCCACGACGACATTGTCGAACGCTACGGTGGCTATGATTCTTGGGTTGAAGAAGGCGGTCGAAATTTCAGTGGCGGACAACGACAGCGACTAGAAATCGCTCGGGCTTTGGTTCGCAGGCCACGCATTTTGATTCTCGATGAAGCGACCAGTGCACTCGATCCCCAGACCGAAGAACTGATCAATGACAGGCTGCGCATCCGCGGTTGTTCCTGTCTGATTGTCGCCCACCGTCTTAGCACGATTCGGGACTGCGATGAGATCATCGTGTTGGACCGCGGCAGGGTCGTGCAACGAGGGACTCACGAAGAGCTTTCAGCGGTTGAAGGTCCATATTCGGAGTTAATCCAGGCACACTAATGACCAGGCTCGACGACCAAACTAGCGAGCGTTTCGAGCCGCGATCGAACCGGCCATTTTCGATCCATTTGCCGGGTAGGGTTTGGCTTGTACACTCCGGCAACCTCGATCTGTTTCTCGTTGATGTCGCCGATGGAGAACCTGCTGGCGCTCGTTATCCATTGCTTCGGGTAGGGGCGGGATGCGCCGTCTTCGGTATGTGCATACCCGCTGTTGGTCCTATTGTTGTGGCTGTGCCTACCCCTGGCACGGAGTTGTCTCTTCTATCTAAGGACCATCTGCGCACTTCGGTCGCGGGCTCGGCCGCTGGCCTCGCTCTCCTCGACGACTGGATCTTACGACTTGCGGGCAGCGCTGCGGCCACAGCGCCCCCACGGCACTACGCTCATTTAGAACCGGGACAGATTCACGATGCGACGAAAGATTCGAAGCCGGTCCTGCCTGCGAGCGGCGTACTTTGGATTAAGCACCTTCGTGGTTCGTCCCACTTTGCGAGCCGTTCGGAAATTGACCCGATGAACAATTCTGGATATTTCCCGGTTTGCAAGTACGGTTGGGTTCAACCGCGTCCAGACAGTCAGATAATGCCCCTGACGTCAGAGGACTGGGACAAGTCCGATCCGCAATGGCACGGTCTTCAAGACTTTCACAACATCGTTCTCCAGTGCTTCGCGCTGAATCGTCGTCATTTGGAGGAAGCCGAACGCAGTCGGCGTTTAAGTCAAGTCGCTGCAGATCATAGGATTCTAGGCTCCGCGTTGCGCTCTCTCGTCACACCGCTGAAAGATGACGCAATTGAAATTTCAACGGATAGTGCGGGAATCAGCAGTGTGACATTGCTGGCGTGCGAAGCCGTTGGCAAAGCTCTGGGCGTGAAGGTCCTCGCTCCGATCGAGTTAAGAAGCGGAGCTCGCCTGGTAGACCCGGTTGCACGCATAGCCGCTACATCCGGTCTGCGCCATCGCCGCGTCGTGCTGAAGGGCCAGTGGTGGGTGAATTTGTCAGGTCCTCTACTGGCGTTCCGGGAATCCGATCGGCGCCCCATGGCTGTGCTTCTCTCATCGCAGACTGGCTTAGTGAACAGGTTGTACGACCCGGTGGAAGATCGGAGCATGCCTCTGACGAGCGAGGTGGCCTTGACCCTCGATGGCTTCGCTTTCACCTTTTATCGTCCCTTGCCCAATAGCAGGCTTTCTGTTTGGGACCTGTTGACCTTTGCCTTTTACGGTACGCGCCGGGAAATAGTCTCAGTAGTCGGTATGGGCGCTTGCGCTGGACTGCTTGCTTTGGTCGTGCCCATCGCGACTGGGGTTATATTCGACTCCATCATTCCCAACGCCCAGCGCGGTCAACTGATGCAAATCTCCGGAATATTGGTGGTATTGGCGGTTGCCGGAGCAATGTTCACGCTCACCAGGAACTTTGCCATGTTGCGGCTGGAAGGAAAGGTTGGTGCTTCTCTGCAAGCCGCGGTATGGGACCGCGTGCTGCGTTTGCCGGTGTCCTTTCATCGTCGTTACACGGCAGGAGATTTGGCTGACCGCAGCTTAGGGATCGATTATATTCTCCGCGTTTTAACCGGTTCGGTGATTTCTTCGGTCCTTTCCGGCGTATTTTCGATCTTCAGCTTTCTGCTATTGTTCTACTACAGCTGGCGGCTCGCGTTGGTTGCTAGCGCACTCGTCTTCGTTGCTTGCGCCGCATCTATCGCGAGCATGTACTTTCAAATCGGGTATCAACGTGAGGTGGTCCGTGCGCGCGGGCACATCTCGGGAATGGTTCTCGGGTTTATAGACAATATCGCCAGGCTGCGCGTCGCTGGAGCCGAAGCGCGAGCGTTTGCCGCGTGGGCTCGCGAGTTTTCTACACAGAAAAAACAATCCGTCCGAGCACGTACCATCTCTGCCGGTCTAGCGGTTTTTAGCTCCGCTTTCCCAGTAATAAGCCTGGCTATCATCTTTGCATGCGCAACGCAGCTGTTGGATGAGCCTTTGTTACAAGCCCTCACCACAGGAACATTTCTCGCCTTTCTGGCGGCATTCGTCCAATTTCAAGGAGCGACATTGCAGTTGAGCTCCGCCATCGAGTCGGTGCTGAGTATCGTTCCGGTTCATGAGCGTGTTGTTCCTATTCTCGACACCATCCCGGAAGGCTCCGACAGGAACCGGCATCCCGGCGAACTAAACGGTGCCATAGAAGTCAGTCACCTCAATTTCCGCTACCAAACTGATGCGCCGCTGGTGTTGCGCGATGTGTCCTTCGCCGTGCGCGCCGGAGAGTTTATTGCAATTGTTGGTCCATCCGGAAGTGGAAAATCCAGCCTGTTTCGCTTGCTTCTCGGATTTGAGAAACCGGAGGCAGGCGCCATTTATTACGACGCACAGGATTTATCGGGCCTCGACGTGATGGCCGTTCGTCAACAAATGGGCGTGGTCATTCAGAACGCTCGTGTCGCTAGTGGCAGCATTTTCGACAACATCATCGGATCAGCTCCCCTCACGATCGATGATGCGTGGGAGGCTGCGCGAGGCGCAGGCCTGGCGGAAGATATCGCTCAGATGCCCATGGGCATGCATACCATCGTGAGTGAAGGTGGCGGCAATCTGTCAGGCGGGCAGCGACAACGTTTGCTGATTGCCCGCGCCATTGTCAGTAGGCCGCGCATTTTTCTTTTTGATGAGGCAACCAGCGCTCTTGACAATCGCACCCAGGCAGTCGTCAGTCGTACTCTAGATTCACTTCAATCTACGCGGATCGTAATTGCCCACCGCCTAAGCACGATTATTAACGCCCATCGAATTCTGGTCATGGAGAGAGGCGTTGTAGCACAAAGTGGTTCATATCGCGAGTTGGCTGACCATCCAGGGCTGTTTCGCACTTTGGTCAAGCGTCAACTCGCATAAGGCCCAATGTAGTCGCACGGAACTGTTGTTCGTATGCTCGTGGAGGTCGTCCTATGAGAAAGGTATTGTTTTTGATGGGCATCCTGGACGATGGGGACGTTGAATGGCTAGGCAAAACCGGCGTCACAAAATTCATGCCTTCTGGGAAAGTTTTGATTCAAGAAGGCATAGCGATCGAAGACATTTACGTCGTCTTGGAAGGCAAGTTATCAGTCACGGCTCGCGCAATGGGTGACCGAGAGATTGCCGCTTTACTTGCAGGAGAAATCGTCGGTGAAATGTCTTTTGTCGACTCGCGCCCACCTTCTGCTTCGGTAATCACCTCGCAGGATTCCTATCTTTTGGTCCTTCCTCGCAGCGTCCTCAGTGGCAGGTTGCGTAGTGACGCAGCTTTTGCTGCCCGATTCTACCGCGCGGTCGCTACGCTCCTCGCCGATCGTCTACGCAAGACCACCAGCCATCTCGGATACGGCGATTGGACCGAGAGCACCGATCCCGACGAACTCGATGAACCATTGATGGACAGCGTTTCCCTGGGAGCGGTCCGGTTTGACCGACTCTTGAAACAATTGCGAATTCACTAAGTGGTTCGACCGCGGTCACGGCCTTCCCACGAACCGGTCGAGTCCCCCGAGGTCTTGTTTAGCACTTGTTGGCAACCTCTTGCACCTCTGACAGCGCAGTGACTCGATGGATCGGAACTCGGCTGACAAACGACTTCTAGGCCGCGTATCGTCTTTTACTCGGCAAACCCGATGATCTGGTTATGATCAAGCCGGGGGCAAGCCGAACCTACCACAACTGGAACGAAAGACCGCGTCAGTGCCCTACTGTGCGTAGCGTCCCATTGCGGTTGCTATGACTCGAGTCGCGTCCTTACAGCTGCACGATTTTGGTGCATACCCTGTTTCGGTGTAGTGTGTTCGGGCCCGCACGGCCTTCGGCGCTAGCGTATGTTATTTCTTCTCATTGGAGCAAGGATATGACAGCGGCATAAACCCTAAAGATGAGAGGCTGTTCGGCAGCCTTGTATTCGGTAAGGTCTCCACCAACTGCGGCGTCGAGTTCGCTGACTGTTAATTCTCTGCTTAATTCCGCAGCAGCCGGCAACGTCAAATAAACCACGTTGTCCGTGTTCTCCACCACACGGATATCTAATCCGTCGCGCACGTTTATTCCCTGCTCTTTCAGCACCGCTATCGGTGTGTCGATCAGTCGCTGCTTTAGAGCTTTGTCGGCTCGGACCTGGGTCACCAGTTGCAACCATTTTTTTCCAGCTTCTAGTTGACCCGGCGTTAGAGTTTTTTCTTCCAGTTGTTGTTTCTGGCCAGCTTGTCCATTTGCCATGGTTTGCCTCCTAACAACTCCCGTCAAGACGTGGCCGTATCATGGCGCCGGCCTTGGCTACAAGTCAACTTTGGCGTTGCAATGGAAGGAAGTCGACTGCTCTCGCAACATCGTAGCGCGCTTCGCGCAGCGCTGCTCAACGAACTTCGAGGTTCAAGGCGATGCGGACACCATTACATTAATGAGGATGTTGCTCTGGTCGCGCAACGGCTGATTCGTGGTTTCAGCATCAACAAATTGCTTCACCTCCGGCCGAGGACAGTGAACTCGACTGCTTCGGAACTCTCTTTAGCGCTAAACGGCGACAACGAGCTCATCGAGAAAAGGTCGGAACGTCCCCCTGGGCTTGCACTCTTCTCACATGATTTTTGCCGGACCGAGATCTTCCTTCATGGCTTGAAATGCCGTGGTGTTCTTCTTGGCTTTGTCCCAATCCCTGTCGGGATATGTGCGAGCCAACTGAATGGTCAGAAAACTCCCACGAATCAGGCTGTCATCGTGGTTCGACCACAGCTTGCTGGTCTGCCGGCTTCCATACCGGCTGATGATCAGTCGCGAGAAATTCGGCGCCTCTCTCGGATCATACCCGTGCTCAATCACATTTTGCAGCCCGAGACGGTCTGCTTGATTCTCCAATTCCCGCTGGTGGCCGTTCACCACCGCGGCGACACCGATCTGGGCCAAGAATGCTCCGGTATCGCCGATGAATGCTCCTGCGGCTACGCCGGCGATGATCAGACCGATGCGCGCCCCCCGAGTCTCGTCTACCTCTCGTTTGTAATGTGCCTGCAACACATGCGCGATCTCGTGGCTCAGCACGAAAGCCAGTTGCGCTTCATTCTCGATCGCTCCAAGCAAAGCCGTGTTCACCAACAGCGTCCCATCTGGCAGCGAAGCCGCGTTGATCGTCGGATCCTCCACCACAAAAAAGCGAAACTCAATGGGCCGGCTCGTCCCCTGCGCTCCTGCCGGCAGCAGCGAGTCGCCGAGACGGGTCACATATTCCTGGACGCTTTTCTCTTGCAACAGCTTCATTCTTCCAACTACTTTCTTCCCTTGCCGGAACTCCAAGATGTCGATACCGGTCTGTGCATCTCTTGCCCGGACCACCGCGAGGTTATGCGGCAGCGTGTAGGCGTCAGGCGAAGCAGGGGGTCCAAGCTCGATCTCCTGCGTATCAATTCTTCCGTCCTGACCCCGAACGCCTGAATATTTCACCTGGCAGGCCGCCAACAAGCCGTCGGCCTCCGTATCTTTCGCCTTCGCAGTTGCCTTTTCTGGGTCCCACTGTCTCTTCGTAGACCTGCTGATATCCAGCCAATACCCATCCAGTTTCAATTCAGCGGGATTGCCTTGCGCGATTTGGGCGCGTTCCACCGGCTCTTCCTGCAAATAGGCCGAGCCACGAATCTTCTTTTCTTCGTCCCGCAAATCCACCGTGATCTTCTCGGCAAAGAATTTGTGCCGATCAAGCCATTCGCCCTCCGCCTCGACCAGCATTCCCGGCACGATCTCAGGAGCCTTCATGGGGCGTTCACCTCCAGCCTCCTGCCCCAGCACGCGAGTTACGTCCGTCGTCTCCACACGGTCGTCAAGAATCATCAAAGTACGATCGGCTGCACGGCCCGTGATGTACGCCTTGATTCTTACGCGGCTGGCAGCCCTTAACTCACTGACGGACCAGGCCGCAAGACTGCAGAATGCAGTAGCAACGAGCAGCGGCAACCAACTCTTGTTGGTCATATCGGATTTCCTCTGCCGGTTTACCTTGGCTGATTCTTCAGTTCGGTCTTCATCTCTTTTACCACCTGCTTGGCAGCCATTTTTGCCATCAGCTTTTCATCCCACCGAGGGTCAATTTTGGTATGCACGTGCATTGTGCACAATACCTGCTTGTCGCTCCGCCGCTGCACGTCCGCATCCATCTTCAGGCTCTGCCACCCGGCCGTGAACCCGATGAGTACGCTCTTGGCCACGCTGCCCTTCTTGTACTCTGTAATCGTGCCCACAATCACCATGGATTTCGGGGCATCCGCGTCTTCTACTGCTTCTCCTTCTCCAATCACCTCGCTTGCCAGATTGGCTTTTTGCAGTTCCGCATAGAAGTAGTCGCCAAAAGCCGGACTCAGTTCCACTCCCTCCGCCTGTGTAAAGTGCTTCGCCTCCGCAGTCTTGAATTCCGGCGCCTCTTTCTCTTTTGCGGACGCTTGACCGCATACAACGAGCGTCACCGCCAGAACCATCACTGTAAAAAATCGCATGGTCACCGTCTCCTTTATGTTCTTGACCTGCATCGCTTTGCCCCATAGGACCGCTTCCGGCCTCACCCTGTCTCCTTACTGCTGTGGTTTTGCTTCGGATGGCGGGGCCGCGTCTCTTTGCAGAGCTGCGACGGCGTCTTTCAGCTGCTGGCCGCGCAGAAAATTTCGGAGCGCGTCCCTTAGTGCTGCCACGATGTCGTCTTGGACGTTTTTCTGAAGGTTTTTCTTGTGAAACGCTCCGCCGGCGATGGACGTCCCCGCCGCTCTTACCTCCTGCGTTTCACCGGTTTTTGGATTCTTTACGGTCGCCGCGAATTCCACTTTTCCGAAGAAGTCCAGTTGTGACCCCTCTGCCAGCCCGAACTGAAAGACGAACACGCGCACCAGCAAATCTGCTTTATTGGCTTCTGTAGCCAGCATGTTTGCGGCTTTCAGAGACTGTTCCAGCGTTTCCCTCAAGATTATCGTGGGCTGTTTGTCCAGGAAGATCCCCCCGCGTTGTTTCATCACCAGGATCGGTTGTGGATTACCGGATCGATCGGTCACCTCTGCGATCCAGATCTGCGGCGGATTGGCAAACTTCTGCGCGGGAACCGGCTCCGTCAATTGAATGCTGATAGTGTTTTCCGGCTTCGGTTTCGGTTCGTCTGCTCGTGCTTCAGTGCAGTGGCTCAGACCCGCTGCCACGAGAATTAGCTTAAATGAACGAGCGGCTTGCCAATTCATTCGTGCCTCCGCCCAGATCGGTTGGCCTGTCGAAGAATCTTGGTCTTGCTTTAGTGGCTCAATGGCCAAATGACGTGCTGTGATGCCCAGACTAGCACGTTTTGCGTGCGGCAATCCCCCGATACCGCTCGGTGTTACCGGTTAGTACCCGGGTTCCCAAAAATTCGGTCCGTTTATCAGCTGTCTCTCGCCAAAACGTCATCCACTGGGAAAAAGAAGTGTCACCTCACTGCGACGTGGAACACGCATACGCGAATTAAGTCCGAAAGGATGGTGATGACACGATAGTCGGAGCCGCAGCCTGTGGCTCTCCGCTTTGTGTTATTCGCGACCTGAGCGGACGTCCAGATTGTTTATCGTGTACCGTATGTGGTACACTCTCTCCGTGCGAAAGAAGCCGGATTCCCCACACCGCCGCGATGTCCAGTCGCGGTCCAAAAATCAGGGTAAGCGGGTCCCGGCAATTTTCTATCGAACGGGGGCCGGCGGAGAGCCCGTAAGAATATGGTTGAAGGAACTTTCGGAGGACGATCGGAAACGGATCGGTGAGGATATCAAAGTTTTGCTCCACGGGTTCATCAAGAAAACGCAGAAGACGCCGCAAGAGGACTTAGAATTGGCAAGGAGCAACAAGAGCAAACATCAATTGGGCCTGAAATAAAGGAAAACGCAATGAAGATGAGAAAAAATCGAAAAACAACGGACCACAGTGGGTCAACCTTCGATAGCTTCCTCGACGAGGAGGGAATTCGGGAGGAAGTCGAGGCGGTCGCGATCAAGCGCGTACTCGCATGGCAACTCGAACAGGCTATGCGGAAGCAGCAAAAGACGAAACAGGCAATGGCGCGGCAGCTTCATACGAGCCGGTCACAACTGGATCGCCTGCTTGATCCTCAAAATGTATCCGTGACTCTCGATACGATCGCAGGGGCGGCTCGGGTGCTCGGCAAGCGCGTAATCATCCGCGTGGCCGATGCAAAGGCCAGGCGCGCATAGCTTGCGCAAAGCGAATCACGGACTTCCGTTCGATACGTCGAGCTTACGTACAACTCACGGACAGCTGAGGAGCAGGGGAAAGCGGCGAAAACGCCCGCATGCGACGCCATCTGAAGCCTTTAAATTTCCCGCCTCCACGGCTACGAACCAGAAGGTCGGGAGTTCGAGTCCCCCCGGGCGCGCCACTTTTCCCAGGTCCGGCCCGGAGACATGGGTTACACATCGTACCTAAGACATAGGTAACATTTTTGGGCCGAACGGATTTTCGAGCGGTTCGAGCACCCGAGTCTCCAGATCGAAGTACCCCAAATCATAATCCATAAATCTGACCAACCAGATGTCGTCGTGCACTTCTTTGATGCCGACGGCCTGTCCACAAAGACCTGGCTGAAATTGATTTTTTTTCTTGCCCAGACAGATGCGGCCACAAGGGGCCTGTTTTTCTAGCGAGTCGATTCACCCGAGGACCGACGCGCCGGCTTCACACGCACACAGACGAAATGCAAAAAACGTATCCCGCGGCGATTTTTTATAATTAAGCATTTATGTGAGCAGGTATCGGTGTGATTTAGGGGCCTTTTCGATTGATTTCCGGAGTTTTCGATTATCCCACGCAATCAGGCGTTGACCAGATTTCTAGCGGAGATCACGAGCTACTGCAACTTCGCTTGCTTTCATTTTCAGGCCTCCGTAGAGTCCGAATCCCGCTGCCGCGATTCGCCGACACATCTCCCTCCTCGTTGACTTGCCTCCTGAGGCAACCTAAGATGTGCTGCGCATGTCAGGCAGCGACTCTCTAATCGGCCAAACGATTTCCCACTACCGTATCCTTGCACGCCTGGGCGGCGGTGGGATGGGGATAGTCTATAAGGCCCAAGACACCCGCCTCGACCGCTTTGTGGCCGTCAAGTTCTTGCCACTGGACGTAGCCCATGACTCGCAAGCCCTCGAGCGGTTTCGCCGCGAAGCCAAAGCCGCCTCGGCGTTAAACCATCCCAACATCTGCACCATCTACGACATTGGCGAAAAGGATGGCAAACGCTTCATCGTCATGGAGCTCCTCGAGGGTACCACGCTCAAATATCGCATTGCCGAAAAGCCCTTGGAAACGGATGTTCTGCTCACCGTGGCGATTGAAATCGCTGACGCTCTCGATGCGGCGCACAGCGAAGGCATCATTCACCGGGATATCAAGCCGGCCAACATCTTCATTACCAAGCGCGGGCACGCCAAGATTCTCGATTTTGGCCTTGCCAAGGTCTCCTCACAGAGGATTCCGTCGGACACTGCCGACAGCGCTCGCACTGTCGGGGGCGGCGAAGAATTTCTCACCAGCCCGGGAACCGCCTTAGGAACGATCGCTTACATGTCTCCGGAACAGGCCCGCGCCCGCGAACTCGATGCGCGCACGGATATTTTTTCATTCGGCACCGTCCTCTACGAGATGGCCACCGGCACGCTGCCATTTCGAGGCGAGAGCAGTGCGGTTATATTTGAATCCATCCTCAGCAAAATGCCTATCCCGCCCCTCCGCCTGAATCCCGCCATGCCGCCCAAGCTCGAAGAGCTCATCGAAAAGGCTCTCGAGAAAGACCCCGACCTGCGTTGTCAGACGGCTGCCGAACTTCGCGCTGATCTGAAGCGCCTCCAACGCGACATTTACAGTTCCAGCCGCCATCCCTCGGCCGAAAAGCCCGAGCCGTCCAGTGCGC
>Ga0306920_100014680_pt1 | contig 10705 bp, 10 predicted proteins | sample flu12Cox44000170_FD_204666 | JGI IMG/M metagenome (GOLD analysis project Ga0306920, IMG submission 204666) | Lab enrichment of tropical soil microbial communities from Luquillo Experimental Forest, Puerto Rico - flux4day.12C.oxic.44.000.170 (v2)... | ecosystem: Environmental > Terrestrial >... | reverse complement strand
TACAGAGCCGCCTTGCGGCCGCTTCGCGGTCATTCATCCAGTCCTTGCCGGTCCCCAGAAGCGAAAAGAATCGCAAATAACCCTCAACGACGCAATCGCAACTTGTACAGGAAGAACCCGCCGGGTTCAGCCGCTGCCTGGAGGGCGAAAGCGCGGTAGGGCCAGATCGCGCCAGCCCGTCTAACGTCAAAGGTATATAATGAGTTCCTCGTCAGGAACTCCGCTTTGAGTCGAAATGCGCGCCCCGGGCCGCAGGACGACTGGGCTGATGGCCGACTGCCTGTGCACGTACCTATGGGACCGCGATCTTCACGATGCAAAATCCGCCAGAGAAAATGATGTTTCAGCTCAATTTGCGGCGGCGCGGGATCAGCGATCAGGCCGTGCTTCGCGCCATGGAAGAGATCCCGCGCGAGATGTTCGTGGGGGCGGCCGATCGCGCCGATGCATACCGTGACAGCGCACTCGGCATCGCCTGCGGGCAGACTATCAGCCAACCCTTCGTGGTCGCGTACATGACCGAGCAGTTGCAACTGCAAAAACATCACAGGGTTCTGGAGATTGGCACCGGCTCGGGCTACCAGGCCGCCATCCTGTCCCGGCTTTGCGGTCACGTCCTGACCATCGAGCGATACCGGACGTTGGCCGATCACGCCCGGGCCCGGCTCGCCAGGCTCGGCTGCGACAATGTGGAGGTGCTGCTCGGCGATGGCTTCGAGGTGCCGGCAGATGCCGGCAATTTCGACCGCATCATCGTGACCGCGGCGATGGAGCAGGTCCCCGATGCTCTGGGAGAGCGTCTCGATCGCGATGGCATTCTGATCGCCCCGGTCGGGCCGCTTCACGGCACCCAGACCCTCACCCGGCTGGTCAGGACAGAGGCCGGCCTTGAGCGCAAGCAGCTCGTCGATGTCCGTTTCGTGCCCGCGCTGCCAGGCATCGCCCGCGAACTCTAAAAAGCCAGGATTTACTGTCCCGCCAACGTCTTATTCCTGGGTTTAAGCGGTTGTTTACTCGGGGCGTGTTTACTCAAAACAGTATTTTGTTGCGTACGAGTGAGTAACCATGTCCCGTGTCGTCGAGTGGCTTTGCTCGCGTCGGGTATCGCAGGTCGCGGTGCTGGCGCTGATGTCGATCAGTTTTGCCGGCTGCAGCGCCGACATGTCGACACGTCTTTCGCAAAATCCCTTTGCCTCCCAGCCTGAAGCGACAGCCTCCGTTTCGACCCCTGCGGTTGAACGCCGCGAGCTTCCGCAATATGCCCGCCCCCAGTCGCCACCTCCGGCGATCTCGGCCCCGCAGTCCTATCCTTCCACCGCGGTCTCCGGGAGAGGGCGGGGCATTACCTCCTACACTCCGCCGGCGCGTCCGATCGAAACCACCGGCAGCGTCCCTCGCTCGGTTGCGGCCCGCAACCCGGCCGGCACCACCATTATCGTCGGCACCAGCGACACGCTCGAAATCCTGGCCCGCCGCTACAAGGTCACTCCGACCGCCATCCTGCAGGCCAATGGCTACAAAGGACCACGCGCGCTGTCGCCGGGTCAGCAACTGATCATTCCCCACCCCGCTGCGCTCGCTGCGGTGTCCGCGCCGGCTGATCCCGCAGCCAGACCCGCTCCAGCGGTGAGTGCGGCGCCTTCGGTGCATGTCGTCAATCGCGGCGATACCCTGCTCGGTGTAGCTCGCCGCAATCACGTCTCGGTGGCGGAACTCGCCAGAGCCAACGGCATCCAACCAAATGCCAGGCTCCGGTTGGGCATGAAGTTGACGGTGCCGGCGAGAGCGACCGCACTCGCTCCGGCGGCCCAGCCGGCGGTTGCTGCCGCGCAGCCCGCCGCATCGGCACCTGCGACCAGGCTGGCTGCCGGAACGCTTGAATCCCAGCAAAAGGCGCGTCTGGCGCAAGCAACGAACGCGGAAGAGCCGGCTGAAACTTCGGTCAAGGCGGCGGAAGCAACAGGCGCGCTGCCGACGTTCCGCTGGCCGGTACGCGGCAAGGTGATCACGAGTTACGGTGCCAAGACCAATGGCAAAGCGAATGACGGTATCAACCTGGCCGTGCCGGAAGGTACGCCGGTCAAGGCCGCCGAAGATGGCGTCGTTGCTTATTCCGGAAATGAACTGAAGGGTTATGGCAACCTTGTCCTGATCCGCCACGGCAATGGTTACGTGACCGCCTACGCGCATGCGAGCGAACTTCTGGTGAAGCGCGGCGACACCATCAAGCGGGGCCAGGTCATCGCCAAATCGGGCCAGTCGGGCGAAGCGGGGTCGCCACAACTTCATTTCGAGATCCGCAAGGGGTCGACGCCGGTCGATCCGCTTCAATTCCTTAACGGAGCTTGAGCGGGCGACACGCCATCATTGCCCGCGGCCCGAAGGCCGGGGCATTCGCCTTATTTCCCGCTGAGCCGGACCCCGAGCCGTCCCGCAAGCTCCTGGGTGAATTGCCATGCGACCCGACCAGAGCGGGAACCTCGCGTCGTCGACCATTCCAATGCCTCGCGCTCGAGCTCTTCTTCGCCGAGCCTGATGCCGAAGTGGCCGCAATAGCCCTTCACCATCGCCAGGTATTCGTCCTGGCTGCAGCGGTGGAAGCCGAGCCACAACCCGAAGCGGTCCGACAGCGATACTTTTTCTTCCACCGCCTCGCCCGGGTTGATGGCGGTCGAGCGTTCGTTCTCGATCATCTCGCGCGCCAGCAGGTGACGCCGGTTGGAAGTCGCATAGAGGATCACGTTGTCGGGCCGGCCCTCGATACCGCCTTCCAGAACCGCCTTGAGCGACTTGTAGGAGGCGTCGTTGCCATCGAAGGACAGGTCGTCGCAGAACACGATGAAATTGAAGGGAGCTCCGCGCAAAAGATCCATCAGCGCCGGCAGGCTTTCGATGTCCTCGCGATGGATCTCGATCAACTTCAATCGCTCGGCAGGCTTGCGGTTGAGGTTGATGCTGGCATGGGTCGCCTTCACCAGCGACGATTTGCCCATCCCGCGTGCGCCCCAGAGCAGGGCATTGTTGGCGGGAAAGCCATTGGCAAAGCGTTCGGTATTTTCGATCAGGATGTCGCGCATCCGATCGATGCCCTTGAGCAGGCTGATATCGACCCTGCTCACGCGTGGCACCGGCGCCAGCCGTCCGTCGGGATGCCAGATGAAGGCGTCGGCATGGCCGAGCGAATCCGCCGCCGAGGATGCCTCCGATGCGGCGGACAGGTGCGTGGCGATGGCTTCGAGCGCAAGCGCGATCCGCTCGGCCGCATCACGTTCGGCAGCAGCCGGCGGCTCTTTGGTTGCCGCTGGAGGCGGGTTTGTTTGCGCAGCCCTTCCGCCCGAAGGAGCGGCTGTTTTGGATGACTTTTTCGACATCTTCCGCCTTCCTGACGCTGCACCCTTAACGGGCCTTGGAGGGGGCCGCAAGCGGGGCCAAATTGAGGGGTAGGCCAGCGTTGCAATTGGGACCGTGGCCGCTATATTCCGCGCGAATTTACCGGATCGGCCTGGCCGCCCGCCTTGCCGCTTTTCCCCGTTTCGCGAGGATTTCCCCGAATGCTGATTACTCCTGCGTTTGCCCAGGCCGCAGCCGGCGGCGATGCCAACAGCATGTTGATGTCGCTGCTGCCATTCGCGCTGATCTTCGTGATCATGTATTTCCTGATTCTGCGGCCGCAGCAGAAGAAGGTCAGGGATCATGCGGAACTGGTGAAGAACATCCGCCGTGGCGACACTATCGTCACCTCCGGCGGGCTGGTGGGCAAGGTGACCAAGGTCGTCGACGATGATCAGATCGAGTTCGAGATTTCGGATGGGGTGCGCGTTCGGCAGATGCGGCAGATGATCTCGGGCGTTCGCGCCAAGGGCGAGCCGGCGAAGGAGAAGAGCGAATCCTCCAAGGACGAAACGTCCGCGGGCTGATATCAGGCACCGCATTCTCCCGGATCTGACGAGTCAATTCGATGTTGTATTTTACGCGATGGAAGGCGCTGGCGATTATTCTCACGGCGCTGGTCGTGTGTCTGTTCGCCGTGCCGAATTTCTTTCCGGAGGCCAAAGTTAAGACCTGGCCGGCCTGGGCCCAGCGACGTCTCGTCCTCGGGCTCGATCTGCAGGGCGGCTCCTATCTACTGCTGGAGGTGGATTCCAATTACGTTCGGAAGGAAAAGCTCGACCAGGTGCGCGACGACGTTCGTCGCGCCTTGCGCGAAGCCAAAATCGGCTATACCGGCCTCACCGCGCGAAACGACGCCGTCGAAGTCCGCATTTCCAGAGACACCGAACTGCAGGCTGCGCTTTCCAAATTGCGCGAATTGTCGCAACCGCTCGGCGGCCTGCTCGGTTCGAGCGGCCAGCGCAGCCTGGAGGTTGCTGATGCCGGCGGTGGCCTGATCCGCCTGACGGTTCCGCAAGCCGCTATCACCGAGCGCATCCGGCAGACCATCGAGCAGTCGATCCAGATCGTCGAACGGCGCGTCAACCAGCTCGGTACGGTCGAACCCGTGATCCAGCGCCAAGGCACCGATCGCATCCTGGTGCAAGTGCCTGGCCTGCAGGACCCGACCGAACTCAAGCGGATTCTCGGCAAGACCGCGAAAATGGAATTCCGCATGGTCGATACGGCCGTGGCGCCGGATGCGGCCGCGCAGGGCAGGGTGCCCCCTGAGGACGAAATTCTCATGAGCGCGCAGCCGCCGAAGATTCCCTACGTCATCAAGAAGCAGGTGCTCGTGTCCGGCGGCGAACTCACCGATGCCCAACCCGGATTCGACCAGCGATCGGGCGAACCAATCGTCACCTTCCGCTTCAATTCCTCAGGCTCGCGCAAATTCGCGCAAGCCACTTCCGAGAATGTCGGCCAGCCTTTTGCCATCGTGCTTGACAACGAGGTAATTTCCGCACCCGTGATCCGGGAACCGATCACGGGCGGTTCCGGTCAGATTTCGGGCAATTTCACGGTGCAGGCCGCGAACGAATTGGCGATCCTGCTACGCGCCGGCGCCTTGCCGGCGCCGCTGACCGTGATCGAAGAGCGCACGGTCGGGCCAGGCCTGGGCCAGGATTCGATCGAAAAGGGCGAACTGGCCGCTTACGTCGGTTCGATCATGGTCATCGTGTTCATGCTCGCAACCTACCGGCTGTTCGGTCTGTTCGCCAATATCGCCGTGGCGATCAACGTCGCCATGATCTTCGGGGTGCTGTCGCTGCTTAACGCCACGCTGACCTTGCCAGGCATCGCGGGCATCGTGCTCACCGTTGGCATCGCGGTCGATTCCAATGTGCTGATCTACGAGCGCATCCGCGAGGAAATTCGCGGGGGGCGCAACGCAATCTCGGCGATCGATGCCGGCTTCAAGCGCGCGTTGGCGACGATCCTGGACTCCAACATCACCACCTTCATCGCGGCTGCCGTGCTGTTCTACATCGGCACCGGTCCGGTGCGCGGTTTTGCCGTGACGCTCGGGATCGGCATCCTTACCACGGTTTTTACCGCGTTCACGCTCACCCGGTTGATCGTGGCGTGGTGGGTGCGATGGAAGCGGCCGCAAAGCGTGCCGATCTAAGGGAATGCGCCCTTGACTCATTTCGTTCTGATTGCGCTGGGGATTCTGATCGTCGTGCTGACCGTGGTCAGCGTGATGGGCATTCTGCCGCCGTTGCGGATCGTGCCCGACAACACCCACTTCGACTTCACGCGTTTTCGCCGCATCAGCTTTCCGATCTCGGCGCTGCTTTCGATTGTGGCGATCACGCTGTTCTTCACCCACGGGCTGAATTTCGGGATCGACTTCAAGGGCGGCACGCTGTTGGAGGTGCAAGCGAAGTCCGGCTCGGCCGACATCGCCTCGATGCGTGCCACCTTGAGTGGGCTTGGGCTTGGCGAGGTTCAATTGCAGCAGTTCGGCGGTCCCGCCGACGTCCTGATCAGAGTGGCCGAACAGCCTGGCGGCGACGCGGCGCAGCAGGAAGCGGTCCAGAAAGTGCGCGGCGCACTCGGCGATTCCGTCGAATACCGGCGGGTAGAAGTGGTGGGACCGCGCGTCTCCGGCGAACTGCTTGCTTACGGCATGATCGGTTTGATGCTCGCGATCGTCGCCATCCTGATCTATCTCTGGTTCCGGTTCGAATGGCAGTTTGCCCTGGGTGCCATGATCGCCAACGTCCACGACATCGTGTTGACGATCGGTTTCATGTCGATATCGCAGGTCGACTTCGACCTCACCAGCATCGCGGCGCTGCTTACGATCCTCGGGTATTCGCTAAACGACACCGTCGTGATCTACGACCGCATCCGCGAGATGTTGCGACGTTACAAGAAAATGCCGATGCCGCAGCTTCTCAATGAATCCATCAATTCGACGCTGTCGCGCTCGATCATCACCCACGTCACCGTCACGCTGGCTTTGCTGGCGCTGCTTTTGTTCGGCGGAAATGCGATCCACAGCTTCACGGCCGTCATGATGTTCGGCGTGGTGCTGGTGGGTACTTACACGTCGATCTTTATCGCCGCGCCGATCCTGATCTATCTCGGCGTCGGCACCAGCCGGGTCGACGCACCGGATACGCTGCAAAAGAAGTAATAAATCATGGCGAGCCGCTCGGACGCCCCGCATCTTCCGAGGTCGGCCCCGATCGACGCATACGGCAAGGGAGGATTTATCTTTGCCGGAATGTCGCATCGCGGCTCGTTGCTGTGCCTGCCGGATGCAATCTGGGCCTGGCCAGTGACGAAACCCGACGAAATCAGCCAGGAATCGCTGGTTCGCGTGTTCGAAGCCGCCAACATCATCGATACCCTGGTCGTCGGTGCGGGTACGGACGTCTGGGTCCCTCCGAAAGACCTGAAGGAAGCGCTGCGCGCTGTCCACATCGTTTTGGACCCGATGCAGACGGGACCGGCGATCCGGACCTATAACATCATGATCGGCGAGAGGCGGCGTGTCGCGGCGGCGCTGATCGCGGTTCCATGAGCGATCCGACGCAGGATTCGGCTCAAGCCAGGGAGGCGTCGGGCTTCTGTGCGGAATTGGTACGCTCGCACGATTTTGTCCGCTACGCATCGACCCTCTTCGTGCCTGTGCCGCAGCGGCGCGCTCTGCTGGCGCTGTATGCTTTCAACGTCGAAGTTTCCCGGGTACGTGCGCAAGTAAGCCAGTCGCTGCCAGGGGAGATGCGCCTGCAATGGTGGAGCGACATGCTCGCGGGCATGGAGCATGGCGGCGTGGCGGGCAATCCGGTCGCCGGCGAATTGCTGCTGGCAATCCAGACCTGGCGGCTGCCGGTCGGGCGGCTGTCACGCCTGATCGAGGAGCATCAGTTCGATCTCTATGACGATCCGATGCCGACCATGGCCGCGCTCGAAGGTTATATCAACGACACGTCGTCTGCGCTTTTCTCGCTGGCCACTGCGGTTTTCGGGCAGTCCTGGAGCGACATTGAGCATCTCGCCCGACATGCCGGGCTTGCGCAGGGGATCACGCAGGTGATGACCTCCTTGCCGCTCGATGCCTCGCGGCGCCAGTTGTTTGTGCCACAGCAGGTGTTGACGAACCATGGCTGCGGGATCGAGGACGTCTTTGCCGGCAGGGAAACCCCGAATCTTCGCGCCGCGTTCGATCGGTTGCTGAGCGAGGCGCGGGATCATTTGACGACGGCATTCGAACTGATGGCGACCGTAGCGCCGGAAGTACGCCCCGTTTTCCTGCCGTTAGCCCAGGTCCGACGCGATCTTGCGCGGCTGTCGCGTGCCGACAATGATCTGTTCGCGCCTCGCTTGCCGTCGCGGATTCAGACCTTGTGGACTTTGTGGCGGGCGTCGCGGTCGCGGCAATTCTCAGCTTGAGGGAGAACCGAGTTCCGCCGTCTCGAAATTAAATCGGTCGCGCAGGTTTTTGCGCGATTCCAGAATATTTTTCAGGAAGGCGCGATCGGTTTCGTTCGTCATCATCGGTTCGATCAGATCGAGCTGGTTGGTCGCTACGAGTTGCAGCAGCTCGGTCCGAACCCTGCCACCTGCATCGCGCGGCAACGCCTTCACCACCTGGATGTGTTCCGGGGGCCTCGGACCCTTGCGGGCCGCAAGCTCGTTCCTGATCTTTGGTTCGAGAGCGGTCTGATCGGCCTCGACGAAGGCATAAAGCCCGACCCCTGCGCGGCGGTCGGCGAATGCCACGATGGCCGCATCGCGCACGTCGGGGTTCTTCCGGATCGTTTCGACCAACACGGGCGCGTCGTTGACAAGTCGCCTGCCGCCACCTTCGCGGTCGGTGAAATTGAACAGGCCACGAGTGATGGCACGATAAACCTTCTTGCCAGTCGCAAGCCAGAGACTGGCGACGAACGACTTGCGCGCCAGGATTTGACGTTCCTTTGGGGTCAGCGCAGATGGTGCATAACTGCGCTTGTGCTTGAGCATATGCCTGATGTCTTCGTAGGCCGCGATCCGGAACAGGCGGCCGCGCGTGCGGAAACAGGCTGCGAGCTGGAAGTCGGTGAGATAGGCGTGCCCGTCGCGACCCACCAGCCAGTTCTGCTCCTTGGCGAGATCATTGTGGCAAATGCCGGCACGATGCAATTTGTGCAGTGCCTGTTTGGCCGACCGAAAATAGGCCACATTGTCGAATGGCTTTACAAGGTGCAGGGCCGCACCGTCGATGAAACCGCGCACCAGTGCTTGACGCCCTGCCCACAGCAGCTCGGGTCCCACATTCAGATCCCGGGCGCGCTCAAGGGCGCGGCGCTCGCGGGCGAAAAGATGTTGCGCCAAAGCATAGGACCACCACGGAACCCGATCGATTCGGCGCAGGATCGCATCGATTTCGCCGCCTGAGTTCCGAAAGCGGCCACGCTCGACCGTGGAGAACACGTCGCGTTTGAGCAACACGCCTTCGGTCCATTGCACCGTTAGAGTTTCGGCGTCTTCCTTTGGTAAATTCATGAAACGCTCACGCTGCCGCGGCTACGTGCAGATGGTCGACTACCCAATGGTCGAGATCGGCGAGGGCACGGGTAGTGATGGCCCGGCGCTTTGCAATCGCCTTTTCGCTGCCGCGCAGGCGCGTTCCCTCAGCGCTTCTCGTCGGCGGGTTGGCCAACGGCGGAAACAATCCGAAATTGATGTTCATCGGCTGGAACGAGCGGGGGCCGTTGTCAATCGTCTCGATATGGCCGCCGGTGATATGGCCAAGCAACGACCCTAGTCCCGTAGTCGAAGGCGGTGCCAGCAGCGAGCGGCCGCGGGCATCGGCTGCGGCATAAAGACCGGCAATCAAGCCGATACTTGCGGACTCCACGTAGCCCTCGCAACCCGTCATCTGGCCTGCGAACCGCAGCCGCGGGGCAGCCCGAAGCCTCAATTGCGCGTCGAGCAACTTTGGGGAATTCAGGAATGTGTTTCGATGCAGACCTCCCAACCTTGCGAATTCCGCGTTTTCGAGGCCGGGGATCATGCGGAAGATGCGCTGTTGCGCGCCATATTTCAGCTTGGTCTGAAAACCCACCATGTTGTAAAGCGTGCCGAGCTTGTTATCCTGGCGCAGTTGTACGATCGCGCAAGCCTTCACCTGAGGATTGTGCGGATTGGTCAGCCCGACCGGCTTCATCGGCCCATGACGCAACGTCTCGAGACCTCTCTCCGCCATCACCTCGATCGGAAGGCAACCGTCGAAGTAGGGCGTATTGGTCTCCCACTCCTTGAAATCCGTCTTTTCACCGGCGATCAGTGCCTCAACAAAAGCGTCGTATTGCTCTCTCGTCATCGGGCAGTTGATGTAGTCGGCGCCTGTGCCCCCTGGTCCTGTTTTGTCATAACGCGATTGAAACCACGCCACCGACATGTCGATCGAATCCCGATGCACGATCGGCGCAATGGCGTCGAAGAAGGCGAGTGCATTTTCATCGGTCAGTTCGCGGATGGCTTCTGCCAACGGCTCGGAGGTGAGGGGGCCCGTCGCGACGATCACGTTGTCCCAGTCCAGCGGCGGAAGTCCGGTAACTTCGCCACGCTGCAATTCGATCAGGGGATGATCGCGCAGCGCTTTGGTGATGTGGGTGGAAAATCCGTCGCGGTCGACGGCCAAAGCTCCACCGGCAGGGACCTGGTTGGCGTCGGCAGCACGCATGATCAGCGAGCTCAGCCGCCGCATTTCGGCGTGAAGCAATCCAACGGCATTGTTGGCTGCATCGTCGGAGCGAAATGAGTTCGAACAGACAAGCTCGGCAAGCCCATCAGTGCGATGCGCTTCGGTCATCCGGTGTGGGCGCATTTCGTGCAGAACAACGGGAATTCCGGCACTGGCAACCTGCCAGGCCGCCTCCGAGCCGGCGAGGCCAGCGCCGATGATATGCACGTGCCGAGATGAAGAATGAGTGCCTGTCATGAGGCACAGAGGTAGCGCGTTTCGGCGCCAAGTGGAATGTGCGCTGGCGCAGTAGGCAGTCGATACGACAACGCCCGCAACTTGGCGGGCGTTATCCGTCTCCGGTCACAGGCTGGAACCGTCAGCCGTTGTAGTTACCGGCCGCAACGCGCGGAATATCCGACCTGTCGAGGCCGATGTCTGCCAGCTCGCGATCTGTGAGCTGGGACAGTTCAGCGACGTTGCGCTGATAGTCTCGGAACGCCTGGATCACGCGGATGAGCGAGAGCAACATGATGGTCTCCTTAAATTCCCGATTCAGCCCTTGTGAGGACTGCGCTGCAGCTAGAC
>Ga0306920_100014679_pt1 | contig 10705 bp, 9 predicted proteins | sample flu12Cox44000170_FD_204666 | JGI IMG/M metagenome (GOLD analysis project Ga0306920, IMG submission 204666) | Lab enrichment of tropical soil microbial communities from Luquillo Experimental Forest, Puerto Rico - flux4day.12C.oxic.44.000.170 (v2)... | ecosystem: Environmental > Terrestrial >... | reverse complement strand
GGCGGCGAGCGGAGATGGGCGCGCTGCTAGCGACCTCGTCGGCCCGGGTGCTGGTGTCGACCGCCACGAGGGGCTCGTTCGACCTGCGGGCGATGCACAAGGAGATCCGTCCCGGGCTACCCGGCCTGAGAGCGGTGCTCTATGCGCGAACCGAGGAGGAGGACTCGTTCGAGCGACGCCTTGAGTCGACCTCGCCGCTCCCCACTGCTGAGCGGGCCCGGCTGCGCCCAGATCCGGACGCGCCCGCCCACGTGATGGCGTCCTCAGGCACGAGCGGGATCCCGAAGGCGGCCGCCTGGGGCGGCAATGACCTCCTCACACTGCTCCTGCACCACTTCACCACCGCCATCCACCTGGAGGCGAAAGACGTCGCCGGCGGTCTCGCACCATCCAACGTCGGATCCACCGGCTACGTCTTCCCGGTACTGGCCGCGCTGCTCACCGGCGCGACTTCAGTCATCCTCGAGGAGTGGTCCCCGCCTGCGGCGCTTCAGCTGTTGACCGCCAATCGCTGCACATATGCCACGGCGATCCCCACGCAAATGACCATGTTGCTGAGCGAACCGTCGTTGGACGAACTCGACCTGAGCGCGTTCACCCGCTTCAACAACGCCGGCGCCCCCCTTCCCCCCCACGCGGCGGCGGAGATCGAGCGCCGTATGGGGTGCCGCGTGCAAACCGCGTACGGCGCCTCCGACGGCGGTCTTCCCACCCTGACCTCAGTGGACGACCCGGCCGACAAGCGGCTCAGCACGGTTGGGCGCCCACCGATCGGCCAGGAGCTTGAGTTGCGCGATCCGCTCGGAAAGCCGGTTGCGCAGGGCGAGGAGGGCGAGGTGTGGTGGCGCGGCGCCAACAAGTCCTACGGCTATGTCAACCAGCCCGACTACGAAGCCGCGGCGTGGGACGATGCCGGATGGTATCGATCGGGTGACCTCGGGCGGATAGACGACGAAGGCTACCTGCGCATCACAGGCCGCGCGAAAGACATGATCCTGCGCGCTGGCACCAATATCTTTCCGGCCGAGATCGAAAATGAGCTCCACGTGCACCCGGCCGTCGCCGACGTCGCCGTCGTGGGGGTTCCCCACGCCCGTCTGGGCGAGCAGGCCTGCGCTGTCGTCGTAACCCATGGCCCGACTCCGCCGACCCTCCACGATCTCTTGGCCTTCCTGACCGAGCGGGGGTTGGCCAAGTTCAAGCATCCGGAACAGCTGGTCATCGTCGAGCAGATCCCGATGAACATGGGCGGAAAGATCGACCGAGTCGAGCTTCGCCGTCGTGTTGCAGAAACGTCCGCGTCCACCACGAACTGATCCCTGGGTCGCGCGACCCGGCTCGCCGGACCGCGCGGCGCCCGGCACACCATCCCACAAGGAGGGCACCCGGATGACCATGACGACGCCCCGCTCGTACACCGACATCCTGTACGACATCGACAACGGGGTGGCGACCGTAACCATCAACCGTCCCGAGAAGCTCAACGCGTTCACCCCGCACACCATTCGTGAGATAACTCGCGCCGTGGTGGACGCGGGCCACGACTCGTCGGTCGGCGTAATCGTGATCACCGGCGCTGGTGGTCGCGCGTTCTCGGCAGGCGGCGATGTCGAGGTCGAGGACGAGGACGTCTATACCGGCACCGGCAATCCCGACAACGGGTTCCGCGCCGTGGTGGAGCGCCTCTATGCCGCGATTCGCAACTGCTTGAAGCCGGTGATCGCCCGCGTCGACGGATACGCCATCGGCGGCGGTCACCACATGGCCTACATCTGCGACCTCACCATCGCCTCGGACAGATCCGTCTTCGGCCAGAATGCCGCGCGAGTCGCCAGCCCCGCCGAGGGCTGGCTGGTGGCCCACCTCTGGACCGTTGTCGGGATGAAGCGGGCCAAGGAGATCTACTTGATGTGCCGCAGGTACAGCGCGCAGCAGGCGTTGGAATGGGGTCTCATCAACGCGTCGGTACCTGCCGATCAGCTCGACGCCGAGGTTCGCAAGTGGGCCGACGAGCTCCTCGCGCTTAGCCCGACTGTGCTCAAAATCCTCAAGAAGTCGTTCGACGACTCGTTGGCGTCCATCCGCGACCAGATGGACAGGTTCGACATCCTCACCCAGGTCAACCCCGGGTTCTACGCCGCGGGTGAGCAGACCGAGGGCGCCCGCGCCTTCATGGAGAAACGTAAGCCTGATTTCTCTCCGTTCCGCTGACGGACCGGGCCACAGTCAACGCAAGGGGAGATTGTGCAACTGCATCTCGATCGGCACCGGCAGGCCTTTGCCGACAACGTCCGGTCCTGGCTGGCTGCCCACGTTCCACCGACCCCGTTGCCGAGCGTCAACACCGCCGAAGGCCAGGCCAGCCATCGGCAATGGGAACGAACCCTGTTTGCCGCGGGCTTCTCAGGGCTGGGCTGGCCGGTCGAGTTCGGCGGCGCCGGGCTCGACCCGGTGATGGAAGCGGTCTTCAACGAGGAGTACGTCCGCGCGGGGGCACCGGAACGCCTCAACCGCCTCGGTCTCGGGCTCGCCGGTCCCGCCATCATCGCCTTCGGCGACGACGAGCAGAAGAGCCGCTGGCTCCGGCGCATTCTGACCTGCGAAGACGTGTGGTGCCAGGGATTCTCCGAAACCGAGCCCGGCAGCGACCTCGCCGCTGTACGAACCGGCGCCGAGCGCGACCGTGACTGCTTCGTCGTCAACGGCCAGAAGACCTGGACCTCGGTGGCGGCGTGGGCGGACTGGATGTTCGCGCTCGTGCGCACCCGACCAGGTTCCACGGGCCGAACCGGTCTGACGTACCTCATGATCCCGATGGATCTGGCGGGCATCGAGGTTCGGCCTCTGCAACAGGTGAGTGGGTCAGCGGGTTTCGCGGAGGTCTTCTTCACCGACGTCAGGGTGCCGGCGCAGAACGTCCTCGGCGAGGAGGGCGACGGATGGCGGATCGCCATGGCCACTCTCGGCTTCGAGCGCGGTGGCGGCGTCGCCCAACCCGCGCGCTTCGATCGCGACTTCGCTAATCTCGTCGACCTCGTCCACCTGGCCGGGCTGGCGACGGATCAGATCATCCGGGACCAAGTCGCGAGCCGATACGTCGAGACCCAAGTATTCCGGCGGTTCTTCCAGCACACCGTGACCCGCCTCGAAGCGGGAAAGCCGGTGGGGCCTGTGGCCAGCCTGTCCAAGCTGTACTGGTCGCAGATGGAGGTGCGGACGTTCGAGACCGCACTGGACGTGCTCGGCGACCGCGCGGAGGTTCTCGACGAGCCGACCGATACCCCCCTGGCTCGGATCCTGCCCAGGAAGTACTGGTACAGCCGGGCGTCGGAGATCTACGCCGGGACAACCGAGGTGCAGAAGAACATCATCGCGGAGCGGCTGCTCGGCCTGCCAAAGGAACCACGATGGAACTAGCTCTCGACGAAGATCAGCGGGCGTTGGGCACGGCGGCACGCGACATCCTGGGTAAGATCTGCCCGCCCGACGCGGTCCGCGAAGCCAGACGCTCCCCGTGCGGTGCTGACGGGCGACTGTGGGCCCGGACGGCGGAAATGGACCTGCTCGGCGTTGCCATGCCCGAAGAGTACGGCGGCCTCGGTGGCCGAGATCTCGAGATGGCCATCCTGCTGGAAGAGGCGGGCAGAGTCGCGTTCCCTGGTCCGCTGGTCGAGGCGTGCGTGGCCGCGCTGACCATCGCCGAGTATGCGGACGTCGAGAGGCGACGACGATGGCTGCCGCGGCTCGGCGAGGGGTCTGCGACCGCGACGCTGCTCCTCGATGACTTCCTCGTGGCCTACGCGGAGCAGGCGGGAGTCGCTGTGGTGGCCCGGGACGGCCAATTGCGCCTGGTCCCCGCCGCGCAGTTGCAGGTACGCAGCCGGCTCAGCGCCGATAACGTACGTCCCCTGTCCAGCGTCGGGGTCGAGCCCGACGCAGCGACATTGTTGACTGGCGACCCTGCCGCAGCCGAACGGCTGCGCGCGCACGGCTGTCGCCGTCGCCGCGTTCTCCGTCGGCGTGGCGGCGCGGATGGTCGACATGACGGTGGCCTACGTCCGGCAGCGCAGACAGTTCGGCCGCCAGATCGGCTCCTTCCAGGCCGTCAAGCACCGCCTGGCAGAAGCCCACCTCGCCGTCGAGACCACCCGGACGGCGGTCTGGAGCGCTGCGCAACTAGTCGCCGACCACGACGCCGATGCCTGCACGGCAGCCGCCGTTGCCAAGGTTGCTGCGGCCGATGCAACAGCCGTGGTGAACCAGCATGCGCTGCAGTGCCATGGGGCGATCGGTTTCACCGTCGAGTACGACCTGCAGCTGTGGCTCAGGCTTGGGAAGAGCCTGGAACGGGCCTACGGAACGACGCGCTCGTTTCGCCAGCTCATCGCGACCGCCGTGCTGGCCGACCAGCCGTGAACAAGCCAGCAGAAACCTCGACGAGCAGTACTGAAAGGCGACTGATATGAGTGTCGACATCGATCTGAGTAGCAAGGTGGCGATCATCACCGGGGCCGGTAGTGGGATCGGACGCGAGACTGCCATCCTGTTCGGTAAGGCTGGAGCGGATGTCGTGGCCACCGACATCGATCTTCCCACGGCGCAGGAAACCGCAGCGCTTGTCGAGAAGACCGGCGCGCGTGCCATGCCCGCGCAGATCGACGTGCAGGACGTAGCGGCCGCCAACGCCGCCGTCGCCGCGACGATCGAGCGGTTCGCGCGAGTCGACATCCTCGTGAACAATGCCGCAGCCTGGACCATCAAGCCGTTCCACGAGCTCGAGTGGTCGGACTACGTGCGCGACGTGCACGTCTCGCTGCTCGGAGCGATGGCAATGACCCGGGCGGTCTACGACGTCATGCGCCAGCAGCGGTCGGGCAACGTCGTCAACTTGATCTCCGATGGCGGCCGGATCGGCGAGGCCAATCTCGTCGCCTACGGCGCCGCCAAGGCCGGTGTCATCGGCTTCACAAAGGGCTTCGCAAGGGAAGCCGGACGTTACGGGATCCGCTGCAACGCGGTGTCGCCGGGCACGACCCGCACGCCTGCTTCCACCGAGATGATTGATAAGTGGGGCGGCGAGGAGCGCATCCTGAAGGGCTACCCCATCCGGCGGTTGGGCGAGCCGATCGACCAGGCCAACGCGATCCTCTTCTTCGCCTCCGAGTGCAGCTCATGGGTCACCGGGCAGATCCTTTCGGTCAGTGGCGGGTTCACCATGGTCGACTGAGCAGGGTCCAGGCCGATGAACACGAAACCGACAGCGCGGCGGCGTCGTCGCCACGATTCCCGGGAGCGCACACGATGACGAAATCAGATGCCGTGAGCCGGTGGAGGCAGCGCAACAAGGTCGAAGCGTTCGCCCCACGCCGGGGGCTGACGGGTCGCAATCTCGACATCCTTTACAGCCCGGACGATGTCGATCCCAACATCGGCCTGCCCGGTGAATTCCCCTTCGTGCGCGGGGTCTATCCGGCCATGTACCGCGACAGGCTGTGGCAGATGCGGCTGTATTCCGGCTTCGGGGATGCCGAGAGCACGAATGAACGGTGGCGTTTCCTCATCGCCCATGGCAACAACGGCGTCAGCGCCGCGTTCGATCTGCCGACCCAATGTGGCGTGGACTCCGACGCACCAACCGTGGCGCCGGAGGTCGGCCGCGTCGGCGTCGCTATCGACTGCGCCAAGGACTTCGAGCGACTGTTCGACGGCCTGCCGGCCAAGGAACTCGGCATCTCGCTCAACGCGCACAGCACCGCCCCAATGGTGCTTGCGCTATTCCTGGTGGCGATGGAGCGGCGCGGCATCGCGCCGTCGGACATCAGCGGCTCCATGACGACTGACGTGCTCAAGGACTATGTGGCGCGCGGTACCTGGATCTTCCCGCCACGCCATGGCATCCGACTTGTCGGCGATGTTCTCGAGTTCTGCAACAAAGAGATGCCGCGGTTCTATCCCTTGGTGATCCGCGGTCCGGACATGCGCGACGCCGGCGCCTCGGCGATCCAGGAGGTCGGCTTCGCATTCGCCAACGCGATCGCCTATCTGGAGCATGCGACGGCCCGCGGCCTCGATATCGACAAGATCGCACCGCGGTTGTCCGCGCAGTTCTACTACTACGGCGATTTCCTGCAGGAGGCGGCCAAAACACGTGCGGCTAGACGGATCTGGGTTCGGCTGTTGACCGAGCGTTTCGGCGCCACGAAGCGCTCCTCGACCTTGTTGCGGGTCACCGCGTCCGTGGGCGGCACGCACTTTCAGGCCAACGAGCCGCAGGCGAACATTGTCCGTGGCACGTTGGGGTGTCTAGGGGCAGTTCTCGGTGGGTGTCAGGGGATGCTGCTCGCCGGATACGACGAGGCGTTCGACATCCCCACCGAGGAGACGGCCAGGTTGGCGCTGCGGACGCAGCAGATCGTCGGTTACGAGTCCGATGCCACAGCCACCGCCGATCCCCTCGGGGGCTCGTACTTCGTCGAGCAGATGACCGATGAGCTAGAGGCCGCCATCCTCACCGTCATCGACGACGTTGCCGCGCAGGGTGGCGCGGTGGCTGCGATCGAGACCGGCTACATGCAACGCGAGATCGCGCGCTCGGCCTACCAGCAGGAGCGCGACGAGCAGGACGGGATGAAGCCCATCGTGGCCACAAATATCTTCGTCGGCGATGAGGGAGCACCCGAGCTTGCCGTGCACGCGCCGGACAGCCATGTCGCCGACCGACAGGTTCAGATCCTCGCTTCGGTCCGGGTCGCCCGGGACAACGACGAAGCAGAGCGCCAGCTGCGCCGACTCAGCGACGCCGCGCGGGGCGACGCTAACCTCATCCCCTTGCTCGTGGATTGTGCCCGTGCCGACGCCACCCTCGGCGAGATGGTGGCGTCGCTGAAGACCGTGTTCGGAGAGTTCGTGGAGCCGCCGCTATGACGATGCATCATCATCACACGTCCCAGAAACGCGTCCGCGTGCTCGTGGCCAAGCTCGGCCTCGACGGGCACGACCGGGGCGCGAAGGTAGTCGCGCACGCGTTGCGGGACGCCGGGCTGGAGGTCGTCTACTCGGGCCTGCGGCGCAATGCGGCGGAGGTAGTACACATGGCGTTGGACGAGGATGTCGACGTGGTGGGTCTATCGATCCTTTCCGGGGCCCACCTCGGGCTCGTGCGGCAGGTTTTCGACGAGTTCGCCAAGCACGGCCCCGACGCCATCAAGCCGGTCGTGGTCGGTGGAACGATCTCGGCGAAGGACGCGGCCCTATTGCGCAACATGGGGGTAGCAGACGTCTTCCCGGTCAGAACCCCCCTTGCGCAGCTGGCACCTCGCGTCGTCGAGGCAGCGTCATGATGGCAACACCATTGGACGCGCTGGCGGCGGGCGCCACGATGCAGGGCCGCTCACGGACGATCACCGATGCCGAAATCGCCTTCCTGCCCGCGCTGATGGGCGCGATCAGCCCGCTGTTCCACGACGAGATCCGAGCGCGTGAATCAAAGATGGGCGGCCGCATCCTGTACGGGCCGGCGCTGCTCGGGATCAGCATTGCCCTGACTGAACACCTCCTGAGCGATCGCGTTATGGGTCTGGTGGAACTACATCGGGTGCGCTTCCGGCGTCCGGTCAGGGTCGGCGACACCATCACCGCGCGTCTGCACGTGCGCACCAGCACGCCGCGCGACGGCAAACCCGGACTGCTACTGGAGATAGAAGATGAGGTCGTCGACCAGCACGGCGAGACCGTACTTCTCTTCGAACGCCTGGTTCTGGTGAAGACCCCCGCACCCGTGGCAACATCGTGATCGACTATGCACCCAGGGACGGTAGATCGATGGGGCGTTCGATCGATGCATCGGAGCTGGGCCGCCGCATCCGGCAGGGCGACCGCCTGGCACTTGCCCGACTGCTGTCGCTGATCGAGAGTGGTGATCGCGCTGCGCTGGAGTGCGCCTTCGAGATCCCCGTTGCCGACGATGCCCAAGTCGTCGGCTTCACCGGAGCCCCCGGCGTGGGCAAGTCCACGCTGATAGACGCGGTTGTGGCCAGCCTGAGGTCCGAAGGAGCCCGCGTCGGGGTGCTGGCGGTGGATCCGTCCAGCCCGTGTTCCGGGGGTGCCCTGCTGGGCGACCGGGTGCGGATGATGCGGCACGTCGGCGACTGCGACGTGTTCATCCGGTCGCTGGCCAACAGAGGCCACCTGGGTGGCCTCGCCGCCGCCTTGCCCGCCGTGGTCCACACCGTGGCGGCGTGCGGCTTTAGTACCTTGCTGATCGAGACCGTCGGAGTCGGCCAGGCAGAGGTCGACATCGCCCGACACGCAGACACCACCGTGGTGGTGGTGACCCCCGGCATGGGCGACGCTGTCCAGACGAGCAAGGCTGGGATCCTGGAGATCGCCGATGTGCTGATCGTCAACAAGTCCGACCGCGGCGGCGTCCGCGAGGCTGTGCGAGATCTGCGGGACATGCTGCATCTCAAGCCCAGATCCCCGGGCGGCTGGCAGGTGCCGGTCCTCGTGACCAGGGCAGATACCGGCGACGAGGTCGGCGACGTGGTCTTGGCTCTACGCGAGCATCGCGACCACGTCGCGGCCACCGGCGAGCTGCGCCGCGCGCATAACGCGCGCGCCATCGCAGCGTTCGAGTCATATGCCGTCGTGCGGCTGTTTGATTGGCTCGAGAAGGTCCTCGACAGCCAGCACGGTCGCGATCTGATGGAGCGTGTCGGTACCGGCGAGTTGTCGCCCGTGACCGCGGCCGACGAGCTGCTTGTGAACGTCCGGGCTTCGTCTGTCTGACCGCGGGCCCGCGGATACCGGAATCGGCTCAAAGCTTTCACCAGTCCTTTGCACAGCCATCAGGATCAGACTCTCTACCAGGCAAAACACAAGTTTGGTGATGGTTCCGACGAGCACTTGGCGGCAAAGAAGCTGTTCAACGACATCTATTCGGACTGTTTTCGCCTATCGCTGGCTGATCGAGCTTCGTCACGATGCTGCACATAAATATGGCCTCCCGCACCGGATTGCCGTGTAAACGCTGGGCAAGTCACGGATCGAATGTCTGCCGGTCACACGGAGCCGCCGCGCCACAGGTGAAAACCGCTGCGCTGCACCGACTTCAGCAAGCGTTGGAACCACTGGCGATGCGGCTTCTCGGTTTGGCACTTGATTCCGGCGTACCTGAACACGTCGCGTTATCGGCGGTGAATTCGGCAGTGGACCGGGCAGGGCTGACCGTGAAGTCTGCTGTGGAAGTTGGCGTTTCGGTCAAACGTTATGAGTCGATCTTGTCTCAAATGGAGTCGGGATCTCGCGCTGAATGGCGTAGAGCCCAAGGCATTCCAGATGATTCGGTGTCGTAGCCCGAGTTGCCCACTGCTGCAAGTGATCTCGTGATCGACGCTCATATTGATGATGAGATTGAGACTGACGACGAGACTGACGCTGAGATCGTGGAGTCAATCGACGCTAAGATCGTGGACTCACCTTTCGCTCGCACTCCACCACCAGGACCGGCGCAGTCGGGTCTCATGCCACACTGGAAGACGCCGTGGCGGCTCAGGCAGCGATGGCACGAGACCAACGGGCCTTGCCACGAGGGCGAAGCTAGCTCTGGTAGCCCACGCATAGCCCGAATCAGTGTGAGATCGCAGCAATAACGTGTTGACCTGCGATGATGCGGGCGTTCCCGACTGGCTACATCGCAGACCGCCCGCACCGCGGCGGCCCTGATGTTCCTTGATGAAGCGAACGATCAGTGGTGTGGCCGGTCCAGTTCGGCGATGCTCCTATGTCAAGCCGCGATCACTGTCGGGCTTGAACTGATTGGTTTGGCGGACTTGGGATCCCGTTGCTGGTCGGTGCGCAACGCGCTAAACACGACATCGGAAAGTCGCCGACGCAGCAGCCGCAAAGCTAAGGTGCGACCCTTGCCGGCAGCGGTGAGTTTGTCCAGATAGGCCCGGCCAGGTCCGCAGCCGCGAGACGGGGTGACAGCGATCATGTGCAATGCGGTGTTGATGGTCCGGTAGCCGCCGCGGTTGAGCCGCACTTTGCCGTTGCTGCTGCCCGACCACACCGGAATCGGCGCGGTACCTCCCCACCCACGATCTCCGGTCATCAGGTCGCATGGTGTTCTGAACGCGACAGCTAACTAATTGCGCGCACTGGCCCGGCGGGTTCACGCGGTGATTGCAACAGTGGGTGGTTTGGACGGGTTTGAGAGTAGCTCGTCGAGGGCTTCGGCTGGTGTGCGCCAGTCGAGTGTTTTGCGGGGCCTGGTGTTCAGTTGCGTTGCTACATAGTCGAGGTAGTCGGGCGGGAAGACCGATAGGTCGGTGCCTTTAGCAAAGTATTGGCGCAGTAGGCCGTTGGTGTTTTCGTTGGTGCCGCGCTGCCAGGGGGAGTGCGGATCGCAGAAGTAGATGTCGAGCTCGGCGGCTGCGGCGATGGCGACGTGGTTGGCCATCTCTTTGCCTTGGTCCCAAGTCAACGTCTTGCGCAGAATCGTTGGCAGCTGCGCCATTTTGGCCACAATCGCCTCTTGGACGGCCAGCGCACCGTGATCGTCGGGCAAATGCAGCAGCGTGGTGAAGCGGGTGGTGCGCTCCACCAAGGTGCCAATCGCCGACTTGCCTTCAGCACCCATGATCAAATCGCCTTCCCAATGCCCGGGCACGGCGCGGTCGGCCACCTCCGGCGGTCGAGCGCTGAT
>Ga0306920_100014677_pt1 | contig 10706 bp, 4 predicted proteins | sample flu12Cox44000170_FD_204666 | JGI IMG/M metagenome (GOLD analysis project Ga0306920, IMG submission 204666) | Lab enrichment of tropical soil microbial communities from Luquillo Experimental Forest, Puerto Rico - flux4day.12C.oxic.44.000.170 (v2)... | ecosystem: Environmental > Terrestrial >... | reverse complement strand
CAAGGAAAACCTGGCGCATGAATTGGCCGCTGTCCATAAAGACCGGGAGGAAATGAGACATGAGGTCCAACACCTGCGCGAGCGACTTGCCTCTCTCGAAGGTCGGCAATCGGCCACGCCAATCATCGTGCCGGTGGTTGCCCCAAGCGCGGCAAGCAATGACCCATCCATGAAAACGGACTGAGGCTACGGTCGCCACGCAGTAAGTCAGACGGCCGGAGAAGGAATGCTTACGCTATGTTCTTTGACGACCTGGCCGGCATCCTGGATGAACTTGAGGCATACAGCAAACGTCATCCGCACTCCCTCGCAGTACGAAACGAGGGACCCCACGCAGCTGTCCCCTTCTCGGGCCCTCCCCTTTTCCGGTCCTCGTTATTTGGTCTTCTCTTGCAGGTCCCTGACCTCTAGCTGCCTGCGCAACTCCTGGACCTCCTTTTGGAGCTGAATCACGTCGGACATTAACATGGCGGTTACAACAACGCCTACCAAGACTGACAACACAGTGGCAAGTACGCCTGCCGCCGCAGGGGGATTACGTCGTGCGAACGAGAGCAGCTCCCAATAAACTTTCACCAATTTTTTCATTCTGATGCACCCTGCTATTGAACTAAACGCGCGCGCGCCGCGCGCGCCATCAAAGGCAGACATGTCAGGTTTGAGCCATGCACTCCCAAAAAGGACGAAACGGCCGCCCCGATGCGCTCCTCGATTGGGTTAGCCACAGCCGCACCCGCTGGCGGCAAGGTGCTGACACAGCCAATAAACCCAGAGAGCCCCTGAAAGAGAAAACTCAAAACAAGGCACCTCAGATCAACGATTGGACAGTCGCCACACAACGCGTGGAGCGCGGTCTTACACAAGTTGTTGACGGCTGCAGCTACTACGCCGCTAAGACAGCGGGCCCACAACGGATTCAAACCGAGAAGGAATCCAAAAAGACAACCCCCAATAGTGTCGCAGAAAGTGTCAGCGGCCGCCTCACACGCCGTTTTCGCGCCCACCAGCCAACTCACAAAGTTTGAAATCGCGGAAGCAACAAACGCGCCGGCGCAACCAGCGATAACTAGGGCAAACAGACCATCTGGATCAGTAAAGCGGCCGGGATTGCTTGTAGCATATTCGTATAGGTTCACACCTGCCATGAGTCCAGCGGGGTCTCTTTCAAGCCAGACCCCCAGGTGAGGATCAAACATCCGATTTCGCACACCATAGAACCCGGTCTCGCTATCCCACCGGTAGCCGCCGAACAGAGTGTCCCAGTCAAAACTGGAACCGGCTCGGGGGGCAAACGTGGGCGTGAGGAAATTGGGCATTCCATAAGCACTGAGACTGTAACGTTCTTGCACGCTCCCCGTTGTGTCCACCAACCCCGTGACATTCCAGTTCGGGTCCTGCATGGCGTAGAATCGTTCGTTCAGGGTGCCGCCGCCGGTAGTGTCCCGGTCACGAAGGATCAGGTCATCCACATAATGGACTCCCCAGACGAACTGGCGGTTTGCGTTTGCGGAAGCGCCCACGCGCTCTTCGAGAATCTGCCAGCTGGCAGAATAGTACAAATGGCGTGTTTCGCTCAAAACACCTCCAGTATATCTGTTTTTCACAATGCGGCGCTTGAGGCCATCATATTGATACGTTGCAACCGTGTTGGCGCCGGCTGCCACCTTGACCAGCCGGTTCCAGGCATCATAAGTCCCAGTGTAGCTGCTGCCGGGGGCGCTCGGCTGCGGCATGGTAGTCATGTTGCCGGCGGCACTGTAAACCGGGGTTATCCAGGCAGAACCGACGACGTTGGTTACCAGGGTAATTTCATTGGCCGGGTTCGACATGCGATTCTGGATGAGGTCCCACGCGCCGCCGGTGCTGGCCTGGCGGAAATTGCTCCAGTTTCCGGTTTCGTCCAAGCTCCAGCATTGGGAGAACGCGGGGTTGATAATGCTATTCTTGCCGGCGCTCAGGCTGCCGCGCGTCAGATCGTGTATCCGGTACAGCCCGTCATAGTAATAAAGCTCGTCGTGCTGATCCTGCGCATCCACGGGATCGGCACGATAAAGACGGTTTCCTGCGCGATCGTAGCCGTGCTGGATTTCATCCAGATTGTGCGCCGTGGCCGTGTTGTACCAAATCAAGTCTTTGATCCGGGTGAAGCGGTCATAGCCGCGGTAGATGTCGCCCGTATTCGGATCAATGCCGCCGGCGGTGCCGACCAACGTGTACTTAAGGCTGGCCTGGCTACTGGCGACTTCTACGACCTTGTCCAATCCTAAATAGGAATAATCGGCCAGGTGGGTCGAGCCGCCGTTGTCGATGTAGGAGGCAATGCGGCTGGCGGCATCCTCATTGCTTCCTGGCGAGCCATAGTTGTAGTTTAGCACCCTGCCATTGGGATAGGTGACGGTTGTCGGCCTGATGGTATTTCCCGTCCCGTTCGCAAAACCGTACTGGCAATTGGGAGTAGTGGCCATGTTAACGGCCCCGGAATGAGACTGATAATCCGTCATCAACTGAGCGAAGTTATTGTACGCCAGCTGCACCTGGTTCACAATATTCCCCTGGCCCACCGTGGCGTTGTCGTAACTCGTGACATTTTGGACCATGCCGCGAACCTCGTAGCTGGTCTCGATGCGACGGACGGCATTGTCCACGGTCTGGCCCAGCGTGGTGATCCGGTCTTGCGTCTTGCGCCCCAGCAAGTCCCAGTTGCAGGAATGGACAGTGCCGACCTGATCAGTGAGCGTTATCTGTTCCTGTTGCCGGTTGTAGGTGAAAGCCACCTGGTCGCTGCCGCCCGCCGAGTCGGCATAGACGACGTAGCGCTTGAGCCAGCTGCAGGCGATGCCAGAATCGGCCAGCGCGGTGCCGTAGACATTCGTCGTCACCTGGGTGCCGGTGGCGCTGTTGATCACCGTGATGGTGGTAACGTTGCCATCGCCGTTGTAGCCGGTCTGGACCGTGATGTTGGTGTCGGTGGAGGGCAGGCAGCCGCCGGAGCTGCTAGAGCTGGAGCTCGAGCTGCTGGCCGTGATGCAGTTCAGCATTCTCTGTGTCTCGCGCCCGGCTGCGTCATAGCTAAAACACGTAATCGTCCCGGCGGAGTCGGTTATGGTCTGGGTGTTTCCGGCACTATCGAACACCATCGACGTAACCAGGATGGAGTCGGCGCGGGCGGGGATGGTGGCCAAGCGCGCCAGGGCGTTGCCGCCGTTGGTGCCGTAATCAGCGCCGGCCTGCATGCGGCCCAGCCCATCAGGATACCGCGCCGAGTAAGTCACGCGCGCCTTGGGCTGCCCGCTCGACGGCGAACCCAGAGGACCCACTCCCGTGGCGTTATGATAGCGCAGCCGGGAGGTAATCTCGATGATATTGCCGGCCCCATCCCAGGTATTTTCCACCTGCTCAAAAAGCGTGTCGTCGGCCACGCTGCCGGCATCGGCATAGCTCGACTCGGACAGGTCAAATCCTTTGTACTGGATCAAAACCCGATTCAACCCGTCATAGGAGAATTTGATGAAGACCTGGGAACCGGCAGGTTGGCTCTTTAAGACATTGCCGGCCGGATCGAACCAGGTATTGTCGGTCAAGCTGTTGCCCACAATCCCGGTGGCTGGATCGACGCCAAAACGGATCGTCTGATAGACCCGGCTCAAGTCATCGAAATTGGTCACCGTCCGCGCCGCCAGGTTGCCGGCCAGAGAAGTATTGTAGCGCTCGGTCTTGACGATCCGGTCCAGGTTGTCGAAGTAATGCTTTTGGTAGAAGTCGATTTCGCCCTGGATATCGGTTTGCCGGTTGCGCCAATCAAACAGAAAGTTGGTGACGCGTAGGGTCGAGGCGTCAACGTATTTGGAATCCTGGGTCCGGTTGTTGTCACCGCCGGCCTGGCCGTTGTCGTACTGAGCAGCGCCCACCTGGATCATGTTGTTGCCGGGCGCGCCGCCGCCGGTCGGGTCGCTGTCCGTGGCCCCAGTGTCGTTGGTGCCGATCCAGCTGCTGACCGCGTTGCTGCGTGGATCGAAGACGGTACGCGTGATCGTGCCGCCCGGTGTGACGCTTCGGTTCTGGCGAAACATGACGTCGTAACCCAAATCGCTCTCGTCATAGTTGGTGCCGCTGGTTCCCGTCCCGCTCGGCGGGACTAGTTTATATACGCGCCGGGACGAGAGGTGATAGCCGTCGCTGAATTGCTGGGTCGTCCAGCGGACATAGGACGACTGCGGGAAGGAATCGGTCGGTAGCAAGGCGCCACTGGTTGAAGCGCGCGTGGCCTGAATGATGTCCGTGACCTTGCCGCCGGCGTCGGTGATAGTGATCGAAACCGGGTTAATCAACGCATAGGTATAATTCGGAGCGGTTCCGGTAGCATAGCCCCGAGCGATGCGGGTCTGGTGCGTGTCATCGTGATAGTCGGTCCAGGTGGCGCGGCGGATGACGGTTGCAGTGCCATTGATGTCGATCGTGTGGGATGGGCCAAGGACCTGGGTCGAGCGGCCTTCGCCGTCGTTGGTGTAGTCGGTGACCAGATGTAGCCCGCCGGCGGCCGGAGTGCTCCACCCAAGCGGGGCCGGGAGAATCGCCGTGTTGACATCATCGATGCGCTGGATCAGTGCGCTCGTGACTGGATCGTGGTTTGTGTAAGTCAAATAGCCGCGTTCGTCCCTTAGCCACGTGAGGTTGGCATAGAAATCGAAATACTCCTGGCGCGCATTGCTCACGCCGGAGCCATTTTGGGCGGCTGAAATCACCGGCAGAGTCGTGGTTCGCAGCTGGATCTGGCAACTATTGGGATAGCGGAGGTAGGAAAACTGCGTAATGATTTGCGGCAGCCCGCCCGACGAGGATGAGCTCGAGCTGGACGACGACGATGAAGCGGACAGCCCGTCCGAGGGATAGAGGATTCGGGCAGCCAAGAAATAGGTCGCCGGCACGACCGCCACGGGGGCCAACGAACTCGACGACGAACTTGAGCTTGAGGATGAGGATGAGCTCGAAGAGGAAGCCGGCTTCGACGAGGATGAAGATGGGCTCGAAGAACTCGAGCTTGACGAACTGGATGACGCCCCTACTGGAATTTGCGAGCAGGCAATGTACTGGTATTGGCGCAGCAGAACGGGCTGGCCCAGCTGGCCTTGCTGGATCAATTCTGCCGTCAGGTAGCCCGTCGGTTGATGGTACTGGTAGGTTTCGATCAGGCCCGCATTGTTTTTCAGGTATTGATATAGCCCATTGACATTATTGAGAAGATCAGAATACTGCTCGCTGTAACCCGAAACCGCGGACGGGTTGGCGTGCAGGATCAGGTCCGCGGTCGTGTTATCGTACTGATAAAAATCGAGCCATTGGTTGCTGCCAGATTGGAAAACCTTGAGCATCGTTTGCCCGGCGTAGTTTGAATAGATGATGTTCCGGTTGCCGTCGGCCAGGACTTCAACCGCCTTGAATTTCCAGCGGTTGTAACCGTTGCTGTTAGTGCTTTGCTGAACGGAGAAGGTGGACGGCAGCGTGCCGCCGCGGACAACCTCCTTGGTGACATGGCCGGCGGCGTCATATTCGAAGTAAAAATCGGCATAACTGGCGACGACGGCGTCGGACGCCGTCAGCGGATTGGCCACCTGCGACAGCCGGTCGTAAGAAGCCGGGTTGACAGCGTATTTCAGCAAGTGGGTTCCGCCGGGAGGTCCCGATGAGCTCGACGAGCTGGAGGAAGAGCTTGAGGAGCTTGACGACGAGCTGCTCGAAGTGGGCAGCGTGAGCCAGTAGCGATAGTATGTCGTGCCGGTGGTGGCCCAAGCATTGTTTTCCCAGGTCTGCGTGACGACGGTCTTCAAATCGTTCAGACCGCCGTGTGGGTCGCCGCCCGCGTAGTAGGTGTACAGCGCCTGTTGCACGTTGCTCCAGGTCGCGCCGCCATTCACACTGCGGCGCAAAAGAACGCTGGAGAGCAAGGGATAAGTGGCCGTCGCATCGACATATTGATAGAGGAATGATTCAATGGTAGTCGTTCCGCCGGCTGAATAGCTGCGCCGCACTTCGGTGAAGTTGAAATTGTTGCTCGTATAACCAACCACGGTCAGCAAGTTCCCGGCCGGATCGGTGTGCTGGATCAAGGCGCCGCTGGTGGCGTTGAACTGAAAGCTGCTGCCGTCGAGGTCATACAAATTGAAGACGTTGTTCACCCGATCGAAGGTAAGCGATTGCCGCGCGCTGAATCGCGGCACGTACGTATTGCCGGAGGGATCAAACCAGAGGACAAAGTTGGCCTGCCCCATCACCACCACAGTGCCGGAAGCTTGCGTGACCAGGTAGGGCCATTCGCGGACCTGCCAATTGTAACCATTGCCGATATTACTGCTTTGTGTAAGACCATTGGCGAAACTTCGCGTGTGGCCCCAGGGAACGCCAAACCCCCTGGTCTGCAAGTCGGTTGAAATGAGGCGGATTTCTCCGGTGGCAAAGCGGACCGGGTTACAAGCGAAACAAGGGCCATTCGGACCGGTTGGAGCGCATGCCTGCGCGAGGCAGCAGGTGCACCCTTCTTCCTCCCCGCGCGTTACACCCCCCTCGACACAGCCGCCCGCACAATCACAGCCGCAACCATCGGGAGGAGCAGGCAATATTCTTCTGCCAAAACAAGGATCGGTGGGTACGACCGGCACTCCCGGAGCGTGGTTCGGGATCTGAAACTGCGCCCAACTTACTTGAACTTGCGTTGCCACGGGAAACTCCGGTGAAAGACCTTCGAGAAAGACGGCTTCGAAAAACAATCAACCACGCTGCAAGCCAGCGCTTGCGCCAGCGACATAATCAGGGCAACTTTCGCAGCAAGGGACTCCCGGCATTTCCTGAGCCAGCGTGCATTGCTCTGCTCGTGCAGGTCACAAGCGAAGATCTTGATCAGAACCATGCCACGACAAGTTGAGCAAGGCTCCTGCCGCAGCTCAGGACCTAAGTGTGAACATTTGTGTTGCAGCCGCGACGGAGGCAGGTTTTGTCCGGGCCCGCGGCCCTCCTCCCAGAGCTGGAAGTAATCAGCCCGGTATCGGCAAAGAGAATGCCAATGCTCTGTCTTCCAGCAGCGGTGCCGCTGGCAAAAACCCGCCTGCGCACATTCACAAGCAGTCGGCTCCATGGTCTCCTCCATTCGCCCGCAAAAAGGTTCGGTTCTGACGTCACTCCGTGACGGTTAGGGTAAAACCTGCAGTCCCACTACCACCTTTCACTTCGGAATCAGGTTCGGGCCGCGACCATGGCGGCCACGATGCTCGAGGTGGATACGCCATCCCGTCTTCCGACAACGCGTACTTTTCCACCGTACGCTTCAACTAATTCCTTGCCGACTACCTCATCCACGGTGTAGGTTCCGCCTTTAACCAGGACGTGGGGCTTGATTTGCCGAAGTAACTCGTGGGGGGTGGGCTCGTCAAAAACAATGACAAAATCCACGCAGGCAAGCGCGGCCAGAAGTGCCGCGCGATCTGCATCTGGAATGACGGGTCGTCCTGCCCCTTTGAGGCGGCGCACACCGGCGTCGGAGTTGACGGCGACGACGAGCACGTCTCCCAATTGGGCGGCTTCCGCGAGATAAGCGGCATGGCCGGCGTGCAGCAGATCAAAGCAACCATTGGTAAAAACGATCGTTTTGCCTCGGCGGCGGTGAGATTCAAGCGCAAAGAGGAGATCTTCAACACCAACGATCTTACCGGGCATCTGCGAGTCTGCTGCGGTTCCATCACTCTGGGTGAGTTCGTCTCGAATTTCCGCACGGGAAATCGGCGCCACGCCCAGCCTTTCGACTTCGAGGCCGGCCGCAATGTTAGCCAGCGGAATCGATTCCTCCCAGGGAATGGCAGAGGCACGGCACAGGCCGACCATGGCCAGGACCATGTCACCCGCGCCCGTGACATCGTAGACTTGACGCTGGCGAGTGGGGAAATGACGGGCCGGTTGGTCCCTTCGGACCAAGGCCATGCCCTCGCAGTCCAATTTCACAAGGACCGCGTCGATTTCGTACTCTTCACTAATCCTTTGGCCGGTAAGAATAGCGTCTGCGGGCGAGCGAACCGGCATTCGCGCCGCCAATTCAGCTTCCAAGCGGTTGGGAGCTACCAGGGAGGCGCCGCAGTAGGCCTTGTAATCGGGAATCCGGCCGGGATCGATGAGGACCGGAACATCCTGTTGATTTGCTGCCGCGATTACCGCCGCCAACAGGTTCGGTGTACAAGTGCCCTTCGCATAGTCCGAAATGAGCACGGCTTGGAACTCGGAAATTCGTTCCAAAACCGAAGCAACAAGGATTTCCTGCAGTTGCGTGGTCAGAGGAATCCTCAGCTCGCGGTCTACTCGGAGAATCTGCTGCGGATGGCGGTTGGCAGCGCGGCCGAGAAAGCGTTCCTTGGTGGTCGTCGGGCGGCCGGAATCGGCAAGGACCAAACTCTGATCGATCTGGTAGTCTTCCAGGATTTTGCGCAGGACCCGGCCTGGAGAATCCTCGCCGACGACACCCGCCAAGGTCACTTGACATTCCAAGGCGCCTAAGAGTCCGGCGACGCTGGCGGCGCCTCCCAAGCGAACTTCTTCCTGGTCGGCCCTGAGGACAAGCACGGGAGCTTCGGGACTAACACGTTCGGCGTCTCCCCAGGTGTAGCGATCGAGAATGATATCGCCGAGAACGAGCAGGTGCGGCGAGCCGATGCGCTCTAGAGCCGAAAGTAAATGTGCCATGACTTCTCCAAGTCTGTCGTTCGTCAAGCTCGCTTCGCGAGACCGTGTTGCACAGAAGACGTCCCAAGAAAAAGAAACCAGACACTCTCGAGGTCATTCCTTTGCGTCCAGCCAATGTTTCTTGGAGTGGGCAAAGATTGATTGCGGCGAACAACGCCCATAAATCAGCGGCAGGTAACGTCCTGATTCCACCGCGCCAGGAGGCGCCCAGGCCGTGGCCATCTCGTCCCGGAAGGAAACATGGCGGTCGGCGAGGATGGAGTCGCCATGAGGTCGCCACCACATGGCGACGTTGCAACCCAGGTAAACCCCGAAAATCCCAAGGCCGCTCTGATAGGCGACCAAGCAGCCGGCTCGACGCATGACGGCGAAGGTCACGCCGATGGGCCAATGATCTATTCGATCAAGCACTCCGCGTGGCAAGACATCCTTAAGAACCTGATCGTAATAGCTTCGGTCCCAGGCCGCACCGATGAGCACGGGGGTGACACCTTCCGCAAGGAAAAGGCGAGCCAATTCGGCCCATTCATCCGGCCGCCACAGCGGACCTCGGTTGTGCCCGTAGACAGTGTTACCCGCCAATGAGGAGGCGAAGAACAGGGCAAACCTGTTGCCGATTTCGGCGACGACTGCATCCGCCACACGTTCGTCTTCGGGGAGAACCCTGTAATGGGACGCTATGTTCCAGTCCGGCGCGAACTCGGGGAGCCAATCTTCAAGTCTGCCGCCGCGCTCCAGATAGGCGTTGGGAACCAAGAGCCAATCATAAGTGTTATGCCACCCTCTTCCCGTTTGGGCATAGTTCCAGTAACCATCGGCTGTCACGGGCTCGCGCTCGACGCACTCCAGGTGCGTGTAGCCTGTGTGGCGGACAAAGTCGAAGCGAGCGAGGAAATCGGCAGAGCGCGGGAGGGAGGAATAGCAAGCATCCAGATCGCAGGCATCGGCACCTTCGGCCTTGAGCAAGGCCGGCACCTTTACGAGAGCCCAGAGGGCATCACCAATTCCCGACGGCACGGCGATGCGGAGTATCTTGCGCGGATCGCGCTTGAGCAGGGCCAACTTGCGGACGCTGTCTCCGAAATCGATCAGTTCTGCCAGCCAACCGCGATTGCGGTCCAGAAAAGACCCCACAGCGGCGGCAACATCGTTCCCCGGTCCGTAATCATCGACGAGGATTGCACCTGTGGCGCGGGCAGCTTTGTGGAGGTCGGAAGACAACCCGGCCAGCGAGTGATCGCTGTCCAGAAGCGCCAGATCGCAGACGGGAAAATCCTGCAAATTGTGGGACGAGGCGCGGATCAACTCGAAGTCGTAGTCGGCAAGGATTTCGGTGGCGTGTTCGTATCCCTTCGGACAGGTAGGTTCGCTGTCGTTATCAATCCCGATAACCTTAGTGGCGCCGGCTTCGAAGAAGGAAAGTGCTGAGTAGCCGGCACGAACCCCCACTTCGAGAACCACCTTCGGCTGTAGTGTACGCGTCACCTCCAGAAGAGCATCGTAAAACGGTTCACTACATTCCAAGAGATATTTGTCGGACGGCAACGAATTTGCCCGGATCTTCTCGCGTAGGGAAGTGTCGGGAGTGGGAGGCCAGCAGCGGCAGGCAAGGTGAAAGATCCCACCCGCTTCCCCGGCATTGAACATGTGTCCGTAGGACCAGTGGAGGAACACTCGCAGCCGAAATTGCTCCCACCGACTGAAGCCGTGGTATTCTCCGACGATCATACGGATACGCCGCCGGAGGGATGTGTTCTCCAGGATGTCGTATTCGGAACCCTCACAATCAAGCTTGAGCACATCAATGTGGTCGGCCCCGATCCGTTCCAGAATATCTTCCAGTGTGATGGCAGGAAGGGAGCGGGTATCATGCCAGTATCGATAACCAGGTTGACCAGGAGCTGTGCTGAGAATAGCAACGGGGACGACAATGGACCCGCCGGTGCTCTCGCAGTTGGGCCGCACGGCGTTCAACAAGGCCAGCGGCT
>Ga0306920_100014676_pt1 | contig 10707 bp, 8 predicted proteins | sample flu12Cox44000170_FD_204666 | JGI IMG/M metagenome (GOLD analysis project Ga0306920, IMG submission 204666) | Lab enrichment of tropical soil microbial communities from Luquillo Experimental Forest, Puerto Rico - flux4day.12C.oxic.44.000.170 (v2)... | ecosystem: Environmental > Terrestrial >... | reverse complement strand
CCCCTCAGCCTCAGGGGTAACACATGGCCAAAAAGCTGACCGCCAAGACAATCGAGAACCTCAAGCCCGGGTCGCAGCGGCGCGAGATCAGCGACGGCGGGTCAGGTCTCTACCTCGTCATGCAGCCGTCCGGCGCCAGATCGTGGGCGGTCCGGTACAGGTACGACGGCCGGCCGGCCAAGTTGACGCTTGGCGGCTGGCCGACGCTGAGCCTGGCCGCCGCCCGCAAGGGTGCCGCCGACGCACTGCACGACCTCGCCAATGGCATCGATCCGAGCGGGACTAGAAAGATCGCCAAGCAGAAAGCCGCCGAGGCCAAGCTCAACACGGTGGCGAACATCTGCGCCGAATACATGAGGCGCGAAGGCTGCAAGCTGCGGACCGCAAATGAACGCGAGAACATCCTTCGCCGTTTAGTTTACCCGGCCATCGGTGAGCGGCCGGTCGACGGCGTCAAGCGTAGCGAGATCGTGCGCCTGCTCGATCGCATCGAAGACAGCAGCGGGCCGCGCATGGCCGACGTGACGTTGGGGGTGCTGCGGCGGGTTTTCCATTGGCATGAGAAGCGCAGCGACGAGTTCCGCAGTCCCATCATTCGCGGCATGGGGCGCCAAAACCCCGCCGACCACCGGCGCGCGCGCATCCTTGATGACGACGAGTTGCGCCGACTGTGGGCCGCGACCGCGGACGGACAGCCGTTCTCTAGCCTGATCAGGGTTCTGTTGCTCACGACAGCCCGTCGCGGCGAAGCGGCCGGAATGCGTTGGGCCGAAGTCACGGACGGCATCTGGGTGTTACCGGCGGGGCGATCGAAGACCAAAACCGAAGTCGTCCGACCGTTGAGCCGAGCGGCTCAAGCCGTGCTCGCGGCGCAGCCGCGCAGCACCGATTGGGTGTTCACCACAACCCGCACAGGGCCACTGAAAACATTCTCAGAGCCCAAGGCAAAGCTCGATGCCGCCGCCGGTGTTGAGCACTGGAGAGTTCACGATCTGCGCCGCAGCAGCCGCAGTCTGCTGAGCCGCGCCGGCGTCAATCCCGACATTGCGGAGCGCTGCCTCGGCCACGCGCTGCCAGCCATCCGGGCGACGTACGATCGGCATCGCTACCTCGACGAAATGGCGCATGCCTTCGAAGCGCTCGCGGCCCTGATCGAGCGCATCGTCAATCCGACCGACACTCTGCTTGTGTTCCGGCGCTGAGCCGTGGCCCGCAAACCTGCCGCGCCGTCAAAGACCGCCCTGGCGGCGCTGTGGTTGGTGCGGCGGGCCGCTGGCAGCGACGCCGAAGTGATTCGCTGGCTGAAGGCCTACTGGGAGCCAAAGAAGCGCAGGCGGAAACGCGGGCGCCCGCGGAATACGTCACTCGATATTTTCCTGCAGATGATTGAGCAGTACCACGGCCAAGATTGGGACCAAGGCCGGATAATCGCACCGTACAGTGATCCCAACCCGGGCCGCAGGGGCAAGCGCAGCTCGTCGCCGCACGCGGTGCTCCGCCGATACGTTGAGGCCGTCTGGCAACCACGAGAAAATGAGCCGGGACGAGACTCTGCCAGCCGCCGTGCGCAAGGCCTATGCCCCCAAGCATCTCGGGACGCCGGACATCGAGCACCTTACACGCCGGCTGACCGCGGAGCTCCGGCGGAAGAGGCGCGCGCGAGCGCAAGCTCGTGAAGAAAAATAGTCGCCACTATTTAAGTTCATCGAGTACGGCTGCGCCATGTGGTGGCCTGCGCGGAACACGCAGGAGTGCCCCGCATGGACACCCCCACATTCGACGATGACGCCGTCGAGCCCGATGCGAAGGTCGCGAAGCAGCTCGGCATCCACATCAAATCCTTACCGCGCTGGGATGCCCGGCCCGAGCTAGGTTTTCCGTCACCAATCTACATCAACGGCCGGAAGTACCGGCGGCGCCGCGAGGTTCAAGAATTTCTCCGCCGCGCCGCGGTCGCGCACGCGAGTAAATCCAAGACCGCCACCTGAGACGTAAAAACGCCGCCCCGGCTAAGGGCGGCGCTTTTTATTTCACGGGGGCGGCGAAGGACGCGGGGCAACGCCCAAGAAGCAGCGCCCGCGAGGGTTCGAAGCCCTCCGCCTCCACCACCAAGGGCAACAACAGTCTCTGGCGAGCGCTGATGTAGCCCAAAACCGGCCTCGGCCGCAAGGAGCTACACAGCCATGAAAAAACCGCGCGTTCCCAAAACCCCTGAATATCTGCGAAACGAAGCGCTGCGCGAGGCGTGGCGTATTTCGAGCTTTGGCTGGCGCCCGTCACAAGACGATCTCGTGCGGCTCAAACGCAGCACGAGCGACGCGATCGCATACCGAACCTATGCGCGCGCCTGGAAACATGCCGGCTTCAGGGTCGTTGCCATTAAGCGCCTGGCAGGCCGAGCGCCGAGGCGCGCATGAGCGCCCAAATCCCATTCCATCCACTCGCCAGCCTGTTCCCCTTGATGGAGGGCGAGGAATTTGACGCGCTCGTCGCCGATATCAAGAAGAACGGTCAACGCGAGCCCATCGTTCTCTACCAGGGCAAAATTCTCGATGGTCGCAACCGGTATCGCGCGTGCCTTGCAGCCGGCGTCGGACTCAACCTTTCCAAACATGAGGATAACTCCCCTTATATCGGCAACCCCGTCGCTTACGTCATCTCAAAGAATGTTCACCGCCGCCACCTCACCGCCGAGCAGAAGCGAGAACTGATAGCGAAGCTGCTCAAGGCTGAGCCCGAGAAGTCCGATCGGCAGATTGCGGAAACAGTGAAGGCGAGCCCGACATTTGTCGGAAAAGTCCGCGCCGAGAAGGAGGCGACCGGCGACGTGTCCACGGTGGACACGAGAACCGACACCAAGGGCCGCAAGCAGCCGGCGAAGAAACCGCCGCGGCGCCCCGCGCAGAAGAGGCGGGAGATTATCTCCGAGCGGCAGGACCTCGTCCGCACGTTGATCGCCCTCGACCGCGGCTTTGCGGAGACGCTCGCCAAATTTTTTCAAGCCTACCCCGACCAGGTCAATGCTTTCTTTGCCGACCTGGCAATTTTCCTCGACGAAGGGAACAACGATCCGGACGCTTCCGCCGAGGCGATGAAAGCCATTCGCGGAGCTGGACGCCGCGCCCGTTGATAATCCCAACGACCCCGGCCCGATCCCTGAATGCCTGCGACGGGGCGCGCCATGACCGCCCGCAAACGCCTCAACAATCGCCGTCCCGCGCTCACGTTCGACCTCGAGGTCGCGGGCCTGCGCTACACGGCGACGGCGGGCTATTTCCCTGACGGCAAAATCGGGGAGCTGTTTTTAAACAATCACAAAAGCAACAGCGCCGCCGACACCAATGCCCTTCTGGGTCCCCGGCACCTACGGCGCACTTGCAGCTGCGCCCCTGCCGCAGGGATTCTCCATCGCAGAAATCTACTATCACTCACCGATCAAGGGCGGCGGCGACGTTGCCATCGCCCGCCAGATCCCGATTGCGGGTGTGACGACCAAGGTATCCGCGACTCTGGACATTCACATCGGCGTGCAAAACGACCTGCTGTTGAGCATCCCAAGCTACGTGTTTGCAACGCCGGTGCTCGGTGGACAGCTTCAGATCGGCCTGCTCATCCCCTACGGACGCAACAAGGTCTTCGTCGATCAGACGATCGTTGGCCCGATGGGGGTGCTTGGAGGGCCGCCGATGACCAGCGCGGTCACCGGGATCGGCGATTTGGAGCCGCAGACCTCCCTGCGCTGGAACTTCGGCGTGCACAACTTCATGATCTACGCGACCGGCGATGTCCCGATCGGGCTCTACAACCCGCTGTCGCTCGCGAACGTTGGCTACGGCCACGGGGCGATCGATGGCGGCGGCGGCTACACCTATTTCAACGAGAAGACAGGTGACGAATTTTCTGCCGTGCTCGGCTTCACCTACAATTTCACCAATCCCTCGACCCAATACCAGAACGGGGTCGACGTGTATCTCGACTGGAGCCTATCGCGCTTCTTCACCAAAAATTTTAATTTCGGAGCAGCCGGCTACTTCTACAATCAGGCATCATGCGACCACGGATCGGGCGACCGGCTCGGCTGCTTCGAGTCTCGCGTCCTGGGCGTCGGGCCGCAGGCTACCTTTGTGATCCCGCTGGGCAATCAGCAAGGGGCGCTTAACCTAAAGTGGTACAGGGATTTCGACCCGGCGTATCGGGCGCACGGCTGGAGCGGATGGCTGACATTTGTGCTGTCAAACAATCCCACGGATGCGCAGCGCACGCCGACGCACCGCTGACGCGATTGCTCCGCTACAAGCCACGCCAGGCCGGACGCAGCACATTGTCGAGCAGGTTCCAGCGCGGCGTGGCGTCAGGGCGCGGTTTGCCGTCGATCCAATAGGCGAGTTGCGCTGCGCGAAAGCCGTTCGCCGCCTGCAATGACAGCCACGTGTTCAGATATCGGGTCAGCGTCGTGGCGCTCGGCTGCAGAAAGTAAGCAAACAGCAGCGGCGCTCCCATGCCGCTTGCGGCAACCGCCGAAAATCCGCTGTGCCCCGACGCCCAGGCCCGGGCCTGGTCGAGCGACCACACTGCGGCGTCGAGTTCCGGGTGAGCAGGGATATCGTCATAGGTTTCGAGCGGGACGATACGCGCCTTCGGAAACAGTTGTTTCGTGAGCCGGAAAATCGCGCTGTCGGCGAGAGTGCCGAGCACGAGGTTCGGCGTGTCGGCAACCGCCTCGTAGCTCAGGAAACGGCTTGCCCGGTGCGACGGCGCGATAAACCCTAGCGGGCTTTCGAAATACGGGTTGGTGACTTGTAGATCCGCCAGCCGCTTCTCGGTGATGTAGGCGCCGGCCATGACGACGTCGAGACGCTGGGCAGCAAGATCGGCCTCCACTTCGTCCCATTCGATCGGCGCGAACTCCAGACGGACGTGCAGATCACGTGCGAGCTGGTACGCATAGCTGATGTCGAAGCCGACTAGATTGCCTGATCTATTTCTATAGGTGAATGGTATCACCTCCCGCCCGTAACCGACCCGAAGGGTCCTGCGATCGCGAATTCCATCGAGCGTTGCCGGGCCGTCGATCGGCGGCAAGCGGCCAGCCGGGGTGTCGCTGATAAACGCGTCGACGCCGGCGACAAGCGACGGATCCAAGGTCCGCTCGAGGATCGCCGCGTTGCTCGGTGGCGGAAACAGGCTCTCCGACGAAATGCGAACTGCGATTGCGGTTGCCGCGAGCAGCACCGCGCCGAGCAGCAGTGCTGCGATGATCCTCGCCGGGCGAAACACCGTGCACCGGAAGTAAACAAACGGAACAGCGATCGCAACGAATGCATAGGCCGAGACCGAGAGTGCCACCTGTCCATAACGCGTCACGGTCATGGCCTCGACGTAGAGCGGCAGCGTATCGACGGGAAGCCCGAGCCACTGGCTCATGAATGTCACCGCGCTCAGTGTTGTGCTTGGAGATCCGCTCGCGGAGAGTAAGGTCATGGGAGCGAGCACCGCCATCTGGAACGCATTCAGGATCACCTGATAGTGTTGACACGCATAGATCATGAACAGCGCGACGAAATAATTTCCGAGGGAAGTGAATACATAGGAGAGCGAGATTGTCGCCCTCGTGATGTCTCTCGCCTCGTCGTCATCGTGCCCCGCGGCCGCGACTCGCTGCTCGGCCACGCTTTGAATCAGAGGTAGCGGGGATGATGCCAAGGTCGTCACCAAAGCCAGCACGAAAGCGGGGTGGAGCTCGGCGACAAGATCGCGAGCCTTGGCTGGCACGATCGCCGACAGCGCGAGCGGAAACACGGCGAACGCAAGGACCCCGGTACCGATCAGGAACAGCGTCACATAGACGGCAAGAGTGCCCGCCATCCGCGGCGTGATCGTTCCCGCGGTGCTGGCGAATAATGCGAACACGCCGATCGGGGCGAGATACACGACCCACGCCCATACCTTCAGACTTGCCAGCCGGACAGCCTCCATGGTTTCGAGAAAGGAGGCCTTTGAAGGAATTGATTGAACCGCCAAGCCGAACGTGACAGCAAACACGACGATGGCCGGCACGAAGTTTCGGCTCAGAGCGTGGGTGAGATTGTCCGGAACGATTGTTTGGAGGAGGGCTAGCACCGAAATGGGATGCGGCGGCTTGATCTCCACCGGTGGGGCAGGCGGAGGGATAGCCTGCGCCAGCACGAAGATGGCCGCGAATACGGCCACCCAAAGGAACAGGTATATGCCCCAGCTGGCCTGCAGGAGGCGCCAGGCGCGCCCCGTCGCCAAGCTCCCCAGGCCCACGATCAATGAACTCAGTATGTAAGGATAGACGACGCTCAAGAGCATCATCGTATAGACGTCGCCCAGCGGCCTAAGAACTGCCGTGCGCTCACCGAACGTGATGCCTGCCAGAATTCCAAGAAACGCGCCGATCAGCACCCAAAGCGGCAAGCGCGCCGTCACCGTTCGGCCACGCGCCCCCGACTCCTGCGCGGTTGCCTCCATGCCACGTCCCATCCACCGTGCCCGGCATGCCTTATCACGCTGAGTGCGCTCGGGCGAGTTTCGGGATCTCGGGCGCGACGCGACCTGAGCCGAGGGCGGCGTATCCGCCTATCTCGAGTGGTCTACTCTCTTGGCGAGCATGAGTTCGCTTTTGGCACTAAGCGGACATAGCGAGACGTCTGCCCGTTTGTCCGCTTTTGGGGCAAAGCGGAACATGCCGCGCTCGCGGTCGGACGGATCAACCGGTCGCGAATGACCCTTAGCGGTCATTGGCCGGATCGAAATCCCGCAGTGCAGCGGGTCTCCTGCGTCACCTGTGATGTGCTATCGTCTGGGTGGAGCCCCTGGGAAGGAAGCGCCAGGAGGAAGCTCCATGTTCGACATGAGACGGCGGGAATTCATCACACTGCTCGGCGGCGCGGGGGCGGCTTGGCCCTTCACGGCGCGCGCGCAGCAGCCGGCCATGCCGGTGATCGGGTTCCTTGACTCTAGATCGCCTGACACGATGGCGGGCCGCCTACGCGCATTTCGCGAGGGCCTGAAGGAGGCAGGCTATGTAGAGGGCGAGAACGTCGCGATCGAATACCGGTGGGCTGAAGGTCACAACGATCGACTGCCGGCCCTAGCGGTTGGCTTGGTTCGGCGGCAAGTGAAAGTCCTCGTATCGAGCGGGGGCACCCCTTCGGCACTTGCTGCCAAGACCGCGACCGCGTCGCTTCCTATCGTCTTCATTATCGGCAATGATCCGGTGAAGTTGGGGTTGGTGGCCAGCCTGAACCGGCCGGGCGGCAACATCGCGGGCGTGACCGTGATTTCGCTTGAGGTGACGGCGAAGCGACTCGAGCTGCTACAGGAAATGATCCCTACCGCGGCCATCGTCGCCCTGCTGGTGAACCCGACCACTTCCTATACCGAACCGGAAATCAGAGAGGCCCAGGAGGCATCGCGGACGCTTGGGTTGAGACTGCATGTCTTGGAGGCAAGGAGCGAACGCGACATCGATGCAGCTTTCGCGTCTCTCCTCGAATTGCGGGCTATCGCCCTTCTGGTAAGTGCCGATCCCTTCTTCAGCAGCCGGCGCAATCAACTCGTTGCACTCGCTGCTCGCTATGCCTCACCCGCGATTTACGCATATCGCGACTTCGCCGAACGTGGCGGCCTTATGAGCTACGGCGCAAACATTACCGATGCGTATCGCCAAGCGGGCACCTATGTCGGCCGAGTTCTCAAGGGCGAGAAACCCGCCGACCTCCCGGTTTTGCAGCCCACCAAGTTCGAGCTGGTGATCAATCTCAAGACGGCGAAGGCACTCGGCCTGACGGTTCCGCTCGCGCTGCAGGCCATCGCCGACGTGATCGAATAGAGTGCAATTTGCTGCGCTGCATAATGTCTGCTTATGACCCGGAGCCGACAAAGGCCGGATCGAAATTCCGCGTTGCAGCGGAAGGGCTCGCGTCCGATAGTCGGACGACCCCTCTTCATGCGCCGTCTCATGCGTGCTGTGGTGTCGACAGCAACTGCTGCTGAGATGTCTCCGCACTGAGAGGGGCAGTGTTCAAGCTCTCACCTGCGCCGCTGCCGCCGAAACCCGCCATCGCTTGCACGAGTTGGGAGGTTGAACCCGAGCCGCCCATGGAGCCGGTCGGGGGATCGGCGGCGAAACCGCCGAGCTGCCAATCCAAGCCAACCGAGCCCAATGGGGCGGCTCCAGTCACTCGGTTGCGGCCGATGTCATAGACTTCGAATGCACCGGTGTTGACGTTGCGCAGCACCATGTCTGACGTGCCGGCTCCGTTGAACGGCCCAAAGCCGGCCACCTGCCAATCGAGCCCGACCGTGCCCAAGAAGACGGCGGCACCGATCTGATTGTTAGCGATAAGATAGACCCCGAACGCGTCGGTATTGACGTTGCGCAGCATCATGTCGGTTTCGCCGGGGATGCTGCTAAAATTGCCGAAGCCCACGACCTGCCATTCCAACCCGACCGCGCCCATGAAGGCAGCGCCGGTGATATTATTGTTGCTGATGTCGTAGACCTCGAATGCACCGGTGGTCGTGTCGCGCAGGATCATGTCGGATTCGCCGAGGCTGCTGAAATTGCCGAACCCGGCAATCTGCCAATTGAGCCCGACGGTCCCCATGAAGGCCGCCCCGGTGATCTGGTTATTGCTGATGTCGTAGACCTCGACCCCGCCGGTGTTGGAGTTGCGCAGGATCATGTCGGTTTCGCCGGGCATGCTGCTGAAGTTGCCGAAACCCATGACCTGCCAATCCATGCCGACATTGCCCAGGAAGGCGGCATTGGTGATGTTGTTGTTGCTGATGTCGTAGACCTCGAAGCCGCCGGTGGAGGCGCTGCGCAACAGCATGTCGGTCGTGTCATTGCCGAAGAAGCCGCCGAGGCCGGCAAACCGCCAATCGGTTCCGACCTTACCCAACTGGTCGCCCGCCAGGATCGCGTTGTTGCCGATGTCGTAGATCTCGTACTGGCCAGCGATGCCGGGAAGAGACGAGTCCGATCCGCGCAGGATCATATCGGCAGTAGTGCCGGCAGGCGGCGGCGGGTTCGGTCCAAGAGTGGCTAGAAAACCGTGGGTGCCGCTAGCGTCTGTGTACGACCCGACGATTTGGCCTAGATCGTTAATGCCGGTTGGAGTGGTGCCGTTGGTCGCCAAGGGATTGTCGATGGTGGTGAAAACGCCACCGCTATAGAGGAAGCCGTGGTTTTTGTTGCTGGCGTCAATGTACGACCCGACGATCTGACCTATACGGTTGATGCCGAAGGCAAAGGTGCTGGTGCCCAAGGGATCGTCGAGGGTGGTGTAGCTGCCGCCGTTGTAAAGGAAGCCGTGGAAGCCCGTGTTGTTGTGATAAGTCCCGACGACTTGGAAGAAGCCGCCGCGCACGCCGCCGGCAATGCTGATGCCGTATGCAACGGTGCTATCGGTGGCCAAGGGATCGTCAATGGGGGTGAAGACACCACCGCTATAGAGGAAGCCGTGAGCGACAAAGCCGGTATTATAAAGCCCGACGATCTGGCCCGCGCCATTAATGCCCTGGGCAACAGTGCCCCCGGTGGCTGAGGGATCGTCGAGGGTGGTGAAAGTCCCGCCATTAGGGTTGTAGAGGAAGCCGTGAGCCGGGAAAGTGCCAATGCCGCTGCCGATGGTGTAACTCCCCACGATCTGGCCGGCATCGTTGATGCCGTCCGCAATGGTGCCAAGAGTGGCCAAGGGATCGTCAACGGTAGTGAAGGTGCCACCGTTGTAGAGGAAGCCGTGGATGCCGGTGGTGTTAAACTGTCCGACGATCTGGCCCGAATCGTTGATGCCGTTTGGAAAGGTACCGGCGCTGGCTAAGGGATCGTCGAGAGTGGTGTAGGTATAGACTGGCATGATACGGCTCCTCTGTGATCGGCTCTGTTGAAAGCGTCGATCAGGAAGCTGAGCCGGGTTCAGACTTGCTCGGCCTGCGCTGCATCCGGCGCACGGCACGCGATGCAGTTTCGCACGGCACGGATCGCAGTTGGCTTGGACTGCCTCACCGTGACAACGATCGCTGCCTACGGCTCTTGGTTTTTTTTAACGCTGTCCGCGCCGCGCAGCCTTCCGATCAGGCGCGCATAGTGTATTGATTATAGCTTCTCGCTGAAAAGTTGGCGAGGCTTCGGGATCGCCATAGCCGCTGCCTATCGTCGGGCCGCTCTCAACGGCTGCCGTGGTGTGCCGACGCTGCCTCGCCAGCGCCGACGAGGTGATCGAATAGGGCGGTGCTTACTGCGGCGCATTAAGACGCGATTGGCACTAAGCGGACTTAGCGAGGCGGCTACCTGCTTGTCCGCTTTCGGGGCGAAGCGGACGTGCACGGGCGTGTGGCTTCCGCCGCGTCAGTCGCGAGTGACCCAACTGCGACATTGGCCTGATTGGAATCTCGCAGTGCAGCGGCCGTCTCAGTCGTGCCGCGCGTCGGCTCTCGTGCGCGGTCATTGCGCCGGCTTTTCGGTGTGCTTGCGCACCCCTTCGCGCACGAGATCGATGTGATTTCGCAACATGTAGAGCTGGCTCGCATAGGCGATCGGCACTCGCAGCTGGTTTGCCTGCTCCTCGAGGCGGTCGAGCCGCGTGATCACCTCGCGCATGTCGCGCCCGCTGCCGCGGGCGTTTGCCATCTCGTCTTCCAAGAGTCTGAGCTCTCCGTACATGCGCAGAACTTTCG
>Ga0306920_100014675_pt1 | contig 10707 bp, 12 predicted proteins | sample flu12Cox44000170_FD_204666 | JGI IMG/M metagenome (GOLD analysis project Ga0306920, IMG submission 204666) | Lab enrichment of tropical soil microbial communities from Luquillo Experimental Forest, Puerto Rico - flux4day.12C.oxic.44.000.170 (v2)... | ecosystem: Environmental > Terrestrial >... | reverse complement strand
TTCTTCCCCGTCACCTTCTCCATGTGCTTGAGGAAGCCATCCCACACTTTTTGGTACACGGCGGGGTCTTCGACCGGAGTGTAGGAGAAGATGATGGTCGAGGGGTTGACAAGCTGCTTGGGGTCGGCGGGCGCATCGGCGACCAGGTCGCCATCGCGATCGCAGTAGGCCTTATCGAGATCGCCGCGCGGACAGTCTTGCGCGCGGGCGGAGCCGATCGCGGCGACACAGAGGATGAGTGCCGCGAGAGCATGTGCCGGGGCTCTGGTTTGTCCTGCCATGGCTGCCCTTCCTGATTGTGCTGCGCCCCGCCAGGATAGAGCCGGCAATCGCTCGCAAGTCAACTCATCCTAGTGTCCTGGTTCCGACGTTTGTATCACTTTGCAGCACGCTCGTGGACAAACGTCGGAACCAAAGGGACACTAGCAGCTATTTGATTCTAGTGTGGCTTTGGATTTGACGTTCCTACGAATGACTCGCGGCAACGCTGGTAGGAACGTCAAATCCGCCACACTAGGCCTTACCAGCGCGGGGCGGGTGAATACATATAGGGAGGTAGATCAACGCGCTTCGCTTTGGAATTGCAGCGGAGGTGAAGACATGCCGGCACGCAGGAGTGGGACGAAGGGCGAGGAGCAAGACGAGCAAGCCGCGCCACTGACGATCTCCCCTGAGACCGTGTGCTTCATCATTGTCAAGGCGCGGGAGTTCGACGCCAAGGACGCCGTGACGGAGCCTGATCCGGCGTCGAATCCAACCGACGACGGGGACGCGGCGGTACTGGAGGATCACGAGGATGATCCCGTTGTTGAAGAGCTCACTTCGCTCATCGACGCGCTTTCGATCGACGAGCAAATCGATCTCGTCGCCCTGATGTGGCTGGGGCGCGACGATTATTCGGCTGGCGAGTGGCCAAGCGTGCGCGCGGAAGCGGCGCGGGCGCATACCGTCCGGACCGCCGCTTACCTCCTCGGCAACCCACTAGTCGGCGATTTTCTTGAGGAGGGACTTTCCATGCTGGGTTATTCCTGCGCGGAATTCGAGATGGGACGGCTTTGAGGCGGCGTCCTGTCCCGGGACACGTGGAGGATAGACGCGGCAATGGCGTTCAAGAACCGATCGCAGGCGGGCCGAAAATTGGCGCTCGCAGTTGCGCATTGCGCGCATGCGGACCCCGTCGTGCTGGCGCTTCCGCGCGGCGGCGTGCCCGTTGCGGCCGAAGTGGCCGCAGCGCTGAACGCGCCGCTCGATCTGATTCTGGTGAGAAAGATAGGGGTTCCCTCGCAGCCCGAGCTGGCCATGGGCGCGGTAGTGGATGGGGTAAAGCCGCTTGTGGTGCGCAACGAGGATGTCATTCGCCTTGTTGGCATCGAGCAGCAGGATTTCAATGCGGTTTGCCAAAGCGAGCTCGCCGAGCTCGAACGGCGGCGCGAGTGCTACCTCGGCGATCGCAAAATGATCGAAATTGCCGGTGCGACCGCCATCGTCATCGATGATGGCATTGCCACCGGGGCCACGACCCGCGCGGCACTGCGGGCCACCCGCATGCGCTCCCCGAAGAAGCTCGTGCTGGCAGTGCCGGTCGCCCCAACCGACAGTCTTGCCCAAATGCGCGATGAGGCCGATGAAGTGATCTGCCTGGAGCACCATGCCGATTTCGGAGCAATAGGATTCTATTACTCCGATTTTCGGCCGGTGCCGGACAAAGAGGTCATAGCGCTGCTTGCGCGATTCAAGGAGCAGCGAGAGAAGCGATCGTCGCAATCGGCGGTCTGAGGACCAAGCTTGCACCCAAAGCCGCGACCCCAGCCGGCACGAAGCGTGAGAAGCGCCCTCGTCCCTGCGTCCTGTTGGGCATAACAACGGAATGCCAGAGCGTCATGCAGGTGAAATTCGTCACGGTTGATGTCTTCACCGATCGGCAGTTCGGCGGCAATCCGCTCGCCGTCGTGGCCGATGCGACCGAATTGTCCACGCGGCAGATGCAGGCGATCGCAACCGAATTCAATCTGGCCGAGACAACCTTTGTGATGCCGCGCGAGAGACCCGAGAGCACGGCAAAAGTGCGGATCTTCACCCCGCGCGCCGAAGTGCCGTTTGCTGGTCATCCGAATGTCGGGACGGCCTATGTACTGGGACGGCTGGGCGAATGCCACGGCCGGCCGATCCACGGCGATAGCCTGCTCTTTGAGGAAACCGCCGGCTTGGTTCGGATTGAACTGTGGCGGCAAGCGTCTGCGGTGATCGGTGCCCGTCTCGCCGCGCCGCAACCGCTTGTCATCCTCGAGGACGTCGGGTGCGAGATGATCGCCGAAGCCTGCGCGATCTCGGCCGCGGACATCGAGATGCGGCACCACCGGCCGTGCATCGCGAGCTGCGGCATGCGTTTTGTCTTCGCCGAGCTGAAGGACATTGAGGCACTGGCCGCGGCACAACCTCGCACCGATGTCTTTGCGCGGCACCTGCCCATGAATCGCGTTACCGGCGTGCATTTGTATGTATGGACCAGTCGCGACGGCGCCGACATCCAATCGCGGATGTTTGCGCCACTCTATGGCGTGCCCGAGGACCCCGCGACTGGAAGCGCGAATGTCGCGCTGATCGGCCTGCTCGCGCAGCTAAGCGTGGAGCCCGATTTGCACCTTGAGAAGACCATCTTGCAGGGCATGGAAATGGGACGGCCGAGCCGGCTCACGGCAAGCGCTCATAAGAGTGCCGGCACGGTGACCGCGACCTATATTGGCGGCATGTGCGTGCCAATGATGGAGGGCGTGCTCGATCTAAGGTAGCCCTCCGCCCCAATCCAGTTGACCAGATTTTGAAGAGTAAGAGGAGAAAAAAAATGCCGAGACTGCGCTACATCGACGAGAACGAAAAGACTGCCCATACGCGCGACCTGATCGAATCAGCCAAGCGTACCGGCGCACCCGATCCACGCGTGGTCAGCCTGATGACGCGCAACCCGCTCGGCATCGCCTGGGTCGAGTATTGGAACAAGCTGCTCTATCAGGGCGTGCTGCCGCACAAGCTCAAGGAGATGTGCCGCATCAAGATTTCAGTCGCCCATCAGTGCGGCTATTGCTCGACGGTGCGCTCGAATGTCGCAAAGGCGGAAGGGCTGACCGAGAACATGATCAATGATCTATTTGATTACAGTGCCAGCGCGCAGTTCAGTGAGCGTGAGAAGGCGGCTCTGCATTATGCGGACCTCTTCAAACAGGGCGAGCATGCTATCGACAAGGACCAGGTCTATGGCGATCTCGCCAAGCACTTTAGCGATGAGGAGATCATTGAGCTTGGTCTCTTTTGCGCTGAGGTTGACGGGGTAGGCAAGTTCGTCAAGTCACTGAACGTGCTAAGCTGGGAGGAGGCCTGCGAGCTCAATCCCAAGCTCAAGGGCGATCTAGCGCGGGTCGCAGCGGAATAGGCAATCCTCGCCCGAGGCGCGAGCTTGCATGGGCATGGTGACCTAATCTTTGACCGGTTACGCTGCCGGCATGCGCGCACGACATTCTTGGAAGCCGGAAATGAGCGAAAACTTCTTGGGCCTGGTTGGAAGCGAAACCGAGGTCGTCACCTTGGCACCGGGTCAAACTCTGTTCGAGAAAGGGGAGCCGGGGCATCTCATGTACGTCGTCAAGTCGGGCGATCTGCAGATTCTCGACGGCAACCATGTCTACGAAACCGTTTCCGCGGGCGCTGTTATCGGCGAAATGGCTGTGGTCGATGGCGGCCCCAGAAGTGCGACGGTGCGCGCGTTCGCGCCGTCTGTCGTCATTCCCGTCGACCAACGCCGGTTTCTCTTCATGGTGCAACAAACTCCATTCTTCGCGCTGCGCCTGATGGGGGTGATGGCAAGACGGCTGCGCGCAATGAACGAGCGAGTTAAAGCCTCAGACTAAAGTTTAGCGAGGAGTGGAAATGGCCAGGCTACGACATTTCGCGATCGTGGTGCGCGATCTTGAGAAATCCGCCAAGTTCTACGAGGACGCATTCGAGCTCAAGCGCGTCGGCCAGGAGACGCTCGATTTCGCCTCCGCCATTTATCTGAGCGATGGCGTCATCAATCTTGCCCTGCTCAATTACTTCGGCAAGCGCGGCTCCGGGCTCGAGGATGCGAAGAGCTTCGTCGGCGCGCATCATTTCGGGTTTCAGGTCGATGATCTCGCCGGGGCTCAGAAGCGGATCGAAGCGGCGGGCGGCACATTCTTCTTCGATCTCGGCAAGGACACGGCGAAGGAGAATTTCGAGCGCAAGTTCAAGGATCCCGACGGCATCATCTTCGATATTTCGCAGAAGGGCTGGCGCGGCGCGACGGGGTGATACCGATCATTCCTCGGGCTCGGTGGTGAACAGGAGCGGATAGCCCTTGTTGCGGCCGGCGTCCGTCGCTCGCGTCGCCTTGGTCTCGGCAACATCCTTGGCAAAGACCGCAACCACGCACGTGCCGCGGCGATGCGCGGTCATCATCACCCGATAAGCCTGGTCCTCATTCATGCGGAACTCCGCCTTCAACACGATCACGACGAACTCGCGCGGCGTGTAGTCGTCGTTGATGAGGATGACCTTGTGCAGGCGAGGGCGTTCCGTCTTCTGCCGAACCTTGACGCGCGGTCTGGTGAGGAGGTTGCTCATCAGGAGCTCTCTCGAATGCGGCCCGCCGCATTATGGCGGGTTACCCCTGCGCGAATCAACGATCACCCCCACACCTCGTTCGCCACTTCCACGATGGTGCGCAGCTTCGCCCACTGCTCCTCCTCGGCGAGCACATTGCCCTCCTCGGTCGAGGCGAAGCCGCATTGGGGGGAGAGGCAGAGCTGGTCAGGATCGACGTATTTGGCTGCCTCATCGAGGCGCCGCTTGAGCGTCTCCTTCGATTCGAGCTGGCCCGTTTTCGTCGTCACCAGGCCGAGCACCACGGTCTGGCCCTTGTGCACGCTGCGCAGCGGCTCGAAGGAGCCCGCGCGCTCCGTGTCATACTCCATGAAATAGCCGTCCACCTTGATGCGATCGAACAGCACCTCGGCGACCGGGTTGTAGCCGCCCGATCCCATGTAGGTCGATCGATAGTTGCCGCGGCATAGATGCATGGTGACGCTCATATCGGAGGGAATATCGGATACCGCCGTGTTGATGAGATCGCCATAAAGCTCTGCGAGCTTCTGTGGATCGTCGCCGTGACCCGCCTGCGCCTTGCGATAATTCGCGTCGCACAGCATCGCGATAAAGACCTCGTCGAGCTGGAGGTAGCGGCAGCCGGCATCGGCAAAGGCGCGCACCGCCTTGCGATAAGCGGCGCCGAGGTCGGCGAAGAAGTCATCGAGATCGGGGTAGACGCTGGCGCTCACCGCCTCACGCCCGACCCGGCCGTAGAGCGCGGACGGGGCGGGAATGGTGATCTTCGGCATCTGCCGGGTATGGCCTGCGAGAAACTTGAAATGCGCGATCATGGGATGACCGGAGAAGCCGAGCTTGCCGACAACGCGCGCCCCCTCAGCGCGCGTGCGCCCTCCGGAAAACGCAATGCCCTGGTCCATCACGTAGCGTTCGACGCCGTCCAGGCCCCAGAGAAAATCGAGTTGCCACCACGAGCGGCGGAACTCGCCGTCGGTGATGCCGCGCAGGCCGACCTCCTCCTGCTTGCGGGTCACGTGCTCGATCTCGCGATCTTCGACGGCCGCAAGCTCTGCCGCGGTGATTTGGCTTTTGGCGCGCTTTTCGCGCGCCTCCTTCAAGGCAGCCGGCCGCAGCAGGCTTCCTACGTGATCGGCGCGAAACGGCGGCTTGCGTCGTTGCATGAGGTCACTCCGTCTTAGGGTGGGTCAAGGCGCCTGATAGAACGTCGAGCTCAAAGCGATGAGTCGAGCGCCGCGACCCACCAGCTGTGCGCCGCGACCCGCCAACAGTGTTTGCGGCGCGGTGCGGTTCGGTGGGTTTCGGCGGCATAGGGTCTCGGCTATGACCATGCCCCTTCGCGCGCCTCAACCCACCCTACGCTTCATCCCCATACCTCATCGGTGATCTGCACGATGCTCGCCAGCTTTGCCCATTGCTCGTTTTCACTCAGGATGTTTCCTTCCTCGGTGGAAGCAAACCCGCATTGCGGCGACAGGCAGAATTGGTCGAGAGAGGCGAACTTCGTGGCTTCGTCGATACGCCGCTTGATGTCGTCCTTCTTCTCCAGCGCACCCGTTTTCGACGTGAGAAGGCCGAGCACCACGATCTTGTTGCCTTTCGGCAGGAAGCGTAAAGGCTCGAAGCCGCCGGCGCGCTCGGTATCATACTCGAGGAAATAGCCGTCGTAGTTCACTTTGCCCAACAGTGTCTCCGCGACCGGCTCATAGCCACCCTCGGAAATCCACGTCGAACGGAAATTGCCGCGGCAGATATGCGTTGTGATCGTCATGTCCGCGGGCTTCTGCGCAAGCGCAGTGTTGATCACGCCCGCATAGATCGATTGCAGCGCATCGACGTTGGCGATGCGTTCGCGCGCCTTTTGCACCTCTTCCCGCGAGCAAAGGTAGGCCCAAACCGTGTCGTCGAACTGCAGATAACGGCAGCCGGCGTCGTAGAAGGCTTTCACCGCCTTCTTGTAGGTCTCGCCGAGATCGTGGAAGAAACCATCGAGATCGGGATAGACGCTCTTGCTGATACCGTCTTTGGGCAGCCGAAAATGCAGAACGGACGGCGACGGAATCGTCATCTTCGGCATCACCTTTGTATGGGCTTTGAGAAACTTGAAATGCTCCAACATCGGGTGATGCGACCATCCAATCCTGCCGATGATGCGCAGCGCCTGCGCCTTGGTCTGCACCCCGCGGAACTGGATGCCTTGCTCGGCTTCGTAGAGCTCAAGCCCGTCGAGCATGCCAAGGAAGTCGAAATGCCACCAGGAGCGGCGGAACTCGCCGTCGGTGGCGAGCTTGAGCCCGATATCCTCCTGCTTGGCGATGATCTTTTCGATCTCTCGATCCTCGACCGCCTTGAGCTCGGACGCGCTGATTGCACCTTTCTCGCGCCTGGCGCGGGCTTCCTTGAGGGCGGCGGGACGTAGCAGACTGCCGACATGATCGGCGCGAAACGGCGGCTTGGTCCTTTTCATGTCAAACTCCGTTGTATCATGGGTCAAGGCACCTGACAGAACGTTGAGGTCAAAACGATCACGTTGAGCGCCGCGACCCACTGGGGCGCAGCTCGGTGGGTTTCGGCGCTATAAATCTTCGTCATTATGCGCTGTCCTTCGGGCGCCTCAACCCACCCTACCTGTTTCATACTCAACTGCGTGATTGAGGGATTCGCCAAGGTAGACAGCCTTCACGCGCGGATCGCGCGCAACGTCCTCGGGCGCGCCATCGATGAACAGGGCGCCATTGACCAACACCGAGATGCGATCGGCAAACGAGAACACGATGTCCATGTCATGCTCGATGAGCAAGACGCTCACATCGGCGGGGAGTGCGGCGACAGTGGCGAGGATCTCATGGCGCTCCGCGTCGGGCACGCCTGCCGCCGGCTCGTCGAGCAGAAGCACGCGCGGGCGGCAGGCAATGGCAAGCGCAATCTCCAAGAGACGCTGCTTGCCGTAGGGCAGATTGCCGGTGCGCTCGTACATCACGTCGGAGAGGTGGAATTGCGCCAGGATGTCCACGATCTCCTCGGTCACCGCAGGGCTGCTGCCCACCAGGCGCCACCAGTGGCTGCCGCTGCCCATGCGCTCCGAGATAGCAAGCCCGACCGTCTCCAGCGGCGTGAGGTCGAGAAATAACTGATTGATCTGGAAGGTGCGCGCGAGCCCGCGCTGAACTCGCTTATGCGTGTCCAGCTTGGTGATGTCCTCGCCTTCGAGCACGATGCGGCCGGCGGACGGCCGCACCACGCCGGTGAGAAGATTGATCACCGTCGTCTTGCCGGCTCCATTCGGGCCGATCAGAGCATGCCGCGCGCCCTTCGCGATCGCCAGCGAAAGCTGGTTGACCGCGGCAATGCCGCCGAAATGCTTTTCCAACCCGATGGTTTCGAGCGCGGCCGTCATCAGTGATCGCCACCCGACCGCCTCGCTTCGCTGCGGTGGTCGATGTCCCCATTCCAGCGGGAGGCATGATGGAGCTCGTTGCGCTGTTCGCGCAAGAGCGATGCCCCTGACTTGTCCGAAGAGTGGAGCGCCCGCGCGGCAAGGCTGCGCGCCATTGCGAACCACAGTCCGATGCGTTCGCGACCAATGAGAACGATCAGCACCAGCACGAGACCGATCCAGAATTGCCAGTATTGCGGAGTGAGATTGGCGATCCAATCCTGCATCAGCTTGAAAATCACCGCCCCGATCAGCCCGCCATAGAGATAACCGGCGCCGCCGATGATCAAAACGAGCAGCAGGTCGGCCGAGCGCTCGAACGAGAACACATCGAGGGAAGCGAACGCCGTGGTCTGTGCCAGCAATGCGCCGGCCACACCGGCATAGAAGGCAGCCAATGTATAGATGGCGATGAGACGGGAATTGATGGACATGCCGATCAACGAGCTACGCAGCGGGTTTCCCTTCACTGCGCGCAGGGAGAGGCCGAATGGGGAATAAACGATGCGCCGCGCCAGGAGGAAAAGAACGAACAGAACCGCGAGACAATAGACATAGGCGACATGCCCAAAGATATCGAACGCGAACATGCCAAGGACGGGCGCGATGGTGACGCCCTGCAGGCCGTCCGCTCCTCCGGTAAGGTCAGGCAGCTGATTGGCAATTTCGCGCATGATGAGAGCGATGCCGAGCGTCACCATCAGGCGGGTGAGATCGGCGCCGCGCAGGACGAGAAAGCTCGTTGCAAACCCCAGCAGGGCTGCGATGCAGCCGGAGACGATTAGAGCCAGCACTGGCTCGTTGATGATGGCATGCTTCGCGAATAATGCCGCCGCATAGGAGCCCAAGCCGAAAAAGGCTGCATGACCGAGCGAAATAATGCCGGCATAGCCCAAGATGAGATCGAGCGAGAGCGCAAACAGCCCGAGCCATGCGATCTCGGTGAGAATGAGGTGGCGATTGCTAAAAAAAGACGAGAGCTCGGCCAACCAGCCGCCAAAAGCAAATATGCTGGTGAACGCCGCAACCCAGAAAGCATATTCCATCGCGCTCCAGCGGGCGCGACGCGCGAGCCTATGCGCCACCTGGCTTGCAAGCTCGCTCGGCATTGCTTGGGCTACCGGGAGCTGGCGCGGGCAAACAAGCCCTGCGGCCGCAGAATCAAGAGCACGATCATGATGGTGTAGATGACGAACGCCCCGAATTTCGGGACGTAGTATTTACCGGCGACATCCGCGATGCCAATGAGGAGCGAGGCGAGGAAAGGCCCGGTGATGCTCGAGGTGCCGCCGACCGTCACCACGATCAGAAAGTAGACCATGTATTTCAATGGAAACGTCGGATCGAGGCCGAGAATTTCCGCGCCAAGCGCGCCGCCAAGGCCTGCAAGCCCCGAGCCGACCGCAAACGTCAGCGCAAACACGCGGTTTACGTCGATGCCAAGCCCGCGCGCGACTCTTGCGTCGTCAACCGATGCCCGCAGGCGGCTGCCGAAACGAGTGCCGGAAAGGATCAGCTGCAGCGCGACCGCGAGAACACCGCAGACGATGATGATCAACAGCCGATAGCGCCCAATGCCGATCCCAAACAGCTCGAAGCGGCCTTGCAGCACGCTCGGGATTTGGATGAAAACCTGCTGCGAGCCCATGACGTAATCGACCGCCGCCACCGACATGAAAACGAGGCCGATCGTGAACAGGACCTGGTCGAGGGGCGTTCCGTTATAGACATGCACATAGAGCGTGCGCTCGAACACCGCGCCGATGATCGCGGTGGCAACGAACGCGATCGGCAGGCCGGCAAAAAATGGAACTCCTGCGCGGTTGACCAGCACCAGCGTGATGTAGCCGCCGGCCATGGCGAAAGCGCCATGGGCGAGATTGACGAAGTTCATCACCCCCAGCGTGACTGAAAGCCCGCACGCCAGGACGAAGAGCAGCATTCCATAGGCGATGCCGTCGAACAGGATCGTCAGCATGGTCGATTGCCCTGATCGACGCTGTAGTACGCTATCATTGCGGTGCTCCGACCGCGCCACAGACTCGCTTCACCTCTCCCCTTGCGGGAGAGGTCGGCCGGCACAGCTGAGCAAAGCGAAGCAGTGGCGGCCGGGTGAGGGGTATCTCTCAGCAAGCGAGTTCTGGACGACCCCTCACCCCGACTCTCTCCCGCAGGGAGAGAGGGGGCCGGCCGCGACCGCTGCAACATCTCAGTCACAGTTCAACGATCCTGGGTAGCAGTGCATCGATGACAATAACGGTGCGAACCTACTTCGTCATCTTCAGCGGGTCCTTGACCGCCGGGAAGGTCTTGAACTGCATGTTGAAAAGCTCGCCCTTCACCTTCTCGATCTTGCCCATGTAGACGTTCTGAACGATCTCGCGGGTGTCCGGATCGATCGAGATCGGTCCACGCGGGCTTTCCCACTGCATCCCCTTCATCGCATTGATCAGGGCATCGGCATCCGTCTTGCCGCCCGTCTTTTTCAGCGCCTCGTAGATCAGGTGCAAGCCATCGTAGCCGCCGAGCGAGATGAAGTTCGGGCGATAGTGGTTCACCGCCTCGAAGGCTGCGACATATTCCTTGTTCATCTTCGAATCGTGGGTCACCGAATAGATGCCGGCGGTCACCACGCC
>Ga0306920_100014674_pt1 | contig 10707 bp, 9 predicted proteins | sample flu12Cox44000170_FD_204666 | JGI IMG/M metagenome (GOLD analysis project Ga0306920, IMG submission 204666) | Lab enrichment of tropical soil microbial communities from Luquillo Experimental Forest, Puerto Rico - flux4day.12C.oxic.44.000.170 (v2)... | ecosystem: Environmental > Terrestrial >... | reverse complement strand
GTGGTACGATCGATGTGGATCAGTGACGTACTCGCGCAATGTGTGCGCCAATTCCGCCATGTGTCCCGGAACACTCTGCTTGGGTGGAGACCAGGTGCGCCCCGTCATTGGTGGGACCTTTCCGTGTCTTTCGTACGCAAAGTGATACGTGGTGCCGTCGCACCCTCGTTGGAGCTCAAGTGAGTATTTTGTTTGCAGCAAGACCTTGCTCCAAACATCACAGACCGCCACAGCCAAGTCCGTAGGCAGCTGCTTGTGGCGGCTGTTCACCGGTCGCCGCGAACTCGCCTCAATCAGATTGCGAATGTCTTCGAAGGTCAACGTTCCGTTCGCTTGAAGTTGCGTCGCATCAGGCAGACCCTCGTATTGCGGTTCACCCAACAAAGCCGTATACCCAGACTTAGGTTCGCCGACAACAGCGAGCATCCATTTCATTTCCCATGTCGGCTCGCATAACACAGTTGCGATGTCCGGGTATAGAAGCTCGCGACGGAGTGACTCGATTTCCCGATTCATCGGGATAACAAGAGTTTCCGCGTCGGCGCGCAGAAAATAAAAGCGTTCCGGCCTCAGGAGAACCGAAAGCTCAGGCTCAAGGTGCTCAGGCAGGCTCAGATGTCCTGTATCTACGATTATCTTGCGGGTAAAGGAGTCATCTTTCATAGCACAGTGCGTGAAAATGTTACGCCTGAATAGTTCAACGAACAAGGAACAAGCTGGAGGGTAAAGATACTATTCGAAGCTAATTCTCTCCCCGCTAACGACGGAGTGCTTTTGGAATTTAGCGTCGTTCTTCAGCGGGAAATCGAGTCGATAATGCGCGCCGCGGCTCTCTTCGCGGGCCAGCGCTGAGCGGGCGATCAGGAAACCGGTGTCGAGGATATTGGTGGCTTCGCGCGCCAGCCGCGCGCCCGACTGCGGCAGGCGCAGTTGCAAGTGCATCAGCTCTGTGATGACCTGGCGAAGCGCCTTGCCTTCCCGGACCACTCCCACATACTGCCACATCAGGGACTGCACCTTGCGAATGAACTGCTCGATGTCGCGCGTGCTGCCATTGGTGGGCTGTGCAGCCGCAGCAGCAACCATCGAGGCCGATCGCAATTCCGTTTTGCCAAGCTCCTCCCGCATGGCGCGCGCAGCACGAGCGCCGTAGACCAGTCCCTCCAGCAGTGAATTGCTGGCCAAGCGATTGGCGCCGTGCACGCCGGTGCATGCGACCTCACCGGCTGCGTACAGGCCGGGAATCGATGTTCGCCCATCAAGGCTGGTGCGAACGCCTCCCATAGAATAATGCGCGGCCGGACGCACGGGCACGAGTTCGCTCGCGATATCGATGTTGTATTGCAGGCAGGTGGTGTAGATCGTAGGGAAGCGCTTGCGCACGCGCTCGGCGTTGAGATGCGTAAGGTCCAGATAAACGGCGGCGTCGGGCCGATGTTGCAGCTCAAGTTCATGGGCGATAGCGCGCGCGACAACATCGCGGGGCGCCAGCTCCGACATCTCGTGATACTTGGGCATGAAACGCTTCAGCTCGATGTTGCGGAGATACGCTCCCTCGCCACGCAGGGCTTCGGACAGCAGGAACCGCGGCGCGTTCTTCAGGTAGAGAGCCGTCGGATGGAACTGCACGAACTCCATGTCGCTGATTTCGGCTCCGGCGCGATGCGCCATCGCAACCCCATCGCCGGTTGCCACCGCGGGATTCGTGGTATCGCTGTAAACCTGTCCGAGCCCTCCCGTGGCAAGTAAGACGGACCTGGCAAAGATGTCGTGCATCTGCCCGTCGCGGTCGAGCACGCGAACACCGCGTACCTTGCCTTCAACTATCAGCAGCTCAGTGGTGAACTCAAACTCACCAAACTCGATGCTCTTGAGGGCCTCGGCTTTCAGGTACAAAGCACGGCCAATTTCACGCCCGGTAGAGTCCCCGTGAGCGTGCAAGACGCGGCTGCGGCTGTGAGCTCCTTCACGGGTGAAAGCGATCTTGGCTCCGGCACGGTCGAATTCCGTTCCCCACTCAATGAGCTCCTCAATCCGTGGCGGTCCCTCTTCCACGAGGATGCGTGCCGCAACTTCATTCACCAGGCCGTCACCAGCTTTCAGTGTGTCTTCCAGATGGAGACTGACCTCGTCGTCATCGCTGAGAGCCGCGGCGATTCCCCCTTGCGCGTACTGCGTGTTGGATTCAGTGACTTCACGCTTGGCAAGACAAAGCACGCGGCCAGCAGATGCGAGTTCCACCGAAGCGCGCAGACCCGCAATGCCTGCGCCTACAACGATGAAATCCGTTTGCGTGGGAATCGTTGCCATAGCGAAGGTCCAAACCTGCTTCTAACGCTGATGTTAACACTCTGAGACAAGCATCAATAGGCAAGAATCGCGCTGATTCTCGCAATGGGAAAAGATGCCAGCCGAGCCCCCTTACCAGCATCCGTTACACTGATTGCTTGATCCGCATACCTGTCAAAACCGACTCTCGCTCGTACGAAGTGCTGGTGGAGCGCGGGCTCATAAACCGTGCATCACGAGCGCTGGACGGGATCTTATCGCCGGGGCCGCGGGTTTTCGTCGTGACCTCGAGGGCCATTCGCAAGCACTGGGGAAGAGTGCTGCGGAAGGGACTTTCGAAGCTCGCCCAGGCGGTCGAGGTGCTCGAGATGCCCGACGGCGAGCGGGCCAAGCGCCTGACAGAGTTGGAGAAGCTCGCTGAACAACTGGTGGCGAAGGGCGCCGACCGGCAATCGGTCATCGTTGCTCTGGGCGGCGGTGTCGTGGGAGACGTTGGCGGATTCCTCGCCTCGATTTACATGCGTGGTGTGCCGGTGGTGCAGGTGCCCACGACCCTGGTGGCGCAAGTAGATTCGGCAATCGGCGGCAAGACGGGAGTGAACCTGGTCTCAGGCAAAAACCTGCTGGGTACGTTTCATCAGCCTTCGTCTGTGCTGGTAGATCCGGATGTGCTGTCTACCTTGCCGGAGCGCGAGTATCGGTCGGGCCTCTTCGAGGCCATGAAGTACGGTGTGATTCGCAATTCGGAAATCTTCGAACTAATGGAGAGGCAACGTGATCGCCTGCTGGCACGCGACAGCAAGGTGTTGGAGAAGCTGATTGCCGACTGCATCCAGATCAAGGCCGATGTGGTCAGCGCCGATGAGCGCGAAAGGGGAGAGCGGCTCATTCTGAACTATGGGCATACCATAGGCCATGCCCTGGAGGCGGAGACCGGCTACAGGCACCTGCTGCACGGCGAAGCTGTGGGATTGGGCATGATTGCCGTGGCCAAGATTGGTGAGGCGATGGATACCGGTGATCCACAAACCGCCCTGCGGATCCGCGGGCTGGTGCAGTCCTATGGGCCTCTACCGGCGGTGAAGGTCAAGCCAAAGAACATCCTTAAGCGGCTCATGAGTGACAAGAAAACCGTAGGAGGACTGCCCCATTTCGTGCTTGCGAAAAACATCGGTGAAGTCGCCATTGTGAATGACGTGCCCGAACGCGTGATCCTGGATGCTGTAAGAGAACTGAACCAACTCGCCGCGGGCTGATGAGCACCGAATCGAACAATCAGAAGCAGGCGCCCATCATCGGCGCGGCGCCCGAAGGAGCGCGCGACGAAGCCACGGCTGCGGTGGCCGTACGCGAGATGTTCAGCTCAATCGCGCCGAGATATGACCTGCTGAACCACCTGCTGTCGATGAACGTTGACCGGTTCTGGTGGAACCGCACTGCTAGCACCTTTGCAGATATCCTACGACGTCCCAACGCGCAGGTACTCGACCTGTGTTGCGGAACGGGCGACATGGCATTTGCTTTGTATCGCAAGGCGAAGTCGAATTCGCTCCGGCTTACGGGCGCGGACTTTTCCCATCCCATGCTGGTGCGTGCGCAGGAGAAGGCGGGACCCAGAAGAGTTCGCTGGGTGGAGGCCGATGCGTTACAACTACCTTTTCCAACCGGTGAATTTGATTTAGTGACGGCGGCTTTTGGCTTTCGTAATCTCGCCAACTACGATCGCGGGCTAGAGGAAATCTATCGGGTACTGGCGCCAGGCGGTGAAGTAGGAATACTGGATTTCCGCGAGCCGAAGGGGCTGATTGGACAGGTGTACCGGTTTTATTTTCGTCACGTGCTACCGGCCATCGGAACAGTCATTTCGGGCGTGAGCGGGCCGTACAGGTATTTGCCGGCATCGGTACACCGCTTTCCCTCCTCTGAGGAGATGTTGAATCGCATGCGTGGTGCCGGTTTTCGGGAACGATCCTGGACGCCTTACACATTTGGAATTGCGGGTCTGTATCGAGGAAAAAAGTGAAGGCGCTCCATCCGGATTGCCACCTGATCGAGCCGGTCATGTTTTATAAGCGGGCCTGCAATCGCTCGACAGTGGAATCTGTACCCGGTGCGAGACAGTATGCGGGTTAAGCGTATTCTCGAATCCTCTCTGTACGTTTCCGATATCGCTCGTTCCCGCCAGTTCTACGAGCGCGTGTTCGGCTTCAGGACAATCTTTGCCGAAGGACCTCGCCTGAACGCACTTAGCGTCAATGACGAACAGGTCCTGCTGCTCTTCGCGAAGGGACAGACCGAGTCGGAGGTCCATTTTCCCGGAGGCATCATTCCGGGACACGGAGCAGAAGGCAGCATCCACCTGACCTTTGCGATCGGGAAGGAAGACGTTGAGCCATGGGAGCAACAACTGCTCGCACACGGTGTGACTCTGGAGAGCAAGGTCGAGATGCCGGCGGGAGGTTGCAGCCTTTACTTTCGCGATCCTGACGGTCACCTGATCGAACTCGCCACGCCCGGCACATGGCCGATCTATTGACGCAGAGCTTCTCGCAAGCCGCTTGAAGGCCACGCTACTGTGCGCGTGTGAAGCTGTCACGCAAAGCTTCTTCTACGGTGTGCTGAATCACTTTCGGATAATCAGGGCCAAGGAACTGCTGAAGGCGAGTCGTATCCATCGTGTAGGAGCCGATCATGTAGGGCATGGCTTCTGGCGGAATCGAAGAGACGCCCGACTTCCAAAGGAACTTCAGGATGATGCGAAACACCTGCCGGGTGGGCACTAACTTTATCTCCGCGTTGGCAATCCGGGCGCATTCCTCGATGCTGAGAGCATCTCCGCGGCCTGCAACGTTAAGAATGGTAACGAGCGGGTCCGAAGCGGGCCGGTACAGCAGGTAGGCAAGCAGCCGCGCCATGTCATCCACATGTACGAATTGCAGCCGTTTGCGGGGGTATTCCTTGCCTCGCGGAAGCATGATGGGCAGGCGTTTGCCTTCGGCCCGCATTCGCGCCGCCCGTTTGCTTTTTCCCAGCGGAGTGCCGCGCAGCGCGCCGACCATATAGTTCTGCATCGATGCTCCGGTGTAGATATGCGGCCGCAGAATGTAGTTGCGGCAGTCACCCATGCTCTCGGCCCGATACCGTACGACCTCGTCGCTCTCGCGCTTGTGCACTGCATAGGGCAGCGTGTGAGCATTCAACGGAAAGTCTTCGCGCACCGGTCCTGGCGTTTCCGGGCCGTACACAGAAACGCTGCTGGGAAAGATGAACTTGCCAACGTCTCCGCCGGTGCGGTTCACCACGCTGATGGCTTCCATGACGCGAGCGGTGCCGGCAACGTTGATCTGCCACATGCGCTCCAGGTCTACGACGCCGGTTTGCACCGGGTCGAGCACAAACGCGAGGTGAATGACAGAATTCGCCTTGGTTTCTCGCAGCAGGTGGGTCAGTTGCTGGCAGCTGATTTCATGCCCGAGATCGATCTCATGAAAACGGATGGGCAGCGAAGTGGCTGGTGGGCGCACATCGACGCCCACCACTCGAAAATCAGAGAGAAACGGGAGCAGGCGAACTCCGAGGTTGCCGGAAATGCCCGTTACCAGAACCGTTCTCTCGGCCGGACTCATCTTTGCGGCGGCGTAGAAGGCGGAGCGCTGGACTGGGCCGTGGGAGCTGCCCCGGGCTGTGCGGTCGGGGCTGCGCCGGACTGCGCAGGCGGGCTGGCGGGTTGCTGAGCCGGCGCGGGGAATCCAGGTGGAAGGCCGGGCGCCTTCTCGGGGCCGAAGTATGCCTCGTTCAACACGGGTTTGGCCGATTCGTTCAACTGCTGGATCCTCTCGCGCATAGCCTGGTCATGCAGGCTCTTGCTGATCTGCGCCTTAACATCGTTCAACGGCTGCTGCTTCACGGAGACCATCTTGTAGATATACGCAGCACCGGCATCGAAAAAGGGCTTCGATATCTCACCCGGCTTAAGGTCAAATACGCTGTCCTGATCCGGGGCCAAAGTTCCGGGGCGTTGGTTCGTGATGTTGACATCCGGACTGCTACTGAGCCCCATCCGGGTCATAGCATCTTTCTGCAGAGTTGCGGGATCGGCGCCTCCCACCCACTGCTGCTGAAGCTTCTCAACGTAAGCCTTCTGATCCTCTGCCGTCGGCTTCTTGACATCGCTTGCGGCCGGTTCGCTCGGTATGATAATGCGCTGCAGAGTTGCGTCAATGAACTTACGGCTGTTTTGGTTGTAGTAGTCCTGAATCTGCTGTTCGGAGGGATGGGAGTACTCCTCGGAATAATGCTTGTTGAGCACCTCGACGAGGATCTGGTTTCTCGCGAACTGCAGAATCTGCTGAAAGTTGGGATCGTTCTCGAGTCCGAGCGCGCGAGCCTGGTCGGCGAAGACCAGCAACTTGCCATACTGGGTGGCAAAGTTGCGCTTCTGGTCCGTCGTCATGTCGGGCTTTATCGCAGTGGTCAGCTTCTCGAACTGCTCGCGGCTAATGCTGCTGACGCACCCGTTGGCCTCGCTTTTGCAAGCGCCACTCAGGGTGAGGACAGGATCATTAGGCCCTACGTTGGCTGCACTTGGCGGCAACGCCGTGGTTGTCGCGGGTTTGGGTGCATGGCCCAGGGGCGAGGGCGCAGACGCGGCATCCTGCGCGAAAGCCGGCCCTCCAAGGGCACACGAAAGCGTCAAAATTATTAAAGTTTGAATTCGCATGAAAACTTAGCCTCCGGAAAGAAACAGCAGCTGAGTGGGTGATTGCTAAAAATCGTATCACAAGGCTCATCTCCATTGCCAAATTCGGCGTTCCGGGACGGCAACATGAAGTCTGGCCATTTGCCGGACGAGTTTGGGTTGCAGATCGGTAAGGGGCATGAATAATCAGAGGAGGACGGCGTTGCCGGTGAGCACCATTGCCATGCAAGCGGAGAAGAAAGCGGTTGCGCTGAATTCTGTGTGGGCGGCAGTCGGCATCACCTCGCTGAAGATCGTCGTCGGGGTAACGACTGGTAGCCTGGGCATTCTTTCCGAGGCCGCGCACTCGGCCCTCGATCTAATAGCAGCCGCCATCACCTTCTTCTCGGTGCGCGTTTCCGACAAGCCAGCCGATGCTATCCACCAGTATGGGCATGGAAAGGTCGAAAACTTTTCCGCGTTCATTGAGACCGGGTTATTGCTCTTGACCTGCCTGTGGATCGTCTACGAGGCAATCAAGCGTCTCTTCTTCCGCGAAACCCACATTCAGCCGTCGGTTTGGGCCTTCGTCGTCATGGGCATATCCATTCTGGTGGACGCCTGGCGGTCGCGCAGGCTCAAGCGCATCGCGCTGAAGTATGACAGCCAGGCCTTGCTTGCCGACGCACTGCATTTCAGCACCGATATATGGTCCAGCTCCGTAGTGATTCTGGGTTTGGCGCTGGTGATGGCGGGCGAAGCATGGTCGGTGCCTTGGCTGGCGAAAGCCGATCCTTTGGCCGCACTCATTGTGGCCGGCATCGTGGTGTACGTCAGTTGGCGTCTGGCGCGCCAGACTGTTGATGCCTTGCTCGATGCAGCGCCCAAAGGTATCCGCAGCCGCATAATCGCCGAGCTGCGCAGAATCGACGGCGTCCTGGACGTGGATCGGGTGCGGATCCGCCGTGGAGGAAGCCGCTACTTTGTGGACGTCTCCGTCGCCATGTCGAGGACCGTAACCTTTCAGAAATCCGAGCAGGTGGCAAATGAGGTGGCGCAGCGTATCAGAGCTCTGCTTCCGGGGGCCGACGTGATGGTGAATGCCGTCGCTCGTGCTGACCGGCAGGAGAGTTTATTTGACCGGGTGCGGGCCGTTGCTACCCGCCATAACCTGAATGTGCATGACATCAGCGTTCAGGATCTGGACGGCAGGTTGCACGTTGAGCAGCACGTTGAACTTGAGGAAACCCTCAGCCTGAAAGATGCTCACGATCGCGTGACGCAGCTCGAGGCGGAGATGAAGGCCGACATGCCGGAGATCTCAACCATCCTTACCCACATCGAGAGCGAACCTGCGACCATCGAAACCGGCGACGCCACGGTGCCGGTCCCGACGTTCGAGCGCCAGTTGCAGGCGGTTACCCAAAGCTTCCCTGAAGTTGTCGATATGCACGACCTGGTATTCAAACGCGTCCGAGGCAGGCTTTACCTTTCGCTGCACTGCACCATGAAAGACGATCTTCCGCTATCGCGCGTGCACGACATCCAGACCGCGATGGAGGGCCGCCTCCGGCAGGCGGTGCCGGAGCTCTTCCGCGTGCTCATCCATCCGGAACCCCATACCGACAACCGCCGATAACGCCGGATCGACAAACCAGAATTGATTGCAATGGGAATTGCGTAGTAATCTCTTGGGGCATCTGCGGTAGTTTTGGAGTGGAGGGACTATGCGGCAACATGGCCCTGACGATCCTGCCTTGTCGATGCCCGAGCGTCCAGTAAATGCGGGGGATGCCGGCCGGCCCCTCAATCGCGTGCGCTATATCGAGCACGCCGGTAAACGCATTCTGCTGGCTGATATCAGCGGATGCACGCCCGAGGAACTGTTGGAGTGTATCGAAGCCGTTCCCCGGCACGTGACCAAAGAGCCCGAGCATTCAGTCCTACTGCTGGGAGACCTTACGGGCGCGCAGTTTACGAAGGAAGCCATCGAACACTTGAAGATAGCCACTGTCTTCAACCGCTCGCATGTCGCCAAAGCTGCCTGGGTGCTCAGCGACGATTTTCCCAAGGTACTGATGGAGTCTATCCGCGCTTTCTCGGCGCGCGACATTCCTGTTTTCTCTACCAGGGAAGAGGCACTCGACTATCTGCTTCGAGACTAAGCCGCTCCGTCAGCCGCAACCGTGCCCGCTTCCTCGGCGCCGGATGGCTCCGGCTCAACCTCTTGCAGCGGATACCCTAGATCTTTCCAGGCGTGATATCCCCCCAGGAGCGGGCGCACACCACGAATGCCGTGCTTCCGAAGTTGCAGCGCCACCCGGGCGCTTGTGGCTTCGTTGGGTCAAGTACAGAATAGAACGATTTCTCCCTGGCGCGGAATCTCGCCGTGCCGGTTTTCCAGCTCTTCGGGAGAGATACGCAATGCATTGGGAAGGGTCCGGGGGTCGGGCAGCAGATCGAGCGGATGCCGCAGATCAATGATCATCACAGGCTCGCCGAGGTCGAGTTGCACTTTCAATTCCTCGGGAGTTATCCGGTCGCCTTTCACCTGCTCGAGGAAGCGCTCTCGCTCGTAATAGCGATACCCGATGTAGGCGATAAACGCGCCGATAAACATCACCAGCGTCCACGAGCCAAGATGCTGCAGACCCTGGGTGATGCGGTTGATCTGATTGCTGAAGAAATAGCCGGTACAGGTGAAAGCCGCCGCCCAAAGCGCAGCCCCCGTGAACGCGAACCCCGCGAATCGGTGATAAGGAGTTTGAACCACTGCAGCCAGGGGAGCGGCCGCGGTATTCAGACCGGGGACAAACTTGGCGAATAACAGGGTCCGCATCCCGAATTTCGCAAACTTCGCTTCGGTTTGCCGGACACAGGTATCAGGCTCGAGCGAGATCTTGCACAGCAGGCGCAGCACGGCCAGGCCACGTCTTTTACCTACGAAGTACCACCCCGAATCGCTGATCAACGATGCAATGGCAGCGACCAGGATGGTCGCAAACAGGCTCATGCGACCCTGCCCGGCCAGCGCTCCGCAGGCCAGTAGCAAGGGAGATACAGGGACAGGCAATCCTGCCTGCTCGGCCAGAACCCATCCGAAGACGAGCACGTAGCCGTACGAAGTCAGAAATTGGAGCGTTTCAGTCACACTGATTCACGACCCGCAACAGCTCAAGACAGTGGATGCCAGTATAGTCAGAAAGATTCCGAATGGCGATCGGACTGAAGTACCGCGCGCCCTGCCGCGTGCCGGGTAGCTCCCCGAATGGGTGGACCACTGATGTGAGTCCTGGCCTAGGCGTTCCATGAACAAGAGATCGGTGCCGTCCGTCACTGACTCAGGGTCGCTTGCTAATGCAAGCTATCGACCGAGCTGGCAACTTCAATCTCCTCCTTGCCCAGCGCGAAGCTGCGCCCGGAATCCATGTTGGGCATCACGACCTCAGCCAGGAAGTACTGCGTGCCGTAGTGACGGAAGACCAGCTTGGGAGTGGCGTCGACTGGGCGATCCGCTTTCTGCGCGAGAAGAACGATGCCTTTGTCGCCTTTGCCGTGATGAATGGCCACGGCGTTCCAGTACAGTCCTTCGATAAAGTACTCGCCTGCGGGCAGCGTGTTTTCGCCAACCGTGAACACAAACGGGACGTTGACCCACATTCCCGAGTGCTGGGCGAACGCTGCCGGGATCACCAGCAGTACCGCCAATGCAATGAGCACGTAAGCTGTCTTTTTCATGG
>Ga0306920_100014673_pt1 | contig 10707 bp, 12 predicted proteins | sample flu12Cox44000170_FD_204666 | JGI IMG/M metagenome (GOLD analysis project Ga0306920, IMG submission 204666) | Lab enrichment of tropical soil microbial communities from Luquillo Experimental Forest, Puerto Rico - flux4day.12C.oxic.44.000.170 (v2)... | ecosystem: Environmental > Terrestrial >... | reverse complement strand
AGAAATCCATGCTCCATCGGCGGCAAACGTCCAAGATGAACCTCATTTAAAGCTATCATGCTACTTCTGGTGACATATCAATCCGCAAAGTCGACTTGAGCGAATGTAAGGATTGCGGTTTTTGGAGCAGCGAAGATGGTCATGACCGTCGCTACGGTTACTATGACCGTAAAGGCCGATTATGCCTGGGGAGGGATCAACCATGCGCTCGCAACTCGCAATGGCCACGTTGCTGGCGCTGGCCGCGCTCGTCCGGCGCCGCCGCCTCAGCGCGTCGCCTCGATGAGCATGTTGAGCCCGTGTCTGGGGAGCAGGCGCCGTATGGCCGCGCGCGGGTAGAGGCGTTTTGCGAGGGTGAGAAGAGGCCCCCGGTGACGTTGTCCTGCGGCCCCTTGTAGCAGGTCGCCAAAATTAAGCACAGTGCGAATGTCCACTTGCGAGAACTCGGAGAACATGGACCGGGCCTCAGCTAGTGAGTAGGCCTTCGTACCCGGGCTTTCGAGGTGGTGGGCGTAGACATCCGCGAGCGAGCGCCTGGGCCGGCCGGCGAGCAACGCGTACCGCAACCACAGCATGTACCCGACCAAGGAATGAGTGTGGTAGATCATCACGCGGGCCACGCCACCCGGCCGAAGCACGCGAAGCACTTCGCGCACGGCCCGCGGAGTGTCCGGGCTGACGTGCAGCACTCCCCACGAATAGACGAGATCGAACGACGCGTCTGGAAACGGGAGATTCTCCGCATCCGCAACTCTCAAGTCAGAGCGCAGGCCGTAGAGCGCAAGGCGAGTAGCGGTGTGCTCGATCGCCCGCTCCGTCAGGTCGATGCCGGAGAGCGACCTGGGTATGTGACGTGCCCACTCGAGATGGTCGGCTCCCATGCCGACGCCGACTTCGAGCACATCCAAGCCGCGGCCGCTCTCGAACCGGGCGAATTGTCGGATGACGGGCTCAAGTTCGTAGCGCGTACGGGCGTGCGCCTCAAGGCGTTCACGCGAGCTGCCACCGCGCGCATACGCTTCCTCACCACATGACGCGCGCTCCCAGAAGTCGCGGACGGCCTGCTTCGCTTCAGTACTCATGACGGCTCAGGGGCATTTGGGGTCGATCAGGGTGTCGGGCGTGGGGGAAACGTGACAGCGGGCCTTAGCCTTAATTCATACCAGCCCGGCCTGTCCAGTCAACCCCTGCCGCACGCCCACCCATGCACGGCCCCCACACCCACATGGCGTAACGCGCACGATGGTCTGCGAGAGGCCAACTCGTACGCCCACGCAATCGAAGCAGCACCGAGCTAAACGCGCGCGCGTTGGGAAAGTGTGCGAGGGCCGCCCAGATTCCATCTGTGCTACCGCTGTCAACCACGACAATGGCTTGGCCCAGGCAAGATGGGACAGCGTGCGGCTGATATTCTGTTCCTCGTTATACGTCAGCAGAACGGGATAATTTGATAGCATTTGCAGGTGCGGGTGCGCCGAACGCCTGGACTGAAAGTTTGAGGCTGTTATACAAATCTTCCATCTGCATGGCGACATGGTCCCAGGTGAGACGCGCGGCGTGTTGTCGCCCAGCCTCGCCCATCGATCGCGCGAGGCTGGGATCGGCGATCAATAGGCGGATGGCCGAACTGAGCGGCTCTGGTTCACCCGCAACGACGAGGCCGGCCCCGGAGTCCCGCACGATCTCGGCTGCCCCCACTTCGGGCGTGACCACTACCGGAACGCAGCGTCGCATCGCCTCGAGCACGGTGTTACCAAAGTTTTCCGAGTACGACGGCAGTACAAAGAGCCGCGCTGCAGCGAACAGGCGCTCCTTTTCAGCTCCAATAACGGTGCGGGGCAGGATGCGAACTCGGTCCGCGATCCGCAACTCTGCGGCAAGCTTTACAAGTTTCGGAGCGAAATTTTCGTCGTCGGTGCCCACCACAGCTAGTATTCCGGATTGCGTGTGGGCGAACGCGTGCAGGAGCCGATCGAGGCCTTTTTTCCAACTTAACCTGCCCAAATACAACACGAGCGGCTGTTCCGATGTTATCGCCTCGACGTCTGAAGCGATGTTACCATTTGTGGAAATCGGCTCGTCAACTGTGTTGGGAATGATGACAAGCCGGGGGAGCCGCCAGCCGAAACGTTCAAGCTCGGTCGCTTCGAGTTGCGATGTCAAATGGAGCGCGGCAGCCTGTTCGACGTTCGACCTATCAATGAGATAAATCCAGGTAGACTTGGCAAGCCGGCTGCGGCGGGCGATCAGGTCCTTAACCAGCATTCCCCGGGGCGATAGCACGTAAGGAACGCCTGCGCGTCTTGCTGCACGCGCGGCCGCCCATGTCGGCCACTGAAAAACGGTATGAAGATGCACGATATCGACTTTGCCGATCGCGTGATGAAGCGCCTTTCCCAGCGCCGGCGCCCAATAAAGTCGTCTGATGAAGGGACAAGCGAAGTATTGGACGTGAACGCCGTCAAGATCCACCGGCGTCGCGATTGGAGCGCGAGTAATTTCTGGCCCGTCGATGTTAGTGGTAAGGACCTGCAATTCGTGCCCTCTTGCCGCCAGTGATCGGCAGAGGCCACGGACCGCAAAAATCGGCCCTCCGCGCACGGCGGGGAAATAGTAGGGAACAACATGGAGGATTCGCATTGCCCAACTCTACAGGAAATCGACCACAACTAGCCTCTTCGAGAGTAGCCCATTTGCCGATCACGGAACCCGCATGCTCGACGTCGACTTGCGCCGGTTCAAACATGCGGACGGACGCCGTCGAGAAGAGCTAAGCAAGCCATTTTCGGGCCAGACCCTTTAAATCACTTTTCGCAGGCCGGCAATCGCGAGCCCGGGCCCGCTTGATCGCGCGGCCGCCATACATGGGGCAAGGCGATAGCTCACCATGCATTCACCCGAGCAAACGGCGGCGGCCAACGAAAAGAGGCGGACATTTGCCAACATCCCAAAGCACATCACTATTTGGACGAGTCACATGAGCGCATCTCAGCAAAGGGGATCGTCGACATCGGCGTGAAAATGAAACGTAGACCTCCGCGAGACTCACATACGAAATTTATGTTTAGGAGCCATCGGCGGTCTTCGCAGAAAGCCAGCCGCCTGGTGCTCCCCTCCAAAAAACGGCGCATCGCCCCATTCACCTTCAATATCCTTGCGATCTCTCGCGCAAGAATTTTCCAGAGAGACGATGGCATCGAAAGTACTTTCTGAATATAGAAGTGAGTCGTTTAGGTCGCCTAAGCTGCATATTTCGCTCCGATGTATTATCGGCGCGAGATCCCATCTGCGCTGACGTTCCCAGTGACGCAAGACATCATAGTTGCCATTTTGACCGGTTATGATCGAACTTGCTCCTTGCCAGAGCGGTCTCCTTTCATTTTTTTCAAGCCTTCACCGCAACAACCGCCACATGATCGGAAAACCACTTTCCAGTAAGGAAGGGGAGTATTTGCCATGTCTTGTCTGTTAGGGGGATCCGCCCATTATCATCGTAAGCGTCAGATTCAAATCTGAGCCCCGCTTCTACGATAATTCTTTGCAGGTCGATTGGCACAAGCGCCGTTATATGTGCTGGATAACAACTATCTTGAAAGTGCTGAAACTGGTCTCTTAGCAACAAACAAAATTTGCTCGCTAAACTGATCTGATTCGGCGTCGTTATCAAGCATCGCCCATTCACCTTCAATATCCTTTCGATCTCTCGCACAAAGAGGCGGGGATTTTCCAAATGTTCTATGACTTCCAGAGAGACGACGGCATCAAAAGTAGCGTCTGAATAAGGAAGCAACTCGTTGAGGTTGCCTGAGCTACATATAATCCGCTTCGATTGGATTATTGGCGCAAAATCCATTAGATGAACGTACTCAAAGTAATCAGTTAGAGTTCTCGTAAAATGTCCAGCACCCCCGCCAAGGTCAAGAACCATTGAGGTATAGGGCAAACCCCAACTGCGAATTGTGCGATCTGCCAGTCTATAGATCGGCTCGGACGAAAAACCTTGGTCCTGGATGCCAATTCGCACGAAATTCTCCAGCGCTTCAAATTCGCCTTGGCAATATGACAGCCAATAGCTTCATCGGCGCTCTGCCACCAAACTATCCTACGCGACCAACATCGACTATGAGCCTGCTGTGCGCGCAGCCACTCCCGCGGCCGCAGTCGTGCTGCGGAGGCGCGCACCGCGACGGTCTCGGCGGCAGAACTGCACACGCGTATTGTTCTCTCCCGTCTTGCTCGCGCCCGAGGAAAAGATCACTGGCACCTTCCCCGCAGAGCGTAAGCCCAATCTGAAGGAGAAGCAATTTCGCGCCGTGCGGCAAAACAGCAAAACGATTCGGGAATCGCCGGAGATGGGCTGCAGTTCGGACTCTTTGCGACTCATCCGAAAACTGGTGAGCAGTTGCTCGTCGATAGAGTCAGAACCACTCGCTCGAAATTGCCTTCCTATTGGCATTCGTAGGTCGCTCCATGCTAGCGATGCGCACGCTGCGCTTGGTGCCAGCGGGGTGGCCGTGACAACCAAGTCCTTGCCCAGATATACGCGGTCGGTCCAGGACTGCCGCGGACTCGCATGATATCGACGCGTAGATGATTTATATATTTGTCCCGGAATTAGACGGTGGTGAGTATCCGGTCATGTAGAGGTCTGCGCAGAGGGATGGAAACATCCGGAGTGGCCTGTCAGCAATCCAGGTACCCAGTCTCACAAGCCCAGATTGAGAGGCGTATCCTACCCAGTTGCGGCCAAGTATCTGAATATCCTTCAGGCCCATGTCGAGTGCGATGTAACGGAGATCGGCAACATCCGGCTCCCGGACGTGGCCACGAAACTCTGGCTCTTGATACCAGTCTTCCATGCTGCTCCACTTGCCAACGCCGAGAGGCACGCTTAAGCGCTTCCGTAGGTTGACGCAGTTGGGCACAGCGAGGATAAAGCGTCCGCCAGGCTTAAGGAGCTGTGTGGCTACCTGCCTGAACAGCCTTTTCGGAGAGTGATGCCAATGTTCCATGCTGTCAAAGGTGGTCACGGCATCGAATCGTTCGGAGACATCAGCAAGGCCGTCAGTGATAACATTTCGCGACAAGATGCGAACGCCATACTTTTTGTGAACGACAAACACCGAGTCTCCCACACGACGATTAATTGGATCTGCGAAATCGTCGACAAGCAGCGCGTTCATTCCCAGTGCCGCGCACGCAGTGGAGAACAGTCCAACGCCGCCGCCGATGTCGCAAATCGACATAGCCCTGGGGTCGGCACCATTGAGGGCAAGCCTGATGTTGAAAGCAATGCGAGGGATGTCTCGAAGTTGATCATCAATGAATTTTGATGGGTAGCTCCGGGCAACGCTCTCAAGAATTTCTTCGATCATTTGCATTCCTCTCTTGGGCCTAGGCTGGGATCCGGCTGTTAACGGTTATGGTTCTTGCGCCGCCCGAGTGCGCAATGACCCGCTTCGGCAATACGACCTTGGTGGGATGAGCAGTGGCTTGCAACATAAGGAGATAAGGTATCGGCTCGCTGTAGCCCGAGGAATGATCCAAGCAGCGTCTGGACTGATTCGTACCCGTATCAGGCTAGCTTCGATACCGCTCCTGTGAGCAAACTACGATAGTTGCTCCATGTGCAACCCGTGGCTTGCACCCTCGCCCGTCGGCCCATGATCGACAGTTGGTCTCTGTGACGGTCAAACCATCTCAGAAGTTCCACTAACCGATCCATGTCTCCTGGCGGAGAGGTAAAACCACAATCGGCTGTTACGATTTCGGGACCAATGCTCGCTTCAGAAGCGATCGCCGGCAGGCCACATGCCATCGCCTCGAGCAAGGCCAATCCAAAGCCGTCAGAATACGATGGAAACACGAACACGTGGGACTCGCGATAACGATTGCGCAGTGCCTGGGAGGAGCACGGAGGAAACCATCTAATGCCTCGAGGCAAAGACCGTCGCTTGCTGTCAGCAAGCTCCCAAGAACCGACAAGCGTAAGCTCTGCATCGCACAATCCGGCCTTTGACCAAGCTTCGATCAGTAATGGCATGCCTTTCCGAACTGAGACATTTCCCGCGTATATAAACCGAAGCGGCTCCGGCTGTTTGGTGCACCCTGGTGTCCAGAATTCGGAGTCGATCCCATAGGGTATCCGGGCGATGTCCTTATGCGGATAAAATTCGCGAATCGAAGCTTCCACGTAGCGGCTGGCAACGAACGTAAGGTCTGCCAGCGCCATTTCCTGCCTTTTCTGTTCGAGCCGTATGTCATGTAGAACCGGCGACATCTGAGACGGGACCCAGTCGGGATACGTTCGACCCAGTTCCACTCGCTTCCTTTCCCATTCTGGATAGTAACACGTGGGCATGTCGTAAATGCATGCCTTACCGAGACGCTTGGCTTCGATGAATTGCCAAAGCGAACAATCCTCATAGGCATGGACGGCAGTCACTGTCGAACGGTAACATTCGCGCGCCATCGTCCGCATTAGCCATCGACTGGCCTGATCTGTGGGATAATCACCCAATCCCGAAGCTCGTATCAGTAATCGGCAGACCTCCTTTACCCGACCCTGAACCTTGGGAGCATGCGAAAGCGGTGAAAATAGCCGTCGCTCAAGTCGTTCCACTTGAGATCGCAATGGCCGAAAACGCTTCAACGCCCCTACCGTTGTAGTCGAAGGCATCCAACTCACGCAAAAGCACTCAAGCAGTCCTGCCTCAAGGTAGGCCATAGCGGCATTGTAGGAATTTGGATTCCCAGTCGGGTGCCCAAAAAGAATGCTCATGGTGAACTTAGCACTTCGTTACTGCACATAAGCCACTCGATATTTTCAACCTATACCAAATAGAGTCGGGGCGCCGCCCATTGATCCCATCGGACCGACCCCTGTGCCGCTCAATAGATGCAGGCGCAACACCTATCGTGTGAACCTCATCAGTCACCAATAGGCCTGACGGATTTCGACCTCAGACAACCGTGTCTATGAGCAATCCTACGGATCGAGTTGAGATCATCACATCGGTTCAGCGCCGTCGGCGCTGGGCCGCGTCTGAAAAGCTTCGGATCGTCGAGGAGACCTTTGAGCCGGGCAGGCGTTGCCCCTAACCAGCTCTTCACCTGGCGCCGGCTGGTGGTGGACGGGGCGCTGATTGCGGACGAAATCCCAACGAGTCAGAGTTGCAACCATCCGTAGTTAATACTTGAATCGATAATATAAGTACTTTAAAATTTCATTTTGGAATGCCATCGAGCCTTGTTCCGTCTTCCACCACCCCTTAGAGGAGTAGCCCGGCGGATCGAACGGCTGAACCTCAATCGTAACAGGCCGGTCGGAGAACTCCCGACGAAAAATCCATTGCACTCGGCGGGCCGTGAACGGTTCACTTGGAATGACAAACACCGAAGCGGCATTTCGCTCGGTCCATTGCCTGAGAGCGACGGCCTCTTCTCTTGTGTTTGTGTTCGCATTTCCAAATGCTTCTATAGCGCTAGCCGGCACCCCCAACTTGAGGAGTGCGGCGCGATTGCGCTGGCTATCGGACCAATGGGAGACTAACACTTTGTTTGCCAAACCTCTCCGGTAGAGCTCTGCCGCTGCCGGAGGGCGCGTTTGAGAATTTCCACCGAGAACGACAATGGCGTCCGCGTGGGTCAAGGGATCAGAGACAACCCACAGATCCGCTGCTTCCTGTAGCAGAGACTCGCGCCCGCGCCAGCCAACAAGACCGGCTACAGCAACGAGAACGACTATGGCGAGACGCCGAGAAAAAAACCGTGCAATCTTCATTTTCTCGGCGCGATAGTCGATCCATTTTTTACCAAAGATCCCGAGCGGAGGGCGGTGCGAGCTAAAAATGTGCCGTTCTCCAGGACCTGTTCTTCAGCACCTTCAATGTCGAGCTTCAGCAGATCAATCTTCTCTATGCCGTTTTGCTTGCATAACTCCTCGATGGTGACTGCGGGAACCAACACGCCACGGTTATCCGCGGCAATACGGTTTCCCCATGCGGCCTGATCGGTGGTGAATCGCACTGCGCTCTGGGATGCCCCTGTCACACAGGCGTGGATCGGCAAGATCCGAGGTACTTGAGCAACATTGGTTTTAAGCGAAATTTGGATTCCAGTTGAATGCCCAACGACACGCGGGCGATCTTGGTCATCAGATCGATCATCTCGCACTGTTGTGTTTGGACCTGGATCAGCGTCACTAGCACTTTGGCGGTCAGGCGCTGTCCTGCCTTGAAATAGCGGTATTTCCGATAACCAGCAGGTCCATTTTTGTCCTCAGGAAGCAATCCAACGCTTCCTGTGGTTTGCAGACGACTGGCTCGTTCTCGTTGAACGATGTGTTTAGCACCATAGGTATACCGGTGAGAGCGCGAAAGCTCTCAATTAGCCGATGATATTTCGGATTAGTGAGGGACGATACTGTTTGGAGGCGGCCGGAGCCATCTACGTGGGTCACGGCAGGAATAAGCGCTCGTTTTTCCTCGCGGATTTGAAACACTTGCATCATAAACGGCACGGCATCGTCCTCTTCGAACCACTCTCCCACGGCCTCCTCAAGCACTGAAGGCGCAAACGGCCGAAATGATTCACGTCTCTTTATCTTGGCGTTGAGTAGCGCCTTCATATCAGTGCGGCGCGGATCGCAAACGATCGAGCGGTTTCCGAGCGCCCGCGGACCCCATTCCATCCGCCCCTGAAACCAACCGACGACCTTTCCGTCGGCGATGGCTGCTGCGGTGCGTCGGCAGAGGGTTGCTTCGTCTGAGATATCCTCGACAGCGCAACCGGCGGCAGCCACATCCGACTGGTGTGCGGCTAGCAGATGCGATATGTCCGCAGCGGTGAAAGACGGGCCCCAATAGGCATGGTCCATCACAAAAGTGCGCTTGCCGCCGAGCTTGTGCCAAACGGCAAACGCCGAACCAATCGCGCCTCCCGCATCGCCCGCCGCCGGTTGTACGTATACGCGCCGGAAGGGCGTCACCCGCCGCACTTTGCCGTTAGCGACGGAATTCATCGCGCATCCGCCCGCCAGCGAGAGGTCGGTCAGCCCGGAGTGTTTTTGCAGCACGCTGAGTAGGTGAAAGAACGCTTCCTCATACATCGCCTGGCCCGAGCGGGCAATATCACGATGGCGTTGCTCGAGCGGGTCGGCGGGCTTGCGCCGCGGCCCTAGCAGCTGCTCAAGCGCGGGCGCAAACAAATCTTCGAATTCCGGGGAACCATCAACCCACTGATAAGCGATGTCCTCGCGATGATGACGGAAGAATTTCAAATCCAGCTCGAACCCGCCATCTGGGAGCATGCGCACAATTTTTCGCATAGCCTCGAGACATGAGGCGCGGCCGTAGGGCGCAAGCCCCATGACCTTGTACTCGTCGCCGTAGCGTGGAAATCCCAGATATTGCGTCAAAGCCTGATAAAAGATACCGAGCGAATGTGGAAAATATACTCGGCCATAGGTTGAGATCTCGCATCCCGCTGCCTCGCCCCAGGCGGCACTCGAAAAGTCGCCGAACCCATCAATGGAAACAACTGCCGCCCGATCGAAAGGACAGACATGGAATGCCGAGGATAGATGGGCAAAATGATGCTCCACACGGTGCAGTTTTGCGCGGAGAGTTTCACCTGGGAAGGCTTGCTCAAGCAGAACGGGGACCGCCGCGCGAGCGCGGCGATTGCGTAACCGACTAAGAACCAAATTGATGTTTGGGCGCTGGAATAGGAAATAGCCAATCTTGCGCGCTAAGTTGGCGCGATTGTCCTGATTCAAGGCGATATGCTCGATATCGGAAAGCCGAACGCCTGCCTGGTTCAGGCAATAGGAGATGGCATGGATGGGAAATCCGGCCCAATGCTTGATACGGCGAAATCGTTCCTCCTCAGCAGCAGCGATGATCTTGCCGTCGCGCACCAACGCGGCGGCAGAATCGCCGTGAAAAGCGTTCAGGCCAAGAATAATCACCGAGATGTCCGGGGCTTCAATGTCTAGATTTCAGGTCAACAGAAAAAAACGGCATGAGCGGCAGCCAGCCCAAAACTTATAAGGTTGGCGCTGTCGACCGCAGCCCAATGCGTCACGAGGCCGGTCACGCTAACGGAACCATTGGTGATCGCCGTCGACGCAACATAGCGACCAGGCGCGTCGGGGCTCACGGTAGACGACACCGGGCCAAAGGCGCCGACCGGCGATCCGAAGTCTTTCACACCCAGCGCAAAGCCTGAAACGTCGGGCGACGACGCCAGCGCACCCGTGGCCTGCGCGTAGGTCAGCGGCTCGTCGCTGCAGATGTAGATTTTATCTGCCTCGTCGGCGAGCACGCCAAGCCCGAAGTCGAGCACGCGGTCGGCGACCGTCGGGATCAGAATGTCGTCGGTGAGGCGATTGCCGAGATCGTCGGCCAAGATATCCGCCGGACTTGAATCGTTGGTCAGATAACCCATGCCGACAGGCCCATCCTAACCAATGCGCGTCCAGTTTGTGCCGTTGTAGCGGACCTTGTAGTGATTCGAACCGCCGCCGGTCACCGTGCCACCAAATGTGTTCTGCGTCGCGCAGTCGAAGACAGTGAACTCCTGACCCTCAAACGGACCCAGTTGCTGCGCGCCGTTAGCCGCGGGATCGGCCTGTCCAGGTAGAGATGCGAAGGTGATGCCGATTGGATGGTTCGAGCCCGAGTCTCCGCACTGGATGAACTCGTA